>Ga0066703_10000789_pt1 | contig 10852 bp, 11 predicted proteins | sample GraSoiAngelo_152_FD_66505 | JGI IMG/M metagenome (GOLD analysis project Ga0066703, IMG submission 66505) | Grasslands soil microbial communities from the Angelo Coastal Reserve, California, USA - 14_1009_12_30cm | ecosystem: Environmental > Terrestrial > Soil > Grasslands | place: USA...
TCCAACATCCTGCAGGTGTATCGCGATCGGGCGCCGCTGCGGCGCGGCGTCGATACGTCAGAGGTCGCTGACGCGGCGGTATTCCTGCTGAGTCATGCGTCACGCGCCGTCACGGGTGAGATCGTGATGGTTGACGCGGGTTTCCACGTCAACGGCGGCATTTAGGTTGCAGCCCGATTACCCAATTGGGAAGGGGAGGCCGCATGCTCAAGCGCTCATTCATCATGCTCATGCTGACCGCTTCGATCGGCGCATGCGCTCAGGCCGCGCGCGTGCAGTCGAGCGGTGCGCTCGACGACGCATCGATTACCGCGCGAGTCAAGACGGTACTGTTGAACGACACGCAGGTCGCGGCGACCAAGATCGACGTGGTCTCCAACCAGGGCGTCGTGACGCTGAGCGGCTCGGTGAAGTCGAAGTCCGACGAGGCGCGCGCGATGGATCTCGCGCGGCGTGTGCAGGGCGTGCGCGACGTCCGCTCGCAGCTGCAGGTCAGCTCCATTCCTCAATCCTGATACGCGACGGGCCGACGCCGATCTCCTCGAGCAGCTTCGGCACCTCGTCGACGAGTGTCGGCGGGCCACAGACGAAGCAGAGCGTCTCCGGGTCGTGCACCAGCTGCCCGAGCTCGACGCGTCCGATGCGTCCGCGCGCGCCGCGCCAATCGATCGTGTCGCCGGCGCGCGTGACCGTCTGACGCAGCTCGATGTGCCCCGCGTCGGCCAGGGCGCGCAGTTCGCTCTCGTACGCGAAATCGTCCGGCGTGCGCGCGCTGTAGAGAAGACCGACGTTCGCGTGTGGAATCTGCAGCGCGTGCCGCAGCATCGCGCGCAGCGGCGCGATGCCGGTGCCGCCTGCGATGAAGACGAATCGTCGTTCGACGGGCGCCGCGGGAAACGTGAAGGTGCCCAACGGTCCTTCGACGTCAACCGTCGCGCCGCGCCGCAGCGTGAACGCCGGACCGCCCTGCGGATCTTCGTCCATGCCGACGAGCAGCTCGATCCAGCCGTCGCGTCGCGCATCCTCGGGCGCGCACGCGATCGAGTACGGTTTTCGCGCCTCCGATCCCTGGTTGCCGACGAGCACCGCCTGTCCGGCGGCGTACTCGAACGGGTGACCGTCGAGATCGAGCCGCACGATGTGCGCGCGCGGCGTGGCCGGCAGGACCTCGCGAATCGGCAGATTGAGGATCACAAAACTTGTATGCTACCCGGCTGCGACGTTCTGTCGTGGATATGCCCGAGCGCAACGGCGCGAGGGCATCAGCGCGTGGGGATGGGCCCCACGCGAATACGAAAATGCTATTCCGCAGGGCGCGAGGACTGCTGCTGCGCTTCGTGCGCCGCCGCGCGCTCGCATCCGCCGTCGGGATCGCGCTCGCGGTCCCGGGGACGTGGATTGAATTCAGCGGACGCGCCAGCGCGTGGTGGATCGAAGGGCTCGCGCTGATTAGCGGCGCGACGGGCCTGGCGCTGTTGTGGACGGGTGTGAGCGGGACGAAACCCGATTGGATCGAGTAGGCGCGCGGTTCAGAGCACTCCTACGGCGGCCCTCTGCAGATCCAATTCGGACACGGCGGAGATCATCGGCAGCAGCATGTGCCGGCTCGCATCGGGACCGCCATTGACGCGCTTGCGGCGAGTCTTGTCGCGGTACATCCGGCTGTCGGCCGTCGCCAGCAGCGTTTCGTACGTATTGCCGTCGTGCGGGAACACGGCCGCGCCGACGCTGATGGCCAGCGGCAGCATCTGTCCGGGCCGCGCCTCGAACTGCAGGCCATCGACGGCACGCTGCAATTCCAGGCGCTTGCGCTCGGCCTCGTCGGCGCCGCATCCCGCCAGGACGACGATGAATTCGTCGCCCGCGTAGCGGACGCAGACGTCGTACGGCCGGATCCCGGCACGCAGCACGGTAGCGATGTCGCGCAGGGCGCGGTCGCCGACATGGTGGCCGAACGTGTCGTTGATCTCCTTGAAGTTGTCGAGGTCCATGACGAGCAGCGAAACCTCGGACTTCAGCCGCTCCGCCCGCGCGAGCTCGCGCGTGAGGTGCATGAACATCGAGCGCGTGTTCGGCAGACCCGTCAGCGGGTCGGTGAGCGAATCTTCCTGCGTCTGTTCGAAGACCATCGAGTTGTAGATGACCGCTGCGGCCTGCTCCGAGATGCGATCGAGCAGGCGCCGGTGGTCGTCGGTGTAGACCGACGGTTCGGTGTGATAGACCGAAATGGTGCCGATGAACCGTTCGTTGAAGAGCAGCGGGCACACGAGCGCCGAGTGCAGCGTCGTGCGATCGGACGGCTGACCCGCCGCTTCCAGATCGGCGCTCGGGCGCGCGTTGACGAGCGGGCGGCGATTGCGCGCGACCCAGCCGGTCAGACCGTGGCCGTTGCGAATCGTGAGCTGCTGAATCGTGTCCGACTCGACGCCGGTCGCGAAGCGGCAACGCAGCGTCTCGGTGTCGTCGTTGTACAGGAACAGCGCGCAGCAGGAGAACGGCACGATGTTGCTCAATTTCGAAGAGATCAGCGCCATCGTGTCCGACACGCCGAGGCTGCTGCCCATGGCCTGCGCGATTTCGTACAGCGCGTAGATCTCGCGGTGAGCCAGCGCGATGTCCTGGAACACGTTGGTTCGTCCGGGCGAGTCGTGCACCAGCCCCACTGCCGGTTCGGCTGTCGGCAGCTGCGCGGCCACACGCGTCAGCTTGCGCGCCGGTTCCTGGCTCGACTCGGCTTCGGCGGCGAGCGCCGAGTACATGTCCACGAACGTCTGCACGACGCGCGGATCGAGCGCCTTGCCGGCTTCCTGCCGGACGAGGCCGAGCGCGGCCTCGAGGCTCATCGCCTTGTGATAGGGACGCTCCGACATGAGCGCGTCGAAGTAGTCGACGACGGCGAGGATGCGCGCGCCGAGCGGGATCTCGTCGCCTTTCAGGCCGGCCGGATACCCTTTGCCGTCCCATCGTTCGTGATGGCTGAGGATGAGGGGCGCCACCGGGTACGGGAAGGGCACTCCGCTGATGATCTCCGCGCCGACCTGCGGATGGATGCGAATCTTCTGGAATTCTTCCTGAGTGAGCGGACCCGGCTTCGACAGGATGTGTTCGGGCACCGCGAGCTTCCCGATGTCATGCAGCAGCGCGGCGGTCTTCACGCCCTGGATCTCGTTTTCCGCCATGCCGAGCGCGCGCGCGAGTCCGGCGGCGTACACCTGCACGCGCCGGATGTGGCTCTGCGCCGTCTGATCCTTCGCGTCGATGGCCAGCGCGAGCGCCTCGATCGTCGCGAGGTGCAGGTCCGACACCTGCGCGACGTGCCGCTGCTGATCGTGGATGCGGCCCATGTACACCTTGTAGGTGCGGTAGATCAGATACGGCGGCGCGGCCGCGAGCGCGGCGAACCAGTACCCGCCGTGATACACGACCGTCGTCGCGACCGCCGCGGCGCCGGCGCCGACGAAATAGCCCGGCGCGCTCCACAGGAAATTCTCGTTCCACACGCGGACGATCGACTGCTTGGTCGATAGTCCAATCGCCGTCGCGACGAGCACGGTGTTGCAGACGAAGTACGCCGTCGCGGCGCCGACGAGCGGTTTCGGGATGTCGACGAACGAGAACTGCACGCCGGGCGCAGTGCCGCCGAGCCATGTGTAGACCGTGCCGGCCGCTTTGACGGTGAGCACGAGCGACGCCATGCTGAAGAGCGTGCGGTACGGCGCCGATCGCGACTGCGTCCGGAACGTGCACTGACTCCACGCGCTCGCCGCGCCCACGACCATCGTCGGGTTCGCGCCGAGGAGCAGCAGCGACAGGAAGTCGACGGCGTACGACACCGACATCGTCGAACCGCTGGTCGCGAGCGGCAGGCTGACTTTCAGCGCCGAGGCAAGCGATGAGAAGCCGAGGAGCGCCGCAAACAGCACGAGGTTATCGATGCTGCGTGGCGCGAAGATCGTGATGGTGAGGGCGCCTGCCGTCAGAACGGCTCCGACGTAGAGCCGTGCGGCAATGGGCAGATCCTTCATGCTCAGCTTAGGGGGAGCCGAGTCCGGGAATCATACCCGAAATCGGACGTTCAAACCTCGGTTTCGCGCGTCCGGCGTGTCGCCGGCCGTGCTTCGGGCTCCAGCTGATACTCAACGATCTTTCGATAGAGCGTGCCGCGGCTGATGTCGAGCACGCGTGCCGCCTCTTTCTTGTTCCACTGCGCCGCTTCGAGGACCCGCACGATGTGCGCGCGTTCCGATTCGGCGAGCGTCGGCATGTGCTCGCCCGATGGTTGCGGCGCGGAGGTCGAGGCGTGGAGGAACTCGACGTCGGACGCGCGGATCGTGCGGCCGGGCGCCGACAGCGCCGCGCGGGACACCGTGCTTTCGAGCTCGCGGATGTTGCCCGGCCAATGATAGCCCACGAGGAGCTCGAGCGCTTCACGCGAAAACGCCTTATTGTCGAGCGGCAACCCCTGCGCGGCGCAGTACCGCGCGAGGAATCGCTGCGCGAGCACGGGAATGTCGACCTGCCGCTCGCGCAGAGACGGCAGTCGGATCGCGAAGGCATTCACCCGGTAGTAGAGGTCCTCGCGGAAGCGGCCGTCGCGCACGAACTGCTCGAGCGGACGGTTGGTCGCCGAGATCAGTCGGAAGTCGACCGAGATCGCCTTGTGCCCGCCGAGACGTTCGAAGCGCCGCTCTTCGAGCACGCGCAACAGCTTGGCCTGCGCGATGAGCGACATGTCGCCGATTTCGTCGAGGAACAACGTGCCGTCGTTGGCCAGCTCCAGGCGTCCGGGCTTCCGATCGTGCGCCCCGGTGAACGCGCCCTTTTCGTACCCGAAGATTTCCGACTCGAACAGCGTGTCGGGAAGCGCCGCGCAGTTGACCGCCTGGAACTTCGCGACGCTCCGGCGGCTGAGCTCGTGAATCATGCGCGCGACGAGCTCTTTGCCCGATCCGGTCGGGCCGAGCACGAGCACGGAGATATCGGATTTCGCGGCCGTGCGGATCCATTCGAAGACGATCAGCATCTTCTCGTCGCGGCCGATCATCTCGCGGAACCGCTGCACCGACGGCGACTGATCCTCGGTCGAGACGTTCGCGCGCCGTTCGAGGAACTGATCGAGGAGGTCGACGATGGTGTCGTTGGCCGGCCGTTCGATCGCGTAGCGAGGCGGCGAGCCCGGCACAACGCGCGCGACGCCGAAGTCGGCCAGCTCGCGGACGCAGTTTTCCACGTCGAGCCGCAGGCGGCCGAACGTCTGCATCAGCGATTCGACGTCGAAGCTCTCGTCGGGCCGCGAGCTGAGATAACGAAGAATGCCGGCGCGCAGTGGCGACTGCACCAGCGTTTTGAAGCGGGTTTCGAGCTCGCCGCCCGCGTCGGGCCGCGCGGTCGCTGCCGCGCTCGCACGGCGGGCGCTGAAGGTCAGGTCATCCATTATGTGCACTTAGGATATCGGCCGATCCGGGGCCGACCGACAGGGCATGGGGCCGACCCGCAAGACGGCCCGATCGGCCGCCGTGCCGGTCATTTCCGTATCACGACAGCGCGCCGCCTAGGCCGATTCAGGCGAGCGGCGAGTCGAAGAGCCGCGGTAGTAATCGGTCTGATATCGCTCGATGAGCGTCTTCATCTCCACGGCGTCGCCCTTGCGGTGGCCGTGGCAGACGATGGGATCGGATCCGCCGCTCGTTTCCACGAGCACGTCCGACAACAGAAGGCCGGTGTCGATGCGGACCGACGAAATGTGCGCCATGTGAATCGTCTCTTCGCGCTTGCCGATCCAGCGCGGCGTGTGCTGGACGACGCTCGTCGGCGTGATGAGCACCTGCGTCGGAAACAGATGATTGCCGCGGCTGATGCGGCTCGCGCGAAACACGTCGCCGCTCGCGAACGGCCGCCCCTTCATCCACACCCAGAACGCGAGCGCCACGACGACGGCGGATGCCACAGCGGCCGTCCACCAGAGCCAGTCCTGCTCGCCAGTCACAAACGCAGATGTTAAGCTATTTCAACCCTCAACTTTCAATGCTCAAATTCTCAAGGAATGCTCTCAACCCGTTTCTCGAACGGTGAGAGTCGAGCGTCGAGAGCTGAAAAGGAGAATCCGTTGCCGTATCGCGCTCCCGGTTCGCCCGGGCACTCGCGTCAGCAGTTCCTGTCGGGCAAGCCGATTCATTATTACCGCCCCAAGGGCAGCGCGGACATCCGGCATCTGATCGACGAAGGGTTCCAGGCCTTCAACGCCGGCCGGTTGTCGGAGGCGTGCGCGATCTTCACCGAGAAGATGCTCGATCCGAAGAACGACACGACGATCGGGCTGACTGTGGCAGGTGCGATGACGCCTGCGGGACTCGGCGGCTGCGTGATCGAGATGATGGATCGCGGCCTGATCGACTTCGTCATTTCGACCGGCGCGAACCTGTATCACGATCTGCACTATGCGCTGAATTTCACGCTGCGGCGCGGATCCCCGTTCGTCGACGACCGCGAGCTGTACGAGGACGGCGTCATTCGGATCTACGACGTCCTGTTTCCCGCCGACGTTCTGCTGCAGACCGACGCGTATCTACGCGACTTCCTGGTCCGCTCTGGCCTCGACGAGGCGATCTCGACGGCCGACTTTCACTACCGGCTCGGGATCGATCTGCTCGAGCGTTTTCCGGGTTGCGAGGAGCACTCGGTCGTCGCCCGCGCGGCGCGTCTCGGCGTACCGCTGTATACCTCATCGCCGGGCGACAGCTCGATTGGCATGAACATCGCGTATCACGAGCTCATGAACGGCAGCCGCTTCATGATCGATCCGAACCTCGACGTCAACGAGGTCTGCGCGATCGTGCTGGCCGGTAAGCGCAACGGCTGCGTCATCCTCGGCGGCGGCTCGCCGAAGAATTTCTATCTCCAGGCCCAGCCGACGCTGTGGGAGATCTACGGTATTGCGAAGGGCGGCAATGATTACTTCATCCAGATCACGACGGATCAGGTCGTGTTTGGTGGATTGTCGGGCGCGACGCCGGCGGAAGCGGTCAGCTGGGGCAAGGTGAATCCGGGCGTCCTGCCGGATACGGTCGTCGCCTACTGCGACTCGACCGTCGCGTTCCCGCTCTTCTGCGAGTACGCCGTTGGAGCGCCGAACGGCCGCCGCCAGCGCAAAGAGCTCGTCCACAAGCGCGCGCAGCTCGTCGCGGCGCTGACGCGCGAAGCCAAGGCCGCGCAGGACAAGAAACTCGAACTGAAAACTGAAAAGTAATGGGAACACTCTCGTCCGAGCTGGCATCGCACGCCGAGCGGCTCACTGCGCGGCCGCGGATCTATGCCGACGCGAACGTCCCCGCGGGCATCGTCGCCCACATGCGGCTCCGTCTGCAGTGGGACGTCCTCTTCGTCCTCGAGGACAACGAGCTGCGGCGCGCGCCGGACGTTCGTCACTATCAGCTCGCGCAGCAGCTTCGGCGCACGCTCGTCACGATGGATCGCGATTATCTGGACAATCGCCGCTTCCCGTTGGGCGAGAGCGGCGGTGTGCTCGTGATCAACGCCCCCGACGAGCGCGAGCTCTCGTCGCTGCTCGATCGCGTCGATCGCCTCCTGTTCCACTCCGACAACGGCGCGGAGCCGGTACCGTTGCCTCTCGAAGGACGCAAGCTGCAGGTCAACACCGACTGGGGCCGCGACTGATGATCGGCGTCGAGCTCCTCGATTCGTACGCCATAGCCGTCTCTGTCGACGACGGCGGACGCGTGCTCGCGCGCGCGACGGCCGAGCACGCAGCCGGCGTCGGCGCCGCCGCCGAATTGGCCCTCGATCAGATCGGGCAGGGCGAGGCGATCGACGGATCGATCGGCATCGCGTCTCCGAACCCGGCGTCGCCGGCTGTCGTAGCGGTGGCGGACCGATTGGCGAGGCGCGGGCGGGCGTCGGCGCTGCCGCGCGCCGTGTCTTCGTCGGGAACGGCGGCCGCCCTTGCCGAGGCGTGGGTGGGCGCCGGACGTGGCGTCCACGAGGTCGTCTATTTTGCCGTCGGCGATCGCTCGACGGCTGGGATCGTTCGCGGCGGCGCCCCAGTGGTCGGCAGCCGCGGACGCGCGGGATCGGTCGCGTGGCTGTCGCTCAATCCAGTCGAGCGCGAGGATTACCGGAAGAACGGGTGCCTCGAAGCGGAAGCCGCGGCGGCCGGCATCGTCCGGCGGTTGATCTGGCGCATCAAAGCGGGTGATCGATCGCGCATTCAGGACGCCGTCGACGAATTGTCGGCCATCACGCTGGACCACGTGCTCGACGCGGCGCGCGGCGGCGACGGCGTGTCGATCTCGGTGGTCCGCGACACGGCGAAATATCTCGGAATGGCCGCCGCAAACCTGGTTGTCGTCGTCGATCCGGACATGCTGGTGCTCGGCGGCATCATGGCGAGCGCCGCCGATCTGCTGCTCGAGCCGATTCGCGCCGAGATCACGCGCCGGCTGCCGCGCGTGATGATGGACGAGCTCGCGATTGCGCCGGCGACGCTCGGCGGCGACGCCGCCGCGATTGGCGCGGCGCGCCTGGCCGCGGCCGCGCCGGAAGGCGGGGCCCCCACCGCGCGGAATGTGCGCGGTGGGGTGCTTGAATGATCGTCCTGTCAGGCGCGGCGCTGGTGCTGCCTGACCGCATCCTGTCGCCGGGCACGCTCGTCATCGACGGCGATCGGATCGTCGAGATCCGCGCCGACGCGCCCTCTTCCGGCCACGCGCATCCGCTGTTCGCGTTCCACGGACATTACATCGTGCCCGGCTTCATCGACGTCCACGTTCACGGCGTCGAGGGAATCGACGCGCTGGATGCCGCCGCAGCGGGAGGATCGATCGCGGCGATTGCCGAACGACTTCCGAAGTACGGCGTGACGGCGTTCTGTCCGACGACCGTCGCCTGCGGACCCGAGGCGCTGCGCGGCGTGCTCGATCAAGTGCGGCGCGCCCGCGAAGCGCCGGCGCCACGGGCCGCGCGCGTGCTGCCGGCGCATCTCGAAAGCAATTTCATCAACCCTGAATACAGGGGCGCGCAGCCGTTGTCGTGTTTGCGCTCGCCTAACCGCATTCACCAAGGCTACGGCGGTCCACCGAAGCCTTCGGCGGAGGCGGAAGGCTCGCGCTCCAGCGCCGTTGAGCGCACGGCCGCCGTGGAGCGCGAGGCCGCGATGGATCGCGAGGCTCCAGCCGAGCGATCTGACTTCGATGCAATCGCTATCCTCGCCGAGATCGAGCGTGCCGCGCCGGACGTCGGAATCGTCACCCTCGCGCCGGAGCTCGAGGGCGCGCTCGACCTGATTCGATCGCTCACGTCCAGCGGTCATCGCGTGTCGCTCGGGCATTCCGGTGCGACATACGACGAAGCTGTGGCCGCGATTGCCGCCGGCGCACATCACGCGACCCATTTGTTCAACCGGATGCCGCCGATCGATCACCGGCGCCCGGGCCTTGCCGGCGCGATCCTGCAGGCCGACGAAGTCGCCGCGGAGATCATCTGCGACGGGTTTCACGTGCATCCGGCGATCGTCCGGACGGCGATCGCGGCGAAGCGGCCGTCGCGCGTGTTCGCGATCACCGACGGGACGGCGTTGTCAGGCCTCGGCGCGGGCGCTCGGGCGATGCTCGGCGGTCGGACGATTACGGCGGGCGAATCGGCGGCCCACCTCACGGACGGGACCCTCGCCGGCAGTACGCTGACGATGGATCGCGCATTTCAGATGCTGGCAGGCTCTATCGGTCTGTCGGTCGTCGACGCTGCGACGATCTGCGCGACGACCGCGGCCCGCGAGCTCGGCCTCGTCGGTCACGGCGTGCTGGCCCCCGAGGCGGTTGCCGACGTCGTGGTGCTGGACGGGAATTTTGCGGTCGTGCAGACCTACATCGCGGGCCAGTTGGTGTACAACCGAGCGGCGGAGACGACGGTGCGCCCCTTCGCGTAGCGGCCGGCCTGTCTCGGCCCGAACCCGCGATCGGTGGACGTCGTCTAACCACCGGAATGGAGGGTTCTCTCATGCGCGCGGCGATTTTTCTGGCGCTCTTGTCACTCTTCCCAGCGGGCTGCGTCGATATCGTCGGCGCGGACATCCAGCAGGTCGTCCGGGAGCAAAAACACTTCAGCACGACCGGCAAGCCCGAGGTCGTGCTGTCGACCTTCGATGGCTCGATCGAAATCCGCCCATGGGACAAGCCCGACGTGCAGGTCATCGTCGAGAAGCGAGGGCGCGACGATGCGGCGATCTCGTCGATTGAAGTCCACGCGGAACAGTCGGGCAACCGGGTCGTCGTCGACGTGACGGCCGAGAAGCACGGCGATCGCGGCTTTCACCTCACATGGAACTTCGGTCGATCCGCGAAGCTGATCGTGTCATTGCCAGCGGAGTCCGACGTGACGGCGAAGAGCGGCGACGGCTCGATCGACGTCGAGCGCATCACCGGGAAAGTCGACCTGCGTTCGGGCGACGGCAGCATTCGCGCGCGCGAACTGTCGGGCGAGGTGAACGCGAGCACCGGCGACGGCAGCATGACGCTCGAAGGAAAGTTCGGCGCGCTTCGAGCCCATTCCGGCGACGGCAGCGTGCGGATTCACGCCGCGCCAGGAAGCACCGCGGCGAGCGATTGGGATATTTCGACCGGCGACGGATCGATCACGCTCGAAATTCCGGACGGCTTCGGCGCCGAGCTCGATGCGCACACCGGCGACGGCCGCATCCACGTGAACGAGATCCCGCTGTCGAACGTGACCGGCGAAATTCGCCGCAACACCGTCCGCGGACGACTCGGATCGGGCGGCAGCGCCGTGCGGCTGCGCACGGGCGATGGATCGATCACGCTTCGGAGATCGTGAGGTGCTG
>Ga0066703_10000795_pt1 | contig 10831 bp, 9 predicted proteins | sample GraSoiAngelo_152_FD_66505 | JGI IMG/M metagenome (GOLD analysis project Ga0066703, IMG submission 66505) | Grasslands soil microbial communities from the Angelo Coastal Reserve, California, USA - 14_1009_12_30cm | ecosystem: Environmental > Terrestrial > Soil > Grasslands | place: USA...
CGGCGCGTCCGCCGGCACATGGCCCTGCCGCTCGACGAGGTCGAGCGGGCCGCGGAGGCGCAGGTACACGTCGCCGAAGCGGAATGACCCGCGAAAGCGTGGCCGCGCGGCGTACGTCGCGTCGCCCTCGCCGCCGGGTGCGACCGGGAGCGCGATCGTACGGCGGTCGACGTCGAACGAGTCCGGGACCGTGTCCCGTAGCACGAGGCGTAGCGGGCGCGAGAAGCGGTTGCGCACGCGCAGGGTGACGCGGTTGCGGACCCCGATCGAGAGCTGGGGCTCGGCGAGGCGCTCCACGGCAACCGCCGCGGGTCGCGGCGTCGCGCGGAAGTCGATCACCGCGAGCGCGAGCGCGATGACCATCGCGGCGAGCGCGAGCGCGGCGAAGGCGGAAACCAGATCCGCGAGGGCGAGGGGCACCGCGGCCGCGAGGAACAGCACGAGGAGCCGTGGGCGGGGGAGCGGGAACGCCGCGAGGCCGCTCAGCGCGGGACGTCGAGGCGAGCGAGGACGCGCCGGACGACGGCGTCGGCGTCGAGGCCCTCGATCTCGGCCTCCGCTTTCAACACGACACGATGGCGCAGCGTGGGCGTCGCGAGCGACTTCACGTCGTCGGGCGTCGCGAAGTCGCGCCCATCGATCGCCGCGGCGGCCTTCGCCGCGCGCAGGAGGTGGACCGCCGCACGAGGACTCGCCCCGAGGATGAGGTCGGGCGACTTTCGCGATTCCGCGGCGATCCGCCCGACGTAATCGAGGACCGAGTCCTCGACGGTGACCGCCTCGACCTCGGCTCGGCACGCGGCGAGCGTCCCGCCCTGGAACGGCTCGAGGAGCGCGATGTTCGCCGCGGGCTGGCCCTTGTCGTGCGCACGCAGGATGGCGCGCTCCTCCTCGGTCGCGGGGTACCTCACGACCGCCTTGAAGAGGAAGCGGTCGAGCTCGGCCTCCGGGAGCGGGTAGGTGCCTTCGTACTCGACCGGGTTCTGCGTCGCCAGGACGAGGAACGGGTCGGGGAGCGGGAGCGAGTCGCCCTCGAGCGTCACCTGCCGCTCCTCCATCGCCTCGAGAAGCGCGGATTGCGTCTTCGCCGGCGCGCGGTTCACCTCGTCGGCAAGGACGACGTTCGCGAAGACCGGACCCTGCTTCGTGCGGAACGAGCTCGTGCTGATCTCGTACACGCTCGTCCCCACGATGTCGCTCGGCATGAGGTCGGGCGTGAACTGGATGCGCTTGAACGTGCCCCCGATGAGGCGGGCGACCGTCCGCGCCAGAAGGGTCTTGGCGGTCCCCGGCACACCCTCGATGAGGAGGTGGCCGCGCAGGAGGAGCGCGATGAACGAAAGGTGGACCGTCTCGTCCTGGCCGATGACGACGCGGTGGATCTCCGTCGCGTAGCGGGCCGAGGTCTCCTTCGTCGTCACGACCGTCGAGGGGACTGCGCCCCCTCGGATCCACTGGCCTCATCCGAAAGGAGCGCGTCCATCTCGCGGACGGTACGGATGAGCGCGGACTCCCGCAATGGCCGCGCGAGCGCGCCATCGAGCGCGGTCGCGCGCGCCGCCGCGCCAGGGTCGTTCGCCCCGAGCGCGGACGCGATCCGCTCGAAGGGCATGTCGGCGTCGAGACCGACGCGGCGGGCGAGACGCGCCCGCAGCTCGCGCCGAAGACGTCGACGCGCGATCTCGCCATGTCCCGAGCGCCGCACGAGGCCCGCGAACCCGCGTACGTACTCCAGGCTCGATCGCGCCGCGCGGACCTCGAGCGGCACGGGCGGCCCGAGCCGCCGCCCGCTGAGCACCAGATAGGCGAAGACGGAGACCATCGCGAAGACGAGCGCCCGGCCGGGCCAGGTGCGCTCGAGCAGGATGAAGACGTCGCCCGTCGGATGGATCCCATGGTGGTACTCGTCGAAGGCGACCGCGCGCCCGCCCGCGATGGCCTCGGCCGCGAGGGCGAGCGCGAAACGGCCGTTGTCCGCGTCTCCCAGCGACCCGGTCAGGAACGGACCGACGCTGCCGATCGCGACGACGGTACCGCGCCCCTCGCGTGCGAACGCGGCGAACGACGATGTGCCCGCCGACAGCGGGACGTGACCGGAGCCGAACGTGAGCGTCGCGCCCTGATCGATGGCGATCTGATGCACCGGCGGATCGGCGAGCGCGATCCCGCCGGCGTCGTACGTGCCTGGCGCGAGACGGCCGGCGATGCGGACGTCGAGGTCCTCGAGCAGCCGCGCGCTGAGGGACCGCTCGAAGATCGACAGATCGCTCGCGAACACGAGCGTCCCGCCGCTCTCGACGTAGCGGCGCAGCGCATCGACGTCCCGCGTCGTGACGAGCTCGGCCGGCGCGAGGACGAAGAGCACCCCCGCGCGGGCGGGATCCGGGTCGAAGGCGTCGCCCTGGAGCGTGATCGTCGCGGCGCCCATCACGTCCAGATAGCGCCGCAGCGCGGCCGCCCCGCCCGGGCCCGCGTCGTACACCGAAGCGGTGCGGGCCACACTTTCGGGCGCCTTCGCGGTCGCCGCGGTGAAGACGACGCTGGCGACGAGCAGCGCGAGCGCGAGCCAGTAGAGCGGATGGACGCGCCGGAGGGCTCTCACGCGGCGGCCCGGAGCGCGAGCGAGCGCGCGCGCTCGGCCTCCGCCGTCGCCGGCTCGCGCAGGCCGAACCAGGCGCGCTCGTAGAGCGCGACGAGGTCGCCGAGAGCGTCGGCGTGCGGGATGCCCGCCGCGCGGACGAGCAGCTCGCGGTCGGTGAGCGCCGGGTCGTAGCGGAACGCTTCGCGAGCGGCCAGCGCGGCGATCGCGTAGAGGTAGAGCTCGCGGATCGCCTCGCGCGCGTGTCCGCGGGCGAGGGCCTGGTCCGCGAGACGCAAGCGCGCCGTCGGGTCTTCGCGCACGCGGGTCCCCGTGTCGGCGATGACGATCTCGGTCCGGACGCGCTCGCGGAGCCCGCGGCCGAGCGTCGCGACGATGAAGAGCACCAGGGCCGCGCCGACCGCGACGACGAGCCAGACGAGCGAGGAGAGGTCCGGGGCGGATCCGCGGAGTCCCGAGAAGAGCCCGTTCAGCCAACCGAGGAAGGCATCGGCGAGCACCGCGAACGGATTCGCGCCGCCCCCGCCGGAGGCGCTCGGCCCGACGATCTCCCGCAGCCGCTGGTCGGCGACAGCGGGATCGATGCGGCGGCCGCGCAGCGCGTCGGAGATGTACGTATCGAGGATCGCGATCGCGCGAGAGGCGCCGTCGGGCACGCCGGCGAGATCGGCGACGGCGGCGTCGTCGATCGCGATCGTCTCATCGCCGACGCGCAGGGTCGTGGTCTGCCGCAACAGGTCACGCGCCTGCGCGAGGAGCCGCACGCGGTCCGCCGTGCCGGCCGTTCGCGAGCGATCGATGAGCGAGCGAGCGTCGGCGAGGCGCACCCGGTACTGGTCGAGCGTCACCGTGTCCGCGTACGCGACGCCCGCACCCACGAGCCAGAGCGCGAGCGCCAGGGCGAGGACGCGGATCAGGTCGACGTCGGCAGCGCCTCCGCGGCCACCTGAAGGTCGAAGGCCTCCTTGCGGACGCGGAGGTCGTAATAGAACACGGTGAAGGCCGCCCACTGGATGGGCGCCCACACGATGTTCGCGGCGAAGTTCACGAGCTGCTGCACGATCACTTGCACCGTCTGTTCCTGGGAGAGACCGACGATGAACACCGCCGAGATGAGGCCGGACAGCACGAGCTGCAGGACGAGGAGGAGCAGCTGGATGCCGAGGATCCGCCAGCGGTGGCCGTCCGCGAGCTTCCAGGAACGGTCGAGCGCGGTCGTCGGGCCGACGCCCTCGAGCGTGACCACGACGGGCGCGACGAGCCACGATGCGGCGAGGTAGATCGTGACGACGAGCCCGATGCAGCTCGCGGCGACGAACGCGAGCACGCCGACCGCCGTCTGCTGCGTGACCGCGGTCAGCACGCCGGCGATCGCGAGCAGCACGATCCAGAGGATCGCCAGGCCGAGGAAAACGAGCAGACCGGCGCCGAAGATCCGCGGCGCGGCGCGCAGCCCGGCGCGGAACGCGGCGCCGATCGTGGTCTCGCGCCCGAGGTAGCGATCCGCCGACGCCTGGATGAGCGCGCCGCTCTGCGTCGAGAAGATGACGATCGCCGCGATGAGGATGATGAGGCCGAAGACGAACGCGGCCCCGATGATGCCCGCGATCTCCGCCGGCGTCGGCTGCGTTCCCGACAAGAAGCGCGTGCCGAACGTGGCGAGCGCACCCGCGGCACCGATGAGCAGGAGCACGCCAAGGACGAGCACGAAGACGAAATACGGGATCGCCGCGAGCGCGAGGAACAGGAGCGGGCGGCCGCGGTAGAGATTGAAGACGCGGTCGAGGATGTCGCCGACGCCGAGCGGACGGAGCGCCGGCGCCGGCGTCGCGGCCTGCATGGCGGGCAATGCTAGGTGGACTGGCTAGTCATCTCCGGCGCCCGCGGCGAGCCCGGGTGTCGACGCCGTCTCGGCGAAGCCAAGCCGCCGATAGAGACGCGCGAGCGGGCGCGGCGCCCACCAGTTGAGGTCGCCGAGGAGCCGCATCGTCGCGGGGACGACGAGCGCACGGACGAGCGTGGCGTCGATCGCGACGGCGAGCGCCATCCCGAGCCCGATGGCCTTGATGAACAGGATGTCGGCCAGCGCGAAGGCCGAGAAGACTCCGACCATGATCGCGGCGGCGCCGGTGATGAGGCGGCCGCTGCGCTCGAGGCCCATCGCGACGGCGTGCGTGTTGTCCGGCCTGCGCCGGTACTCCTCCTGGATGCGCGAGAGCAGCAGCACCTCGTAGTCCATCGACAGGCCGAAGAGCGTGCAGAACATGATCACGGGCAGCGACGGATCCACCGGGCCGGGCGTGAACGCGAGCTGCTGGCTGAGGTGACCGTCCTGGAAGACCCACACGAGCGCGCCAAACGATGCCGAGATCGAGAGGAGATTCATCACGACGGCCTTGAGCGGCAGCACGACGGAGCCGAGCAGGAGGAAGAGCACGATCACCGTCGCCACCATCACGAACGCGATCGCGACGGGCGTGTGCGCGGTGATGAAGTCGACGGTGTCCACGTCGATCGCCGTGAAACCGGTGACGAGCAGCTCGCCACCGCTCGGCGGCGCGAGCGAGCGGATCTCGCGGACGATGGCCCGCGCCTCGTCGCTGTTGGTGGCGTCGCCGGTCACGACGTCGAAGAGCACGATGTGCGCGCCGACGGTCTGCCGCCGGATCGTCGCGAGCCGCTGCTCGCCGATGCCCTGGGCGAGCGCGCGGAGCTGGGGCGGCCAGGACTCGGCGGGCGCCGCGTAGAGCGCGGTGTACGCGTCGGCGGTGAGACGCGGATCGAGCGCGAAGGCTCCCTGAACGCGCTGGACGCCGCGGACCGCGGTCAGTCGTTTGCCGAGCTCGACGAGCCCGGCGACCCGAGCCTGGTCGAGCGTCACGCCTTCGGGGTAATCGACGACGACCGAGATGTGGTTCTGCCCGGCGCCCGCGAAGTCGTCGACGAGCCTGTCGTACGCCGCGCGGGATTCCTCGTGCTTCGGAAGCATCGTCACATCGCCCGTCGCGAGATGGATGTGGAGGAACGGCGACCCGGCGAGGAGGATGAACGCGACGACCGGGACGAGGACGAGGACCGGCCGGCGCATGACGCCCGTCGCGATCGAGTGCCACCAGCCACGACCTTCCGTATCGGGCTGGAGGATCGGGAGCCGCAAACGGTCGACGTTCTTGCCGAGCACCGCCAGCAGCGCGGGGAGGAACGTCAGGCCATAGAACACGGCGCTCGCGACGACGATCGCGCCGGAGACGCCCATCGATGAGAGATACGTTCCCTGGTAGAACAGCATCCCCGAGAGGCCGATCGCGACGGTGAGTCCAGAGAACGTGATCGCGCGGCCCGCCGTCGACATCGCCACGGCGAGGGCGTCCTCGCTCCGCCGTCCGCGAAGGAGCTCCTCCCGGTAACGGTTGGTGATGAAGAGCGAATAGTCGATCGCGACGCCCAGCCCGATGAGCGTGACGACGTTCTCCGCGTAGACGGAGACGTCGGTGAAGCGCGCGAGCACGAACATGCCGGCGATGCCGCTCATCACGGCGAGGATCCCGACGCCGAGCGGGATGAAGCCGGCCACGACGCTGCCGAACACGATGAGCAGCAAGACGAGCGCGAGCGGGAGGGAAACGGTCTCCGCGCGGCGAAGGTCGTCTTGCAAGACGTCGTTGAAGCCGTTGGTGATCGCGAGGACGCCGGTCGCGGCGATCGTCAATCGATCGGAGCGGACCTTCGCGCGCAGCTCTTTGTAGTAGTCGCGCGCGACCGCGAGCTCGTCCTTTGTCGCCACGTCGACGGCCGCGGCGTGCTTCTCCTTCGAGATGAGCGCGCTCGGGTCCGCGGCGGACCCGTCGAAGGGCGAGACGATCGTGGCGACACGCGGGTCCTCGCGAAGCGGCCGCAGGGCCTCACCGACCGCGTCGCCGAAGGCCGCGTCCGTGACGGTGAGGCGGTCGCTCGAGAAGACCAGGGTGAAGGTGGCGCCGCCGGCGGTGGGCAGCTCGTGCTCGATGAGCCGGGAGGCGCGGCCGGAGTCCGACGTCTCGATGAAGCCGCCGCTCTGGAGCTTGGCGCCGCTCGCGGCGATCCAGCCCGAGGCGACCAGGAGCAGCGCGGAGACGGCCAGGACGGGCCAGCGCCGCCGGTGCACGAAGCGTCCCCAGGCTGCGAACATCGCCGTGTCCCCTTCCAGGCCTTGCCAGGACTTACGACGTAAGCGTACGCTGTAAGTTAGATGGCCGAAACGCTCACGTCAAGACGCCGGCGCACCGCACTTTCCCGCGAGCGGATCGCCGCGGCGGCGGTCGCGCTCATCGACGGCGAAGGTCTCGATGCGCTGAGCATGCGGCGCCTCGGCGCGGAGCTCGGTGTCGAGGCGATGTCGCTCTACCGGCACTTCCCCTCCAAAGCGGCGCTGCTGGAGGCCGTCGTCGCGCGCCTGCTCGCGGAGCTGCCCGTGCCCGCACCGACGACCGCCCGGTGGCAGGACGCGTTCCGTGCGCTCGCGCGTGCATACCGCGTCCTCCTCACACGGCATCCCAACGCGATCCCGCTCCTCGCGACGCTCGAGCTCAGCAATCCCGGATCGCTCGCCGTCGCGGGCGCGGTCATGGCGCTCTTCAGCGCCGCCGGCTTCGATCCGCGCACGAGCCTCTACGTCCTCGCGACCGGGGAGTCCTTCGTCATCGGCTTCGCCTACTGGGAGGCCGGTACGGCGAACCTACGCGAGGGACGCTCCGCCCCGCCGCCGATCCCACCGGACGCGAACTCGTACCTCGTCGAGCACTGGAACGAATTGACGGAGCAGGACTGCGACAAGGCGTTCGAGTTCGGACTCGATGTGCTCGTCGCGGGACTGGAGAAGGCCCGGAACACGTAGCACACCGTCGTCGTCTGGTCGCACGGCACGCATGACGTGCTCACGCCGGCCCGACCGCCGCTCGGTGGAGCGGTTCACGCCGCAGGCGTCGGCGTGCTCTCCTGAGCTCGCCAGGACGCCGCTGTCCTGACCCGCGGCAGCGGCGACACGACGAGGAAGAGGATCGACGCGGCCATTCCGGCCCAGCCGATGGCGATCGCGCCGCGTACGCCGATCAGCTCCGCGATGAACGCGGCGACCAGGGCACCGGCGGGATAGCCGACGCCGTGCGAGACGACCTCGAGCGTGGCGTTGACACGGCCCAGGACCCGGTCCGGGATGAGGCCCTGGACGAGCGAGATCTCGCCCACGCCCTCGATGGTCTGCAGACCGTCGCCAATGAGCTGCGGTAGGAACACCATGAGCGTCGCGATCGCGACCGGTCCCTGTGCGAGCGGCGTGAGGATGCCGACGATCGACGCGCCGATCGCCATCCAGATGATCGTGGGCCCGATGCCCAGGGCGTTCACGGCGCGCGACGCGAAGAGAGACCCGACGAGAGATCCGACGCCGCCGGCAGAGATCACGATGCCGAGCAGGAACGGATCGAGGTGCAGCTCCTGCAGCAGGTAGATCGAGTAGAGGACGCCATAGAACGCCCCGAAGACGTGGCCGAGGATCGATCTCACTGCAAGGGGGAACAGGATCGCGTGTCGGAGCGCGATCCGAAGGCCCTCAGCGATCTCCTGTCGGATGTGTGTCGCGATCTCGCGCGGCGGCCGCGCGGGCTCGTGAGTGCGGATCATCACGAGAGAGACCGCCGAGATGACGAAGGAGAACGCGTCGACGAAGATCGCGAACGGCGCGCTCGCGATCTGCACGAGCAATCCCGCGAGACCCGGACCGCCGATCTCCGCGATCGACGAGCTCGTCGCGAGCTTGCTGTTGCCCTCGACGACGCGCTCCGTGCCGATGAGCGAGGGCACGTACGCGGGATACGCCGCATTGAACAGCGACGCGAGGCACGCTTCGATGAAGGCGACGGCGTACAGCTGCTCGATCCGGAGCGCGCCGATCGCATAGGCGATCGGGATCCAGAACAGCAGCGCCGCGCGGATGACGTCGGTCCAGACGAGGACCGGACGGCGCCGTAGCCGGTCGACCCAGGCTCCCGCGACGAGACCGACGAGAAGCGTTCCCGCGCTGGACGAGATGACGAGGAAAGCGAGCTCGGGCGGTCCGGCGCCGAGCGTGAGCAATGCGACGAGCGGCAGCGCCGTGCGCGTGACGACAGACCCCAGCCGCGACACGGTCTGACCGGTCCACAGCTTGAGGAAATCCGAGTGCTTCCACAGAGACACCGTCGACACGGTCGCGGCAGCGTACTTCCCCGCCAGCCGGTCGTTCAGGACCATCGGGCTGAATAAGCCGGGGAAGCGGGCGCCCGCGGGACCGCCGCAGTGGAAGAGCTGAAGACGTGCGAACTCGTGTGCCAATTTGAGATGTGGCACGGACCGTCGCTGGGCACGTGGAAGGTCGTGTCCTCGCGAGCGACGTCACGCATGAGCCAGGTGCGCCGTGTCGTCTACCCGCTCTGATGGAGCGCCCAGCTGAAGTGCAGCTTGAACGCGATCGGTGCCGACGACGACGAGGCCGTCGCGCTGCTCGCGCTCATGAACTTCGGCGGCGAGGTTGCGTTCGACCCAGAAGTGGGCAGCGGCCTCTCCATCGGTCGGAACGACGGAGCCGTCGGGGAGCGATTCGAGAAGCGCATGGGATCCACCGTGCGTGCGGCACCAGGTGGTCTTGCCCGCGCCGCAAGGACCTTCGACCACGATGATCACCTACGAAATCTCGCGTGCTGCTCTTGAATTTGGACTCGAACATATGTACTATCTAGGAGAAATGAGGTACTGCCCAGGCTGCCGCGAAGTGAAACCACGGTCTGCCTTCGCTCAACACGCGGGCCGGGTGGACGGGCTTCAGCCCTATTGGAAGGAGTGCCGCGGAACGATCGACCACGAACGGTACGAGCGACGTGTCGGCCGGCAAGTTCCACGTTCGTTCCAGAGGTCCGAGCGCGGTCGTAAGGCGTGGCTTCGCTCACTCAAAGAGCGTCGACCATGTACCGACTGCGGACGGGTCTTTCCCCGCCAGGTCATGCAATGGGACCACAAACCGGGCTTTGAAAAGCTCGGCGAGATCAGCGTCGACTTTTGGGGACGCACGCGCGATGAGGTCCTTGCGGAGATCGCGAAATGTGATCTCGTGTGCGCGAACTGCCACGCAGTTCGCACCTTCGCCCGGGCCCCTTGGGGTCTCAGGTGGCTCAGAGAAGAATTCGAGCCGTACGACTCATCATCCTCGACCGTGGCTGCTTAGCCATGTGAGTGAGCCAGCAAGGTCTGAGGGCGATGCGGATCGCCGCTCAAGCAGAGACCTGAGGCTATGCGCAAGGTGCCTCGATTGGAAGCCTCGTGCGGAATACCACAACACACGCACAGGTCAGTTCTCTTATTGCCGGGACTGTCGAAACGCCTACGACCGGCGGTACTACAACGAACGTGGAAGGGCTACGCGCTTAGCCCGTCAGCGCGCTGCGATGGACGCAGCTCGCGCTTGGATGGTCAGCATCAAGAACGGCGTTCCATGCGCAGACTGCCGCGAGGTATTCCCCGTTTACGTGATGCATTGGGACCACTTACCCGGCTTCGAGAAGGTCGCGGACGTGAGTTCGATGGTCCGGAGCCGATCCCGGGACGCTGTATTGGAAGAGGTCAAGAAGTGCGAGCTCGTGTGTGCCAATTGCCACGTTCTGCGTACGATCCGCCGGCCGCGCGGTGCGATAGCACCGGCTGGTCTGCGCGTTTCCGTGTCCAGCTGTCGGGGTGGAGAGATTTGAACTCTCGACTTCGTGATCCCAGATCACGCGCGCTACCGGGCTGCGCCACACCCCGTAACTCACCTCATTCTCGCACTTGGGGCCACGCGAACGAGGTCGTGCACCAGGCCTGTCCCCTAGTTCGAGGCTGGCCGCCCCGACCGGGCGATCAGTAGCCTGACCATGTGAGCTCTCGTTCGTTCCTGCTCGCGGGCACCCTCGCGCTCGTCCTCCTCCCTTCGCAGCTCCCCGCCGCCGCGCTGCCGCTCATTCGCACCGACTGGTCCGCGTCCGCCGCCGAAGCCGGATGGATCGTCGCGGCATATCAGCTCGGTTACGCGCTCGCGGTCATCGCGGTGCTGCCACTCACCGATCGCGTTCGCTCATCGCGCGTCATCGCCGCCGGCGCGCTCGCCACCTCGCTCGCGAACCTTGCCTTCGCGTTCGGCGCGACCGATGTCATCAGTGGATCGCTGCTGCGGATCCTCTCCGGCTTCGG
>Ga0066703_10000807_pt1 | contig 10779 bp, 8 predicted proteins | sample GraSoiAngelo_152_FD_66505 | JGI IMG/M metagenome (GOLD analysis project Ga0066703, IMG submission 66505) | Grasslands soil microbial communities from the Angelo Coastal Reserve, California, USA - 14_1009_12_30cm | ecosystem: Environmental > Terrestrial > Soil > Grasslands | place: USA...
CAAGGCCAAGTCGCTGATGCAGCAGGCCGGCTGGACCATCGGGTCCGACGGCGTCGCGACCCGGCCCAACCCGACCGGGTCGGGCACGCAGAAATTCGTGGGCAAGATCCGGGTGCGCGCCGGCAAGCCGGACCGCCTCAAGGCCGCCGAGATCATCTCGGACCAGGTGAAGCAGATCGGGATGCAGCTAACCCCCGAGCCGACCGACTTCAAGGTGTTCTACCCGCCGATCCAGAAGGGCCAGTTCGACGTGTTCATCGCCGGCTTCAGCCTGACCCTCGAACCGGACGACTACAGCACGGCCCACTCCAGCCAGCTCCAGCCGGAGCACCACGAGGGGCAAAACTGGACCGGCTATTCCAACCCGCAGCTGGACTCGCTGATCGACCAGGAGCGCGCCACGGTCAAGGCAACCGATGCCGAGACCAAGGCCGCCCGAAAGGCGATCTTCAACCAGATCGAGAAGATCATCAGCGGTGACGTCCAGACCTACATGCTGTGGGCCGATGTGTCGTCCATGGGATGGACGACCAACGTGGGCGACGTCGTGGCCGGCAGCGGCGACAACACGATCTACTACGACTCGAACAACAACCCGGCGTCGCGCGCCCAGTGGTACTCGAAGAGCGGTAAGTAGCTAACTCGACCGGGCGACATCCGGGGAGGCCGACGCCTCCCCGGGTGAACCCGGCGGCGGCACCGATCGGCGCGTTCGCTATGCTTCTTGCGGGAGCTACCCGGCAATGAGCGGGAACCCCTGACCGAGGCGGAATAAAGCGTCATTAGGATGAACAGGTGACCTTCTATCTGATCCGGCGGGTCGCCATCGGGATTTTGCTGCTCTTCCTCATGTCCGCCATGTTCTTCACCCTGACCCGCGTCACGCCGGGTCGCCCGATCAGCGTTGGCGAGAACCCGAAAATCCATCAGTCGGTGATCAACCTCCGGCTTCACCGGCTGGGGCTGACCGACGAACAGGGAAACTCCTATCCCATCCCCCAGCAATACGTGCTCTACCTGGGAGCTCTCCTCCACGGCGACCTCGGCGACTCCTACGTCAACCACGAGAAGGTCACCACGCTGCTGCTGCAGCGGCTGCCGAACTCCATCCTGCTGCTCGGCGCTGCTCTGCTCGTGGCGCTGGCGATCGGGATCCCGCTCGGGATCTTTGCCGCAACCCGGCAGTACTCCAAACTCGACATCACCACGTCCCTGGTCTCCTACGTCGGCGTGTCGATTCCCAGCTTCGTGCTGGGCATTTATCTGCTGCTCATCTTTGGGGTGATCTTGAGACAGTCGCCGCTCCACTGGGGGTTCCCCCTCTTTGGGATGCACACGGGTGGGGTCGATGACCCCATCGACCTCCTCTACCACATGGTGCTGCCGGTGACCTCCCTCGCCATCCTGCAGATCGCGATCTTCAGCCGCTTCATGCGGGCCAGCATGCTGGAGGTGCTCCACCAGGACTACATCCGGACGGCGCGGGCGAAGGGCCTGTCGCTCGAGAAGGTCAATTACAAGCACGCGCTGCGGAACGCCATCCTGCCGATCATCACCCTCGTGGCCATCGCGATCCCTCAGATCGTCAACGGCGCCATCATCACGGAAGGCATCTTCAGCTGGCCGGGGACCGGACAGCTCGCCTTCCAGGCGGTGGTCGATCGCGACTACCCGGTCATCCTCGGGGTCGTAATGCTGGTGGCGGCCGGGACCGTCCTGTTCAATCTGATCGCCGACGTGACCTACGCCGTCGCCGATCCAAGGATCCGTTACTGATGGCGCAGGTCCCCCCGCTGCCGATCGGTCCCGCCGGCGTCCCCGGTGCCGTCCCAGACCAGCTCTCGGTCGAGACCACCGTCCAGCAGGAGCGTGACCTTGCCCAACCGGGCAGCGCAAAGGCCGACGAGTTTGGCGCTGCCCCCGAGCTCGGCTTCTGGCGGCTGGCCGTCATCCGCTTTCTGCACCACCGGGTGGCAACCGGCGCTCTGATCATCCTTGCCATCATCGTCCTCAGCGCCATCGTCGTCCCGATCATCACCGGTGATCTCTACCGCATCCAGGACTACCGCCACCCCTTCAAGCCGCCCTTCCAGAGCTTCCAGCATCTCTTCGGCACGGATGACCTCGGTCGGGATGAACTGGCCAGGCTGCTGCGTGGTGCCCGGGTCTCGATCATGGTCGGGGTGCTGGCCGTGGTGGGCTACCTGCTCATCGGCGGAACGCTGGGTGCGCTGGCGGGCTACTACGGCGGCTGGCTGGACAACGCGTTGATGCGTTTCACCGACATCATCATCTCGGCGCCCTTCCTGCTCGTCGTCATCGCCATCACGGCGGCGACCGGCGGTGTCCGCCTGACTACCGTCATCATCGTCATCGCCGCCACCGGCTGGTACGAGATTGGCCGCTTGATGCGGGCCCAGTTTCTCGTGCTCCGAGAACAGGAGTTCGTCCAGGCGGCTCGAGCGCTCGGGGCATCGAATGCCCGAATCATCGTGCGCCACATCCTGCCAAACGCGCTGGCCCCGATCATTGTTTCAGCAACCCTGGGCGTGTCCGGGATCATCTTGCTGGAAGCCGCGCTGGGTTTTCTCGGATACAGCATTCCACCGCCTGAGCCGAGCTGGGGCAACATGCTGCAGAACTTTGAGCAGTACCTGCTCGACGACCAGGCCTATCTCGTCGTCTTCCCGGCCACCGCGCTGGTCATCACAGCCCTCTGCATCAACCTCATCGGCGACGGCATTCGGGACGCGCTCGATCCACGTCAAAGGTGAATGAACTCCTTCGAATAGAAGACCTCCATACCCAGTTTCACGTTCACGGGGGCACTGTCAAGGCGGTCGACGGCGTCAATCTCACCATCCCCGCCAAGGCCACGGTCGGCCTGGTGGGGGAGTCCGGCTCGGGGAAGAGCATCACGGCGTTGTCGATCATGCGGCTGCTGGAGAAAAATGGCCGGATCACGGCCGGCCATGTCTGGTTTCGCGACCGGGACCTGGTCGGGTTGACTGAAGAGGAGATGCGGGACGTGCGTGGCAATGACGTCTCGATGATCTTCCAGGAACCGATGACGGCCCTGAACCCGGTCTACACCTGCGGAGATCAGATCGCCGAAGCGGTACGGCTTCACGAGAAAGTCGAGCCGAAGGCCGCCTTCGACCGGGCGATCGAGGTCCTCCGCCTGGTCGGCATCTCGGACCCCAAGCGTCGCGCCAGGCAGTATCCGCACGAGCTCTCCGGCGGAATGCGCCAGCGAGTCATGATCGCCATGGCGCTGTCCACCAATCCCGAGCTTCTGATCGCCGACGAGCCGACGACCGCGCTCGACGTCACCATCCAGGCTCAGATCCTGAGACTGATGCGAAACCTCAAAGGGGAGTTCGGATCGGCCATCTTGCTCATCACCCATGACCTGGGGGTCGTCGCGGAGATGTGCGACAGTGTGGCGGTCATGTATGCGGGGCGGATCGTGGAGCAGGCGCCGACGACGGAGTTATTCACCAATCCCAAGCATCCCTACACGCAGGGATTGCTGGCGTCGATCCCACGCCTGGGGAAAAAGCAGGACCGGCTCCACGTTATCACCGGCAGCGTGCCGAACCCGCTGGCCCTCCCGCCGGGTTGTGCCTTCCGACCACGCTGCCCGGTCAAGGCGCCGCGCAGCGAGAGTGAGATTCCGGCCCTGAAAGCCGTCGGAGCCGAACACCTCGTGGCGTGCTGGCAGTACGAATGATCGGGCGCAAGAACCGGCCTGCCGTGGTTTCTCCCGATACCAACGGTGCCTTGCTCAAGGTCGACCACCTCGTCAAGTACTTCCCGATCAAGGGCGGGTTGCTCCAGACCACCGTGGCGAACGTCAAGGCGGTCGACGACGTCAGCTTTGACATCAAGCAGGGCGAAACCCTGGGCCTGATCGGTGAATCCGGTTCGGGCAAGTCCACCGTGGCGCGCACGATCTTGCGGCTGATCCCGCCCACGTCTGGTGAGGCGTTTCTCGAGGGGCGGAGCATCTTCAAGGCGAACAAAAAGGAGTTGAACGAGATCCGGCGGGAAGTGCAGATCATCTTCCAGGATCCGTACGGTTCGCTGAACCCGCGCATGTCCGTGGGGGAGATCGTGGGCGAAGGCCTTCTCGTCCACGGCATCGGATCGTCCCACGAGCGGGAGCGAATGGTCAGCGAGTTGCTCGAGGTGGTCGGACTGCGCGGCCAGTACCGCGGCCGGTTTCCCCATGAGTTCAGCGGCGGCCAGCGGCAGCGCATCGGCATTGCCCGGGCGCTGGCGCTTCGGCCGAAGCTCATCATTGCCGACGAGCCGGTCTCCGCCCTGGACGTGTCGATCCAGTCGCAAATCCTGAATCTGCTCGAAGACCTGCAGAACGAATTCAACCTCACCTACCTGTTCGTCGCGCACAACATGGCGGTGGTCGAGCAGGTGAGCGATCGGATCGCCGTCATGTACCTCGGCAAGATCGTAGAGCTCGCGCCCGCCGAGCAGCTGCTGCGCACCCCGCGGCACCCCTACACGCAGGCGCTGATCTCGGTGATTCCGATCCCGGACCCAACCATCAAGCGCGAGCAGACGGTGCTGAAGGGTGAGATCCCGAGCCCGACCAACCCGCCGTCGGGATGTCACTTCCGCACGCGCTGCCCGATTGCGACGGAATACTGCGCCGAGGTCGAGCCACCGCTTCGTGAGGTCGCCAGCGGCCAGTGGGCCGCCTGTCATTACGCCTGAGCTGAACCTTAGGTCCGGGTCCTAACGCGATTCGCTCTGCGAGCGACGCCGGACGCGGGCCAGCCAGTCGCCCATGATCTCCCGCCGGCGCAGGCTGCGCCAGGTGTCGAACCAGCTCGCCACGAGCACCAGGGCCAGCGCCGCGGCGCTGAGTGCGACATCGAGCCGGCCGCGGTCCGGCGGCGTGGTCCCGTAGTGTGCCCAGTATGCGAACTCGCTGTCGCTGACGGCGGAGATGCCGATGAAGGCCACCGCCAGCACCGCGGCCACGAGCCACAACCGTCCGCGGCCGGCATAGCCGAGCCGGACCAGGCCCATCCCGGGCACGAGCGCGAGCGGCCAGACATCCTTGGGCTGAGCGAGCGTCGGTTCGCGGGCGCGCCGGACGGCGAAGGCATCGACCGCGATCACCCAGCCGATGAGCCCCGCGTACCACCCGGTCGAGACCAGGTCAACCGGCGTGAAGCTGAAGGGCCATTTGCTGAAGCTGGGCGTGGTCAGGAGGAAGCCCGCCCATCCGATCCAGCCGAGGAGCGCCACGCCGGCGGCGACGAGTGCCCAGCCATGGTACGGTCGGGCGCTCTGTGTGACTGACGTCAGCAGGCCAAGCGCCGTCAGCCACGCGAGGGGATTGGTCCAGCCGAAGACCTGGTGAAGGTTGGCGACGTCGACGGCGATCGTCCACGGGGTCAGCAAGCTGAGGGCGGCCAGGCCGACGATCATGATGTCGCGAGGCGACCGGCCGGAGAGCCGTAACGCGACGCCTGCGACCTGCTGCAACCCGGATGCCATCGCGAACATCAGCGCCAGACCGGCGCAGAAAATCGCGACGATCAGGAGGATTTCGGAGTACGGATTGCCCCTGGTCAGCAGATAGGCAATCGCAAACGGGGCTGCCACCAGCAGCATCCCGATGACGAGGTTACGAACGGAGGTCGAGTCGTCGCGCATAAGCCTTCACGAGTCTACGTTCTCGATAGAATCGCCCGGTGTTCGGCGGTCGCCTCTGGCGTCATCCCGACTTCCTGAAGCTGTGGGCTGGTGAAACGGTCAGCGAATTTGGCAGCCAGGTGACCTTGCTTGCGGTGCCGACGGTGGCCATCCTGGTCCTCCACGCCGGTCCCTTTCAGGTCGGCGTGCTCTCCGCGCTCGAGTTCCTGGCCTTTCCCACGCTCGGGTTGGTCGCCGGCGTGTACGCGGACCGGCTGCGGCGCCGACCGATCATGATCGCCTGCGACATCGGGCGCCTGCTCGCCCTGGGATCAATTCCGGTGGCCTTTGTCCTGGATGCGCTGACGCTCCAACAGTTGTACATCGTGGCCCTGCTGACGGGCATCTTTACCGTCTTCTTCGATGTGTCGTATCAGTCATACCTGCCGGCGCTGGTCGACCGGCCCAACCTGATCGAGGGCAACACGAAGCTCGAAGTCACGCGCTCGGCGTCGCAGATCTCCGGTCCGGCGGTTGCCGGCCTCTTGATTCAGTGGATCGGGGGCGCCCGGGCGGTCGCGGTCGATGCCCTGTCCTTTCTCGCGTCGGCGTTCGCCCTGGCCTTGATCACGACACCGGAGCCGGAACCCCGGCCGAGCACCGCATCCGGAGCAACCGGCTTCATTCCGGAGATGCGCGAGGGCATCGACGTTGTCTTCAAAAGCCCCATCCTGTGGCGGATCGCCGGATGCACGGCCACCACCAACCTGGGCTCGAACATGATCTTCGGCGCGGTGTTCCTCGTTTTTGCGTATCGCGACCTCCACCTGTCGGCCGCTGTCGTCGGCATCATCTTTGGGATCAGCAGCGTCGGTTGGCTGGTCGGCGCCTTCCTCGCCGCCTGGCTGGCGCGGACCTTCGGGTTGGGTATGACGCTCGGGCTGTCCATCCTCCTCGGTGGACTCATCACCCTGGCGACGCCGCTGGCGTTGATCGGCGTCCCTGCGATCATTCTCAGCGTGCTGGGTTTTCTGAACAACCTCTTTGTTCCGGTGTACAACATCAACCAGGTCAGCCTCCGGCAATCGATCACACCGGACCGCGTCCAGGGCCGCATGAACGCCACCATGCGCACCATCGTCTGGGGGACGATTCCTGTTGGAGCCTTCACCGGCGGCATCCTGGGCACCACGATCGGAGTTGTCCAGACGATCATCCTGGGTAGCGTGGTGTCGGCGCTGGCCGCGCTCTGGATCTTCCTGGGCCCGGTCGCGCGCCTGAAGGAACAACCCGTGCCGGCCCCCGCGTGACGGGCCGCCTGCTGATTCGCGATACCTGCCTGGCGGACGGGCGGTCGCCGTCGTTGCAGGTGGGCGTCAGTCTCCTGATCGAGGATGGCCGCATCGCGTGGGTGTCACCCGACGAGAAAGAAGCCGATGATGCCGATGTTCTCGATGGCGGTGGTGCCACGATCGTGCCGGCCTTCGTGGACGCTCACAGTCATCTGACGATGCCTGGTGGCAGCCACTGGATCGATCGCGGGTCGGATCCGCCCGAGCACCTTCGCGCGGTGGCGCGCCACAACGCGGCCCGCCTGGTCCAGGCCGGCGTGCTCTGGGCTCGCGACGTCGGGTCGCCGGCCGGGCCTGACGGTCGGGCGATCAGCCTGCTGGTTGCGCAGGAGATGTCGTCGGCGGCCGGCGCGCCGTATATCCGGGTCGCCGGTACCTGGATCGCCAAGGACGGATATCTGCCGATGACGGTGGCGGTCAAGGACGGCGCGGGGCTCAGGGCGGCGGCGCTGGCCCAGCTGGATGCGGGTACCGACTTCGTCAAGATCATGCTCGATCCGCCGGACCGTTCCGACCAGTGTCCCTTCACGGTGGATGAGGTCCGCGGCGCCTGCGAAGCCGTGCACGCCCGCGGGCGCACCATTACCGCCCACGCCACCATCCTGGACGGCGCCCGGGTCGGCGCCGAGGCCGGGGTGGATTCGATCGAGCACGGGATGGAGCTCGACGACAGCATCGCCGTCACCATGAAACGGAACAACGTCGCGTTGGTATCGACCCTCTCGGTGCTGGCGAGCTGGGCGACCTTTGATCGCACGACCCGCATCGAACGCTTCACCTCCGAGGAGGGGAAGCGCCGGCTGGCGGCGCGCCGCGACGGGGCCTTCGCCGCCATCAAGGCGGCCCGCCGCGCCGGTGTGCGAATCGCGGCCGGCTCCGACTTCGGCGGTGGCTCGGTGCGGGCCGGACACCTCGCGTGGGAAGTCGAACAGCTGGTCGAGGCCGGGCTGGAACCACACGAGGCGCTGGCGGCGATCAGCTGGCGAGGCGGCGAGCTGCTCAGGATCGAACATGCGGGCAGGCTGCAGCCAGGGGACCCGGCCGACCTGGTTCTCGTGCATGGAGACCCGCTCGTCGATCCTCGCGCACTCTGGCGCGTCTGGGCTGTCTTCAAGGCGGGCGAGCGCGTTGCCTAGAAAACGATCGTGATTCCGACACCTCGAAGTTTCATCCCGACAGCGATAATGAAAACTCTCGGACGGGTCAGGCGTTCTTCTCTCAGGAGCTTGCGGGTTGCCTCAGTTACGGCAGGATTTGATTACCGGGCGTTGGGTGGCGGTGGCGACGGAGCGCGCGCGCCGGCCCGATTCCTTCAGCCAGGCCGCTAAAGAGACCGTCGCGGCGCGCGACGTCTGCCCGTTCTGCCCCGGACATGAGGCCATGACACCGCCGGAGGTCCTCGCCTATCGCGCGCCCGGCACCGCGCCAAATACACCGGGCTGGTGGGTCAGGGTGGTCCCAAACCTCTATGCCGCCTTCCGCCTCGAGCCCGATGGCCAGGACCACCAGGACGGCCGGTTCTGGCAGCGCGACGCGATCGGTGCCTGCGAGGTGCTGATCAGCAGTCCCGATCACCGGGCGACGACGCCGTTGCTACCGCGCCGCCAGGTTGAAGAGATCGTGCAGTCGTATGTCGACCGCTATCGGCAGCACGCGCACAACCCGGCGCTCGAGCACGTGCTGGTGCTCTATAACCACGGCCGGCCCGCCGGTGCCTCACTGGAGCATCCGCACTCGCAGCTCTACGCCGTCTCGTTGATTCCGCCGACCTTTCTGGACGAGCTGGCGGGGGCTCGGCGTTTTCATGAGGCGCATACGGAATGTGTCTTCTGCCGTACCCTCGAGGACGAGCGGCGCGCCGGCGCCCGCGTCATTTTCGAGAACGAGGCCTTTGTGGTCTTTGCCCCTTACGCGGCCCGCACGCCGTTCGAGACCTGGATCATGCCCCGCCGCCACAGCGCCTCGTTCGGCGACCTCGAGGTGGCGAAAGAGAAGCCCGCATTCGCGCAGGCGCTGCAGCTTACCCTGAAAGGCTTGTACGAGGGTCTCAACGATCCGCCCTTCAACTATTACATCCACAGCGCTCCACTCAAAGCCGACGTGTCCAACCTTTATCACTGGCACCTGGAGCTCATTCCCAAGCTCAGCACCGCCGCCGGGTTCGAGCTCGGTACCGGAATCTGGATCAATGTGGTCAAGCCCGAAGAATCGGCCGCGTTCTTGCGAGAGCGCATTCAGAAAGAGGCAGCGCAGCTGGCCGGCCCGCCGGCCGACGCGAGCGGCGCGTCAGTGCCAGGCGAACGTTTGAGGCATTCGTTGTGAAAGCAGTAGTGATGGCCGGCGGTGAAGGCTCGCGGCTTCGTCCGCTGACCAGCGGTGTGCCGAAGCCGCTGGTTCCGGTGGTGGGCAAGCCCGTCATGGAGCACATCCTTCGATTGCTGCGTAAGCACGGCATCACGGACGTCGTGGTGACATTGCAATACCTGGGCTCGGCGATTCGCGACTACTTCGGCGACGGTTCGGACTTCGGCGTCGATATCACCTATGTGGTGGAGGACGCCCCGCTCGGCACCGCCGGCAGCGTGAAGAATGCGCAGGAATACCTCACCGAGCCCTTCATCGTCATCAGTGGCGACGCCTTGACCGACATCGATCTGGGCGGAGTCATGCAGTATCACCGCGAGAAGGGGGCATCGGCGACCATCGTTCTGACCTCGGTGGCCAATCCACTGGAGTTCGGGGTGGTGATCACCAACCCGGACGGGACCATCAAACGCTTCCTCGAGAAGCCGTCGTGGGGCGAGGTATTTTCCGATCAGGTCAACACCGGCATCTATGTCATCGAACCGGAAGTGCTCGATCTCCTGCCGCCGGCGGCAGTCGTGGACTGGAGCGCCGATGTCTTCCCCAAGATGCTGGTCAACGCCATGCCGCTGTACGGGTACCTCGCGCCGGGTTACTGGTGTGATATCGGCAACATCCAGACGTATTACCAGGCCAATTGGGACGCGCTCGAGGGGAGGGTCGACGTCGAGATCCCGGGCGAGCGCCGTCATGGCAACGTGTGGATCGGAGAGAACGTCGAAATCGGGTACGACGTGCGGATCAACGGCCCTGCCTACATCGGCAACGAGTGCAAGCTCAAGGCAGGAGTCTTTGTCAACGGGCCGGTGTGCGTCGGCAACTTCTCCGTGGTCGACGAGAACACGAAGATCAGTAATTCGATCATCTGGACCTATTCGTACATTGGGGAGAATTCGCGCCTCCGTCAGGCGATCGTCTGCCGGCACGTCACGATCAAGAACAACTGCCTCCTCGAGGAAGGCGCCGTGATCGGCGACGACGTCGTCGTGGGGGAGGGGTCGACCATCGACGCGGGTGTCAAGATCTGGCCCGACAAGGAGATCGAACCGGGGTCAACGGTGCACGAGAGCATCATCTGGGCCGGGCATTACAAGCGGGGGTTGTTCACCTCCTACGGCCTGGTCGGCCTGGTCAACATCGAACTGACACCTGAATACTGCGCCCGCCTGGGCGCCTCCTTCGCGGCCCTGTTCCCCAAAGGCTCCGCGATCGGAGCGGCCCGCGACGGCCAGCGTCCCTCCCGGATGATGAAGCGGGCCATGGTGGCCGGCATGATGTCGTCCGGCGCCTCCATCATCGACTTGAGCGAGCTGCCGATCCCGGTGCTGCAGTTCTACGCGCGCGAGCACCCGATCGCCGGCGCGGTCCATATCCAGATGTCACCGCTCGATAGCCG
>Ga0066703_10000814_pt1 | contig 10752 bp, 12 predicted proteins | sample GraSoiAngelo_152_FD_66505 | JGI IMG/M metagenome (GOLD analysis project Ga0066703, IMG submission 66505) | Grasslands soil microbial communities from the Angelo Coastal Reserve, California, USA - 14_1009_12_30cm | ecosystem: Environmental > Terrestrial > Soil > Grasslands | place: USA...
ATCGAGGTGCTCTACGAGCTGCCGCGGGAAGTGTGGGAAGGGGACATCGACGGGGCGCAGAACTACGCCGAGATGCTTCCCACGGAGGGCGACGAGACGCTGGTCGATCGGACGGAGAATCCGGTCTTCGGCGCGTCGGCGGCCCGCCACTAGCGTCCCCATCAGAGGCTGATCGGTCGGCGCCCGGGAAGCCCAGTCCGGGCGGACTGCGCCGATCTGCGCGCCCGATCTCGTCGGGCGCTGAGGTCGGTCGCGCTCAGGCGGCGCGGGGCAGCGCCCAGCCCAGCCACTCGCACAGGGCACGGCCCATGATCCACTCTTTGTCCGACGTCGAAAGCCAGGGCAGCTCCTCGGTGAAGAGCGTCACGGCCTGGCGCCACGGGCAGGGGAGTCGCGTCCAGTCCGTGCCCCAGAACGTCCGCCGCGGGCCGAATGCGTCGTACACGCGACGAATGTGCGCGTGCACGTCGCGGAAGGGATAGGGCTCGATCGAGTAGCACGGCAGCGCCGAGGCCTTGACCGCGACATTCGGACGTCGCGCGAGCGTACAGAGCTGCGGCAAGCCTGCAAAGGCCTCTTCGCCCTTCGCTCCGCTGCGGATTCCCAGGTGATCGATGACGAGCTTGAGGCCGGGATGGCGCTCGGCGATGCTGTCGACCGCCGGCAGCCGGCCGGACACGGACATCATCAAGGGAATGCCCGCGCGCTCGACCGCGGGCCAGAGCCAGTCGGCAGTGCCGTCGGTCAGCCACGGCCACTGCTCCGCGGTGGTGAACGTGAACCGCATGCCGAGCATCCCGGGCTGGCGCTTCCAGGAGTCGACGAGCGCCCGGCTCTCCGACTTCTCGAGGGCCAATCGGCCCATCACGGCGAACCGGTCGAGATGGAGCCGCGCGGCCTCGAGCGCTAGATCGTTGCGCTCGCCCTCCCATGACGGCGGCACGATGACCGCGCGGTCGACGCCGGCGTCCTTCATGGCGGCGAGCGCCTGATCCTTGCCGACGGCGTGCGGCTGGTGTGCGCGCTGCGCGCCGCCGGGCGGCCACGGTCGCGCGGGCGTGTCGGCGCCCCAGAGATGGATCTGAGCGTCCGCGACCAGCACGTCCGTTCCGCTCAGCTTCTCCGGGCGAGTGGGCCGCGCAGCAGCTGGCCGGGAAGCGCGCCGGTGTCCTTGCCCTCGCGCAGCAGGACTGCGCCGGTGACGACCGTCGCGGCGACGCCGCGCGTGCGCTGCACCAGCCGACGCGCACCCGACGGAAGATCGTCCACCACCTCCGGCATCTCCGCGGCGATCGTGTCGGGATCGAACACGACCATGTCGGCCGCCATGCCTTCGCGAATGAGCCCGCGATCGGCGAAGCCCCAGAGCGTGGCCGGGACCAGCGTCAACATGCGGATCGCCTGCTCGAGCGTGAACGCCTGCTTGCGGCGCACCCAGTGGTAGAGCAGATGGGTCTGAAGCGACGAGTCCATGAGCTGCGAGACGTGCGCGCCGGAGTCGGAGAAGGTGACGACCGCTCGCGGGTGACGCATGATCTCGAGTGCCAGGTCCTGGTCCTCGTTGGCGACCGGCTGCAAGAAGAAGAGGTCCAGGTCCTTCGCCAGCGCCAGCTCGATCATCGTCTCGGCCGGATGCTGGCCGCGTTCGCGCGCGACCTCCGCCACCGTGCGATGTGGCCCTTCCACCGTGTCGAAGACGAGGAGCCAGTCGTAGTCCGCCGCCTTCGCCTCCGTGCCGACGGCGCGATGGTCGTCTCGCGCGCCCGAGGCCTCGACCAGCCGCCGGCGCTGCTCTGGGTCGCGCAGCCGCCGCTGCTGCTCGGCGAGCGGGAGCACGCGCAGCTCCTTCCACAGCGGCAGCCGATCGAACGGCATCTGCGTCTTGAACGAGAGCAGCGCGGAGAGCGAGCGGCTGTGGACCTGGGCGAACATGCGCCCGCCGGCCGCCGCGGTCTCGTCGAGGAGCGCCAGGTACTTGCGCCAGACGTCCGGCACGGCGCGGCGGCTGAACACTCCGAACGTCACCGGCCGGCCGCTCTCGACGGCGAGATCGCGCAGGCGCTCGTGATAGTCACGCAGTCCCGGATCGCCGGGGACGCGGTCGACGCCCTCGCCGGCGATCTCGAAGAGGCCAGAATTCACGTCGCCCATGACGCCGACCAGCCGCCGCACTTCGTCCCAGCTGGCCAGCCGGCTCGCGACGTACCGCCCTTCCGGCGTCTCGTGCGCGGGCGAGCGCGACGTCGTGAACCCGAGGGCACCGGCGCGGATCGCGTCGCGCACTTGACGCTCCATCGCGCGCAGATCGTCCTCAGTCGCCGATCGCTCGAAGGCGCGCTCGCCCATCACGTAGGTACGGATGGCCGAGTGGCCGACGTAGCCACCGAAGTTGATCCCCTTGGGCAGCGCCTCGAGGCAGTCGAGGAATTCGGGGAACGTCGTCCAGCACCAGTCGATGCCCGCTTCCATCGCGGCCGGCGGGATGTCCTCGGCGCGCTGGAGATTGCGCACGACCAGGTGCTTGTTCTCCTTGGCGCAGGGCGCCAGCGTGAAGCCGCAGTTGCCCATCACGACGCTGGTGATGCCGTGCCAGCAGGACGAGGTGCCGAGCGGATCCCAGAAGATCTGCGCGTCCATGTGGGTGTGGCCGTCGATGAAGCCCGGCGTCACCACGTGACCGTCGGCGTCGATCACCTCGCGGGCACGCTCGCGGATCCGCCCGATCGTGACGATGCGGCCGTGCCGTACGCCCACGTCGGCCCGATACCGCGGCAGACCGGTTCCGTCGACCACCGTGCCGTTCTTGATCACCAGGTCGTAGGACATTTAGATCTCCGAGCGTCGCTAGCGCTGGCCCTGGGCGCGATCGGCGACCTGGACGGATTTCTTCTCGAGGTCGAAGCGGAGCGTCTTCTTGCTCTCGACGTCGCCGCCGGTGACCCGGATGAAGAACGTGTCGTCGCCGTACTCGATCGAATGGATGTCGCCGACCGCGAACACCGCGGCGCGGCCGGGCTCGTTCAGGAACTCGCGCTGCAGCTCGAGCTCCGCGTGGCCGGGCTTGCTCCCGTCGTCGAGGCGGCGCCACCGGCGCATCCGCGTCGGGTTCTTGTAGTTGCCGTAGATCACCCAGCACGGACCGTGGTCGTGCGGCACGGACTTGCCGCCCTTGTCGCGTCCGTGAACGAGCACGTGCACGTCGGTCTCGGGATCGTGGCCGATCGTCGTGCGCTCGCGGTACGGCACCGGATCGCCCAGATGCTTCTTCAGCAGCTCGGGATTGCGGAGCAGCTTCTCGAGGTGGTCGCGGATCTCGGCGAGCCCGGACGGGACGCCCTTGGTCTTGATCGTGGCCCGCGTGTCGGCGAGGAACTGGTCCAGCGTGTATCCGGTGGTCTCGGTCATGGCGATCTCCTTTCCCAGCCCATGGTGTAGCATACTTGCCGCCTATGAAAGTGTTCGTCTTCGACCTCGTGCCCTACGACGAGCACCTGGATCACCTGAAGGTCGGCAAGGAGCTTCCCTGGCCGCTACCGGCGCGGCACTTCAAGCCCGACGTGGCCGTGCGCACCTACGCCGAGCACCTGACGGCGTGGGAGACCATGGATCGGTTCGGGTACGACGGGGTAGGCTTCAACGAGCACCACACCTCGCCCTACGGCCTGATGAACTCGCCCAACCTGCTCGCGGCCGCCGCCGCGCAGCGGACGCAGCGGCTCAAGCTCCTTGTCTACGGCAACCTGCTGCCGCTCCACGATCCGTCATCCAGGCGCCCGTCTACGTCGCCGACAGCAAGGCGCAGGCGGTGCGCGAGGCCGGACCCTATCTCCTCTATTTCAACCAGACGCTGTTCAGCCACGGCAACCGAGGCCAGCCTCTAGCGGGACGCGGGCTACCTGAGCGCCGGCTCCTTCGACTACGTGCGCCCGGAGAACATGCACGCCGTATCCGGCGCGCGCGAGCGCTACCGCGACATGACCATGGCGGACATCGAGCGCGACGCGGAGCACCTGCCCTGGGGCACGCCGGGCGAGGTGATCGAGCGGATCATCGCGGCGGCCGACCACGCCGGCGCTGCGATGGTGCTGGTAGGAATGAACCGCGGCGCGATGCCGCAGGAGATGTTCCTGGAGCAGATCCACCGGTTCGGCAGCAAGGTGCTGCCGGCGCTCCAGGCGCACGCCGTCAGCAAGACCCCGTTCGCCTAGCGCCGGGGTCGGGCCGGGTCTACTCCTCCCGCGCTCCGGACGTGCGCTGCCTGAACTCGGCGGGTGCCTCGCGGCCGGCGTCGGTGTACGCGCGGCGGATCGCCTCCACGTTCGGACCGAAGATCGTCTTGCGGTTCCCGCGCGCCCAGTCGTTCGAGCCGCGAATCGTGTCGAGCGATCCCTGGAAGCGCGGCATGACGTAACGGGCGAACAACTCGTAGCTCCGCAGCGTCTGCTCGCGGGTGGCCCACTCGTGGGCACGGAACAGCAGGCCGCCGAAACCGCCGCCGCTCTGCCGCTGCAGATGCTCGATGCCGCGCACGACCGTGTCGACCGAGCCGACGAGCGTGGTGCCCATCTTCACGCCCTCGGTCAGCGGATCGTCCATGCGGCCCGGCGGACGACCGAGCGTCTCCTCGAAGTAGGTCACGGTCTCGTGGCGCTCGGCCTTCTTCACGTGGCGCAGCGCCTCGTCGTCGTCGTCGGCGACGTGCACGTTCACGACGAGGCGCCATTTCTTGCGGTCCATTTTCTTGCCGTGCTTGGCCGCGGTTTCCTCGGCGATCTTCCACTGGCCGGCCAGCGCGTCCGGTCCGCCCGGGAGCCCGGCGCCGATCGAGAGCACGCCCAGCCCGTGCCGACCCGCGGCGATCACCCCCGCCGGCGTCATCACGCTCGCGACCGCAATCTCCAAGTGCGGCTCGGTGTAGGGCGCCAGGTGCAGGCGCGCCTCGCGCAGCTCGAACCAGTCGGTCTTCATCGTCACGGGCTCGTCGCACTTCAGCAGCAGCATGATCGCGTCCAGGGCCTCGTCCATACGCGGCCGCTGCATGACCGGCTCGATGCCCATCATGTACGCGTCGGACACCAGCGCGCCCGGGCCGCAGCCGAGCATCGCGCGGCCGCGCGTCATGTGGTCGAGCTGGACGAAGCGCTCGGCCACCATCAACGGATGGTGATAGGGCAGGCTCGTCACGCCCGAGCCGAGCTTGATGTGGCGCGTGCGCTCGGCGGCGGCGGCGATGAAGACCTCGGGAGACGCGATGAGCTCCCAGCCCGCCGAGTGGTGCTCGCCCACCCACACCTCGTCGTAGCCGAGGTAGTCGAGCCACTCGATGAGCTCCATGTCGCGGGTGAGCGCCAGCGTGGGATTCTCACCGACGCGGTGGAACGGCGCCAGGAAGATGCCGAAGGTCATACCTTTATGGGCCATGGTGATCCGATCCTAACACGGTGCTACCATGCCGCTCCATGACCAACCAGACGATCCGCGTGGGGTTCGTGGGCGCCGGCGCCAACGGTCGTAAGCATCACATCCCGAAGCTTCGAGCGCAGCCCGGGATCGAGCTGACGGCGGTGGCCAACCGGACGAAGGAATCGGGGGAGCGTATCGCGGCCGAGTTCGGCATCACGCGAGTGTACGGGGACTGGCGCGAGCTCGTGCGCGCCTCCGACATCGACGCGGTCTGCATCGGCACCTGGCCCAACACGCACTGCGAGATCACGCGGGCCGTTCTCGAAAATGGCAAGCACGTGCTGTGCGAGGCGCGCATGGCCGTGGACGCCGCCGAGGGACGACGGATGCTCGACGCCGCGCGCCGGGCGCCGCATCTGGTCGCCCAGCTGGTGCCGGCGCCGAACACGCTCGAGGTCGACTCGACGGTGCAGGCGCTGCTGGCCGAGGGCTACGTCGGCGAGACCCTCGCCATCGAGATCCAGGCCAACCAGGCGCGGTTCGTCGACCCGAACGAGCCGCTCCACTGGCGGCAGGATGCCGCGTTGAGCGGCCTCAACGTGATGACGATGGGCATCTGGTACGAGGCGCTGATGCGCTGGCTCGGTCCCGCCCGCCGCGTCACCGCGATGACGAAGATCGCCGTCCCGCGGCGCAAGGACGAGGCCGGCGTCTGGCAGGACGTGAAGGTGCCCGACCACGTCGACATCCTGGCCGCGATGGCCAACGGCGCCGTCGCTCATCTGCGCTTCAGCACGGTGACGGCGCTGGCGCCGCCCAGCGAGGTGTGGATTTTCGGCACCGAGGGAACACTCCGGGTCGAGTCGGACGCCAAACGGGCCTCGGGCGGGCGGCGCGGCGAGAAGGAGCTTCGCGAGATCCCGATTCCCGCCGAGCGACGCATCGGCTGGCGCGTGGAGGAGGAGTTCGTGAACGCGATCCGCGGCCTCGAGAAGGTCTCTCGGACGACCTTCGAGGACGGTGTGCGCTACATGGAGTTCACGGAGGCGGTGTGGCGCAGCGCGAGCCGCGGCCAGACCGTCGACGTCCCCGAGCTCTGACCGCTACCAGCCCTTCGTCAAGAGCCTGACGACGACGGCGACGACTGCGCCGACCAGCAGCGCGAGCCCAGCGAACGCGAGTGCCGACCACAGAACGCTCGTGGTCGTCTCGGTGTCGGATCCGTGGTGCGCGAGAACCGGCGCCGCCAGCAGGCCCATCAGCAGCGCCAGGCGCAGGACGCGCATGCGTCAAGTCTACCGGACGGCGAGCGACAGTGACGCTACACGTCCGGGAACGGTCGGCTCACCGTCAGGCCCTGGCGGCCGCCTGGAGGGCTCGGACGTGCTCGGCCCAGTGTCGGGCCAGTGCTTCCAGCCGCTGACGGCCGGTCATGGTCTCGCCGTTCGCGCGCCGAAAGCAGGGCTTGTCGAGGTCTGACGCGCTCTGGGAGGCGCGAACGAGCCGCGCGTGCGCCTGCTTCACCTGCGCCAGCAGGTCGTCGAAGCTCTCGTGTTCGTGCAGGCGACGGCAGACTTCGTTCACCGTGTCGGCATCCGCCGGTACGGGCCAGGGCGGTCCCCCGAGCGTCACCGACTGGATGCCCCAGGCGGTGGCGTCGTGGAAGTAGAGGAAGTGCATGAGGATGTCGCGCGCCTGCCAACGGTCGACGCGGGCGCTGGTGTTTCGGCCCGCGTCCTCGAAGTACGCCAGCGTCTCGCGCACGACGCGATCGAGCTCGTCGAGCGATGTCGCCATCGGTGGCTTCTCCTTCAGCGAGATTTCTTGAGAAAGCGATTGAGTCGGGCGAGCGATCCGCGGACGCCGGGTTCGTCTCGATTGGCCGCCCCCACCGCGATCGTAGAGGGAGTCGACCGTCGAGGCAATCAGGCTTAGAGTGCTGCTGGTGGAGCGCTTCCGCGGCGTCATCCTGTCTCTCGCCGTGGCGGCTGCCTACGTGGTGGCCGGCAAGCTCGGCCTGTCGCTCGCGGTCGTGCATCCGAGTGCGACGGCCGTGTGGGCGCCGACCGGCATCGCGCTCGCGGCGTTTCTCCGGCTCGGGTACGGCGTGTGGCCCGCGATCTTCATCGCCGCCTTCCTGGTCAACGTCACGACGGAGGGATCGATCGCGACCTCGATCGGGATCGCTCTCGGCAACACCCTCGAGGGCGCCGTGGGCTGTTACCTGGTGACGCGTTTCGCGCGGGGGAGCCCGACGTTCAGCCGCCCCCTGGACGTCTTCGCGTTCATCGGCCTCGCCGCCCTCGCCGCCACGACCGTGAGCGCCTCAGTTGGGGTGACGACGCTGGCGCTGGCCGGATACGCGAGCTGGGCGGACTACGGCGCCATCTGGGCGACGTGGTGGCTCGGCGACGCCGCCGGCGCGCTGATCTTCGCGCCGCCGATCCTACTCTGGAGCTCCGGCTTTCCCCTGCGTGGGACCCGCGCTCGATGGGTGGAGGTCCTGATTCTCGTGCTGGTGACCGTCGGCGTGGCCGGGATCGTCTTCAGCAGCTGGCTGCCGGCGCCGGTCCAGCGGCTCGAGTTCCTCGTCATCCCGCCGATCGTCTGGATCGCCTTCCGATTTGGACCCCGCGAGGCGGCGACGACGGCGCTCGCGATGTCCACGATCGCCCTCTGGGCCACGGTGCGCGGCGTCGGTCCGTTCGCGGCCGAGGCGCCGCGGGTGGTGCTCCTGTCCCTGCAGGCCTACATGAGCGTGATCACGTTGATGGCGCTCGCCCTGGCCGCTGCCGCCGCGGATCGCCGACGGGCCGAGCAGGGCCGCCTGGAAGAGGCCCAGGATCGAGTGCGGATGCACGAGGCGCTCGAGGAGAGCGAGGAGCTGCATCGCGCGATTGCCGAGCTCACCTCGGATTTCGCGGTCATCGTGCGCCTCGAGCCGGAGGGCGGCGCCGTCCTGGAATCGGCGACCGACGGGTTCCGACGCGTGACGGGTTATATGGCCGAGGAGCTCGACGGCCCATTCGACTGGCAGCGCCTGCTCGATCTGGACACGTTGACCGACGGCGCCAAAATGGGCGAACGCCTCCTGAAGGGTGAGCGCGTCTCGCTCGAGTTGCGGATCGTCGGGAAGGACGGGGCGAGACGATGGCTCCGCTGTCACGCCGAGCCCTTCCACCACTCGACGAACGATCGCGTCGACCGCATCCTCGTCTCGGCTGAAGAGGTCACTGATCGGCGAATGGCGGACGAGTCACTCCGTCGTCATCAAGAGGTGATCCGCGAGCTATCGACACCGGTCCTACGCATCCGCGACCGCCTGCTCATCCTGCCCGTCATCGGTCAGATCGACGCCCAGCGGGCCCAGCGGCTGACCGCGGAGCTCTTGAGCAGCATTAGGATCAACCGGGCTCGGGTGGTGGTGATCGACATGACCGGCGTCGTGACGATGACGCCGCAGGTCGCCCAGCAGATCTTGAAGACGATCGAAGCGTGCCGGCTGCTCGGCGCGACGATCATCGTTACTGGCCTGTCCCACGGGATCGCCGACACGCTCGTCTCCATCGGCCTCGATCTCGGGCGGGTGACCAGTCTCGGCGATTTGCAAGGCGGCATGGAAGAGGCCGAGCGCCTCCTGGGCGCCGAGGGGGCGCCGGCCGGTCCCGACGACCCTGCGCCGCGAGTGGCGGGTCGGCGCGCCTCGCTGGGCGCGCGCGACCGCCGCGACGCTTGATCTGAGCTCTCGACGAATGTCGAGTGAGGCGACCTGCCTCACGCCGCCGCCGGTGGGCCTCACGGCCCAACGCGGCGAAACTTCTCACTTCTCCAAGCGCTGACCACATCCCACTGCGCGCGGGCGTCCCACGGGCCCGCCCCGGTGAATCTCGGCTGGCTCGCGCGCCGAGACGCGCGAGCCTTCCGTCCCGCCGCAATTTCGCGCTGATCCGGGCCGCTCGCCGTTGCGTCGCCACGCCGCTCGCGCGAGTGGCAAGCGCGTTGCTCGCACTCCGGCCGGTACGACGTCACGACGGTCGCGGAGGAAGAGTCATGGAGCAGACGACTGAGCGCATCGACGATCTCATCAGTCAGGTGGAGAGGTTCTATCGATCTCTCACCGGTCAAGACGCGCCCCCCACGCGCGAAGTGCCCTACGCCCCCATCCCGCCGGAACGGGATCCGGAACGCCACCTCGCCGAGCAGGTCGATCGGCTTCTTCTGAGCCTGGGACAGCTTTCACCCGCGGCGCCGCTCACCACGCCCCTCTGGACGCCTCCGATGGCGCTCCTCGAGACCCGCGCGGAGATGTGGATCTGCCTCGATATGCCCGGCATGACTCGTGACGCGATCCAGATTCGGGTCAGTCGCGGGTTGCTCGAGGTCAGTGGCGAGCGCAGGCCGCCGCGAGTCAACGGAGAGGCTCGACCGCTCTACGACGAATCGCCTCGTGGCCCGTTTCGCCGGGTAATCCCGCTCCCGCCGCACGCTGCGGTCGAGCACATCGAGGCGCGGCTGCGCGAGGGCACGCTCGAGATCCGGATCCCTCGGGTCTCGGCGCCGGAGGCCGAGGTACGCACGATCTCCGTCAACTGATCACCGACCCTGACGGGCCGGGGATCACAGCGCCCCGGCTGAACCGGGGCACGACGCGTAGTGCGCGCCGCAAGTCGTCGCGGGCCTGGGGCCCCGCCAACTGCGGTGCGGCTAGAAAAGGAGAAGGCAGGTGGACGCTAAGGTGGACATCAGAAAACTGCAGTTCTTGAACGACCGCATCGCCCAGGTGACGGACGCGCTGAATCAGGTCCGTCTCTCGGTCCACGGGCTCCAGCAGCAGCCCCAGCTCGGCTTCCCGCAGCAGTCCCTCTACGGCGGCGGGCCGATGGGCTTCCAGCACTCGCCCTACGCGGGCATCCCGGGAATGATTCCGCTCGGGCAACAATCGCTCTGGCAAGGAGGATCGCAGTCGCCGATGGGCGGTGGTTTCGGCTTGCAGTACGCGCCGTACGGCCCTCAGGCCCAGCAGTACCTCCCGCAGAGCCTCCAGGGTCTCGGTCAGGCCGCTTGGAGTGGCCCAGCTTCCTGGCTTCCGTTCGGCGGCGGCCTGTATCACAGCCCGACCGAGCTGATCGAGCAGCGCCTGGGCGAGCAGCGCGCGACCGATCCGAACCGGATCCTCCAGACGTTCCCGCTCTGTCTCGCCCCGATCTCGACGACTCCGTGGTAGGCGCTCGAGTAGGGAAGTAAGCGGGCGCCGGGGGGAGGGGGCGGGTAGCGGGCCCCACCCTCTCCCCTTTTTACTGTTCGTTGAGCCGCGCGCGACGGGTCCGCGAACGGCCAATACTTGTTCAC
>Ga0066703_10000816_pt1 | contig 10746 bp, 10 predicted proteins | sample GraSoiAngelo_152_FD_66505 | JGI IMG/M metagenome (GOLD analysis project Ga0066703, IMG submission 66505) | Grasslands soil microbial communities from the Angelo Coastal Reserve, California, USA - 14_1009_12_30cm | ecosystem: Environmental > Terrestrial > Soil > Grasslands | place: USA...
TTCGGCTTCCGGAAGCCCCGCCACCCCGAACAGCGCCGCCGCCGTGTGCAGATGGGCTCCTTTCTCGCGGATCTCAAGCCCGGCGACCACGTCGTGCACGAAGACCACGGCATTGCGCGGTTCGAGCGCTTCGTCACCCGTGAGGTCGCCGGGGTCGTGCGGGAGTACCTCGAGCTCCGTTTCGCCGGTACTGACGTTGTCGCGCTCCCGACCGAGCGCGTCGACAAGGTCACCCGCTACGTCGGCGGGACGCCTCCGGGCCTATCCACGCTCGGCGGCCGCGAGTGGCTCGCGACCAAGCGCAAAGCGAAGAAGGCCGCGGAGGAGATCGCGCGTGAGCTTCTCCGCCTCTATGCCGCGCGCGAGGCGACGCAGGGGTTCGCGTTCGAACGCGATACGCCCTGGCAGATCGAGATGGAGAACGCCTTCCCCTACACGGAAACGCCCGATCAGCTGCAGGCCATCGAAGACACCAAGCGCGATATGGAGCGCGGCCGCCCGATGGACCGCCTCATCGTCGGCGACGTCGGGTACGGCAAGACGGAGGTCGCGCTTCGGGCGGCCTTCAAGGCGGTCCAGGACGGAAAGCAGGTCGCTATCGTCGTGCCGACAACGGTCCTGGCGCAGCAGCACTACGAGACGTTCGCCGAGCGCCTCGCGACCTTCCCGGTAAGCGTCGAGATGCTCTCGCGCTTTCGCTCGCCGGTCGAGCAGCGTGCCGTGGCCGCCGCCCTCGGCACGGGGGAGGTCGACATCGTGGTCGGCACACACCGGGTGCTGCAGAAGGACGTGCAATTCCGCGATCTCGGACTGGTCGTGATCGACGAGGAGCACCGCTTCGGCGTGAAACACAAGGAGCGCCTGAAGCAGATGCGCACCGAGGTCGACGTGCTCTCGATGACCGCGACACCCATCCCGCGCACGCTGCACATGGCGCTCTCGGGTGTGCGAGACATCAGCGTGATCGAGACGCCGCCGGAGAACCGCCAGCCGATCGAGACCCACGTCGTCGAACGGAGCGACGACGTCCTGCGCGAGGCGATCGTGCGCGAGGTCGATCGCGGTGGGCAGGTCTACTACGTGCACAACCGGGTGCAGGGCATCGAGCAGGAGGCGCACCGGCTGCGCCAGCTCGTCCCGACCGCACGCTACGTCGTCGCGCACGGCCAGATGGACGAACGCAAGCTCGAGCGCGTCATGGTGGAGTTCGCCGACGCCGAGCATGACGTCCTCGTCTGTACGACGATCATCGAGTCCGGCCTCGACATCCCGAACGTGAACACGATCGTCATCAACCGCGCCGGCACGCTAGGCCTGGCGCAGCTCTACCAGCTCCGGGGCCGGGTCGGCCGGAGCGCCGAGAAGGCCTACGCCTACCTTCTCTACACAAAGGAGCAGCACCTCACCGAGCAGGCACGGAAGCGACTGCAGGCGGTCTTCGAGGCGAGCGAGCTCGGCGCTGGTTTCAAGATCGCGATGCACGACCTCGAGATCCGCGGCGCCGGCAACATCCTGGGCGCCGAGCAGCACGGCCACGTCACCGCCGTCGGGTTTGAGCTCTACACCCAGCTGCTCGAGGAGGCGGTCAACGAGCAGCGAGGCGCGCCCCGGGCGGCCGCCCTGCCGGAGATCACCGTCGATCTGGCGCTCTCGACGGCCATCCCCGACGACTACGTGCCAAGCCGCCAGCGGAAGCTCGAGCTTTACCGGCGGATCGCGGAGCTGGCGACGCTCGACGACCTCGGCGGGCTCCGCGAGGAGCTCCGGGATCGTTACGGAGCGCCGCCCGAACCGGTACGAAATCTCCTCTACGGCGTCGAGGTGAAGCTCCGAGCGGTGAAGGCCGGCGCGACCGAGGTGCGCGCGCGCGGTGCCGAGCTGCGCGTAGTACTAGGACGAGACATCCAGCCAGCCGACCGGGAGCGACTCCTGCGTTCGTTCCCGCGCGCGCAGGCGGGCCAGCGGCAGATCCGACTTTCGGTGCTCGATGCGAAGGGCGATTGGCGCGACGCTCTCACCGGATTGCTCGACCGGCTCGTCGCCTGATGAGACGCGCGTGCAACCACAAGCGGCAGCGTTCTGTCATCGTCCCGCATCACGATGAAAAGCGCGATACGCCTGATCACCCTCGCGGTGCTGGCGCTCCTCCCCACCATCGTCGCCGGACTCACCATCCACTAAGACCCCGCGCTGGGGTCCCGTGAAGATCTGGCTGTTCGCGGCGTTTCTCATCCTCTGGGGCAACCTCCTCCACCCGCTCATCGGCTCGAGCGCCGTGCTGCCCGGCGGCAGCTGGCAGTTCGTCGTCGCAGGTGCCGCCCTCGTGGCGGTCTCGCTCGTGGGCGCGCGCGCTCTTCGCCTGGGCGGCTCCGCGCTCGGCCTACGGCGTGACGGCGCACTCCGCGGGGTCGCGGTCGGGGCGATCGCCGGAGCGGTGATCGCCGCCGCCGGCGTCGCGGTCATGCGTCTCGTCGCCCCGGCCGTCGTCGGACAGCCCGTCGTCTACGAGCCGCTGTCACGCGTTGCCGCCGGCGACCTGACTCCCCACATCGCTCTCTTCTTACCGTTCGGCGCGGTGATCCCGGAGGAGGTCGCGTTCCGCGGAACTCTGCTCGGCGGATTGCTCGCGAGGTACGGCGTCCGCTTCGCCGTGATGGCCTCGGCGGCCACCTTTGCGCTCTGGCACGGGACCGTTGCGATCTTCACTGTCGCGAACACCTCGCTGCCCGTCGTCCTGATCATTCCCGCGATCCTCGGCGCGCTCGTGATCCTCTTCGCTGGCGGTGCGATCATGGCGTGGCTGCGCGTGGCCACCGGTACGCTCCTCGCCAGCATCGCGGCGCATTGGGCCTTCAACGCGATCATCCTCATCGGCCTCCGTTATCCGAGGATCGATTGAAGATCGGAATCGATCTCGACGACGTCATGGCGATCTGCGCGGTCGCCTATTTGAGGAAGTTCGCGGAGGAATATCGCGTCGAGCTCCCCGATGAACGCGAGATCGGATGGCATCTGCTCCGCGATATGGACCCGTACGTCTCACCCGAGGAGCGCGACCGTTTCCGCATCAAGCTCTACGACGGCACCTTCTTCAGCGAGCTCGAGGTGTATGAGGACTGTCCCGCCGTTCTCGAGCAGATGGTCGCCGCGGGCCACGAGCTGTACTTCATCACCGCCCGCGCGGAGCGACGGCGGTACATCACGGAGACCTGGCTGCGCGAGAAGGGCATCCTCGACCACGCCAAGGCCGTCCACCTGAAGCCGATCGGCGATTTCAGACCCGAGTACCCGCGTGGCCGGTATGACGCGACCGGCTCGGCGGAGTACAAGACCCGCCTTGCGAAAGAGCTCGTCCTCGACGCCTTCTGCGAGGACGACATCGTGATCGCTAAGACGCTTGCCGATGCCGGGATCCGGGTCTTCCTCTTCGACCAGCCCTGGAACCGCGACCTTGTGGGCGACCGCGTCACCCGTGTGCACGGATGGACCGAGCTCGCGCAACATCTGGGCCTGTGACCGTGCCGACCACTCTTTACCTCGTGCGTCACGGCGAGAGCGAGGCCAACGCTGCGCGGCGCTTCGCCGGGCAGACGGATTCACCGCTCACGGCGAGCGGTCGCCAGCAGGCCCGGGTTATCGCCGATGAGCTCGCGAAGACCAGATTCGACAGGATCGTCTCGAGCGACCTCTCGCGGACCCGCGACACGGCGGACGTCATCGCGAAGCGGCACGGCCTGCGGGTGGAAGTGTTCCCAGAGCTGCGCGAGATCGATGTCGGCGAGCGCACCGGCAAGCCGTTCGACGAGGTCCGGGGTCTACCGAACTGGACGGACCATGGGTTCGTGGCCTGGCCGGGAGGGGAGACGCTGGAAGAGGTCCTCGCCCGAGTCCTTGGGATCATCCAACGACTCACACGCGAGAGCCCCGGCAAGACCATCCTCGTCGTGGGCCACGGGGGCGTGAACCGCATTTTGTTATCGCACTTCCTGGGGATCCTTCCCAAGCTCGATCGCACGCCCGCGCCGAATACGAACATCAGCGTCGTCCACACGGACGGAAAGACCCACACGGTAGAACGACTTTTCGCCGCGGATCATGTCATGGGAGCCGAACGAGGCTGACTTCACCCTGCGGCCGTCCGGACTGTTCCGGGGCCGGCGCCCTGCGTCAGGCGCGCGCCGGCTCCCGGATGTCGATCGCCAACGAGGTCCTAGCGGGCTCCGCTCCGCGTTTCCGCGCGAAGCTCGGCGAGAAGTTCCGCGAACCGGTCGTGGGTCTCGGCCAGGCCCTTCTCCATCCCGCTCTGAACCATCCCGTCGCGGTCCTCTTTCGACGCGAACAGAGATCGCACGGTGAGGAGGGTCCGCCCGTCGCGCTCGATGAGCGTCGCGGTGTCGACCGAGATGTGCCCGGCCATCGGCTCCCACTCGAAGGTCTGGACGATCCGCTCGGGTGCCTTGATCTCGCGGTACTCCCCACGGAACGCCGTCTCGTCGGCGGCGGACGTCCCGCTGATGTACCGCCAGGCGCCGCCCGGCCGCACTTCCATCTTGTCGACCCGCGTCGTGTGACCCCGCGGGCCCCACCATCGCGAGATGAGGGCGGGATCGATCATCGCCTTGAACACGACGTCGCGCGGGGCGTCGAACTCCCGTGTGATGAGGATCTCGCGGTCCGAGGGTAGCGTGACCTTGGTCTTGTATTCACTTGCGGCGGCCATTTCTTTTCCCCTTGTCCTTTTCTTTCAGGTCGCGAAGTACGTCGTCGAGTTGATCGAAGCGCTCGTCCCAGGTGCGGCGATAAGGATCCAGCCAGGTGTCGAGCTCTTTGAGGGCCTGCGCTCGGATTCGATAGATCCGCAGCTGGCCGACCGGTCGGACCTCGACGAGCCCGGCCTCGCTCAGGACGCGTAGGTGCTTGGAGACCTGCGGCTGGTGCAATCCGAGCCGCTCGACGATCTCTCCGACGGCGAGTGGCTTGCGGCGGAGGAGTTCGACGATCTGCAGCCGGTTCGGTTCCGCGAGCGCGCTCATGATCTCCTGCACGCCGTCATATATACTCCTTCAGGAATATGTCTGTCAAGGCATACTTCGCCCAGAAACTAACGGTGATCCACTGTGCTCCCAGGTTCAGGACCGATTGGGTCTCCCTCCTGATCCGCGTGGGTCTCGCCGCCGCAAGGGACCTAACATCGCTCGATGCCATTCAAGAGCAAGGCCCAGCGGCGAAAGTTCGCAGAGCTTCTGGTCACGGGCAAGATCTCGGACCAGACGTACGAAGAGTGGAACCGTTCGACTGGTCGCAAAGAGCTTCCCGAGCGCGTCCACCCGAAGGGTTCGAAAGGCAAGAAGCGGTCGGCGTCGAGGACGAGGACTAAGAAGAAGCCGAGACCCAAGACCACAGCGCGCAAGCGCTGACGCGAACGCGTCAGGCCGGGGCGGCGCCCGCGACGCTCCTCACGTTGTTCATGATCGAGAGCGCCGTGCCGTTATAGACCTGCTCCTTCTCGTGTTCGGTGAAGTCCATGGCATCGATCGAGCTCACGGCCTTGTCGATCGAGCCGAGCAGATGCGGGTAGTCGCTTCCCATGACCATGTGATCGGTGCCCACCACGTCGCGTAAGAGCCGCAGGTTGTGCGGGCTGAAGGTCACCGTGTCGTAGTACAGGCGCTTCAGGTAGATGGAGGGCGGCTCGTCGATGTTCACGCGGCACTCCGCGAAGTCGCGCCAGCCCGAGTCAAGACGCTCCATGAGGTAGGGGACCGCGCCGCCCGCGTGCGCGACGAGCCAGCGGATGTTCGGGAGCTGCTTGAACACGCCGGCGAAGCACAGCCCCGCGATGGCGAGCGTCGTGTCGAAGGGAAAGCCCACGAGCGGACCAAGCACGTAGTCGGTGAACGCGTCGGCGGCGACCGGGATCATCGGGTGCACGAACACGCAGAGCCGGCGGCGGTCGGCTTCCTCGAAGAACGGCCGATATAGCGGATCGGCGAGCGCGCGCCCTCGGATGTTCGAGAGAAGGATGACGCCCTGCATGCGCAGCTCGTCCACCGCGCGCTCGAGCTCACGCAGCGCCGCGTCGGGATCGTCCATCGGGATCGAGGCGAACCCGAGGAACCGGCCCGGATGCGTTGCGGAGAGCTCGGCGTACGCGTCGTTCACCATGCGCGCGACATCGGCCTGGGCCTTTCCCTCGACGAAGTACACGTTGGGCGTCGAGAGCGAGAGCACTTCGGTGTCGATGCCGACGCGATCCATGTCGTCGAGGCGCTTCGCGACGTCCGTCATCGGCGCTGTGATCCCAAAGAAGCGCGCGCCGCGATAGCGAATGATTCGCTGCCCGGTGGGGCTCGTCCCGAAGGAGAAGTCGCCGCCACTTCGTTCGATTCGCTCGAAGTACGCGGGCGGGTAGTAATGCGTATGGAGATCGAGCTTCACTAGGTCAAGACGCTAATCTGTGCGCCGTGGCAGTGCAGACGGGCGACCTCGCGAGCAGGATCCGCGACGTTCCGGACTTTCCGAAACCCGGGATCCTCTTCAAAGACATCACCACGCTCCTCAAGGACGGCGACGGCTTCAAGGCGGCGATCGACGGTCTCCTTCAGCGCATCGGCAGCCGGAAGATCGACGCGGTCGTGGGGATGGAGTCGCGGGGATTCATCTTCGCCGCGCCGATCGCGTACAAGCTCGGAGTGGGCTTCGTGCCGGTCCGCAAGCTTGGCAAGCTGCCCTCCGACGTAGTTAGCGTCGAATACGACCTCGAATACGGATCGGCGACGCTCGAGATGCACAAGGACGCCCTCAAACCGGGCGCGCGCGTCCTCATCGTGGACGACCTTCTCGCGACCGGCGGCACCGTGGCCGGGACGATCGAGCTCGTGAAGCAGCTCAAGGGGGAGATCGTGGCCCTGGCGTTCCTCATCGAGCTGAGCGCGCTCAAAGGACGCGAGAAGCTCAGCGGCTTCGACATCGTCACGCTCATCTCGTACTGAGGCCGGCGACCGGCTACACTCAATGTCCACTCAGCGACCGGCGGAGGCCCGCTTGGTCCTTTTGAAGGAGGACCGATGACCGCGGCCCCGACGCTTCCCGAGATCAAGATCGACGCGCACGCGTCCGCCGACGACGCGCGCGAGTTCCTCAAACGTGATCGGCTGCTCGCGGCGTACGCGCTCGCCGATATCGATCAGCCGGAGATCGAAGGCACCCGATGGTGGGTCGGCCGGCGCGACGGGGAGATACAGGCCGTCGTGCTCGTGGTGGAAGGTCTGCCGTTCAGACCGTGCTTCGCGACCGGCAGCCCGGAGGCGCTCGGGACGATCTTCCGCGAGGCGATCCACGAGCCGCGGGTCCTTCTTGCGACACCACACCGCAGCCGGCTCGCGATCGAAGCGACGTACCGCTTCGAGCGCATGGATCGCATGAAGCGGATGGCTGTCAACGTCCATGACTTCCGTCCCCGGCTGACGCAGCGGGTCACGCGGCTCGGCTCGGAAGATCTCGACAGCGTGATCGACCTCTACGGTCACGCGTCGCGAACCTATTTCACGCCGGAGCGGATGCGCCGCGAGATCTACTTCGGCATCTATCAGGGTGACACGCTCGTCTCGGCGGCCGGGACGCACGTCCGCTCCATCCGCTCCGGCATCGCCGCCGTCGGCAACGTCCTGACACGGCTCGCCTACCGCGGGCGGGGTATGGCCACCTCGTGCACCTCGGCGGTCACCGAGCTGGCGCTCGAGGAGCACCGCGACGTCGTCCTGAACGTGCGCGAGGACAACGTGCCGGCGATCGCGGTCTACGAGCGGCTCGGCTACTTCACGCACGCGCCATACATCGAGGGGCCGGCGGTGCGCCGTGCCGCTTGGGAGCGCCTGATCGGCGCCTTGAAGGAGAGAAAGCAATGACCATCGCCACTCGGCCATCGAAGCACGACGTCGCCGACCTCGGTCTCGCCGAGGCCGGCGCCCGCCGAATTGCCTGGGCCGCGCGCGAGATGCCAGTCCTTCGCGCAATTCGCGAGCGCCTCGCGAAAGAGCGTCCGTTCGTCGATCTGCGTATCGGCGCGTGTCTGCACGTGACCGCCGAGACGGCGAACCTGATGATCGTGCTGCGCGACGGCGGCGCGCGCATCGCGCTCTGCGCATCGAATCCGCTGTCGACGCAGGACGACGTCGCGGCGGCGCTCGTCGCGAACGAGGGCATCGCGGTCTTCGCGAAGAAGGGCGAAGACCGCGACACCTACTACGCGCACATCAGCTCCGTGCTCGAGACCCGTCCGCAGATCACGATGGACGACGGCGCCGACGTGGTGACAGAGCTGCACACCCGCAGGCGGGAGCTCTTGCCCGACGTGCGTGGCGGCACCGAGGAGACGACCACCGGTGTCACGCGGCTCCGCGCGATGGCTTCCGAAGGCGTTCTCGCGTACCCGATCATCGCGGTGAACGACGCGCTCACGAAACACCTCTTCGACAACCGCTACGGCACCGGGCAATCAGCGGTCGACGGGATCCTTCGAGCGACGAACCTGCTCCTCGCCGGAAAGATCGCGGTCGTCGCCGGCTACGGCTGGGTCGGCCGAGGCATCGCGAGCCGGCTGCGGGGAATGGGCTCGATCGTCCTGATCTGCGAGGTCGATCCGCTCCGCGCCCTGGAGGCCGCCATGGACGGCTTCGAGGTGACAACGGTGGTCGCGGCCGCGCGGCGCGGGGATCTCTTCGTGACCGCCACTGGGAACGTGAACGTTATCGGGCGCGAAGCGATCGCTAATCTCAAGGACGGCGCGATCGTGGCGAACGCGGGCCATTTCAACGACGAGATCGACCTGGGGGCGCTGGGCGAGCAGGCGACGAGTCGGCGCGAGCTTCGGCCGTTCGTAGAGGAATTCGCGCTGCGTGACGGCCGGCGCATCGTCGTCCTCGGCGAGGGCCGCCTCGTGAATCTCGCGGCCGCGGAAGGGCACCCCCCGGCCGTGATGGACATGTCCTTCGCAAATCAGGCTCTCGCGGTCGAGTACCTCGTCACGAAAGGCGGCACTCTGGCACCGCAGGTCTACCCTGTGCCGCGCGACTTGGACGAAGAGATCGCACGCCGCAAGCTCGAGGCCATGGGAATGAAGATCGACGAAATGACATCCGCGCAGTCCGAGTACGCGCGGTCGTGGAAAGCAGGGACCTGAGCCGATGCCCGAATCCTTCATGTCGACAGACCGCGTCCTCTTCACGAGCGAATCGGTGACCGAAGGCCACCCCGACAAGCTCTGCGACCAGGTGTCCGACGGCATGCTCGACGAGTGCCTGCGCCAGGATCCCAACTCGCGCGTCGCCTGCGAGACCGCCACGACCACCGGTGTGATCCTGGTTGCCGGCGAGATCACGACCCACGCGTACGTCGATGTGCCGCATCTGGTCCGAAGCGTGGTACACGACATCGGGTACACGAACGCCGATTACGGCTTCGACTACCGGACCTGCGGCGTCATCACGGCGATCAAGGAACAGTCGCCGGAGATCGCGCAGGGCGTCGATGAGTCGATCGAGGCGCGCGAAGGCATTGACGCCAAAGAGCTCGGTGCCGGCGATCAGGGAATGATGTTCGGGTTCGCCGTACGCGAAACGGTCGAGCTCATGCCGCTTCCGATCACGCTGGCCCACGCGGTGGCGCGCCAGCTCGCCAAGGCACGCAAGGACGGCACGCTGCCATATCTGCGGCCCGATGGAAAGAGCCAGGTGACCGTCGAGTACTCGAAGGGCGTCCCCAAGCGCGTTCACACGGTGGTCGTCGCGGCGCAGCACGACCCGGGCATCGACTACCAGCGGCTTTGCAACGAGATCCGCGAGCAGGTCATCCGGCCGGCGATCGGCGATTCGTGGCTGGACTCCACAACGAAGTACCTGGTGAATGGCACCGGCGCGTTCACGATCGGCGGACCGATGGGCGACGCCGGCCTCACTGGTCGCAAGATCATCGTCGACACCTATGGCGGCTATGCGCGGCACGGAGGCGGCGCGTTCAGCGGGAAGGACGCTACGAAGGTCGACCGCTCAGCGGCATACGCCGCGCGTTACGTGGCGAAGAACGTCGTCGCGGCGGGGCTCGCCGATCGTTTCGAGGTCCAGCTGGCCTACGTCATCGGGGGCGCCCAGCCGATCTCGCTCAACGTGGAGACTTTTGGGACCGGCAAGGTGTCCGACGAAACGATTCGCAAGCTCATCGGCGAGCACTTCGACTTCCGGCCCGGCGCGATCATCGAGCGCTTCAAGCTGCGGCGTCCGATCTATCGGCAGACGGCGGCATACGGCCATTTCGGCCGCCCCGATCTGCCGTGGGAGGCGACGGATCTCGCGCCGACGCTCGCGAAGGCGGCCGGTGCGCGGGGAGCGCTCGCTTAGCCGCACGCCCGGCGACGGGCTGGCCAGTGTCTTGCACCCGTAGGCCCCTCTGAAACTCAACTAAGGAGGGACCTGGATGTCGAACACCGTCCTCGTCCGACCTGGTGCCACCTCGTGGATGTCGGTGCTCGGTGGATGGATCGCGACGATCGGAGCGGCCGCGCTGGTGACACCGGCGATCGCCAGTCTCCTCGCGCGGGTCGATGTCGGCACGAACGACGTCGCGCCCGCAGTCCCGGTGGTGATCGGGATCTTCGTGTCGTACCTCATAGGCGGCTACGTCGCCGGCCGGATGGCGGGCTATCGCACGAGCTGGCACGGAATGATGACCGCGTTCTTCAGCCTCTTCGTG
>Ga0066703_10000817_pt1 | contig 10744 bp, 4 predicted proteins | sample GraSoiAngelo_152_FD_66505 | JGI IMG/M metagenome (GOLD analysis project Ga0066703, IMG submission 66505) | Grasslands soil microbial communities from the Angelo Coastal Reserve, California, USA - 14_1009_12_30cm | ecosystem: Environmental > Terrestrial > Soil > Grasslands | place: USA...
TTCGAACACGGTGAGGGCCAGCATACCCACCGACAGCACGTGAAGGGTCGTGAGGCTGTTGTGGACCAGCACCTTGTCGATGACGACCTGCGTGAACAGCGGCGCCAGGATCGCGAAGATCTGGAGGAAGAACGAGGCGACGAGGACTTCGCCCAGAAAGCGTCGGTAACGAATGAGAGCAGGAAGGAACCATGCGAAGCCGAAGCGCCGGTCGGAAGAGGGATCGAGAGCGCGGCGGACCAGAAGGATCAGGCGACCCGACCACGCCTCCCCGAAGCTCGCGCGCGCGAGAACGGACGGTGCAGGCTCTCGAGGATCCTGCAGCACGATCTGGCCGTCGCGCACCTGCGCCAGCACCACGTAGTGGCCATCCTTCAGGAGCGCGATGGCGGGCATGGGAGTCGCGTCGAGCCTTTTCAACGAGCTCGAGAGGCGCCCCACCTTGAGGCCGAGGGACCTGGCTCCGCGAGAGATCTCCGTATCGCCGAATGGCGTACCCGGGGTGCCGAATAGGTGCCTCAACTGACCGGGGTCGGCGGGCCGGCCTAGACAGCGGGCTACCAGCACCAGAGAGAGAAGGCCGGTGTCCAGGTCCACGGAGGCACCTTCTCCCACGGGGACGTTCGTCGGCTGCACACCCACCGTCTCCGCCGCCTAGGACGGGCGCTGCCAGTAGCCGGCCAGCACCGTCTCGACGTCCTGCGGTCGCTGATCGATGGCCTGATCCCACGTGAGACCGGTGGCGGCGGTGTAGCTCGCCATGGCCTGAATCAACAGATCAACCTGGTTGCTGAGCAGCTTGCTGCCCTCTCCAGTCTGAATGACTTCCGTCTGGTAGGCTTTTCCGTTGTACCACCCCTGCACCGTGACGGTATCGGTCGCCCCGTGAAGCGCAATGGCCAGGCTACTGGCCGCGCGGCCCAGGACGAGATCCAGTGGACGGACAGGCGCTCCGAAGAGCGTCAGGTCGTTGTTGCCGGGCGTGGAGTCATTTTCCGAGACGATATCCCGCCCCCAGCCGGGAGCAAATACGTAGGTGTCGTTGCCCGCCGCCCCGGTGAGGACGTTGGCGGCGCTATTGCCCGTGAGGACATTGTCGAGCGCGTTACCGGTACCACTGATGGCGGCACCACCGACCAACGTGAGATTCTCGACATTGGCAGGAAGTGTGTGGGTCACAAAGCTTCGTACCGTGTCGGTCCCATTGCCGGTTGATTCGATGACTACGTCGGCGGGATTGTCTACGATATATGTGTCGTCGCCGGCCTCGCCGTACATGGTGTCGGCGCCCGGCCCGCCGTCCAGCGTGTCGTCGCCAGCTCGGCCGAAGAGCACGTCATTGCCGGCGACCCCACTCAGATTGTCGGCCGTGGCATAGCCGACGAGCGTGTCGGCTCCTGCTGTTCCGTTCAGCACCTTCTGCTTGATCGTGGCGGCATCCCACGTGGTGCCGTCATCGAAACCGACCTGCTCGACCTGATTGTCGGGCCGATCCTGCCAGAACCAGTAGTAGGCGGTGAGCTGATCGGTGGTGCCGTTGATGGTGAGGACCAGATGATCGCCATTGCGAGCGAGGGAGACGTCGCGCGGCTGGACTCCCGCGCCCAGCTGAATGGTGTCGACCACTCCCGCCGTCGTATCGACATCCTGTATGGTGTCCTGGCCACTGCCTCGACCCAAGAGATATGTGTCGGCTCCTGGGCCGCCATCCAGCGAGTCATTGCCGGCCCCGCCGTCCAGGACGTCCGCGCCGGCGCCGCCGTTGAGATAGTCGTCGCCCGCCCCACCCAGCAAGGTATCGTTGCCTGACTCGCCATAGAGCCGATCCGCGCCATCACCTCCTCGCACGGTATCGTCGCCGGCACGACCGAAGATGATGTCGTTCCCGGCGAGACCATCGAGGGTATCGGCGGTCGGATATCCGATCAGGGTGTCGGCCCCGGCGGTCCCCGTCATCGCTTTCTGCGTGACCGTGGCGAGATCCCAGACCGTCCCATCCGCGAAGCGGATCTCCTCGACCTGGTTGTCAGGCCGATCCTGCCAGAACCAGTACCAAGCGGTGAGCTGATCAGTGGTGCCATTGATCGTGAGGACCAGATGGTCTCCGTTGCGCCTGGCCGAGATGTCACTTGGCGCGAGATCCGAGGCGACCTGAATCGCATCGATCATCCCGGGGGTCGCGTCCGTGTCCTGGATGGTGTCCTGACCGCTCCCGCGGCCGAAGAGATAGATGTCAGGCCCTGGGCCGCCTTCCATCGAGTCGTTGCCCGGGCCTCCGTCGAGAAGGTCTGTACCGGGGCCGCCATTCAGGTAGTCGTCACCCGACTCGCCTTTGAGGGTGTCGTTGCCGTCACCCCCGTAGAGCTGATCGTTAGCGGAGCCGCCGAGCAAGATGTCATCTCCTCGCTCGCCCTCTAGCCGATCGGCTCCCGGCCCGCCGTCGAGCGTGTCATCGCCTCCCCGGCCGGAGATGACATCGTTGCCGTCCAGGCCGCTTATCGTGTCCGCGGTGTCGTATCCGATGAGGGTCTCAGGCCCCGCCGAGCCCTGAATCAGCATGGCCTTGATGCGAGCGAGATCCCAGACGGTACCGTCAGCAAACTCGATCGCCTCGACCTCATTGCCGGCACTGAATTGCCCGAATGCGTAGTACACGGTCAACTGGTCCGCAGTCCCGGTGACGGCAAGGACGAGATGATCGCCACTCCGTCTGATCGAGACATCACGCGCGCCGATGCCCGGCCCCAGACGAATAACGTCAGAGGCGCCCGACGTGTCGCCTATATCCTGAAGGGAATCCTGGCCGCTTCCCCGCCCGAAGAGATAGACGTCGCCGCCCCGGTTGCCCTGTAAGCTGTCGGAGCCCGGTCCTCCTTCCAGAACGTCGGCGCCATCTCCCCCGAACAGCTGATCGGCCCCCTCATCGCCTCGCAGGACATCATCACCTGCCCCGCCATTCAGTCGGTCATTGCCCGCCCCGGCCAGCAGCGTGTCGTCGCCCCCATCTCCGGAGAGCAGGTCGTCTCCGTCCGCGCCCTCCAGCCGGTCGCGGCCATTCTCCCCGTAGAGCTGGTCGTTGCCCGCTCCCCCGACGAGAACATCATCCCCGTCATGGCCCCACAGCGCATCGACGCCCTCGTCTCCATAGATGACATCGTTCCCCGCCCCGCCTCGCAGAACATCGTCCCCGGGTCCGCCACGCAACGCATCCGCGCCGGCCGTTCCTGACAGGACGTCACGCCCCGCCGTGCCCGTGATTGGGTTCCGCCCGAGCGAGTCGATGATCCACTCGAGGGTTGGACCCTGCGCAACCAACATGTCGCGAAATGCCCAGTAGTCGGGTGCCTGCTCGGCGCCAAATGCTCGGAGGCCACGCGCGAACTCGGCCAGGTCCGTCCGGGCCTTCACGGGATCAGTCGCGAGCCGATGCTGAAGCTCCGCAGCGGCGGCCGTCAGATCCCCCACGAGACCCTGAGCGTCGTTCCAAGTGAGCCCAACTCGCGCATAGAGATCGGAGAGGTGAGTCTGCGCCATGAGACCGGCGTACACGAGCTCTTTGAGATCAGTGAAGGCCTGCTGCAGTATGGGTGCCGACGTGTGATATGGATTGGTGGCGCCGGCGTAGCCGACATACCCTTGACCCATGAATGCCTCGAGCACGGCTACCTGCCGCGCATCCATGAGCGCGCCGCGGCTCGTAGGGTTGATGCCATCGCTTCCCGTCCACCGGAACAGTATCTGTTCCACCAGCACGCCGCGCTGAGCGGGGTCGGTCGAGGTCGCGAAGGATTGAACCAAGCCTTTCAACGTGCCGGCCGTATCGTGCACCATGGCCTGGTGCAGACTGTGCGCAGTCCCATATCCTCGGAAATCTGGGAGCCTTGCGATATCGGCGGGGACATCGAGCGGTTGAGCCGCAATGGCGTGGAGGCGATCGACCTTGAACCACACGTCCTCGGCCGCTCCGGCGCTGCCATCGGCCCTCGTGAAGCTGCCGATCTGCTTGTGGGCATTGCCGTGGGCATCAATGGTCGACGAGTTGATGTAGGCCGTGTTGATGGCCGTGATGCCGAGATCGTCGAGGAAGGCAACCTCCTCCGGCGTGCTCATACCGTCGCCATTGCCGTCGCGCCAGACCCGGAGGCCGGACCACAGGAGATCATTGGCGTCGATTCGGCCGTCCACGTTGTCGTCCCACGAGGCCAGGGCAGCGAAGCCGTTGGCGGCAACGCCGCCGCTTCGCAGTGGCGTCTGGTTCCCGAACAGCTCCGATCCGTTGTCGATGCGGCCATTGCCATTTCCGTCCCAGACCAGGAGACCGTCGTCTGGCCCCGCCCAACCGCTCCGTTCCCTGGACCCGTCGCCCTCGTGATCGAAAGGCACGCCGTCCACCGTCGGCACTGTTTCCACGCCGTCCCGGTCGAGGTCGAGCACGATCGGCGAGATGATGACCTCCGCATCATTGAACTCCTTGCGGATGGCCACCATCCCGTCATCGACCCATGACCGCGGAACGACCATGGCAAGCGGCGTCGCCGGCTGGCCAGACGGCTCGGGAGATGGATCGAGCGAAGCGAGCTCGGACGGCAGCGGTTCCGCGCGCTCCAGCACCTCCTTCCATGACCACACGGTCCCGTCCCTGAACCGAATCAGCTCCATGGTGGAGTCGACGCCGTCGCCCCAACCGGGTACGCCATCCTCTATCCAGAGCGTACCTTCCCGATCGACAGGTCCCGCCCCGCCTAAGCGGAAGACAAGATCGTTGCCCGATTGGAAGACTTCCACCTGATCGGGGCTGATAGAGGGACTGAACTCGATTAGGTCCACCTCGTCCGCACTGGGCGTGAGGTCTTGGTCCCAGATCCAGTCATTTCCCAACCCGTCGATCAGGTAACCGTCGCCACCGCTGCCACCGACCATCGCGTCGTCGCCGGGTCCACCGCCGAGAGCGTCATTGCCCGGTCCGCCCTCGAGGCGATCACTCCCCGGTCCTCCGAGCAGCCAGTCGTTCCCCGGCCCGCCATCCAGCCTGTCGTTTCCCGAACCGCCGACGAGCTGGTCGTTGTGTCCGGCGCCCAGAAGAACGTCCCCACCGTCGCCAGCCACGATGACGTCAGGTCGATCGCTTCCGGCGATCGCCTCGCTCGCCGGTCCGCCGATCTGAATCAACATGCCTCGATCGACGTTAGCCGACCGCCCATCTGTGAACGTCAAGGTCCCCGAGCCATCCGCCCTCTCGTCGATCATCGCGAGTTCATGTGCCCATCCAGAATTCAGAATGAGCCGTGCACCTCCGCCCACCAGCCCCCCGATGCTCTCAATCGAGCCCGGAGCGGCCAGGAGGCTGGGTGCGCCGTCTCGATTGAGTCCGACGAGCATCCCCTCCGTCCCACCCTCGGCCGGGACGGTCAGGAGGGAGGGAGAGGTCCCTGGGTCGCCACCAAGCAACACGTAAGCCTTCCCAAGTCGCTCCAGATCAATCTCCCCCGTCGGGTCGATCAATCTCTCAGTGGCATCCCGAAGACTGAGGAACGCATTCGACAGCGCCGACGCATTGTCGGCGGTATCCCGGGTGGGGTCGATCGGCAGAGGAGGCAAGGTTGCCGTCCAGGGAATCGTGTCCAGCTTCGCTTGGTACTCGTCGAGCGAATGGAAAGCCGCGATCGCGCCCGCCAGATACAGAGGCCGCGTCGGAAAAAGGATCGACGTCACCACATCCAGGAGCCGCCAGATCGGTCCCTGTTCTCCGATCTGCACTACTTGGCCGATTTGCGTCTTCAACGTCCCCACGGGATCTCCTGCATTGACAATGTTCAGGATGTAGGGTGAATAGCTGGATAGCGGCAAACGAAATCCTGCTTCTCCTGCAACATTCGCCGCACCGAGCGCGCCAAAGGCTACTCCGTACGCATTGGTGAATCCCTGATCAATCAGATACGGAATCGACAGCTGAACGCCAAAACCTCCCAGCGAATGCCCCGTGATGGCGATCTGAACATCCCTGGACTGGTCACGAGTGATGGCATCGAGAAAGCCCCGGAGTTGGTCGTTGTATCGTTGTGGAAAGGTGTTCCCCAACACCGCTCCATCCGTGTCGAGGGTACCGGCACCGTTGAACTGTGTTCCCGCTATTGCCACCGCGATACGCGTTGGATCTAAATTGTTCTGATAGGCGACCACCTTCAATCCAGATTCTAGGTCAAACGTTGAAGCGATAACGACCCAGCCCGCAGGAACCGGAGCCCCGCTATCGTATGCATGTGAATTGAGCCGAATCAGTTCTTTCGCATCGATAACGGTCGGCGAATAGCCCATTCAAGCCTCCTGCCTGAAATCTCAGCGCACTAGATGCTCGAAGCCTGTCATTTCCCAGATCGTAACGGCAGAACCACCAACAGCAGCAATACTTGTCCCATCGGGGCTCACCACCACGCGGTCAACGCTGTGACGATGTTCGTTAAGCATCGCGACCGTTGTCCGACTATTGGCATCAAGAAGATAGACAGAGCCGCGGAGAGCCATCGCCAGATAGCGCGAATTCGGTGAAAAGGACAGTCCAGAGATCGTGAAAGGGATAGCCGGCTCTAGCGTTTGAATCAACTCTCCTGTTGTTGCGTTGAAGAACCCCAGACGTACTCCCTCCCCAACGGCAAGCTGCTTGCCGTCAGGGCGAACTGCGAGGCTCGGAAATCCAAACTCAGTCCCCGTACGAAGACCGGGCCAGCGATCGACTACCCGGCCACTTGGCACCTCGTAGAGCAATATCTCCCTGCCGGTGCTCCCGACGAGGCGAACACTTTCCGGGCTGAATGCTATCCGTGCGGCACTAGGGGCGAGAGCCCCAGCACGTTGCCACACGGATCCAATTCGGGCGTAGAGTGCGAGCCCTCCCGTGTAACTCACCGCCAAGTATTTGCCGTTTGGCGCGAAAGCAATTGAACTGACTCCAAAAGTCTGAATCTCTCCGGTCTCATCGGCGAGATTTTGAAGCCACGTGCTGGATCTGCCATCCCAAACACTCACGACATACCGGTCCGCCCCTGTTGGCATGGGCTCATCTGGACCCGATCGAATCACTCCACGCGCGACAGCTAGGTAGAAACCGTCTGGGCTATAGGCGAGGCCGTGAGTACCGCCCATCTGATCCGCCGGCCCAGGCAGTCGCTGACCAGTCCGCACGTCCCAGACGCTCATCCGCTTGTCCAACAGACCGCCGACGGCCAGGCGCCGGCTGTCGGGCGCCCAAGCCACAACGTTCGCATAGCCAGGCGCGTCGAGCGGAATCGTTCGCACTCCTTTGACCTTCACCGGTGCCTCCCTTGGCTTGATGCTCTCAGCCGCAGCCGGCCGTTCGACCTCGACCCACCTGTGCCACAGTCCCGTCAACGGGTACCCGACGACAAGGATCAGAAGCAGAGCTCCCGCCGCCACGAGCCGCCTAAGGAGATCAATCCAGTGGCGCCGAAGTGTCTGGGAGAGTATCCGTCTCTTGGAAGACTTCATGCGCGCAACCTAAGCCGCGGTGTGGGAGCCGTCAACGTGAAATGTTTGATACGCGCAGATGTCCCGCCCGGAGGATCGTCGTGTTCATGGTGAGAGCATGTGCACGCTAGCCGATGAGTGCGGGTTGAGACATAATCGGGCGCGGTCGGGCTGCCTGCGGCGCAGTCCAGCATCCATCGCAGCACTTGAAGAGGTAGCCCTAGCAAAGCACATGGCGCTGAGAACGATTCGCGCACTGCTCACGATGCTGCTCCTTGCCGGCTGCACCACCATGGTGGCGGATCCGGCGGAGACGGCCAAGTGGCAGATCCTCGCCAACCAGGCGACCGCGCATTTTCGGGTGGCCCCCGTCTCGGTGCAGCCGGTCGCGGGGCACAACAGTGCGTACCTCTGTCGCGAAGGTCAGATTCGCTTGGCGATCAGGGCGGGCTATGTCCGCTTTCGGCTCGCGCACGAGCTGGGCCATCACGTGCTGCATCATTGCGGCACCAGCTATGCGCAGGAGCTCGACGCGAACGTCGTCGCCATTCAGGTCCTGCAGCTCTGGGGATTGAGCGAGACGGATGCGGTGCGGGAGACGGTCGTCTTCCTTCTCGAGGTCAAGAAATTCCAGGGTAACGTCCAGCGGCCTGGCCACAACGTCTGCGGCGAGGCCGCGGCCCTGCTCCGTCGCTATCCATCGGTGCCTGATCCGAGGCTGCGCGGCGATCGCACCTGTGCCGAAGAGTTTGGAGGCGCGAAATCGTGGCCGCGAGGCGGGGTTTTGCCTACAAAGGATCGCCCGAATCGGCCGCCGTGCGCGTCGTGATGAGCTCCGCCATCTGAGCGATCGTTTCCGTCTGGATCAGGTCGCCGATGGACAGCTCCAAGCCGAAGGATCTCATCGTCCGGCCGAGAATCTGGGTCGCGCGCAACGAATCGCCGCCCAGGTCGAGAAACCGGTCGTTGATGCCGATCCTTCCCAGCTGGAGCACCTCCATCCAGATCGCCGTGAGGGTCGACTCCGTGTGGCCTCGTGGCGCCGCGTACGGTACCGGCAGCACCGGGCGGTCCACGCTGGGGACGGGCAAGGCGCGTCGGTTGACTTTGCCGTTGGGGAGCAGCGGGAAGTCTTCGAGGAACACGAAGCTCGACGGCATCATGAACTCGGGGAGCGTCCGGGCGAGGGCCCGGCGGAGCTCATCGATGGTGGCGATCTTTCCTGGCGCGGTGACGACATAGGCGACAAGTCGCTGCTCGCCGTGGCCGTCGGGCTGGGCGTGCACGAGCGCGGCCTTGACCGGCGCCAGCTTTGAAAGTGCCGCCTCGATCTCTCCCGTCTCGATCCGGTGCCCCCGGATTTTCACCTGGAAGTCCTTGCGCCCCAGATGTATCAAGCAACCATCGGGACGCATCACGCCGAGGTCGCCGGTGAAATAGAGCCGCGCCTCTCCCCCGTCAGGATCCGGCAAGAATGCCGCTTCCGTCAGCTGCGGCTGCCGCCAGTAACCGACGGCCAGATACTTGCTCCGCACGACGATCTCCCCTGTCTCGTCAGGGTCCACCTGGCGGCCGTTTTCATCGAACAGGAGCACTTCTTTGTCCGCCACCGGGTAGCCCACGGGGATCTTGCCGTCGCCACCGTGCCACTCGTGGCCGATGAAGTGCCGCCGGATGCTGAAGGTCTCCGTCGGGCCCATGACGTGCATGAGCACGCACGGCGGGGGAAAGTGGCGCTTGAACTTCTGGACGTCGTTGCTGTTGATGGCTTCGCCGCCGAGCCGGAGCACTCGCAGGCTGGGAAACGTCGCGTCGCCCGGCAGCGTGTCGACGAAGGCACGGAACGTCGTGGCCAGGGTGTGGATCATGCTGATCTCATTCCCCCGAACCCATGCCCCCAGGGGCATGAGGCCTTGCCCCGGAAGGTCGTAGGGAAAGACGGCGGCCCCGTTCATGAGGGCGCCGTACAGATTCCGGATGGAATTGGCGAAGCTGAATGAATGCCAGACCGCCAGGCGATCCTCGGGACCGATACCCGCGTCGCTGGTATAGTTGCGCACTTCAACGAGCACATTGCGGTGGTTGTGGAGCACGCCCTTGGGATGTCCCGTGGACCCTGACGTGTAGAGGAGGAAGGCAGGCGTCTTGCCCCCCACGGCACTGTCCGGGTTCGCCACCGCGGTGCTCGGGCTGATCTCGTCGCAATTGACGACTTCGGGGCCTGCCTGCGCCACCTGGTGAGCGAGGGCGACATGCCTCGTATCCGTCAGGAGCAGAGGGGCCTGGCAATCCTCCAGCATGTACGCGGTTCGTGGCTGCGGATACGACGGGTCCAGGGCGACATAGATCTTCCCGGCCTTGAGCACCCCCAGGATCGCCGCGACGATCGCCGTGCCCGGCTGAAAGAGAAGGGCCACGGTGGTCTCACCACTGCCGAGACGGGCAAGGAGGAGGTGCGCAATGCGATTGGCGGCCTGGTTCAGCTCCCCGTAAGTGAGACGACTATCACCGCTGACCACAGCGATGCGGTCAGGATGCCGAGCGGCGTGCCCTTCAAACAGCGAGGCAAGCGAGGCTGCGTCGTCGTCAAAGGCGGCACGTGCTGCCGCATCCATGGCCGTCATGCGCGATCCTCCTCCGCACCCTCGCCGGATTGCTTCGCGCGAAGATCCCGATCGAGATGGCTGAGGGCTGAATACAGGATCTCGTTGATCGGCGCTCGCTTCCCGGACTGCTGGAGAATTCTTACCACGGCGCCATTCAGCGCCTCGTGCTCGAGCGCCTTTCCCGCCTCGAGGTCCTGGAGCATGGAGGGCTTGACGTTTCGCAGGGCAATGGACGACGTCAGGACTTCTTGCGCCGTCGAGGGGGGCAGGTCAATGCCCCGGCACCGCGCCGCCTCCCGAACTTCCTCGACGCAGCCCCTCACCAGTGCCTCGAGAGAGGCCGCATCCAGGATGTCGCCGACCGTCATGTGGAGCAAACAGGACAGCGCACAAAACGGGGCGTTCCACGCCAGCTTTTTCCAGAGCACCTCCTGGATGTCCGAGCTGACGTCGCACGAGATTCTTGCCTGAGCCAGGATCGAGTGGACGGCGCGGACATGGTCTTGGGCACCCGCGTGCAGGGACCCAAGGACGATCCGGCCCCCGCCACTGTGCTCTATCACTCCCGGCGCAGAGATCCGAGCGGCGATATACGCCACGCCGGCCAGACTTCGGTCACCACCCCAGAGCCGCGCGACCTTGTCCGCATTGTCCAC
>Ga0066703_10000822_pt1 | contig 10733 bp, 12 predicted proteins | sample GraSoiAngelo_152_FD_66505 | JGI IMG/M metagenome (GOLD analysis project Ga0066703, IMG submission 66505) | Grasslands soil microbial communities from the Angelo Coastal Reserve, California, USA - 14_1009_12_30cm | ecosystem: Environmental > Terrestrial > Soil > Grasslands | place: USA...
TCATGACTTGGCCCCGGCTTTCGCTGGCTCCTTGGTCGACATCGTCGACAGGATTTCGGCGAGCTTGTTGTAGCTCTGAGCGACGCCGCTTTCCATCGGGCTCTTGAGTACGCCATCACGAGTCTGCTTCGATACATAGAGGATCGTTTGCGTCAGCGTCGTCTTGCCGCCACGCTCGACGAACGTCACGGTGTCGAGCCCTTCGCCCTCGTACCATGGGGAGTCGAACTTCTCCGTGTTGACGATTCGTTGGTTGGGAACGATCTCCTTATAGACGCCACCCATTCCCATCTCGGCACCCTCTTTCCGCCAGACGAAGCGGAAGCGACCGCCGACGCGCAAGTCGATCTCACACACCGGAAGCGTCCAGCCGCCAAACACTCCAAGCCAACGTTTGAGCAGCTCGGGCCTGGTGAAAGCGTCGTAAACCTGGTTACGCGGCGCGTTGAAGACACGCGTCATCATGATCTCGCGGTCTCCCTTCGCTTCGACTTTCAGAGTTCCATCGTTCGACATTGGTATTCTCCTTTAGCGTTTTTGTATGCGCTTCTTCGTGGCTTTCATTTCCTCGAGGAGCTCGTCGAGATTTCGAAAGCTCCCCTCCCAGAACCGGCGATAGTTCTCCAGCCACCGCGTTGCTTCGGCCAGGGGCTTGGGCTCGATCCGTGACGGCCGGCGTTGCGCGTCCCGCCCGCGCGAGATCAGACCGGCCCGCTCGAGAACCTTGAGGTGCTTCGAGACCGCGGGCTGGCTGATGTTGAACGGCCTCGCCAGATCATTGACCGACGCTTCGCCGGTGGCGAGACGCGCCAGGATGGCCCGCCGGGTGGGGTCGGCGAGAGCGGTGAAGGTCGCGTTCAGTCGATCAGAGTGCGTCATGTATAACCGTATGGTTGTAGAACCTAAGGGTTATATATAAGCCACGACCGCGTTCGTCAAGGGGTCCGTTGGGAAAAGGCACGGCACCCCCGCCTTCGGCAGCCGTTTAGATTTCATGGGTGCACGCGCGATTAGCCGAGACGATGAGCTTCGTCGAAGAAAAGCGCCACGAACTGCTCAAAAGCTTTGATGGCGTCGACGGTGAAAAACTTTGCCGGCGCGCGGTCCCCGATAGCTGGTCGGTTGCCGAGATCCTTGAGCACTTGCGGATGGTCGAAACAGGCGTTGCGCGCCTGGTCACCAAACGCGCCGGTCAGGCAAGAGCGGCCGGACTGCCCAGCGAGAAAGAGACGTCGTCGGTGATGTCATCCTTTGACAAGCACGCTGCTTACCTGGATGCCACAGTGCTCAAGTCCCCTATCATGGTGCAACCGCGTGCTGACATCGACATCAATGAGGCGCTCGAAGGCCTCGAAAGCTCGCGCGAGGCTTTACGCGCCGCGGTCGTAACCGCCGACGGTCTGGCTCTGGGCGAGATCAAACACACCCACGTCGTCCTCGGCGAGCTCGATCTCTACCAGTGGCTGATCTTCGTTGGCCAACACGAAAGCCGGCACAAGAAGCAGATCGAGCGCACACTCCAATCCATACCTGAATGAAATCTTCAACGAGACTGGTCGCGCTCGTCGCGGCCTTGAGCACCCTTGCCCTCACCACCGCCGCGGTTCGTGACATCCGAGCCGGCGACGCGACCAGGAAGCCCACGATCACCGTCTACAAGGATCCCAGCTGCGGCTGCTGCAAGAACTGGATTCTGTATCTGACCCGGCACGGCTACACCGTCGTCGCCAAGGACACGCCGGACATGCCGGGCGTCAAGCGGACGCTGGGAGTACCCGCGGGACTGACCGCCTGTCACACCGGCGTCGTGAACGGTTATCTGATCGAGGGCCATGTGTCAGCCGAGGACATCGACCGTCTGCTGGCGCAAAAGCCGAAGATCGCGGGCCTGGCGGTGCCCGGAATGCCGGCGAGCTCGCCCGGAATGGACGGCCCGCGAACCAAGGGCTACCAAGTCCTCGCCTTCGACAAGAACGGCAAGACGACGGTCTTTGCGACCCACTGACGGTGCCTTAGACGGCTCTTAACGGGGAACCTCCGACAGGCATGGAACACTTGCGGGGTGGTGGATGTTTATATATACATTCGCCATGCATAATTCCCCAAGCGCAGCCCGGCCTCTAAGCGTCGCCAAGACTGTCACCGCGTCATCGACGACGGTGAGGCGTGCCGTGCGCGCTGACGCCGGACAGATTCTCGAGCTGGTGAATCCGTACGCTGCTCAGGGATTGATGCTGCCGAGGACGCTGGATCAGATCGCCTCGCGCATCGACAGCTACGTCGTCGCAGCCGATGCGGGCGGGCGGGTGATCGCCTGTGCCGCGCTCGAGGAGTATTCGCCGTCTTTGGCCGAAGTTTCGTCGGTCGCGGTGGCCCCTGCGCACCATGGCAATGGGCTCGGGACTCAAGTAGTGCTGGGCGTCGAGCGAGTCGCTCGCTCGAGGGACATCGAGGAGCTGTTTGCCCTGAGTCTCACCGACCAGTTCTTTCTCTCGCTTTCCTACAAGCCAACGACGATTTCACGGTACCCGGAGAAGCTAGCGCGCTACGACGCGCTATCGCGTTCGGGCGTCGATATCGTTCCCAAGCGTTGTTTCCAGAAGACCCTTGGGAAGGAGTGGAATCCGCCGCGACTAGTATCTCGGCGTAGGGCGCGCGGCGCCTAGTTCGCGAATACAAAAACTAAAGCGGGGAGCAGTAAGCTTTGTCAGCTAAGTGCTCGGAGCTAAGCTCCGAGCTCTGAGGCTGACTAGGCTTAAAGCTCCCCGCTTTTGTGTTGAACCAAGCCCGATCGTGCCAAGATCAACTGGCCGCCTTGACTTAGCGCTCGACGATATCCTGGAGCGCCTGCCGTATCGCCGGATCAGAGTTTCGTGACAGCGCGGAGATCGCCCGGCGTTTGAGCTGGTAGTTCTGCTCGTTGCGCGCGATCCACACCAACTTGTCCGTCGCTGCTTTGTCGGCGAGCCGTGAGTAGATGCCGATAAGCGTGCTGCGCAGCTGAGTATCCTGAGTGGGATCGTAAAGCGCGAGCAGTGTCGGCGTCGTCGCGCCGGAGCGGGACAGGTACTCGAGAGCCCGGCGGCGATTCTCCGGCGGTTGTTTGTCGTCGCGGACGATCCCCATCAGCCATTGGACATTCTCGGTCCCCCCAAGATCTGCGACCGACGCCAGCACCGCATCGCGCGAGCGATCGCCGGTGAGGCGCGGATACTGAGAGCGAATCAGATTCGCGTCCTGTCCGGTCACGTAGTTACGGCCAAGCCCGCGGATCGCTACCGCGAGCAGCTCGTCGGGAAGATCCGTTCTTTGAACGGTCGAACGCAGGAATTGACGCGCGCGCGGATCACCGGAGTTCGCGAGCACCCGCATGCTCTCGCGTCCGACCCACGAAGTTGTATTGCTGTTGGCGAGTTGGACGAGAGATGGGACTCCAGCGCCGTGATCGAGACGCGATAGCACCGACAGTGCCTGCGTCCGTACCTGCTGCGCATCGTTCTCGTTGGTAGCAATCTGCAGAAGCGCCGCGCCGACCCGATCGAGCTGGCGTGAGTCGCTCTTCGCCAGACCCGAGAGCGCCCCCCGCCGTGTCTCGAGCGGCCTCGTCTGATCTCGTCCGATATCGAGCAGGCGTGAAGTCACTTCGACGCTATCACCAAGCAGCGCGGCGGAAATCGCATCGCGACCAACGCGACCATCAGCGCGAGCGGCGACAGTGAGGAGATAATCCGCGGCTTCGGCCGGGGCGACTGTCCCAAGGTCGGTCACGCCGGCATCGACGGTTCCAACTCCGACGTACATGCGAAGCGCAACGACGTTGCGATCAGCGAGATCGAGCACGACGCGAACCGGGCCCGTCTGACATTGCTCCGTCGACGAGCTCGAGTAGAACCCGTAGAAATTCCCGGGACCAGTCGAGATGTATGTGCGTCCGTCACCGCACACGCCCGGCCGCGCCTTGTAGCTGAATTGCACCGAACGATCCGACGCCGACGCGATGCGGCTGGCGAGCGTCTGCGCGCCCGATACCGAGTTGACCGCGAGGAGCGCGAGAACGGTCGCCGTCGCGACACGGAGTTTGGTCATTTGTCGATGATCTCCAGTAGAAGCTTCTTGGTTCGCGGATCGTTCTTGCGCGAGAGCGCGGAAATCGCGTAGCGCCTCATGTCGGGATCGGTTCCATTGCGCGCGATCTCGAGGAGCTTGTCAGTTGCCTGGGGCTCGTCGCGACGCGAGTACAACGCGATCAGCTGCTCCCGCAGCTGCCGGCTGTCGGCGACGTCGTACATCTTCGCCAGATCCGCGATCGGAATCGTCGAGCGGCCGGCATAACGCAAGGCGCTGGCGCGCACTTCCGACGGCTCGTTCTGGTTTCGCGCGATCGAGAGCAGCCACTGATCGTTGTCGTTACCGCCAATGCGGGCGGCCGCACGAACTGCGGCGGCCTTGAGACGAGGGGATTCGAGCTTCGGGTAGATCGACCGGATGTAGGCGTTGTCGGGCGTGTGCTCGGCGTCGACACTCGACAGCGCGGTCATGCGCAGGCTTTCAGGGATGTCGTTTCTCTCGATGATGTTGCGCAGGCTCTGGCGGGCGCGTGGATTGTCGCTCCTGCCCAGCGCCTCGATGGCAGCGCGCTGCAGCTGCTCGTTGCCGGGGGTGCGTGCCATTTCTTCGATGGTGGCGACCGGCTGGTCGCCCGGCATCGCCGCGAGGAAACGCAGCGCGTCGGCGCGTACCCTGATATCGGGGTCGTTACGAGCAGCGCCCATCACCAGATTCCTTGCTTCGTCGTCGGTGCGGCGACCAAGGATGTAGACCGCCGCGCGACGGAGGGTCGCCGAGCAGTCGTCGCGACGGGCGAGCAGGCGAGCCAGAATTGGCGTCGTCGACTCGGGATCGGTTTGACCGAGTGAGTTCAGTGCCTCGACGCGGACGGCCAGATCTTCGCGATCACAAGAAGCGCCGGGTTGCGTAGCCGCCTGATTGAGAGCTTTTCGCGCGTCGCCATCTCCCTGCGCGGCGAGAGCGGCCCGGATGCGGGTCGCCAGGACGGGCGCATCGGTCTTGAGCGAGGCGAGGCGATAGTTGGCCCCGGTATCCTGGAGCGTCGCCAGAGCAGTCCGCAGATCGTTGCTGCCACCGATGCGATAGAGAGCGAAGGCCTTCCAGTACCGTGCGTCTGCCGCGTAAGCCGAATTCGGAAATCTCTGCGTGATGTCGCCGAAGAGTTCGGCCGCGCGCCGATATTCTCCGCGGTTCAGCGCCTCACGAGCGAGACGATAAAGAGAATCGGCGGGGTCCGACTGACTATAGGACTCTGGTGGATTGCTCGTGATTCCGCCGAACTGGCGCTCGAACGGAGACAGTCCCTGCACGCGTGCGAACGCGTCCTTGCTGAACGCGATCGCCGGTGCGATCGGCGCCAGTTCCATCGCGCCGAGTGGCGCCATCATTGGCTCCATCGGCGGCAGCGGCGCCATCTCCGGCATTGGAGTCATCTCGGGCATCGGCGGCATCTCTGGCATCGGCGCCAATTCCGGCAGCGGTGGGAGGTCGGGCACCGGTGGCACGGTCGGCATCGCGAAGTCGAAGTCAATGTCCGGCATCGATTCCCAAACGCGATCCATTGCCAGCGCGGCGGGCGCGAGGTCGAAGTCGAAGTCCATGTCTGGCATCTCGATCGGTGGAATCGGCGGGATCGGCGGGATCGGCGTAACTAGATCGAAGTCCATGTCCTTCAGCGCGTCGAGACGATCCTCGAGGTCGAGGAGATCCGATCGCCACACTTTGGGCAGCAGTGGCGCTCGCTTCGCTTTGGGGGCGGGAGTCGGTTGCACCGGTTTGACTTCCGGCGAAGGCGGCGCGGGAACTGGTGCCGGCTCCGGCGTCGGATTCTGCGCTCCACTGGAGAGAGCGCTGGCAGCCAGTGCGACGGCGATGAAAGTTGCTCTGATCATCCTTCCCCTTCCCTCATTCTGAGGATTGAGTTGTGGCAACCGCGGAGTTGAGACGCGAGATGACGTCTCCCTGTTCAACAGCCTGATGAATTAGATCGAGATCACCCTTGTTTCGTTCGCCGCGGAGTCTGGCGATCTGAACTAGAACGAGCTCCAGATCCTCGAGGAGCGAGCGGAGCTTCGGATCCTGGGTCGCCGCGGGTGAGTCGATGAGCAGGCGAGTCGTGACGAGCAGGTCTGCCGCCTTGTTGGCGAACGTGGCGTCTGCTTGCTGAGTGCCGGCCTTGGCCGGCAACGAGATGAGGAGCGCCGCCGCCTGGCCGAGGTACTGGTTGGTCTGGTCGCGATAGGCGTCGGCGACGGCGGAAGTGTCGTATAAAGGCAGCTGGGTGCTGGAGGCGGGCGGCCGGGAGCCAAGCGTGGACTCCGGCGTCGGACCGGCGCTCCTTGTCGGCATGTATCGGCCGATGCCAATGCCGACGAGAAGGGCGGCGGCCGCGGCCAGCCACGGCGTGCTTTGCGTCCACACCCGGGAGATCGATGCTGTCCGCGCGTTGAAGTGGGCGTTCTCGATCACCTGCCACATCTCTTCGAGTGGCGGGTCCGGAACCTTGAAGTAGTCGGGAAGGTTGCGGATCAGATCGTCAAAACGGTCGTCGTCCATCTTCGCTACTCCTTGAATGCAGCGAGTGCTTCTCGCAGCTGCGCTCTGGCCGCGGAGAGCCGACTCTTGCACGTCCCCTCGGGGACGCCCAGAATCTCGGCGATTTCCGCGTGCGTATATCCCTCAATGTCGTGCATAATCAGCGTCGTTCGATAAGCATCAGATAGTTCTTCCACTGCTCGGGCGATGCTCTCCTTGAGATCCGGCTCCGCTTCCGGAGCGGTCTCGATCGAATGTGCTTCGTCGAGCGTGACTTCACGTGCAATTCTTACTTCGCTCCGTCTTGCGTTTGAAACTACCGTGACCGTGATCCGGTGCAGCCAGGTCGAGAATGCAGCGTCGCCGCGGAATTGCGCGAGCCTGGAGAAAGCGCGGATGAACGTGTCCTGCGTGAATTCCCGCGCTTTTTCCGGGTCACCGCTCAGTCGATACGCGAGCGAGTAAACCCGGGGCGCGTGCGTGTCGTACAGCGCACGCCCGGCCAACCGATCTCCCGCGATGACCCGGGCGATGAGCTGTCTTTCGTTCACGCGGGGTGTTATCCGCCGACCTTGGTCGCGACCATTGGCTAATAACTTCGACACACCGACCGTACGGATCGTTCGGTAGTCTGGTTACTGGCCCGCAGTTCCCAGCTCGGAATCAGTTTTTGTAGGTCACTCCTCGCCTATCCTTGATCCCCGGCTCCAGCCCAATCCTCAGGTCGTAGGGCACGACAGAGACAGGAAAGTCTGCGCTCCGATTCCAGCCCAGTGAGCGGGCGCGGACGCGGATCATTACTTCCTGCGCCTCGGCGGGGTCGCCGAATGGAGTCTTCTTCCAGCGATAGGTATCGCGCAGAATCTGCGACGTCATGCGCAGACTCGCCATCGATGCGTGTGAAGTGAGAGTGACGAGCGCGCCTCCTCCCTCACGCGCGGCGCGAGAGAGCCGCACCGTCTCGGTACCCTCGGGCTCGATCCCCGAGAGAACGACGAGAGCAAATCCTCCACAGCGAAGCAGCTCCTCCGCTCCACGGAGCCCGTGCTTGCGACTGCGCGGCCGAAAGAGAATCGGCCCTTCTTCCCAGAACGGACCAGCAACGGTGCCGAGTCCATCGATCCATACCGCCCTCTCACCCTGGGCGACGGTGGTGTGGCAGGCAGCACGTAGCACCGCCGTCGCACCACCTTGCGGCATCCAGACAGTCAGTCGGCTGCGAGGCAGGCCATGTCCGGGGAGGATTGCATCGAGCGCCTCGATGCCCGTCGCCACTGGTTCCGCTGTTCGGTGAGTGACCGGTGTCGCATCTGGAAATCGATGCTCGATGAGTGCGCGGATGGCGGCATTTCGATCGGACATAGCTCTGCTAGAATAGCCCGAACATATCCCGAAAGCAAGAGCTACGCCGTCGACTATAGTTCCGGGATGCCTAGAAGCTGGTTCAATAGATACTCGTCCATAAGCGTGCTCATTCCTTTCGCGCTAATCACGTCCGTCGCTTGCGCCGCCAACAAGGACGCGCGGCCCACGCCGGTCGGAGAGGTCATACCACCCCAAGCATCGCCGGCCAGCGTCGCATCAGCGGCAGAAGTCGCGGGGAGAACGACCTCTTCCAGCGCGCCCGCGACCGGGCGAACAGCATCGAGTACCGCCACTGGCACCAGCAAGGATTCAACGTCGAAAGACCCGCCGATCACCGTCCCGTCGGTGAAGGGACGGACCAAGAAAGACAGCATTGCCCTGGTAAAAGCGGTCAGAACGGGAATGCAGAGCACTGCCTGGCCAGTTCACACCGCCCCGCAGCTACCCCTGGCAATACTTCCGGCGCACCGCATCGTCGCCTTCTACGGAAATCCTCTCTCCAAAAGGATGGGCATACTCGGTGAGCTGCCACCGGATCAGATGCTGGCTCGGTTCGACAAGGAAATCGCCGCCTGGACGAAAGCGGACCCGACACATCCGGTGCAGCCGGCGTTCCATCTCATCGCCGTCGTCGCCCAGGGCTTTCCCGGAAAGGATGGGAAATACAGGCTGCGCATGACCGACAGTCTGATCAACATGGTTTACGGTTGGGCACAGAAGAAGAATGCAATTCTTTTTCTCGACGTTCAGGTAGGCCAGAGCACGGTTCAGGAGGAATTGCCGCGGTTGGTGCCGTTCCTCTCGCGTCCCAACGTGATGCTCGGCATCGATCCCGAATTCTCGATGAAGTTCGGTGACAAACCGGGCACGAGGATCGGGACGATGAGCTCGAAGGACGTGAACTACGCGATCAACCTGCTGTCGGGTCTGGTGAAGCAGTACAAGCTTCCACCCAAGGTGCTGATCGTGCATCGCTTCACGCGAAAAATGCTGACCGATGCCAAGGGCATTAAGCTCGATCCAAACGTCCAGGTTGTGATCAACATGGATGGCTGGGGCCAGCCGTGGCTGAAGTACGATTCATATCGCGCCTACGTGGAAGCTGAGCCCGTGCAATTCACAGGATTCAAGCTGTTCTACCACAACGACACCAAGAAGGGCGACCCGCTGCTCACTCCGCCTGAAGTACTAATGCTCAACCCGAAGCCGCTCTACATTCAGTACCAGTAGCCAGTATCCGTAGCGCGCGGGGAGGGAGTGTCAATGACGACGAGGCGGGAGTTTCTTTCGGGGCTGGCCGCTGCCGGCCTCTCGGCACAACCCATCTTTCGCGAGAGTGCGATCAGGTCGCTGTTCCGTGCTCACGCCATAGCCGGCGATCGACCGGCTTCTGCGGTTGCCGACGACGAATCGTACTGGGCCGAGATCCAGCGCGCGTTCGACGCCGATCGGACGATGATCAATCTCAATAACGGCGGCTGCAGCCCGACGCCGAGTCACGTGCTCGAGGCGATGATCCGGGATCTGCGATTCTCCAACGAGCTGCCTGTCGAGCACATGTGGCGCGTGCTCGAACCGCGGATCGAGAGCGTCCGGCGCGATCTCGCCAGCGAATTCGGCTGTGATCCGGAAGAGATGGCGATCACGCGCAATGCGTCCGAGTCCAACGAGATCATGATCATGGGATTGGATCTCAAAGCCGGCGACGAAGTGGTGGTCACGAATCAGAACTATCCGCGGATGCTTACCGCGTGGGACCAGCGCGCGCGACGCGAGGGAATCGTCGTCAAGCAGGTCTCGTTCAAGGTCCCACCCCCGTCAGACAATTATCTGGTCGACCAGTTCAAGGCAGCCGTCACTCCGCGCACCAAGGTCATCGAAGTAACTCATATCACCAATCTCACCGGCCAGATAATGCCGGTCCGTCAGCTGGTGGACTTCGCACGACCCCGCGGCATCGAAGTGTTCGTCGACGGGGCACACGCGTTCGCGCACTTTCCGTTCAAGCGCGATGATTTACAGTGCGACTACTATGGAACGAGCCTCCACAAGTGGCTGCTGGCCCCAGTGGGCACCGGATTCCTCTATGTGCGCAGGGACAGACAGAAGAACCTCTGGCCGCTGATGGCGGCGGACAAGAAACAGGACAACGACATCCGCAAGTACGAGGAGATCGGCACCCATCCTGCGGCAAACCACAACGCGATTTCCGCGGCGTTGGCCTTTCATCGCGGTATCGGTGCGGAGCGCAAAGTCGCGCGGCTCCGCTATCTGAGAGACAGGTGGGCGAAGCGACTGGTGGCGGAGACCCCGCGCGTCACTGTTCTGACGCCACTGGACAACAGACAATCTGGAGCGATCGCGCTATTTCAGGTCGATGGGATCGACAACGTCAAGCTCGGAGCGTGGCTGTTCAATCAGCATCGAATCGTGAACACGCCGATCGTGCATCCGGAGTTCAAGGGCATTCGTATCACGCCCAACGTATACACGACGCTGGACGAGATCGATGTGTTCACGGACAAAGTGCTCGAGGCGGTGAAGAAAGGAATTCCAGCCTAGGACAAATCAAATGAAGCGACGCACGTTCGTGCAGCGCGGAGTAGTCGGCGCGTTCGGATTCGGCGTGCTGCGGAAACTGGAGGCCCTGAAAGTTTCGTCGCTCGGGCAGCGGGTGTCGGACCCGCTCGGCCCCGGCGGAGACACGGCAGTCGCATCCGCCAACGAATTCACGACGTTGCGCGACAGGTACTTCCTGTTTCAGC
>Ga0066703_10000826_pt1 | contig 10699 bp, 5 predicted proteins | sample GraSoiAngelo_152_FD_66505 | JGI IMG/M metagenome (GOLD analysis project Ga0066703, IMG submission 66505) | Grasslands soil microbial communities from the Angelo Coastal Reserve, California, USA - 14_1009_12_30cm | ecosystem: Environmental > Terrestrial > Soil > Grasslands | place: USA...
GATGTTAGGTTCACTCCTCTCACGATTGTGATACTTATCGTCCCGGCCCTCCTCGTTGGAGTAGGCGCATATGGGTTCTTGCACAAGACCTTCAAGCGGATTGGGAAATCTACTGGACCGCCGTTATCGCCAGCCATAGTGTCCGCTCCGGTGGAGGCGCCGAAGGTATACGAGTCGTTGGATCTGAAGGATATTCTCGGAGAGTGGGAGGAGTCCCAGAAGAAGGATCGGGTGGCATAGACGATGAAAGGTATGAAGGGGCTCTTCGATCTTGGCGGCAAGAATGTTCTCAGGCTGGGGCTATTAGTGTTCTCGACATTATTGATCGTGGGCGGAAGCGTATTCTTCTACGACAGGTTGGTCTACGAAAGAGCTCTCAGTGTGGGCGGGGTGATCACCGGCTCGGGCTCGACGACCCAAACAGGACTAAACCCAGCACCTGGGACAATTCTCATACTTGCAGTCTCTGCGGTCCTCATCAGTCTCAGTGTGTTCGGGTTTCTACGTGAAATGTTCCGTGGTAAGCGTGACAGAAGCGCTCTGGCCAAAGAATCATCGCCAACAGTCGCTGTATCTTTGCCGCTAGAAATTGGTCCACCATTGCAAGTGCCGTCAATGCAAAGAGACTGGGAGGAATCTCCCAAGAAAGAAGAGAACAAGCACTAGGGTGCTGGTCCGTTCGTCTTTGAGTTTTTTGATGAGTCAGGAATGAACCGCGGAAGAATATGCACTATGGGAACTCCCTCTGATTCTCGCGTGTGGTTTGCATAGTACCGGTTCAGGTTCCATCAGGTAACACAGACTAGAAGTCGGGCGTCTCGCGTGGGCCGTCGTTACTAGAGGAAAAAGGACGGGGAGGTGAGAGAGTAGAATGAATTTTCTCAAAGTAGAATGGACAAAGAAAAGGGGCACCATAGCTCTCTTGGCGACATGCTTGGTGGTCACAAGTTTCATTCTGGGTGGCTACGTAGCTACTGGGAATTGGAACCCATGGGGCAACAGACACTACTACCAAATCCTAAACGCCAACTTCCAAGAGTGTCACACCCTAAGCGGAGTACAGGCATGTACGGCTGACCACAACGTGCTCTACAACGCCGGCGCACTTTGGGTCCAGCAGGTCACATCGGGTGAGACCCCAACTGGGTGCGCGCCGTCAACCACTTGCGGCTTCAAGTATATCGCCATGTCAGCAGGCACCACTGCACCTGTTGCAACCGACTCGGTTACTGGCGCAACCAACGGCGACTGTGGTAAGCCCACGGACACCGAGCTAACAACGAACGGCTTTGCACGAGCCTTGGGAACCGTCACGGACATCTCTGGCTCATCGCCAAAGTCTTCGACCGTGGTTCTAACGTTCACCGCCACGGCGACGCAAGCTGTCGCAAAGTCATGCCTAGTAAACCAGTCCACCGCGGCCAACGCTAACAACGTTCAGCTAGCTACTGCTACCTTCACCTCGATCACATTGCAAAATCTCGACACGATACAGATAACGTGGACCATAAGTTGGACCTGGACTTAGACGTGCCGTGCACTCGCTGAAGAAGACTAAACCCGAAACTCGGATGTTTTCAATCTCCGAGTCACGAACATCTCTCGGGGAGAGATGCCCTTGAGCAAGCGGTTATCCCTAAGAACGGACCGATGAAGATGAGCTAAATCCCATGAGCCTAGTTTTTTTCGGTTTCTATTCACAAATTCGCAAGTTCTAACGATGACTGAAACTCCCCTTACTGGCTGACTTGAAGCTCTACTCCTGCGGCAACCCACGGAGTCTGAGCACTCGTACCTATATTTACAGAGGTAATAACACTGGTCGCGCCATTCGCGGTATTGTCAATGACGCATCCGACACCTACTGGAGAAGAATCGCTCGCTCTCACTATTCCACTGTTCTGTCCACAGGATGCGTTACCGTTGACAACGTTCATCCCGGTCACCAACCAATCAGTGGCAGTTATCAAATTAATCGTAAGACTCGGAGTCTGGTTCAAACCAGTACCACTATTCGCCGCAACTTGTCCCAGCGTAGAAACCGCTCCAGCGTACTCCGCGACCGCAACCGCCGAGTTAAAACCACCACAATTTGTAGTAGTAATACTAAAGGACGTAGAAGCGATCGAACCAATGCCAGAAGTTCCCCATATTTCTAAACCATTCCCGCCCCCGCCGCCACTGTTGATTGACTTCAATAATGAATACGTTGAACCACCGGTATCAGTGACTGAAGATACGGAACACGCGAAACTTCGTATGATTGAGACAAAGATGAAGTGTCCACCGGAAGATGTGTAAGTTACAGCAATCGTAGTTCCACCGGAATTTGCAGCACTCCCGACAAAACTGACAACGTTTGCCAAATAAGGAATTACCACATCGGAACTCGCATCATTCGTTGTTTGAGTAAGAGTTGCAGCAGACTTCTGCGTAGCATGAATCCAATACTCGATGGAGAAGTAATGAACTCCGGGGAAGAACGGCGGAGTGTTCGTTGTAAAGGTGTACTTAGTAGCTGAGGCGCTCCCTGCAATGTTGGTCGTATTATCCCAATTCTTGAAAAGAAACATACATCCTGTAAAATGGTCGGTAGTGCAAGACCACACTGTCACCCACAAGTTCACCGTTGGACTCCTGTTAGGAGTAGAAATCGAACTTGTGATGTCAAATTTCCAAGCTCCACTCCATATTCCCTTACCGGCGAGATCTGTATCATAGACCCAGCCCGACCCAGCTGGTGTTGAAGTAGAGGGTGTGCCAGTAGCCGAGTTTGTAGCGTCAGGCTTGATCAGCATGTTGATTACACCATTGCCCCTCGGAATTGACTGCTGTGTCGAGGTGTCCGGTGCTCCTGCGCTTTGAGAAAGTTGACGACATGGGCCCTGAGTGCATGCAGAAATCGTGGCAGAGTTGCTGAGGTTGTAAACGATTCCATTCAAGGGAGAATCTATCGCTCCAGCCATGTTCCATTGATTATCCAAACCAAGCCAAGCAGGAGTATTTTCTAGGTAGATTTGCGACGAGCGAGAAGAACCATCCCAATAAAACGCTGAGACTTGGTCGTTCTGACCGGACGACCATGTGGTGATGTAGAAGACATAGGTTCGAACCGGACCGCTTGAGAGAGTTATCGTATCCAACATTACAGGTTTGGTGTTGTTGCCACCTGCGTTGGCACCTTTTGCAGTGAAGACGAATCTTGCACTATGTCCTGCCGATACAGTCACTATGCTCAGCCCACCATCAACATTACTGCCGTTCCCACATGCAACTGTACAGTCTAACGTTGTTACATCGGTGACGACTCCAGTACCGCTCACTGTTGCAAGGTGAATGGTTCCTAACAGAGGGGTTGTACCGTTGACGCGGTTATAGTACACAAACCAGGCAGTGTTTCCGCTGACATGAAGAGCAACGGTATTTTTCGAGCCACCCGGACAGCCGAACACGTTGCAGGTTCCCATGGAACCGGTTGATTCTTGAAACGTTCTAGCGGTAAAATTCCAAGTCCCTGAACCCGAGTGTGGAATGGTTAACATGTAGTTTGCACCGCAACCATTGCCACAACCACCAGGAGCAAAATCGTCGACTCCGGTTTCCATTACTGCATTGCTCGTTGGATGAATCGCAAGGATTGGTTGAGTGTTTTGGTCGAGAGTCTGGCAGTCAATCATGTTGGGGATTCCTGCCATATTCGAATACCCTGCTAAACTGATTGTCGCCTGAAGAAAGCAGTTGCGATTAGGGGCGGCAACCGAAGACATACCGATGATTACCGCGTTTGAGGAATCAGGATTCAGTGCCAGTGCGCTTCCCGCATTGACAACGAACCCTGTAACTATGTCGGTGTTTCCGGTGTTGACGAAACTTACAATGTTGTTGTTCACGTCCCTGTTAACGGTGAATCGAGAGATCGCTGCAATTGAACTCGGAGCGGTATTGCGAAGAGCGATCAGGAAATTTCCATCTGAACTAAACAAGCCACGACCAATGTCATTATCGCCCAAAAGAGCAGTTGTAACACCACTCGTATCTCGTGTCCACGTCATTCCATCATTGTTTGAGTAGTAGAAGTCGGGACCAGAAGACGGAGACGTATCAAATGAGAAGTACCCAAGCCTGCCGAACTTGTCTTGGATGAAGTAATTGTTTGCAGGACCAGGATTCGGAAAGCCGAAACCGTTGGTTTGAATCAGAAATGGTCCTGCCCCGCTGGCGTGGACCGGAGGAGCCGGATACACAACCTCAAGCAACACCAAACTGATAATCAGTGCCACGAGTCTTGCTGCTCTCAGGTATTGTCTTCTTGCAAATAGCATTTGACTTTGTTGACCAACCTTGGTGTGAATAAAAGTTTTCACCATAAGACAAAGGAAACCAATCGTTTGCACAAGCCCTGAAAGCCTAGATGCTTTGAAAGGGTCGGCCGCTCTGAAAAGCTTCTCGAAGGTTTGAGCCGCGAACCTTGTCGCAATCAGATAAACTAGATCGACCCCCTCAGCCGTGAACGCTCTGGTGCACTCTATGTTAGTAAGACATTCAGCTTCAAGGGAGTCCATCTCCTCGCCAATCTCTCTAGCGCGATGATTCTTAGACTAAGCTTCTGCTTTGTCCAACGCCGTTTCGAAGGCTAAACATCGAGTGTTACAACATGTGTATTCGCTGACGGGCCCTTTTGCCGTCACTGAGGGTAGTTCCATTAGAGGGGAGTCGAAGCGGTGAGAGTCCTAGTCCTAGCTGCAATGATTCTATGTTCCCTAGCGGTAGCTACGAGTATGCCAAGTGCTCATGCCGCAAACCTAGTCCACACTTTCTACTATGGGTCTACGGCTCAGTCCGGTTGCCTAATCAAATGTGAACAGCTAGCCACTGTCACCGGCACTGCTGATACAACCACGAGCGTCCACCTTGGTAATAGTGTTACTTGCTGCTTTGAGGTTCAACCTGACGTAAGTTCTTCTGGCACGACCGCCACACCTTCCACTGCCACGCCGACAGGTCAGGCGTGGGTCTACTCCATTGATTTGGGAGGAATAACGATTCAAAGCGGGACTTGGCGGTTTGACACAACGATTACAGCATCAAAAACTGCTACGGCCACTATGCGTTTTCTTGTCTGGTCATGCCTTACCGCGTCCGAGGGAACGTGCACAAACCTCTTTGACTTTACCGGGACCGCGAACATTGAAGCTACGCAAACAGCGACCCTGAATACCGATACCTCTGGGACCGTCGGTCCCTTCTCAAATGTTCACTATCTAACAATAGAGGTCTGGATCAGTCCTACCGCGGCGGGACCACCATCAACGACCGATACTATGACAACTGTTTCCGGTGCGAGCGATGTGATTACCCCTGGCTGGGGTTACACTCAGAATCCCACCGGGACGATGGGGAATCTAGCGTCAAGTCTAACAGCGCGCAGCTCGCTGTTTAGAGGCTTGGGCGGATCACTCTCTATGGTCACGTCCTTCGCTGAACGTACTTCGATCCTTAGATCGATAGGCGGCATGCTAGGTCTAGCCTCAAGTCTCACTGAGAAGAATTCCGTCTTCAGAACTCTAGCCGATTCGATCACGTTAACCATGAAGATGATGTTCACATCCACTCAGACATCCAAGACTACATCTGTTTCTTGTACGCTACAAGCTGGAGCTGCTACTGCCTGTACTTTGAACCCTACGAGCTCGATTACTCTGGCATCGACTTTCGCGGAGAGGAACTCGAGATTCAGAGCGTTCACTGGTTCGTTTATGCTCAGCTCGGGTCAAGCTGAAAAGAACTCCATACTCAGAACCTTCACTAGCTCGCTGTCGCTCGTCTCCGGTTTTGCAAGAATGGCTTCGCTCTCTAGAAGCGTCACAACCTCTCTGACATTGTCCTCGACCTATGCTGAACATACTTCCCTTCTCAGGTCACTATCCGGTTCGTTCAGTCTTTCGAGTTCCGTGTTGAAGGCTCGCACCATAACTCTAACCGGTTCCTTGGGCTCCGTCTCAGGCCTCGCGGAAAAGAATTCCCTGTTCAGGTCTCTGTCTGGTTCATTGTCCCTAGTGTCTAGTTTCGTTGAGAAGTCATCGCTCTACAGAACTCTGTCAGGTTCCTTGAGTTCCACCTCAAGCTTCGTGGAACATACTTCCCTGTTCAGGTCCCTATCCTCTTCTCTGACGCTAGCTGGTTCTGGGACCAAGGCGCTTGCCAAGGCCTTGAACGGTTCGATGGGTTCAACTTCAGGTCTCGTGGAACGCACTTCACTCTTCAGGTCCCTAACCGGCTCCTTGACACTAGTCGGCTCTGAGACCAAGGGTCTTGCCAAGACTTTGAGTGCGTCTATCTCCTCAATGTCAACCTTCACAGAGCACGCCTCATTGTTCCGCTTCTTTTCCGGTTCGTTGACTCTTTCGAGCTCCGTTCTGAAAGCCCGTACCGTAACCCTAAGCGATTCACTCGGTCTGACCTCAAGCATTACCGAGAAGAATTCACTATTCCGGTCTCTCTCCGGTTCCCTAGGAGTCGCTGCTTCTCAGATCAAGGGTCTCGCCAAGTCTCTGATCGGTTCCATTGGTGAGTCCTCGAATATTGGAGAACATAGTTCGCTATTCCGGTTGCTGACCGGTGCGCTTAGTTCGGCCTCAAGTTTTGCAGACAAATCCTCGTTTTTCAGATCCTTGTCCGGTTCGTTAGGATTGGTGATTTCTCTGTCTAGTGGTCACACTGTGGGCTTGACTGCTTCGCTTGGTTCGGCCTCAGGCTTTGCGGAGAGGACTTCGCTGTTTAGATCCTTGTCCGGTTCGTTGTCTCTGGTGACTTCTGAGACTAAGAGTTTCATCAGGTCCCTGGCCGGTTCGCTTGGTTCAACCTCGAGTCTTGCGGACCGGAACTCGCTTTTCAGATCCCTGACTGGTTCAATTTCTCTGGCTGGTTCTGAGACTAAAGGTCTTGCTCGGTCTCTGAGCGCTTCGCTTGGGTCAGTTTCAAGTCTTGTTAAGAGGAGTTCGCTCTCCCGGTCTCTGGGTGCTTCTCTGGGTTTCGCTAGTTCTATGTCTAGGGGTCGCATTGTGGGCTTGACTGCTTCGCTTGGTTCGGCCTCAGGCTTTGCGGAGAGGACTTCGCTGTTTAGATCCTTGTCCGATTCTCTAGGTATGGTGAGCTCCCTGTTTAGAGGTCGCACCGTAAACCTGAGTACATCCCTGGGTTCTTCCTCGAGTCTTGCTGAGAGATCCTCGTGGTATAGGTCGGTATCTGGTTCACTAACTGTGGCCTCAATTATCGCCGAGAAGAGTTCGCTGTTTAGATCCCTGAGTAGTTCGCTGACTTCAGTTTCTGGGTTTGTCGAAAGATCTTCGCTCTTCAGGTCTCTTAGCGATTCCCTGTCTCCGGCCTCAAGTATTGCTGAGAAGAGTTCACTGTCTAGATTTCTGACTGGCTCTCTCGGTCCAGCCTCTAGTTTTGCTGAGAAGAGTTCACTGTCTAGATTTCTGACTGGCTCTCTGGGTTCAATCTCAGGTTTTGTTGAGAAGAGTTCGCTCTTCAGATCTCTAAGCGGTTCATGGACAACGACTTCAGGTAATGCTGAGAAGACTTCCTTCCTCAGGTCCCTAAGTGGTTCGCTAGCTACAGTCTCTAGTTTTGCTGAGAAGGGTTCCTTGTTTAGGTCGTTGAGTGGGTCGCTTGGTTCGGGCTCGAGTCTTGCGGACCGGAACTCGTTTTTCAGGTCTCTGATTGGTTCAATGTCTCTCTTCGCTTCTCAAACTAAAGGGCTCGCTAAGAGTCTGAGCGTTTCTCTAGGTCCCTCATCTGGTCTCGTTGAGAAGACTTCGCTCTTCCGGTCTATGGGTGCCTCGTTGAATCTTGCCGGTTCTGAGACTAAGGGTTTTCTCAGGTCTCTCACGGGTTCGCTTGGTTCGGCATCAAGTCTTGCAGAGAAATCTTCGTTTTTCAGATCCTTGTCCGATTCTCTAGGTATGGTGAGCTCCCTGTTTAGAGGTCGCACCGTAAACCTGAGTGCCTCGTTGGGTTCGAACTCGGTTCTTGCTGAGAGGTCTTCATTCCTCAGGTCGCTGAGCGACTCGTTGAGTCTTGTGAGTTCTTTCTTTAGGGGTCGTACTGCAAACTTGAGTGCTTCGGTAGGCTCATCCACAGTTCTTGCTGAGAAGTCTTCGTTATTCAGGTCGCTGAGTACTTCGTTCTCTCTTGTCTCAGGCCTTGCTGAGAAGTCTTCGTTGTTTAGGTCTCTAATTAGTTCATGGACCTCGGCCTCAAGTTTTGCTGGGAAGAATTCATTGTTCAGATCACTGTCTAGCTCGCTGGGTATTGTCGGTTCTGAGGCTAAGGGTCTTGCTAGGGGTTTGAGTGCTTCCCTAGGTTTAACTTCGAGTTTTGTGGAGCACGTTTCGCTGTTTAGGTCGTTCACTGGTTTCATAAGTCTTGGAAGTTCTTTCCTCAAAGGTCGTGCTGTGAACTTGAGTGTTTCATTGGGTTCAGCCTCGGGCTCGGTGGAACATACTTCACTCTTCAGATCTTTGTCTGATTCGCTAGGTTTCGTAGCCTCCTTCTTTAGAGGCCGCACCGTCAACTTAAGCGCCTCAGTAGGCTCAGCCTCAAGTTTTGGAGAACACACATCGATTTTTAGATCCTTATCAGATTCAGTAGGTCTCACGGCCTCCTCATTCAGAGGTCGGAGCCTGACGCTGAGCGCGTCCGTAAGTTCGGGTTCGAGTCTTGCAGAACACACATCACTGTTCAGGTCTTTGACTAGTGCGCTAGGCCTGGCAGGTTCTCAAACCAAGGGTCTTGCGAGAGGGCTAGTTGCATCACTAGGTGAAACGTCCACCTTCTTGGAGCATATTTCTCTCTTCAGGTCGATGACCGGTTCAATTGGATATGTGACCTCTCAGTCGGAAGGCCGGGCGGTTATCTTAAGCGCCACGATAGGCTCAACTTCGACGTTCTCTGAACATACTTCACTCATCAGGTCCTTGTCCGACTCTCTGGGTTTCGCGGCATCCTACTTCAGGGGCCGCACCGTCAACTTGAGCACTTCGATTGGTTCAGCTTCGGGTATCACAGAGCGGACCTCGCTCTTCAGAGCTCTCTCAGGGTCCCTGACGCTAGCAGGTTCGCAAGCAAAGGGTCTCGCGAAGGCCTTAAGCGCCTCACTAGGTTCAACATCGGCATTCCTGGAGCATATCTCACTTTTCAGGTCGCTCGCAGACTCACTTGGACTTTCAAGCTCCCAGCAAAGAGGTCGAAGCCTAACGTTGAGTGCTTCGTTGGGAATGGCCTCGAGTTTCATTGACAAGGCATCTCTCTTCAGATCCCTCACTAACTCAATTGGTGTCGCTATTTCTCAGAGCAAGGGTTTCAGTGAACCCCTCAGCGCCTCGCTAGGTGGCGCTTCCACATTCTCTGAGCACACTTCGCTGTTCAGATCCTTGTCGGACTCGATAGGTCTAAGCGCTTCCTACTTCAGAGGTCGCGCAATTTACCTAGATGCCTCACTAGGTTCAGCATCGAGCTTCTTTGAACACTTGTCACTTGTCAGATCTCTCTCCGGATCGTTATCTTCAGGTTCGAATGGTGGAAAGAGTTCTTCGTTCTTCAGATCTCTGAGTGGTTCATGGAGCATGAAAGCAGTTTACACGCGGGGAACAAAGTTTGTGCCTGTAGGTCTGGGTACAAACTTTGGCAGTGGAGAAGTTCTCATGGGCCGCTACGGTTGTATTAATTGCAGCAGTAATACAGGGGACTTCGCCTTCCTCGTGATTGCTATCGGTTTCATAGTTTTCGGTGTTTACGCTGCGAGGCAACGACGGCAATCTTCAGGTCCTCCAACAGAGCCTGGGGAGGAGAAGGTTTCTGTTGATGAAGAAGGCTGGGAGACAAAAGGACCTGGCAACGCGGAAGGGAGAGCTGTCAGTCCCCCCAAAGATAGAGAAGGTTGGGAGACGAAGCCTGAAGGCTAGAGATGTCGGGTCATTCGTAGCTGTTATATGCGCTAAGGGTTACGAACAATCCTCTCATGGATAAGATGGAGAAGTCTTCGGAGAAGAAGAAAGGATTCGTAAGAGAATTCACCGACTTCCTCCAGACCTTTGGTGTCATTGGTCTCGCAATTGGTTTCGTAATAGGGGTCGCCTCGTCCGCAGTTGTGAACTCTCTCGTCAAGGATCTGATCAATCCGATAGTAGGACTTGTCTTGCCCACGGGAAACCTGGCGTCGCTGAACGCCACTGTCACCTCTCCTGTCTCAGGGAAACCGTCCGTATTCCTTTATGGAGACTTTATTTCGCAAGTCATCTACTTCATCGTTATCGCTTTAGTAGTCTTCCTGATGTACAGGCAGCTAAAGCGTATGGGTCTCGCCAAACCCTAGTCCTGAAACCTTGTAAACACATCATCGCGGAGGATAGTAGAACTGTATCCCTGCGAGAACGTACTGTACAGCAATAGCTGCGATAAAAAGAGACATTATTCTCGCTATTACCGCAGCCCCAGTCTTTCCTAGCAGCCGATAGATTCTATCGGTTTGTCTTAGGACAACCCAGCTCACGAACATGACGATTACAATGGCACTAAGGGCAACCATGATTCCGGACGATTGAATCGAGATCAGGGTCAGGGTTATCGCTCCGGGACCAACAAGTAGCGGGAATGCTATTGGGAAAACGGCTGTCTCCTCAGCAGAAACAAGAGT
>Ga0066703_10000836_pt1 | contig 10654 bp, 7 predicted proteins | sample GraSoiAngelo_152_FD_66505 | JGI IMG/M metagenome (GOLD analysis project Ga0066703, IMG submission 66505) | Grasslands soil microbial communities from the Angelo Coastal Reserve, California, USA - 14_1009_12_30cm | ecosystem: Environmental > Terrestrial > Soil > Grasslands | place: USA...
CTGCGTGACGAAGGCGGAGACCCGCGCGTCGAAATAGGACCCCTGCAGCCAGGCGAATTCCCGGTTGGCATGGGCGCTATGGTACGAGCCGCTCGCGCCCAGTGTCAGTGCCCAGCGCGCCGTGGCACCCGGCCGACTATGTCGCTGGGTGTAGAAGCCTCCCTGCACGATAGAGCTCGACATGCCGAGGTCGATCGGATCGGGCTGCGTACCGGTGAACACTCCGGTGCTCCAAGTGGGCTGCACCAACTCCGCCATCACCCCATCGAACACGCCGACCGACGCGAGGGCCCCGGAGATCTGGCGACCAAGGGTGAGTCGCGTCGGCGAACCCGGCGCGTTGATCGACAGGCCCGCAGCGTACACTCGGCTCCGATCATCGGTGACCGCGGTCCCGTCCGCGAGAATGGTGTAGCTGCGGCGGGCACGCACGTCCACGGTCAGGTTGAGTGAGGGCCCGCTTCCGGGCGGGCCGTCGAGCCGCAAGCCCAGCCCCGGTTGCGCCAGTTTGCCGGAGACGTCGGCCTGCTGCATCAGGAAGTACTCGACGCTCACGCGGCCCCGCAGCCCCGGACGCGACGCCGTGGTGCCCGTTCCCGTCCCCGCCCGCGCCGTGGCGGGCTTGGGAGCCGCCCTCGCCGCGGCGCTCGAGTCGCGAGCGAGTGGGGCGGGCACGAACCGGACCGTGTCGCCCACCGCGAGCGCCGTGGATGGAGAGGAGAGACTCACGATGTCGCACGACGCCTGGTGGGACGCGAGGTACGCGACCTTCAAGACGCCGATCGCCGCGCCGCGACGCCACACCGCGACGCGCGCCCCTTCCTGCAGGCCTTCCAGACGCCCCGCGTCCAGATACGCGGACGCGCTCGTCAGATACGTGATGCGGGCGACCCTCACCGAGCCCGAGTCCTGAGCGGTCGCCGGCGCGGAGAGCGCAGCCAGCGACGCGAGCACGACCGCGGCGACCGAGCTCTTCATCCGGCGCGACCGTTGCGGTGACAGGCGTAACAGTTCGTACTGTTCCACACGTATCCGCTCACCCCGGTGTGGTGCGGGTCCGTCTGGCTCTGCGTGTGGCAGTTCGTGCATGCGAAGATCGAAAAGTCGGATGCATTCAGGTGGCAGTCGCTGCACTGCGTGGCGGTGTGGTGCGGCACGGGGAACCAGGTATGGTTGAACGTCGCCCCCGTCCAGCCGGACGTCGTGTGACAGTCCTGGCAGGTCGTCGCAAACCCCGCCGTGGCATGCGCCGGATTATTCGTGTTGTTGTAATCCAGCTGGTGACAGGAGACGCACGCTGTGCTCAGGCCGGTGAACCCGCTGCTGCCGTGACATTGCTGGCACGTGAGCGTGCGGTGCATGCCCGTGAGCGGAAACCCGGTGCCGTCATGATTGAAGCGTGCGCTCGTCCAGATCGTGACGGCGTGGCATTGCGTGCAGTCGAGCGGGAACGCGCCGGCGGCGTGGTCCGGGTTCTTCGCCGCGAGGTACTGCGGACGATGGCAGTCCACGCACTCCGACGCCACCGCGACGAACGCCAGCCGCCCCTGGGGCGCGGGCTGGTGGCAGGCTTCGCAATCGACGGTGAGGTGCGACCCGCCGAGCGGAAAGCGCGTCTGTTGATGCGCGCGCACCATGCCGGCACGGTCGAGGAACGAGCGCGCGGTGTGACAGCGCCCGCAATCGTTGCCCAGCTCTCCGCGGTGGATGTCCTGGTGGCACGACGCGCAGCTGGTCGCGACACCGTGGAAATCGAGGGTCGTGTGACACGATCGGCAGGCGGCCTGCGCGTGCGCGCCCACCAGGGCCATGCCACGCTTGGCGTGATCGAACTTGGCACTCACATGTGCGGGGGTCCAACCCTCGGAGCTGTGACACAGGGCGCACTCCTCCTGGAGCTTGCCGTGCGGATTGCGGACCGGCTGCTGTGCGGACGCGGTGGACCGCCCCAGACACGCCAATCCGACGGTCAGGAGGAGCCGCGCGGCTCTCACGCTCCCCGCCTCACGCTATCGCCATGGCACGTCTCGCACTTGCCCGAGAGGGGCCGATAGGTCGCAACACGCTTGCCGCCCGCAACCGCCGTGGTATGACAGCGGTCGCACGGGACGTTGGCATGCGCGCCCTTGAGCGCGAAGGTCGCGTCGCGGTCGTGATCGAAGCGAGTGGCGGGCCGGAACGTGTCGCTGCCGTGGCAGCTCTCGCACGCACCCCGGTCCGCGCGAGTCGCGAATTGCCGACCGTGCGGCGTCTCGTGACAGGCTTCGCATCCCCCTTTCGGGGCTGCGAACAGCAGGCGCGGGGACGACCAGCGCACCAGCACCAGGGACGAGGTTGGGGCAGGATGCTTCATCTCCGCGTGGCATTCGACGCACGCCACCGCGGCATGCGCGCCGTCGAGCGAGAATTTGTAGCGCCGATGGGTGGCGATGCCGACGGTCGATGGCCGGAACGTCCGCAGGTCGTGGCAGTCGAGGCAACGCGGGTAGCGCCCGTCGTGCGGATCCACGTGGCACGCCGCGCACTCGAGCTCCTTCAATTCGAACGCCACGCCGGCCTTTCCGACGGCCTGGATCCCGAGCGGCGGCAGGTTGCGACGATCGGGCCCATGACAGGCGCTGCATGCGATTTCCGCGTGTCGGCCCTCGAGCGGGAGTCGCAGGGTGGCGTGAGCGGCCACGGTGAACGTGCTCGGCGTCCAACCGGCCACGCGATGGCACGCACCGCAGGCCCCACGGTCGGGGCGCGCCGACAGCTGCCCCGCGTGATCGTCGGCGTGACAGTCGCGGCACCGACCGGCGGCGGGGCGCAGCCACACGCCGGCGGAGCCAAGCTGCACCGCGGGGACGCCGGGCGGATTCTTGACGTGGCAGTCGGCGCACTTCACCTGTTGGTGCTTGCCCTCGAGCGGGTACTTCGCGTTCCGGTGCTGCGCCACCGTGTAGGTCGCCGGCCGCCAGTCGTCCACCACGTGACAGGACGCGCAGTCCACGATCCGGCCGGCGAGCGTCGCGGTTCCGGCATGTGCGTCGTGGTGACAGTCGGTGCAATTCACGAAGTGTGGACTGGACACGACCTTGCCCGCGGAGAAGTCATGACACTTCTCGCACGCGACAGTTCGGTGGCGCCCACGCAGCGGATACTTGGTGCGCTCGTGATCGAACTTGCCACGAGCGATCGTCTTGAAATCCGAGGTGCTGTGGCAGGCGGCGCACGCGGTGCCGAGGCGGCCGCGATGGACGTCCTCGTGACAGGTGACGCACGCCCGTTCGAGACCCACCCAGCCCCAGTCTGGTCCCCGCCGCTCGGACAGTTTCGCCGCCCGCGACACGCGGAACGCCGCCGTGTGACAGTCGAGGCACTTCGTCTTCTGGTGGCTGCCGTCGAGAGGCCACCCGGCCCCCGTGTGATCGAAGCGGTTCACGTCGCCGCCGGGCCAGCTCACGAGCGCGAAGTCGCGCCCAGCGTGATCGGGGTGACAGCTGGCGCAGCGCTGGTCCTTGACGCCGGCGTGAAAGCCTCGTCCCCGGTCCACGAGCCAGGCGATCTCCTTGTGGCACGCAACACAGCGCGCGTTCATCTGCTCTTTCCGATCCCGCCCCCCGCCGTGGCAGGACTCGCACCGCAGCGCCCCTTCGAGCCGCTGGTGCGGTTTGGCCAGCGGGCCGGGCGAGATCTGGGCGGCGACCGGAGCGGCGAGGCAAATGAGAGCGAGCGCGAGGCCGCCATACTTCACCAGAGCCACGTCGCGCCGACGGCGACCACGACCGCCACGTGGATGAGAACCGCGATCAGGGCGGCGATGGCGACCGGCCTATGCAGCACGTGCCAGTAGCGGAACACGTCGTGCGTGGCGTCGAGCATGCGCGCCTGCTGCGCCAGCGCCATTTCCCGACGGGCGAGGCGGAGCGTCGCGCGCAGCATTTCCCGGTCGTTCTTGCGCCTCCGTGGACTGCGGGCCTCCCACACGCGTCGCAGCTTGCGGGCGGCGCGCCGGCGGGCGAGGTCATCGGCAATCATGCGCCACAGCGTGCTCCACAACCCGCGGCGGGTCGCCGGTGCCTGTCCGGCCGCGAGCGTCGTCGCGACGAGGCCGGGTTCGAGCCCGCTCGACCGCGCGATCTCCCCCAGCAGCGCGCCCCGCCGTGCGGCAATCTCCTCCATCGTGAGCTCGACGCCGAGCCTGGTGCGAGGAATGCGCGCGTAGATGTAGCGGCCCACGAGGCCCGAGACCCAGACCACCATCATCGACCAGAAGCCGAGCCCGATGATGCCGGTAAAGCGCCACGCGGCGTGAATCGCGACGAGCAACGGCAACGCCAGCGCCGCGAGGACGTGCGTGTCCAGCCAGCGGGCGACCGTTCCCGTGAATGCAAGCCAGCGGAACTTCTTGCGGAGGGGGTACAACCACAGAAAGAGGAAGATCACGAGCGCGAGCAGTCCCGCGCTTTGGCCGATGTAGCCCGATGACTTGAGCCATGGATGCAGCGGGCTCCGCACCCGGGCCGCCATCGGGAGCGAATAGTACGGCCATCCCGCGACGCAAACCGCGCCGAGCGTCAGCACGAAGAGCCGGAACAGCCGGTGCCGCGGCTCAGGCGCGCGCACCTGCACAGAGATGCGGTCGCCGGACAGGCGTACGGGCGCGGCCGGGGGCGTCGCGCGGCGCTCCGGCCGGGGATCGAGGCCCGGCACTGGACCGGAGGGGGCCATAACGTAGTGTGTTATGCCAAATGACCCGCGCGAGCGGTGACGTAGCCCACGGTGGCGCCGGGCGCCTGCCGCGCAAGATTGGACCCGAAAGTCGCGACCACGCGGCGAGCGCCCTCCCCCGAAGGTTTCATTAGGGAACCGATGTCCGACACGCTGATGTACGTCGCATTCGCGGCGCTCCTCCTCGTCTTGATGACGTCGCATGTGCGGCGCATGCAGAAGAAGGAAGCCGCCGCCCGGGCCGCCGCCGAGCGCGGGAAGCTGTTTTCGGACGGCCCGCGCGCGCAACACCCCCGCATCGATGCGCTCCAGTGCATCGGGTGCGGTGCGTGCGTCGAAGTCTGCCCCGAGGGGGACGTCCTCGCCGTCATCGGTGGCAAGGCGGTCATCGTCAACGGGCACAAGTGCATCGGCCATGGGCTCTGCGCCGAGGCGTGCCCGGTGGGGGCCATCACGATCGTGATGGCGAGTCCGAGCGTCGGAGCCGACATGCCTGCGCTCACCCCGCAGTACGAGACCAACGTCCCGAACATGTTCATCGTAGGCGAGCTGGGGGGCCTGGCGCTCATCAAGAACGCCGTGAACCAGGGGCGCGACTGCGTCGACACCATCACGACCCGGTTGCCGCAGATCAAGCGCGGCCGGACGACGCCAGGCGTGCACGACATCTGCGTGGTCGGGGCGGGACCGGGCGGCATCAGCGCATCGCTCCGCGCCATCGAGCGCAAGCTCGGCTACGTCACGCTCGAGCAAGACGAATTCGGCGGCACGGTGGCGAAGTACCCCCGCCAGAAGCTCGTGCTCACGAGCCCGGTAGAGTTCCCCCTCCACGGCAAGTTCGGGAAGCTCAAGATCTCCAAGGAGGAGCTGCTCACGTTCTGGCGCAAGCTGCACGGCCGGGCGGGACTCCGCATCAACACATGTGAGAAAGTCGACGACATCCAGAAGGGCGCGGACGGCATGTTCACCGTGCTCACGTCCAAGGCCCAGTACCGCGCCTGGACGGTGATCCTCGCCCTCGGTCGCCGCGGCACACCACGCAAGCTCGACATCAAGGGGGAGGAGCTCCCGAAAGTGATGTACAGCCTCATCGAGGCGGACGCGTACACCGGCGCGAACATCCTGGTGGTCGGTGGCGGCGACAGCGCGGTCGAGGCGGCGATGGGGCTCGCCCATCAGAAGGGCAATCACGTCGTCCTGTCGTACCGACGGGATGCGTTCAGCCGTATCAAGGAGCGCAACGCGACGCGCCTGCCGGAGTACACCAAGTCCGACAGGTTGAAGGTGATCTTCAATTCGCAGCCGGTGGAGATTCGGGAGAAGTCCGTGTTGCTGGAGATCGCCGGCCAGGTGCGGGAGATCCCGAACGACTACGTGTGGGTGTTCGCCGGCGGGACGCCCCCCAACGAGTTTTTGCAAAAGGTCGGCGTCCAGCTCGGGCCACGGGACCTGACTCGCGAAGGGAGCGCGGAAGCGAAGCTCGCACGCCGCACGGCGTGACCTTCCCCAAGCCGGCTCCCGGCTAGATTGAAGGGCGATGCCATCCGGCCCCGCGTTCCTCTTCGATCTCGACGGCACGCTCATCGACAGCGTGTACCAGCACGTGCTCGCGTGGCGCGAGGCGTTGGAGAGCGTGGGGATCGAGCTCTCCGTGTGGCGCATCCACCGCCGCATGGGCATGAGCGGCGGCTTGTTCGTCAACGCCCTGCTCCGCGAGACGGGACGCGACTTGAAGCCGGAACAGGCGGCGCAGATCCGTCGCGTCCATGGCGAGGCCTACGCGCGCCAGGTGTCGCAGGTGCGTCCCCTCCCCGGCGCACGGGAGCTCCTCGCCTATCTCACGCAGGCGGGCGTCCCGTGGGCGATCGGGACGAGCGGTCGGATGGAGAGCGCCAAGCCCAACCTCGACATGCTGGCCATCCCCGCCGGCGTCCCGATCGTGACCCGCGACCAGGTGGAGCACGCGAAGCCCGACCCCGATCTCTTCCTCGCCGGGGCCGAGCGGCTCGGCGTGCCGATCGACGAGTCGATCGTGGTCGGGGACAGCGTGTGGGACCTCCTGGCGGCGCGTCGCGCGCGTGCGATCGGCGTGGGGCTGTTGTCCGGCGGGTATGGCGAAGAAGAGCTCGAGCGGGCCGGCGCGTATCGGGTGTATCAGGACCCCGCCGACCTGCTCAATCACCTCGACGAGGTCGGCGTGCGCCTGGGCAGCACGTCTCCGTAGGTCATCCAGAGAAGTGCTCGTCCTCCCGCCCGGGCGGTGAGGAGGGCAGCTGCACCACGCGGTCCCACGCGCTCGTCTGCCAGTTGTCGGGCCGGTCGCGCTCGCGCACCCAGGGCGGCAGGGGCAGCGCGAGGTGACCGGAGAGGGCCTCGACATAGGGCTCGTACATGCGGCGCAGGTCGGTGAGCCGCTCCTCGAAGTCGGCCCGGGCCCTGAGCACCAGGCCGCCGCCCGCGAGCCGATCGCGTAGCCGCGCCAGCTGTGCCGCCGCCAACCGCTCCTCCGGCCGCCGCGGGGGCGTGCTATACACCTGCGCCAGGTCGACGACCGCGTGGCGCGCCATGGCGAACGTCAGCTCCGCCTGACGCACGCACCACCCCTCGAGCCCCACGATCACGAGCGCGCTCGCGTCCAGGATGGTCGTGAGGGCCGCCACCCACGACTCGTTGTAGTGCTGCGACCGGAAGTAGCCGAGCGGTGGATAGGACAGGTGGCTCTCGAGCACGTCGGCGGCCCAGCGCTCCCACTCCTTGAGAAGCTCGACCAGGGCCGCGGCGCGCGGATCCGCCCGGTGTCGCCACAGGAGCTCCCCCGCGCTGGGCGGCGAGCCGGCGCGCGCGTCGAGCAGGGAGATGGCGACCTCGCGCCGGGAGAACGCCTGATAGATCACCGGAAAGTATCCGATCACCGCGGCGAGGAACGCGAATCCGGTTCCCGCCTCGACGACGGTGATCGTTTTGGCGAACGCGCTGCGGGGCACTACGTCTCCGAGGCCGAGCGTGAAGAACGTCGTACCGCTCATGTACACGTCGGACCAAAACCCGGTGCCGCCTCCGCCCGCCACCGTCATCGCCGAGCCCGCGGCCCATTGCAACAGCCCGAACGAGACGACGCTGCCCGCCGCCCACAGGGCGAGCAGCGCGATGAGCGAGAGCGGCCCGTAAAAGGAAAGAAACGCCTCCCGGCGCCGGCCCGTGAGCAGCCGCGCGGTGGCGCGCCACGGTGCCCAGGTGTACCGGTAGAACAGCTTGGTGAGGCGGATCCGCCCGCTCACCCGACGCGGCAGGATGATGGTCTCGAACGCATCCCACAGAACCACGGCGAGCACCACCACGCCCGCCACACCCCCGATCCACCTCATGTCCGCCGCTCCACCCCTCGGAAAGGATGACTAAACTGCCGGCCTGGGCCGCCGCTGGCGAGTCTCGCGCGCGGCCCGTAAACTTGCTCGGTGAGCTTCGACCGGGTGACGCGCACCTGCGGCGCTGCGCTCACTGCCCTGGTGGGCGTGTGCATCGCCACGGGTCTGTCGGCAAGCCAGACACCGGCCGACTCCGCGCCCAGCCGCGCCCGGGACCGCCTGTTCGAAGCGAGCGAGCCACTCGAGCTCACCCTGAAAGCCGACTTCGGGGCCATCAACAAGAATCGCGGCAACGATAAGCCGAACCACCCCGGTGTGCTCTCCTACACCACGGCGGCGGGCGATTCCGTGGTGCTGGACGTGCAGCTGCACACCCGCGGCCACTTCCGGCTGGCCCGGTGCCAGTATCCACCGCTCAAGATCGTCTTTAACCGCGAGCAGGCGGCGCACACCACCTTCGCTCACCAGGGGAGCCTCAAGCTCGCCGTGCAGTGTCGGGGCGGCCAAGGGTACGCGAACTACCTGCTGGAAGAGTCCCTCATCTACCGCGCCTACAACCTGCTCACCGATCGAAGCTTCCGGGTGCGCCTGGCACACGTCACGTATGTGGACGCGACCGGCAAGCACGCACCCGAGACGCGGCGCGCGTTTTTCATCGAGGACGACGACCGCATGGCGCGGCGCAACAATACGAAGGTGTTCGAGCAGAAGGGCGTCACCCAGGGCGAGCTCGACTTCGACCAGACGGGGCTGGCGATGGTGTTCCAGTACATGATCGGTAACACGGACTTCGCCGTGACGGCGCTGCACAACATCGTGCTCATTCGTGATTCCCTCGAGACGGTGTATCCGGTGCCGTACGATTTCGACTGGTCCGGCGTCATCTGGACGCCGTACGCCCAGCCCGATTCGCGGCTCGGGATCCGCGACGTGCGCCAGCGCCTGTTTCGCGGCGAGTGCCGCTCGCCGGAGGAGCTCGCCAGCCTGTTCGCTCGCTTCAACGCCCAGAAGGAGGCGATCTACGCGCTGTACCGCGGGATGGCCGCCGAGGGACTCGAGCCGAAACGGATCGCCCAGGCGCTCGATTACTACGACGACTTCTTCAAGACCATCAACGACCCCGGTCGCACGCGTCGCGAGTTCACACTGGTGTGCCGATGACTACGTGGCCGCCGTGACCGAGCCGCGCTGGGACGTGCCGAGCGCCGCACGCCTGGCCGAGCTGGTCGTCGCGCCACTGCCGCTCGGCCTCACCCCCGGACCGTCGCGGCGCACGTTTCACCGGGACCTGTATTTCGACACGCCGGCCGGCGACCTGCGCCGCCGCGGCATCACCTGCCGCATGCGCTTCGATCTGGACGATCGGCGCGCGCTCGCCCTCGACGTGGGCGCGGTCCGCTACGTTGCCCCGGTCGTGGAGCTCGAGCCGCGTGAGGCGTTCCGCGGGGACGCGGAGCCGGCGCGTCGGCTGCGGGCGCTGGTCGACCCGGAGCGGCTGGTGCTCGGCTGCGAGCTCGAGGTCGAGCGCGAGCTGCGCGACGCCCGCCTCCCGGTCGTGCCGCTGCCGCAGTTCGAGGTCGGGTACGACACGGTGACGGTGCGCGGGACCGATCCGTCGCCCGTGTTCTACGAGCTGGCGATCACCCGCCGCCCCTGGTGCGTGATCCCGGCGGGGCGCTTCGCCCGCTCGCTCGAGCGCCGCTACGGCCTCGCGCGCTCCTCGCTCGACTGGGCGGAGCGGGCCCGAACGCTGCGCCTCGCGCTCGCTACGGCGGACGGCCCCACCCAACAAGCCCGCCAGATCGCCGTGCTCGCGGTCGCGCATGGGCGGCTGGCGCTGTGGCGGAGCGGCGCCGCGCTCGAGCTGCCGCTCGAGCCGGGCGGCGGCGAGGAGGCATGTCGCCGAGCCATGCGCCGCCTGTTCGGGAACATCGAAGGTGAGACCCGTCTGATCGGCGTGGTCCGGGCGGCGGACCGGCGTCCCGCGGTCGAGGTGTGGCTGGTGCGGCGCCTGCGCCGCAACCTCACCGCGGCGCCGCCCGGCGGGCTGCAATGGTTCACGCCGGCGGACGTCGTCGCGCGAGTGGGCTCGCCCGTGTTACGGGATCCGACGACGCTCTCGGCCTTGGCGGTCGCGGCCCGCTCGGAGCTCGTGCCGGAATGGTCCGCGGCGCCACTCGCGCCGGCGCAGCCGACGGGCCTCGCCGGCGGTACGACCGACGAGTCCAGCCGGCTCACCTTGAGCGAGCTGCGCGTGCCGGTGCTGCCGTCCCGGGCCCTCGACGCCGCGCGGCAGACGCCCGACCACTTCGTCAACGCGCTGCTCTCCTCGCTCGAGTTCAACGTCCGGGTGCTCGAGCTGGCCGAAGATCCCCGCGTCCCGCTGCTCGCACGGCTGCGCTTTCTCGCGATCGTCAGCACGAACCTGGATCAGTTCTTCATGGTCGACGTCGGCTCGCTGCAGCACCAGGTGGCGGCCGGCGTCGTGGAGCGCTCTCCCGACGGCCTCACGCCGGCCGAGCAGCTCGACGCCATCGCGATCCGCCTGCATCCGCTCATCGCGCGGCAGTATCGCT
>Ga0066703_10000840_pt1 | contig 10648 bp, 8 predicted proteins | sample GraSoiAngelo_152_FD_66505 | JGI IMG/M metagenome (GOLD analysis project Ga0066703, IMG submission 66505) | Grasslands soil microbial communities from the Angelo Coastal Reserve, California, USA - 14_1009_12_30cm | ecosystem: Environmental > Terrestrial > Soil > Grasslands | place: USA...
CGGGCGAGAGGCTATATATGCTTGACCTTTACCCATTAGTAGCCGGCTCTCGTATTTATTGACATGGTCGACGGCTCTCGGAAACAATCTGGAGGCTTGTTCCCTTACCAGTGGAGGAACCTTGGCAAAAAGAGTCACACAAGGCAAAGCATATAGCACCCTGTCTCGTACCCGTTCTTCCTTGGCTCAGCCGCGCTTGATCGCTCCGGCTCCCGCCACTCTGAGTGAGCGAGTTTATTCCGCTTTCAAGCGCGATATTGTCCACGGCTTTTTCCAACCGGGTGAGGCATTAAGTGAAAAAGAACTCGCCCATCGTTACAGAGCCAGTCGAACGCCTGTCCGCGAAGCCGCAGTCCGGCTACAGAATGACAGGTTACTGCGGATCGTCCCAAATCGCGGTTATTTCGTCGCGCAGATCACCCTGTCGATTCTGAACGATATCTACGAATTCAGAGTCGCAGTGGAATGCGCAGCTGCCGAGCTTGCCGCCGCGAAGGGAGCGGCGACTACAGAGGCCTTGAAGGAGTTGACGGATTTAGCCAAGACCCGCTGTAACCCGGATAACCGAGGAAGTTGCGCACGGTTCATCGAGGCGGACACAGCATTTCACGTCGGAATTGCGCGATTGGCACGGAATCAGATGCTGGTAAGGGCAGTGAGCGAAGCCCGAAGTCAGATGGAGCGCATCATGTTGGCTGCCGTCGACATAAACTACTTTGGCGAGCTCCCTGGCCGCGAACATCTCGCGATCTTGGCGGCAATTCGCGAAAGAGATACGGAACGTGCTCGCCAATTGATGCATGATCACATCATGCAATCCAAGGACAAAGTTTTGGGCGTGGCTTCGATTCTGCCAGTCCGACCCTCAACCCGCTAAACGGGAAGCCCGCGACCGGGGAGCAATTTCATCCGCGCTCGCAGCAACGGCAACTTGAGATTCCCGCGCGAACAGCTGATGAACAAGAACATCGAAGACGTCTACAGCGAAATTCGCGCCGATCTTCAGGGAGCCCTCCTTCGCCCCGGCGATCTCGACTACGGCAGAGCGGCACCGGTGTGGAACGGAATGTTTGATCGCAGGCCGGCCCTACTGGCTCGGTGCAAGGACGTCACCGATATTCAAACCTGCCTGCGAGCTGCCCGAGGATCCCGCGTCATCACTGCAGTGCGTTGCGGTGGGCACAGTCTGGCCGGCTTTAGCACCTGTGATGATGGGCTGGTCATCGATCTCTCCGCACTGCGTAGTGTCCGAGTTGATGGAAGTGCGCGAAAAGCGCGCTTCGGAGGCGGATGCCTGTTGGGCACGATTGACTCGGCAACTCAAACCGCAGGCTTAGCATTTCCGGCCGGCGTTGTTTCTCATACCGGCGCTGGCGGGTTAGTTCTGGGGGGAGGAACCGGCTGGCTGAGCAGGCTGTATGGATTATCCTGCGACAATGTCGAGGGGTTTACCCTGATCACCGCCGACGGCTCGGTTCTGCGTGCAGATTCGAAGGAAAATCCCGACCTCTTCTGGGCACTTCGTGGTGGCGGAGGAAATTTCGGCGTCGTGACCGAATTTGAAGTGCGGCTCTACCCAGTCAGTAGCGTCATTCTTGGGCGTGGATTGTGCGTTCGCGATTCGATCGTGCCTCTTCTGCAGTACTGGCGAGCGTTCATGCCCGATGCCCCGGACAATCTCAGGTGGGGCTTTTCTTTGCGCAACGGAGATGGTGTAAAGGGCTTGCAGGATGCGAAGGGCTTGCAGGATGCGAAGGGCTTGCCGGTAGCCAGCACTTCAGCCCTGTGGGTTGGAGATCGCACGCACGGCATGAAGTACGTCGAGCACGCTCTTGCCGCCACAAAGCATAGGGACGTTAGCATCCAAGAGATGTCATTCATGACGCTGCAGACGCTTGCAGATTCCGACTTTCCGCACGGCCGACGCTATTACACCAAGTCCGGTTATTTTCAGACTTTGAGGGACGGTGTGATTCACAAGATGATCGAATCTCTGGCCACCATGCCTTCGAAGTTCAGTGAAATCGAACTGGCGTATCTTGGTGCAGCCCCGGGCCGCGTGGCAGCGGATGAGACTGCCTTTGGCGATCGAAGTGCGCCGTTCGTCGTCAATATCTTGAGCAACTGGGAAGCAGCAAATGACGATGCGGCCAACCTAGCCTGGACGAGGGATCTCTTCAACCAGTTGCGACCCGCCATGGTCCCCGGGGTCTATGTGAACTTCATGAGTGGCGATGAAGGCGACCGTGTTCCAGAGGCATATCGAAACCGATGGGAGCGCTTGCGAGCCATAAAAGCAAAGTATGACCCTCGAAACTTCTTCTGCCTGAATCAAAATATTCCCCCTCAAGAAACTACGTAGCAGCCCCGGTTGTTTGCGGTCTTGACCAAAAACTGCGCGGGGGCGTTCCGGAGAGCGGAACTTGGGTTCCAAAGCCCAATGTCCGGATGCGCACGTATCATCTGACATGCTATTTGAATACCATTGACATACGATTTGTCTACGGAGTAGCATTCGCCCACAATTGGGGGAACATTGCCGTGAAGAATCTTGCCGCGATTCGCATTGCTTCCGTTCTGTTCCTGTTGCTCTTCAGCGGTTCCTCCGCATTGGCTCAGCTGTTTCCGGGCCGGATCACCGGAGTGGTGCGTGACGCACAGGGTGCAGCCGTTGCCGGCGCAACGGTCAAGCTTGCCAATCCAGCCACCGGACAGGAAAGAACGATCGCCAGTGACGGAAATGGCGAATTCAACTTTCCGCAGTTGCCACTCGGGTCCTTCCAATTGACGGTCACAAAGGAAGGCTTTCGCACCACTATCATCAATGACATCGTGACCGCACAGGGTCAGGTGAACAATGTCGATCCGGTCCTGGCTATCGGAACTGTCACTTCACAGGTTGAGGTGAGTTCCTCGTCGGCGCTGATCCAGACCGAGACCAACGAGGTCGGTGGACAACTCAATCAGGTGCAAGTTGAAGCCCTTCCCGTCGGGAACAGCGACTACACCCGGCTGGCTCTTGTTTTGCCTGGAGTGACCCAGAACAGCAACTTCGCATTCGCGCAGTACACGATTAATGGATCCAGGGCCCGTTCCAATGGCTTCAACATCGACGGCGTGTCCGACACAGACCCTTCAACGTATCTCCCCTCCATTAACGAAGGCGGAAATTCGGCGACCGCTGCTACACGTCTTCCGCTAGACGCGATTCAGGAGGTCACAGTCAGCGCAAATGCGGGTGCGGACGGTGGGCAGAACTCCGGAAGCGTAATGAATGTAATTGTGCGCAGCGGGACTAACCAGATTCACGGATCCCTGTACGAATTGCATCGTGATTCCTCGCTGGATGCGGCCAATTTCTTCGAGAACCTTCGCAGCGTGCCCAAGGCCCCCTTTGTCTGGAATGAGTTTGGTGGAACCATCGGCGGCCCCATCGTCATACCTCATATTTACAACGGCCGAGACCGGACTTTCTTTTTTGCCGGCTACGATGGCAGCCGTCTCAGGCTCGGGACCACACTGAGCGGGTTCGCCCCGATACCGTCCCAGATCGCGGCCGCGACGAGCCTGGTACAGAGTCAGAACATAACCCCCAACCAACTGGGACTCAATATCCTGCAACAGTACGCGAGCCTTGGGCTATCGGGTCCCTTCGCTGTTGACAATCGTGGCCGGCAGACACCGAACAGCGGTGTGTTGAAAATCGACCACAGTTTTTCCACTGTGGACTCTCTTTCAGCCCGCTATCTTCACGGCAACGGCGAGGACGAGTTTCCTGGTGGAGGACCCGGGCCCGGCGGAGGGTCGCAGCTAGGCCCTTGGTTTGGTGTAACTCCAACCGTTGCGGACAATTTCGCGATAAGCGAGATTCATATCTTTAACCCAAGGTTGATTCATACGTTGCGGCTAGGCTGGAACCGCTTCAGCCAGTTTCAAAAAGGACGCGATGCGGATGTAAATCCGGCCAAGATCGGTTTTAATACCGGCGTTACCCCGGTGAGCTACGGGATGCCCGAAGTCGACATTTATGGGTTTGCGAATTTAGGGCTGCAGTACGGCGCGGGCGGCCGTGTTGCGACCAGTTATCAGATTGCCGATGAGGTGAACTGGACCCACGGGCGCCACGCATGGAGATTCGGGTTCAATTTCCTCCACAACTACTCGAACTATACCCTGGCTGGCGGGCGCGGAATCTTTTCATTCACCGGATCACAACTCGGACAACCCCTGGATCAAACTGGCGGCCTCGCATCCCTGGTTGATTTGATCGCAGGCCTCCCAACGCCGGGTTCTGGTCTCACGCAGATCACTCGCGTCGGCAGTCCCCGCGCGAATATCGTCCAGGACGTTATTAGCGGCTACGCAGTGGATACCTTGAAACTGACGCCCCGGCTCACGCTGGTTGCAGGGCTTCGCTACGACTTCTTCACCACGGTCAATGAATCGCGCCACCGGTTCTCTGCCTTCGATCCTGCCTTGGGCTTGGTCGAGGCTTCTCAATTACCGGGCGGGCATCTCTATGACGCGCCCAAAGGCAATTTTGGCCCACGGTTTTCCCTCGCATGGGAACCTCCCTTCCAGGTTCTTTCGGGCAAACAGACGGTGGTTCGGGCCGGCTTTGGAATCTATTACGATACGATTCCGCTCAATAATTTTCAGGAAGGTCTCGCTCAGAATCCAACCGGCCCAACCGCCGGCTTCACGATTGTACCCAGTGCTCCCATTCCGTTCGGCGTTGGCGTGCCCATCTTCGGGACGGGCGCTCCGCAACCACCGTTCAACATCGCGAGTATTCAGCACAATCTGAAAACGCCAAATGTGCAGGAATGGAATTTCAACATTCAGCAGGAACTCGCGGACAAAGTTGTCTTTCAGATTGGCTATGTCGGAAATCATAGCATCCACCAATTACAGTTGCTCGACATCAATCAACCGCAGCTCGGCGCTGGCTTCGGACCGGGCTGCACTTTCTCATCCGGCTTTGGCGATCCAGTCTGTGAGCAGGCGGCACGGCCCTACAACTCGAAGTTCCCCACGCTTGCGCAAATAAACACCATCTCATCGCCGGGATTCGCTACTTACCACGCGCTCCAAGCTTTGTTGAAGACGAATAACTTCCACGGCCTTACGACCCAGTTTTCGTTCACCTGGTCTCACAACCTGGATACCGCCTCGGAGGTAGAAGATTTCTTCGGGACCAGCGGGTATGTCCCCCAGGACTCCAGAAACTTGAAGGGAAGTTACGGAAACTCAGAGTTCGATCAACGCCGAGCGTTCATATTTACCTATGTCTATGCGATTCCATTTCCCAAGAACGGCAATGCCCTGTCGTACCTGGCGCGGGATTGGCAACTCTCCGGAACTACCACGTTTCGAGATGGTTTTGCTGCTCCTCTCCTGACTTTTGGCGACGAGAGCGGAGTCGGCAATTTCCACACACGCCCCGATTGTGTTGGCCCGATTCATTACCAGTTAAATGATTTTACGCAGCCCTACGCTTCCCCGAGCTCGTTTGCCGAGCCTGCGAACGGGACCTTCGGGAACTGTCCGCGCGACCCGCTGGTTGCACCGGGGCTTAAAGCCTGGGACATCTCCCTGCAAAGAGCATTCAAGCTGGGGGAGCGATTCGGATTTGAATTCCGAGCCAGCTTCTTCAATGCCTTCAATCACCCGAACTTTGCCGAGCCGGCACCCGGACCCGCAAACGGCACGCTCATTACCGCCTCCGCTGACGACGGCAGCTTCGATTCGCATTTCGGCGTGGGAGGGCCGCGCAACATCCAGTTTCAGGGAAAGATCACCTGGTAAAGATCACAGATGCAAAACTCTGATTCAGCAAGCAGGATCTGCGCAGGCGTGCTTGTTCTTTTGATCCTCGTCGGCGTGACCCTGCTAAATGGCGTGGCCACAGCGTCTGCCGCTCCGCCGCCACCGATCAGCATTTCGGTCGATGCCACCCAGGTATCGCAGCGGATCTTGCACGCCAAGCTGGTATTGCCAGTCCATCCTGGACCTCTTACTCTTTATTACCCGAAGTGGATGCCGGCAGACCACTCCCCCGATGGACCTGTGTGGAACCTTGCCGGGCTCAGGTTCTTTTCCGGCGAGCGCCAACTCCCGTGGCAACAAGACGACGCGGATATGTACGCATTTCATCTCGTCATTCCGGAAGGGATCTCTTCGGTGGAAGCTTCGTTGGACTTCTTGATCTCGGCCCCAGGCCCGACTATCGATTTCAGTGCTTCAGGGGCAGCGAATCTTTTCATCCTGATGTGGAACCAGGTCCTTCTTTATCCGAAGGGATGGCCAGCCAGCGAACTCACCTTCGTGCCAACCCTGACGCTGCCCAACGATTGGAAATTCAGCACTTCCCTGCCGATCAGTAAGCGCTCCGCTAACACCGTGTCCTTCTCGCCAGTAGCTCTTGACCTGCTAGTCGATTCCCCCGTGCAGTCGGGCCAGTTCATGCGAGTGTTCCCCCTGAGTCCGATGCCGCCGCAGGAACTCGACGTGCTTTCGGATGATGCTTGGGCGCTGGATGTCCCTCAGGATCTGATCGACGGCTACAAACGGCTGGTCGCGGAAGCGCAGGCGCTTTATAAGTCTCACCATTTTCGGGAATATCATTTTTTGCTGACTCTAAGCGACAACGTGATGGAACTCGGACAGGAGCATCACGAGAGCAGCGATGATCGAGTCAAGCAACAGACGCTAGTCGATCCGAATGCCCGGCTGCACGTGGCCGGGCTTTTTCCTCATGAGTTCTCGCATTCATGGAACGGGCAGTACCGCAGGCCTGAAGGATTGGCCACACCCGACTTTCAGCAGCCCATGAAGGGCGAGCTCTTGTGGGCGTACGAGGGTTTGACAGAATATCTGGGAACGGTTTTAAGCGCTCGAAGCGGCTTGCTCACTCTGGCCCAGTCACAGGATCGAATTGCGGCCGTCGCTTCGGAAATGGAGCATAGGGCCGGGCGGAAGTGGCGCTCTCTGCAAAACACAGCCACGGCAGCACAAATCCTGTATTTCAGCGTTCCAGAGTGGGCCTCCTATCGTCGAGGAACTGACTTCTATCCGGAAGCGGTTCTCATCTGGCTCGAGGTGGATGCCACCATTCGCAAGCTCACGAGCGACAGTAAATCGATGGACGATTTCTGCCATGTGTTTTACGCCGGACATGAGGGCGAACCCGTGATCAAGACTTATACCTTCACAGACGTAGTTTCAACCTTGAACGGAATCGCCCCGAATGACTGGGAGGCCTTCTTTCGCTCGCGCTTGGACGCCACGGCCGGGGCTCCTTTGGGCGGCCTTTTGGGAAGCGGCTGGCAGCTCGTCTATAACAACGAACCCAATGAAATGATCTTGGCAGACGATGCTGTCTCAGGCACCGGAAACTTTACTTCATCGCTCGGATTGCGCGTAAAGCACGACGGCTCTGTGGTCGACTCGATTCCCGGTCTGCCTGCATTCGAAGCTGGCATTAGTCCTTACTTCAAAATTGTTGGCGTCAACGGCCGCGAGTTTTCCTTAGATGAACTGAAGCGCGCGATTCACGATTCAGAAACGAATTCTGCACCGATTGAAATTACTACGAGCAATTCGGGAAAGCTGGCGCTTCACAAGTTCCAATATCACAAGGGTAGCCAATTCCCGCACCTGGAGAGGGTAGATGGGTCCCCTGACTACCTTGATGAAATATTCAAGCCGTTGACAACACGTTGAAGGAAAGATGGTGCTGGGTCAGAAATTCTTTATTCGGAGAGCCGGAGGCGCTAAGAGGTTTGCGAAATCCGTGGAGAATGGATTGGCGTTTCCTGATTTAAGACGGCAACCCATCGGCGACCACGTTTGATCCAGGTTGTGCTTTCGATGACGGTGCCTTCCGGAAAGATTTTCCCGGCCTCTTGGCCAAGCCGCAGAGCTTCGTAATGCAGGATTACGGTTTTTGCATTCGGCATATAGCCGCGAATATTGCGAAGTTCGTAACTTGAAATCGTGCGTTGGTCCATTGTGGCCAGATACTCCGGCTGGGACAGGATTCCAGACTGGAAGATCATCACCGCGTCGGAGGGGACCAGTTCAGCGAACGCGTCCACGTCTCGGAGCTGCGCGACTTTCCAGACACGCTTCTCGAGACGGATCACTGAATTGACGATAATTCGCGCGGCGTTCGCTTTCGATTTCCGTTTGTTCTTGGACCGGCGGTCGAGGTGGGTCATCGCTGTATTTATACTTTAACCGAAACCTGAGTTCTAGAAAGCTTCTGTGAGGTTGACCAATTTGTCCACTGCGATTGAAACCATTCGCGCGCAATTTCCCATCTTCAAGCGCAAGATCTTTCTCAACTCCTGTTCGCAAGGAGCGCTCAGCGAAGCCGTCGAAGCTTCGTTGCTGGCCCATATTCGTTCCTGGCATGAACAGGGTTCGCCCTGGGATCGGTGGGTGGAAGAGTACGAAAACGCACGCACCGCATTTGCACGTTTCATCGGCGCAGAGCAGGACGAAGTTGCTGTCGTGCCGAGCGCTTCGGCCGGGATAAATTCCGTCGCAAGCGCCCTCCACTTCGGGAAACGTCGAAAGATAGTCATGGGGGAATTCGAGTTCCCCACCATGGGGCAAATCTGGCTTGCACAGCGGCCGCGGGGCGCCGAAGTCAAGTTTCTTGAAGCAAAAAACGGCAGGATCTGTGCAGAGTGCTATGCACGCGCGATCGACGAGCAAACACTTATCGTCCCGGTCACGCAGGTTTGTTTCATGAACGGATTTCGCTCCGACGTAGCTTCCATCGTGAAGGAAGCTCACGAACAGGGTGCGCTGGTCATGCTCGATGGCTACCAGGATTGCGGGACCCGAGCGATCGATGTCAAGGCTCTTGGCGTGGACTTCTACGTCACGGGCGCGCTCAAATACCTGCTCTGTCCTTCCGGGATCGCGTTCCTGTACGTTCGTCGCGATCTGATTCGGTCACTCACGCCGACGGTCACCGGCTGGTTTGCCCAGCAGAATCCTTTTGCGTTTGATGTCAAGCATTTTGAGCCCGCATCGACAGCGCGCCGCTTTGAAGCCGGCTCACCACCACTGCCGAACGTCTACTGCATTCCGGCCGCGCTCAGTTTGCTAGAAGGTGTTGGTTATGCCGCAGTCGCGGAACACATACAAACCCTGTCATGCGCTCTCATTGATGGTGCTCGCAGCCTTGAAATTAAGATCAAGACTCCGCTCGATAGCGTTGGGCCACTAGTCGTGCTGCAAATGAAGGATGCTGAAGCTATGGTGCAGAAAATGGCTGCGAGTAACATTGTCGTTTCCAATCGGATGGACGGTTTACGGGTGTCATTTCACTTGTACAACACCTTTAATGACGTTGAGGCCGTCTTGGATCTTCTTAAACAGAACTTAGATCTCGTTGTGCACGAGTGATGGCACATAGCATCGATTGCAGTTACGCTCGCACCAGTATCGTAGGGACCTGAATCTGCACACGTTTGCATCGTGGATCCCGATCGTTGAACCTGTTGTTCGAACTCGTTTGGGAGGCCTCGAGTAGACTGACTGGTCGTCCCCAATTCGGATTTCCGCGCTTGCGAGACCGCCAAATGATACTCCTTTATGGAAGAGTAGCTCTCGCAGAGCCGAAATTCACTTCAGTCACCGCGGTACTCTTACCATGGTAATGGCCACCAACGAGCCATTGTGCTAGCAGCCCACCTGCAGCAATCTGGTGAAGATTCCGGTAGTAGAATATGACTCGCTCGCTTAGCCGATTATGGTCTGAGGACGATGGCCAAACGTAGCGGAATATTCCGTTATGCTGGCTGTTGTGTTGATCATTGCGCTCGGTGCGATCCGAATGATTGGATCGAGTGCGAATGTGGTTTTCTCGAGCGTAGATAGCGCTATCCAATAACCACCCATCGATGAGACGCTGGGCCGCCATCACGTTCCTACTCCTCTTTGCTGCGGGGATGCTCTCGCACCTCCCTGCTTACGGCCAGCAGGACCAAGTCGAGAGTCGACGCAAAATGGTGAACAAGGTCGTTCCGATCTACCCGTTCCTGGCCCAAAAAATGGGCATTGCCGGATCTGTGAAAATCGAAGCGCTCGTAGCGCCGACCGGCAACGTGAAGTCCGCCGAAGTTCTCGGCGGACACCCGGTCCTACTCAAGCCGGTCTCGACGCCGTCCGGAGGTGCAAGTGGGAAGTTGCTCCTCACGAAACCAAAGAACTGGTCATCCTCAACTTCCATCCCGAATAGATCAAGCTTTGTATTGGAGTGCAGCGACGGCCACGCTACTCCGCTCCAGCACACTTAAAGGCACTTGAGGGCACTACCCTGCAGTGCTCCGAAAAAAGTTCGGAAGATCCGTCACACAGTTCTCTTCAGACGGGGAAGCATCTTTTGGCATGTTCCTCGTTCTGAGAGGCAGGGTTTCAGCTTAGATTTTGGAGTTGACGATTCCAGCCCGCTGAACAAAACCTACGGACCCGGCGCCCTGATCGGCTTGCCTGCAACTCTGACAGGGAGCACCTACAGGGCGCACCTACAGCATGACAGCCACTGTTGCCGATAACGCTGAACTGGGATTTGTGTCTTCTGAAGCGAAGGCGCTGCTTCACGAGCAACCTCAGGCATGCAGGAGTTACT
>Ga0066703_10000842_pt1 | contig 10630 bp, 15 predicted proteins | sample GraSoiAngelo_152_FD_66505 | JGI IMG/M metagenome (GOLD analysis project Ga0066703, IMG submission 66505) | Grasslands soil microbial communities from the Angelo Coastal Reserve, California, USA - 14_1009_12_30cm | ecosystem: Environmental > Terrestrial > Soil > Grasslands | place: USA...
GAGCACGAGCTCTTCCGGATCATTGGCTACCCGATCGAGCAGATGATCAAGAACGACCGGACGACGTTCGTGATGGGCGAGATCCACTTCCGTTTCATCGGGCCCGCGGCCTACGGCGACCGGATCGTGACGACCATCACGCTGGCCGAGGTCGGCGAGCACACGCTGCACTGGAACTGCAAGGCCAAGAACGCGGTCAGCGGCGCCCAGGTCAGCGAAGGCCGGGCGACGCGCGTCTACGCCCGGATCAACGAAGACGGCACGCTCAAGGCCCAGGCCATTCCCGAGGAGATGCTCAAGGCCCTCCGCGAGCTCGGCGACCTCAAGCACCTGCGCAGCAACAGCGGCCCCAACCGGCTGGCCGCCGAGCGCTGACCGCGGCCCGGCCGGCGGCCGCGTCCGAGGCAGGGACGCCGGAAGTTCTATAACCAAACGTCTCTCTGAAGCGCCGCCCAGCTCGGGGAAATGAACGCCGACGGGATTTGCCCGTGGCGATTTCGACCATGGTCCAGGCAGTGGGCAGCGCAGCCGTCGAGAGGCTGCCAGGATTCCCACGCGTTATCCGTGACTTCCAAGGTCGCGGGCCAAGAATCGCCCGGGACGAAGTTCTGGCGCGGGCCTTGCTCATCACCCTGGCATCGTGACTTTTCCCTGCGGTGGGCGACGCGGATGAGCGAGGCCGCAACGATCGCGATCATCGCCGCCATCGTCACCACCATCGCCGCGATCGTCGTCTCGTTTCGGGTAACCCGGTCGAGGAGACGACGCCGTCGAACACATCGCCAGCCGAGGAGCTAGACGAGCTATGTTGGCCGAAACCGTCGAGGACTTTCTCTACGTTCGTCGTGGTGCCCGCTTTTGCTCCAGGTGCATCGGGAACGCGATCGGCGCGACACCAAAGGCCGCCTTCGCGGCGGCCAACACGGTCCGGGTCCACCGCCGACACCTCCACATCGACCTCGCCGCCTGCACGTCGTGTGGTGGGACGAAGGCGGTCTTCTGGACGGACGGCGGCTCCGTGACAGGGGCGGAGTGACGCAGCAGAGCCTGCCGTCGTTCACCGACCGCGGTTCGCTCCCGCACGGGTGAGCTGCTCCCGAGCCTTCGCCGCATCCCGCTCGGCCTCGTCGGCCTGACGCCGCTCCTGCGCCAGGCGCTCGTCGATCTCGTGAAGTCGCCTTCGGAGCGCCGCAGCGGCTGTCCCGGTCCGCTCGGCACGGCGCCGCCGGCGACGCGCCTCGCGCTCCAGCGTTTGGAGACGCTGACGAGCGAGCCTGGCGCCGCGCTCGGCGGCACGCTTCTCCGTCGATGACTCGGTCGGTGCGGCCTGCTTCGACCGCGTAGCCGGGCGCGGTCGCGTGGCGGGTGCAACGGGACGCGTGCGTGGCGTCATGCCGCCGAAGACCTCGAAGCCTGGTGCCGACAGCTCCTCGCTCAGCCGACCTTGTTGCAGCAAAGCGCGGGCGCGCGAATCGGCCGCCGCTCCGAGAAGCGTGGCCGAGGCCCGACGCAGCATGGCGGGCGAGACACCGAGGCCGACGGACTGCAGCGCGGCCGCGGCCCGGGTGACGAAGTTCTGGAGCGCGTTACGCTGGCGGGTGCCGACCGCATCGACGTCTTTTCGGCGCCCGAGCTGCACCAGCTTGAGAGCCTCGGTAGCCTCGATGAGCTGCTTCACCTCGCCGGGCTGGTCGTGAGCCACGCGGTTGATGGCCCAGAGGACGGGGGAGGGGCGGCGGAGCCGGGCCATGTCTGCGGCTTCGGCCGTTCTGCCGGCCTTGCGGAGACGGGCCGCCAGGGCGTTGCGCTCGCGGACGAACTCGCTCGGCGGAACCTGGTAGAGCTCGATCACGTTAGAGTGGTGACTCGTCGACGACCGAGCAGTCCTCCACGGGGAACGCGTTGATCGCCCGCCAGGCGGCCTCCTGGACCGCCTGCCACGGCGTCGCGCACCACGTGAGGACCTGGCCGATCCACGGCTGTATCAGATGGCTCCGGTGCAAGAACGTCGCCCGCCACCCGTCCCGGTCACTCGTGAGCGAGAGGTCGTATCCGTGGCGCGCCATGCCCACCACGATCGAGCCGATGCCACGCCAGGAGTCGAGCCAGGCGCGAACCACGAGGAGCGCAGGCTCGCGGCTCGTCACACGGGCGGCGGCGAGGGCGGCGACGAGGAGGGCGCGACGCCTGTCGATCATCCGGGCCAGCACCGAGGCTCGGGCCCGGCCACGATCAGCTCAGGATTCGAGCTCCCAGGCGGCGAAGCACTTCGTGTGGACGTGAAGAACCTTGGCATGACCGCCCGCAACGAACTCGATCTCGAGCTCCGTGTCGTCGCGACGCACCGGCACGTCGCAGATGGCGCACGGCGTGCCACTTCCTCGACCTCCCCACGTCCGCTCAGGGCGGCGGGTGGGAAGCCTTCCGCTCTGGATGGCCGCACGGGCTTTCTGGCGCAGACCGTCGTCGTCCATCGACGTTGGAATGACGAGCACGACCGCCCCACGGTTTACCTCCGGCGGGACCCGTCGCTTACTCCACGGTGTCCTTCTCGAGGCTCTCCACGAACGCGAGCACCTCGGATTTCTCCCGGGCCGGGACCTTGAAGTGGTCGAGGGTCGAATTGACGTGGCCCAGGAAGATCTGCCAGTCGCGCTCGGTGATCCCGAGTCCGCGGTGGGACGTCTTCATGTCGCGTCCAACGTAGTAGAGCGGACCGCCTGCGGAGGCGCACAGGAAATCGATGAGGAGCTGCTTCTCACGACGCACGCCGTCTTCACTCCGATGCTTCCAGAAGCGCCCGAGCTGGGGATCCGCGATCAGCCGCGGCAAGAGGTTGTCGGCCACCGCGGCGATCGCGTCGTAGCCACCCAGGCGCTTGTACAGACTGTCGGCCACGTTCATGCTCGTCCGTACAGTCGGCGAGCGTTGTCGGACAGGATTTTCTTTCGCGTCTCGGCGCCGAGATCATCACGGGTGGCCATCTCGCGGAGGTTCTCGGGGTAATCGTTGTCCCAGTGGGGAACGTCGGTCGCGTAGAAGATGATGTCGTCGCCGAGCCGGCGCACCACCTCGGGCACCGACTTCTCGTCGCCTTCCGCGGCGAAGTAGAGCTGGCCGGAGCGGAGATACTCGCTCGGCTTCTTCCGGCAGAGGGGCGCCTCCACCGCGCCCCGCTTGGCCCACTCCTCGTCCATGCGATCCATCCAGAACGGGAGCCAGGAGCAGCCGCCTTCCATGAAGCCGATCCTCAGCCGCGGGTACTTCTCGGGCACGCCTTCGAAGATCATGCCGGTGAGCTGGATCATCTGGGCCACGGGATGCGAGAGCGTGTGCACCTCGACGAACTTGTCGAACCCGTCGGCGCCGAAGAAGTGCGGGCCCCTCACGGTGGCGTGAGACGCGACCATCGACCCCAGGCGCTCCGCCTCCGCGTAGATCGGATGGAACTCGGCATGTCCGAGCGGAAGGCGCAGTCCCACCGCCGGAGCGAAGGCTCCCACCATCCCCAGGTCGGTGACCGCGCGGCGCAGTTCCTTCACCGCCTCGGGCACGTCCTGGAAGGGCAGAAGAGCCACGCCCTTGAGGCGCGGGCTCACGGCCAGGAACTCCTGATGGAGAAAATTGTTGTAGGCGCGGCAGAGCGCGACCGCGAAGTCGGGTTCGCGCACCCATCCGATGCCAAGGCCGGCGGTCGGATAGAGCACCGTCGTGTCGAGGCCGCCCTCGTCCATGATGCCGAGCCACGTCTTGGCGTCGTTCACGTTGCTTCCGAGTCGCCCGCCGAGCGAACGGTCCCACCCGTCCTCGGGATAGTAGGAGCGGCGGCCCGCCCAGTGGCCTCGCTCACCCTGCCGCCCCTCGAAGTAGGGACGGAGCTGCTCGGTCGACTCCGTGATGTGGCCATCGGCATCGACGACGGGGATCGCTCGCCAGGGTTCAGTCATTTGATTCCTCGTGCGCGTCGGGGTATCAGCTAGGGCACGCCAGGCGGATTCTGGCCGAGTCCGAGACCGACGGCAAGGGGAGGGCAGTCATGGGGACCCACGGCAAGGTGTTCATCTTCGCTCCGGTCGACGAAGCGCGCGAGACCCACCGGAGGCTCGAGGAGCAGGGGTGCGCCCTGGTGCTCGGGAAGGCCTCGTGGGATACGCCGCAGGGCAACAGCGAAGCGGAGATGATCGTCATGGCGAAGGACTGCGACGCCTTGATGGGGACCTCGATCCGGAACGCGCCGATCAGCCGCGCCATCATGCACAGCTCGGACCGGCTTCGCATCGTCGCGAAGTACACGATCGGCACGGACGACGTCGACGTCGAGGCCGCGACGGAGCTGGGTGTCCTGGTCACGCACGGCCCCACGGAATCGAACTGGGGCGGAGTCGCCGAGGGCACGATCACCGCCATGCTCACGATGCTCAAGAAGGTGCGGGAGCGCGACCGTCATCTGAAGCAGCGCGGGGAGTGGCGGGACCCTGGACTTCAGGGCACGTATTTCGGCTCACGGGCCGACGGCTACGCCGGCATCACCCTCGGGTTGATCGGGCTCGGGCGGATCGGCAGCCGCATCGCCACGCTGATGCGCCCGTGGAAGATGAGGATCCTCGCGACCGATCCGTACGTCCCCGACGCGAAGTTCGCCGAGCACGGCGTGACGCGCGTGGATCTCGACACCCTGCTCGCGGAGTCCGACGTCGTCAGCCTGCACGTCGTGCTGACGCGCGAGACGCGGCATCTGATCGACGCCAAGCAGCTCGCGATGATGAAGCCTCACGCGATCCTGATCAACACCTCACGAGGTCCCTGCGTTCACGAGCCGGCGCTGATCGAGGCGCTCCAGCGCGGGCAGATCGCTGGCGCCGCCCTCGACGTCTTCGAGCAGGAGCCGCTGTCGGCGGACAGCTCGTTGCGCAACCTCGGGGACAAGGTGCTCCTCTCGCCCCACATGGTCTCGTCCAACGTGGGCAGCGGCCTCGGCCCGGGGATCCGCTGGGCGACCGAATCGGTCTTGCGGGCCATGCGCGGCGAGGTTCCGGACAACGTCTACAACAAGGAAGTGATCCCGCGCTGGGAGCGCCGCTTCGGAGGGACGAGCGTGTGGGCCAGCGGGAGTCGATGAGCGACGTGTCGGTCGTGGGAAATCTGGACGACGAAAGGCTACGAAGGCTTCGGCTTGGCGGCCGCGCGGCGAGCCGGAGGCGGCTCGTCTTGATCGGTCGAGCCCAGGCCCAGCATTTGCCGAATCGCCGCGACCCGGTCTCCGCGAATCCGCCGTCGCGCAATCCGTGCCTGGCGGGCCGCCTCACTCTCCTGCCGGGCGAACTTCGCCGAGAGCTTCATGCGTTCCACTGTACGCAAAGAGGCCGCCAGGAGCCAACAATCATGATGAGAGCTTCGACCACGACTCGAACTGGCCGCCGAGGTCACGGACGGCGCGCTCGGCAGACGCACACGTGGAGTCGTTGCAGGAGATGCCGGCGGCGCGAGGAACGCCTTGCAGCGTGACGTGGTGATGCAGCGCAACCGGAGCGTGCGATTCTCCCGGCTGCCTTCGCACGTGTTCCTCGCCGGAATCGCGCTGCTGTCGATCCTTCTGGGGACGACCGACGCTCACGCGCAAGCGCGTGGCCAGCTTCGTGACAACGCCGGAGAATCGAATTTCATCGAGGCGCTCCGTCAAGATGATCCAGCCGCGGCTGAACGCTACGTGACGCTGCGGGACGCGCGGGCCAAGGCGATCGCAGAGCTGGAGCGCGCTCAGCAACGGTACGCCGCTGTCGGTCCCGAGCTTCGCGCGGTGGCGCTGCCACAACTCCGGCAGGCCCAGCGAAGCTACGCGGAGAGCACCCTGGCCGTCCTCGATTTCCTGGACGCGCGGGATCGACGCTTGCTGTCGACCTACCAGGAGCAGACCAACCGAATCAACAAGGCGTTGGAGGAACGCGCGCGCACGCGCGACGATTTGCAACGGATGCTTCGGGGAGACTGACAGCCGATCAGGATCTTGAGCGCCGCCCGCCGACGGTACGAGCTCGACGGGCGGCGCGAGTTCCACACAAGGCTGCATCGGGTCGCCCCTTCAACTTCACCCCACTGCAACCCCCGAGCGGTCGGCCTGTGGAAGTGCAAACGACCGGCCGAACGGCCAACGTGTTGATATAACGAACGGCCTACGTCAGCCGCCTTTGGCGGCGCGCGGATTCGTCAACTTTGCCGACAGTGACCGGATCGAAGATCGCGCCGAGGCTCGCGATCCGGCACCCGAGCGAAGAGACGCTTTTCCAGACAACCCGCTTTCGACGTAACGCGGTCGGTACGTCGTATTCGATAGTTGCAGAACGGCATTTCGATTGCAGAGTTACAGGGCACGGAGGAGTCGTCATGAGTGCGTGCCCTGCGTGTGGCCAAGCGTTTCGTTCGGAAGATGTCGTCACGTCCCGGCTCGGTCAGATCCTTCACAGTGGATGCGTCGAGCGCTGGCAGCGGCACGACACGAACGACGCCACCGCCAAGTTCTCCGACTGATCAACCTTCCTCAGGCCTCTCGGTCGGGCGCCCCGCCTGACCGACTCGCTAGTCGCGGCCGTCGTGCCAGTGCGAATGCCCGTGGTGTTCATGCTGGGCGTGCCAGGGATGCGGCCCGACCACCTCGACGTGGCTCGGATGCATCCTGCTGTAAGCGTGCGGAAGCGCGAGCACGCGCGGTGGGACTCGATGCGGCGGCACGAAGAGCCAGGGGCCCTCGTACCCTCCCGCGACGAACCACGCCCCGTTGAAGAACCGGAAGTACTGTCCGGCGTGGAAGTAGACCGGAGCACCGGGCTCGATGACGAGCACCGGCTCGGGCGCGATGAAGACCGGCTCGGGCTGAGGAACGACGACCACGGGTTGCGGCTGGGGAGCGACGACGATCGCCGGCCGCGGCGGTGGCGGCGTGCCGATGCGGATACCGATGCTCAGGTCACCGGCGGACGCGGGTGAGGACGTGCTGAGCATCGCGACGGCGGAAAGTGTAACGACACCCGACAGCCTGGCGAACCCTTTCATGGCAAGCCCCCTTCGTCGAGTTCGCAGTCGGGGTGCAGGGGAAGTGCCAAGCGTTCAGGCCCAAGTTTCTCGAGTTTACGGGGGCATTTGACGCTCAGGCGCTCGATCGAGTGTTACCCGACGTGCCGCCACGACACCGAGGTGACACTTCGCAGGAGGACTTGACCGAGTGATCCCGCGGAACCATGCTCCCGGCATGGACGACGCGGAGCCTTATCTCCCTGCCACCGACATGCCGCGGTTCATCCGCGACATGATGGAGTTCGTCGAGCTGACCGAGCGGGACGTCGTCGCGATCCGGAGCTCGGCACCCGTCGTGCTCCGGCACGCCGAGGCCCTCACCGCCGCGCTCTACGAGAAGTTTCTCGCCCTGCCACGCTCGGCCCGCTTCTTCCTGCGTGAGGACGGCACCGTCGACACCGAACGGCTGGAGCGGCGCAAGCACAGCCTGGCCCGGTGGCTACGCGAGACCGGGGAAGCCGCCGCCTCGGCGGAGTTTTCCTATTACCTGCTCAACGTGGGCATCGCCCACAGCCATCGCGCCCACGACCCGGGCGGGCAGATTCCTCCGCACTTGATGGTCGGGGCCATGAGCCTCGCGCAGACGGCCCTCGCCGGTCTCTTCGACAGTGAGCTCGAGCGCTCGGAGGCAGCGGCGGCGAGCGCGGCGTGGAACAAGCTCCTGCTCGTCAACCTGAGCGTGCTGTTGCTCGGATACCTGCCTCCGCAGCGTATCCGCTGACGACGATCTCCTCGGCGCGACGCCTCAGTCCGGCGCGACGTCGACGACGATGTTGCCGGTGACCTTGCCGCTCTCCTGGGCCTCGTGCGCCTGGACGATACGGTCGAGGGGGAATCGCGCGCCGATGGCGTGAACGAGACGGCCAGTCTCGGCGAGATGGCACACGTCGCGCGCCGCTTCGTCCTTCGCGCGGTCGGGCATCGTGTAGATGAGCACGGGACGCATCGTCGCGTTCTTCGCCATGAGCGAGTAGAAAGGGAGCTTCGGCTCGGGATCGCCCATCGAGGCGTAGCTCGCGATGACGCCGTTCGTCTTGATGACGCGGGCGCTGACCGACAGGTTCCCGCCGAAGTCGACGTCGACAATGCGATCGACGCCGGCGCCACCCGTGAGCTGTAGGATCTCCGTGGCCGCATCGCCCGTCTTGTAGTTCACCGTGTGATCGGCGCCGGCGGTCGTCGCGCTCGCCGCCTTGTCGGCCGAGCTGACGGTGGCAATGACCGTCGCGCCGGCCCACTTGGCGAGCTGCACGGCGTAATGTCCCACGGCGCCGGCCCCACCGGTCACGAGCACGGTCAGTCCGCTGATCGGGCCATCGGCGAACAGGCAGCGGTGCGCCGTGACGGCCGGGATGCCGAGACACGCGCCCTGAGCAAACGTCGTGTTGTTCGGCAGGGTCACGGCCAGGCGAGCGGGAACGACCGAGTACTCGGCGGCTGTCCCCCACGCGCGCTGCCACTGCACGATGTAGAGCCAGACGCGCTCGCCGACGCGCGAGGCGGGCACGCCGCGCCCGACCTTGTCGATGACGCCGGCGCCGTCCTGATGGGGCACCACACGCGGGAAGCCCATCGGCCGGGATCCGGCGCGTGACTTCACGTCGGTCGGATTCAGGCCCGAGGCGACGATCCGCACTCGTACCTCGCCCGGGCCGGGCTCGGGGACCGGCATCTCGCCCACGCGCAAGACTTCGGCGGCGGGGCCGTTCTTTTCGTACCAGGCGGCCTTCACGATGGGAGGATGATACCGCGGCTTCAAGGACAACAGAACGTCACGGCTCAGTCCGAGGACGGCGCCTCCGCCAGCACGTAGGACGTGACTCGCACCGCCACCGTGTAGGCCGTCCCGTTGGTCTCGACCCGTACCACCTTGCCGCGAGCCGCCATCCGCCAGGGATCGCCGCCCTGGAAATCGCGGAACACGAGCCTGAGGGTGACCGACTGGTCCGGGACCAGCGGCTGATCGATCTCGAAGCGGACGCCGGACTCGTTGACGTCCTTGGTCGTCCCGGTCCCTCCATCGAACTCCACGGGGACCGTGACGTAGTAGCGCGGCATCCGCCGGCGCTCAGGGCCGGCGAACCGCAATGACCGCTCCTGGTCTCGAGGTGAACGTCTCATTGTGTGATGGGACGCTGCGGCCCCCGAGTAGGCCCAGCGAGCATCGCAACGAGGAAATTGCAAAGACCTGACCAAGCCGCGAATCCTGCGATTTTCGAGGTGTTTTGGGGGCGCTCGATCAACTACCGGCCGCGCCGTGTAAGCGCTTCCGGCGGGGGCGGGGTCTCAGTCGACGTGGATCTCGTCGACTCGAAGGGCGACGACGAACATCTCGGCAACCTCTTCCACGCGGACCACCGCACCCGTGACGTCGATGTGGGTGTAGTCGCCGGCGATGTGACGGAACACCAGCCGCAAGGTCACCACCTCGCCATAGACGAACCGAAGGTTGGTCTCGAAGCGGACCCCGTCCTCGTTGACATCGAGGGTGGCCCCGGTGCCGCGCGCAGACTCGACGGGAAGCTGAACGTAGTACCGCGGCGTCCGGCGGCGTTCAGTGCCGACGTACGGCGGCGGAGAGGCCCTGTCCACACGAGTATGAGGCCAGCGCATTGTCTTGTAAGACGCTGCTGGCCCCCGACTGGTCGGCAGGCGTCATGGTGAACGAAGAGCAAGAAATCGACCAAGTCCACACTCATCGGTATTTTCGGACCGGAGAGAGTCGCCCCGACACCTGAAATGTAAGCCGTTCCGGCGCACCTCGGAACTGCCGGTAAACCTTCCACTCGCATTTCTCGTCAATGCTAGTCAGGAGGGAACGCTGATGGGCCTGGTTGTGCGGCTCCTTGCCGCGGCGTCGGTCCTCGCCGGGACCGCGAGCCTGGTTCGTCTCTTCCTGCAGAATCCTGAAGGCGCCCTACCGGTCGCAGTCATGGTCTGGTGTCTGCTGATCCTCATCCTGACCGTCCTGCTCGTGGTGCGGAGCGGCTGGCCGCCGACGAGAGAAACGTCCCGTCTGCGTCTGCTGGCTTTCAGCCGCGTCTTCGTCGTGGTCTACGGCGTCGTCTTCCTGGGCGGTCTCATCCTGGTGATCGTCGCCTTTGCGATGATGTGACCGCAACCGGCCCGGGGCGTCCGGCCGGGTCGAGAGGAAAGTTAGCGGAGCACTCCGCTCGACCGCTGGAAAGGCGCCGGCTCGTGGATGACCTGACGGAGCGCCGCTGTGAGGACGTGAAACTGGACCGGCTTGGCGATGACCATGTCCACGCCGTGGTCGATGCATTCTGCGTCCTCGAGGAGCAGGTCCCAGCCGGTCAGGACGACGACCTTCACGCCTGGCCGGTGCCGCTTGCACGCCTTTGCGACCTGGAGGCCGTTGAGCCCTGGCATGGCGAGGTCGGTCAGCACGACGTCGAAGGTGCTCCAGCGAAAGGCCTCGACGGCCCGTACGCCATCTTCGACGGCGGTCACGGCAAAGCCTCGGTCCTGGAGCTCGTCGCGCACGAGCTCGCGGAAGTCCCGAGCGTCCTCCGCGAACTACACCCGGAGCCTCGGCCTCGGG
>Ga0066703_10000862_pt1 | contig 10551 bp, 9 predicted proteins | sample GraSoiAngelo_152_FD_66505 | JGI IMG/M metagenome (GOLD analysis project Ga0066703, IMG submission 66505) | Grasslands soil microbial communities from the Angelo Coastal Reserve, California, USA - 14_1009_12_30cm | ecosystem: Environmental > Terrestrial > Soil > Grasslands | place: USA...
CGGGGGCGGGGGCGGGGGGCCGTCGGTCGGAAGTGAAACAGCTGGTATTGAGCGGCGTGCCTGTGGTGCGGCTGGTGGACGCACCGGCGCGCTGGTCCGGTTGGCGTCACGTGCCGGCGGTCCGCGTCCGCCGGGCGGCTGGCAAATCCCCCCCACTTGGATTCCACCAACGCGCTAAGTAGTTTTGTGGGCTTATGTTTACGGCCCTCGCGTCGCAGCTCGCCGCCGTCCTGAAGCGCGTCACGGGACGCGGCGTGTTATCGGAGCAGGACATTACCGAGGCCGTGCGCGAGATCCGGCGCCATCTGCTCGAGGCCGACGTCAGCTTCGAGGTCACGCAAGGGTTCGTCGAACGGGTGCGGGAGCGCGCGGTCGCGGGGGTAGCGCTGAAGGCCGTGAGCCCGGGCCAGCAGGTGGTAAAGCTGGTGCGCGACGAGATCGCGCGAATGTTGGGGGCAACGGACGAGGACCTGACGCGGAAAGTAGTGGCGCAGCATGCTGCGCCACTACAGTTCGCATCGGTCGGTCCGACCGTGATCCTGCTCGTGGGCCTGCAGGGCTCGGGCAAGACGACCACCGCCGCCAAACTGGCGCGACGGCTCAAGCTCGAGCAGAAGGCGCCGGGGCTGGTCGCCGCCGATCCATACCGCCCGGCGGCGACTGAACAGCTACGGCAGCTCGGTGAGCAGATTGGGGTGCCCGTGTTTCCCGGGAAAGGGGAAACGGGAGGGAAAGGGGTCGAGGCGCTCGTGCGGGACGCCGTGCGCGCGGCGGAGAAGGCGCGCTGCCGCACCGTCATCGTCGACACGGCGGGGCGGCTGCAGATCGACGCCGCGATGATGGACGAGCTCAAGGCCATGCGCGCGGCGCTGAGCCCGCGCGAGGTCCTGCTGGTGGCGGACGCCATGACGGGGCAGGACGCGGTGCGGATCGCGCGGGGATTTCACGAGGGGGTCGGGCTCACGGGCGTGATCCTCACGAAGCTCGACGGGGACGCGCGGGGAGGCGCCGCGCTCTCGATCCACGGCGTGACCGGCACCCCGATCAAGTACGTCGGCGTGGGCGAAAAGCCGGAGGCCCTGGAGCCCTTCGACCCGGTGCGCATGGCGGGGCGCATCCTCGGCCAGGGGGACGTGGTGGCGCTGGTGGAGCAGGCGGCGGCCACGGTGGACGCGGAGGCCGCGCAGCGGCTCGAGCAGAAGGCGCGCTCGAAGCAGGGGATGGACCTGGCGGACTTCCTCGTCGCCTTGAAGCACATGCAGGCGATGGGGCCGCTCAAGCAGGTGCTGGGCCTCTTGCCCGGCGTGAACGCCCGGGCGCTGGCCGCCGTACCGGCCGACGACAAGCGCCTGAAGCACGTGGAAGCGATCGTGCTGTCGATGACGCCGGCGGAGCGGGCCGATCCGTCGATCCTCAACGGCTCGCGCCGGTTGCGGATCGCCAAGGGGGCGGGACGCTCGGTGCAGGACGTGAACCGGCTGCTGGAGCAGTTCCAGCAGATGCGGAAGCTCTTGAAAAGGATCTAGGCAATGGCAACTCGCATTCGGCTGCGGCGTGAGGGGCGCAAGGGGCAGAGCTACTTCCGGATCGTGGTCGCGGACTCACGCTCGCCCCGCGACGGTCGGTTCGTCGCGCTGCTCGGCCACTATAACCCCCGCACCAACCCGGCCGACATCAAGGTGGACGCGGAGCGGGCGCGGGCGTGGCTCGAGAAGGGCGCCCTTCCCACCGACACGGTGCGCTCGCTCCTCAAGAAGGCGGGAGTGCTGGGCCAACGCCCCGCGTAGTCGGGCGGCTGCGCAAGCCGCACGGGCAACGGGGGGAGGTGGCGGTGTTGCCCCTCGTCGAGAATCCGGGCGCGGTGTTCACGCCGAAGGCCCGGCTGTTCGTCGTGAACGAGGAGCGCCGGGTCGTGGCGGGACCGCTGGTGGTGGCGCGACGCCGCGCCTATCACAGGGAATGGCTGCTCGGCTTCGTGGGCGTCACGTCCCGGGCGGCGGTGGAGTCGTGGCGCGACCATCTCGTGGCCGTGGAAGAGGCCGATGCTACGGATTAACGTGGTGACGCTCTTCCCCGAGGTGTTCGAGGCGGCTCTCTCCGTCAGCATTCTGGGGCGCGCGGCAGAGCAGCGGCTGGTGCGCTACCGCGTGGTGCAGCTGCGCAGCTACACGCACGACCGCCACAAGACGGTGGACGACTCTCCCTACGGGGGCGGCGCGGGGATGGTGCTCAAGCCCGAGCCGTTCTTCGAGGCGGTGGAGGACCTGCGGGCGGGGCCGCCGATCGTGCTGCTGTCGGCGCGCGGGCGGCCGTTCACCCACCGGGACGCCGTCCGGTTCGCGGTCGAGGCGGAGCTGACGCTGCTCTGCGGCCATTACAAGGACGTGGACCAGCGGGTCGCCGATGGACTCGGCGCGGAGGAGCTGTCGGTCGGCGACTTCGTGCTTTCGGGTGGTGAGCCGGCGGCGCTGTGCGTGCTCGATGCGGTCGTGCGCCTCTTGCCGGGCGCGCTCGGCAACCACGAGTCCGCCGCGACGGACTCGCATTACGACGGGCTGCTGTCGCCGCCGAGCTACACGCGGCCGCCGAGCTATCGCGGAATGGATGTGCCGGCGGTATTGTTGAGCGGGAATCACGAGCAGATCGCCGGGTGGCGCGCGGCCGAGGCCGAGCGGCTGACGCGCGAGCGGCGACCGGATTTGTGGGAAAAAGACAGGCGGTTAGACGGCTAGACGGTGAGGCAAGGGGAACAGGTATGGACCGACTGAGAGCGATCGAGCGGGAAGGCTTGAAGACCGGGCTTCCCGGCTTCGCCCCCGGCGACACGGTACGGGTGATGGTACGCGTGCGCGAAGGCGACAAGGAGCGGCTGCAGGCGTTCGAGGGCGTGTGCATCGCCCGCCGTGGCGCCGGCATCAACCGGACCTTCACCGTGCGGAAGATTTCGGCCGGCGTGGGGGTGGAGCGGATTTTCCCGCTGCACTCGCCGTCGATCGCGGAGATCGAGCTGCTCCGCAAGGGTCGGGTGCGGCGTGCCAAGCTGTATTTCCTGCGTCACCTCGCCGGCAAAGCGGCACGGATCCGCGAGAAGCGCGGCGTCGTGGTCCCCGAAACGGTGGAGAAGCAGGAGGCGTGAGAGGCCCCCGCCCCACGCTCGAGCGCGAGATCGCGTTCTGGCGAGCGGGGGGCGGACTCGTCGCCGGTGTCGATGAAGCAGGCCGCGGTCCACTCGCCGGTCCGGTGGTGGCCGCGGCCGTCGTGTTTCCGCCCCACTGCAAATTCATCCGCGGACTGCGCGACTCGAAGCTGTTGCCGCCCGCGAAACGCGCCCGGCTCGCCCTGGTGGTGCGGGCCCGCGCGCTGGCCATTGGCGTGGGCGCCGCGAGCGTGCGCGAGATCGACCGTTTGAACATCCGCCGGGCGAGCATCCTCGCGATGGCACGCGCGCTGGCGCGCCTCGCCTCGACGCCGGACCTCGTGCTGGTCGACGGCCTGCCCTGTCCCGAGCTCGGCCGCGCCCACGAAGCGATCGTCGACGGCGACGCGTGCTGCCACTCGATCGCCGCCGCGTCCGTGATCGCGAAGACCGTGCGTGATCGCCTGATGGAGCTGCTGGCGATCCGCCATCCCTCGTACGCCTGGGCGAGCAACAAGGGCTACGGCACGCCGGACCACCTCGCAGCGCTCGCGGCGTTCGGCTTCACGTCCCATCACCGCAAGAGCTTCGCGCCTGTGGTGCAGCTCGAGCTCATGGCTTCGCCCGCTTCAATCCCTTCCTGAACTCCGTCAAGGGCCGGGTGTTCAGAATGTCGCCGGCTTCGAGCCCCGCGCGGCGCGCCAGGTCCACGGCGTACTTCATGAACGGCAGGTTCCCGGGCTGGTGACTGTCGGTCGAGAGCACGAAGCGTGCGCCGTGCTGCTTGGCGGCTGCGGCGAGCGTATCGGGCAGGTCCATGCGCTCGGGGTGCCCGTTGATCTCGAGCAGGCAACCGTGGGCGACGCACGCGCGCGTGAGGGCGTCGAAATCCAGCGCGTAGGGCTCGCGCTTGCCGACCAGGCGCCCGGTGGGGTGGCCGATCGCGTCGACCCACGGGTGCTCCGCCGCGCCGACGAGGCGGCGGGTCAGCGCCTTCTTGTCCTGCGTGATTCCATAGTGAACGGTCGCCACGACGTAGTCGGCCTCGGCCAGCACGTCGTCGGGGAGATCGAGCTTGCCGTTCTCGAGGATGTCGAGCTCGACGCTCTTCAGGATTGTGAAGCCGCGGCTGCGCGAGTTCCAGGCCTCGATCGCCTCCCACTGGGCGCGCAGCCGCTTGGGGTCGAGGCCGAGCGCCATGGTGACCCGCTTCGAGTGGTCGGTGATGGCGATGTACTCGTAGCCGAGGGCCCGCGCGGCGTGGGCCATCTCGTCGATGGTGCCTTTGCCATCGGTGGCGGACGTGTGCATTTGCAGGTCGCCGCGGATGTCCTTGACCTCGACGAGGCGCGGCAGGCGATGCTCGCGGGCGAGCGCGATCTCGCCACGCGCTTCGCGCAGCTCCGGAGGCATCCAGTCGAGGCCGAGCGTGTTGTAGATCTCCTCTTCGGTCTTGCCCGCGACCCGCCGCGTGCCCTTGAACAGTCCGTACTCGTTGAGCTTGTACCCCTGCTCCTGGGCGATCTTGCGGAGCTCGACGTTGTGCGCCTTGGATCCCGTGAAATATTGCAGGGCGGCGCCGTAGGCGGCGGGCTCTACGGCGCGCAGGTCCACCTGCAGCCCGCCGCGCAGTTTGACGGTGGCGCGCGTGTCGCCCTTCGAGACCACGTCCGCCACGTCGCCGTACGTGACGAAACGGTCCATGACCCGGGCGCTGTCGTCCGACGTGACGAGGACGTCGAGATCGCCGATCGTCTCCCGGCGCCGCCGGTAGCTGCCGGCGACCGCGACTTGCCGCACACCGCCGCCGGCCTGGAGATAGGCCACGATCGCTGTTGCTTGGGTCTCCGCCTCGTTCAACAGCATGCGCCGCTCGGTCACCTGGGCCTGGCCCAGGCCGGCCCGCATCTTCTCCTCCATCTTGGGACCGAAGCCCTTGAGCTTCTGGACCTTGCCGGCGTCGAGCACTTTGGCCAGGTCGGCGGCGGATTTCACCTTGAGCTTCTTGTACAGCAGCTTCACGCGCTTGGGGCCGAGCCCCGGGATGCGCAGCAGGTCGAGCAGGCCAGCGGGGAGCTTGCGCGCGAGTTGCTGTTGCAGCGGCAGCGCGCCGCTGGTGACGATCTCGGTGATTTTCTCCGCGAGGTCGTCGCCGATGCCGGGGATCTCTGTGAGGTCCTTAGTGCCCGCGCGGACCAGGTCGGTGAGCGGCTCGGGAAAGTCGCGGATGGTGCGGGCGGCGTTGCGGTAGGCGCGCACCCGGAACGGGTTGGCGTCCTGGATCTCGAGGAGGTCGGCGACCTCGTCGAACAGGCGAGCGATATCGGGATTTTGCATACCGGACGGTAGAGGATGGTAGCAGACGGGAGAAGATGGTAGGGGTCCTTGCGGCTCCCGCCGCCCGGTGCTAATTCACCCCCGCCCTTGCGAACCTCCTGCCCCAGAGTCGGACTCATGACGTTGCAGCAGCCATTCCGTCACCCGCACCGAGGGAGGACTGTGTGAAGCTCGCGAGCTTGCTGCTGTGCACTCTCGTCGGTACCCCCGTGGCCCTATCGAGCCAGGGCGTGACGACGGCGGCGATGAGCGGCTTCGTCGCCGACCAGACCGGATCACCCCTGGCCGACGCCAACGTCGTGGCCTTGCACGTGCCGAGCGGCACGCAGTATCGAGCCGTGACACGAGTGGGAGGGACGTACAACATCCCCAACATGCGGGTCGGAGGGCCGTACCGCGTGACGGCCACGCGGATCGGCTATCGGTCGCACACGCAGGAGAACCTGTTCCTGACCTTGGGGCAGGATCTGCGGGCGGATTTTCGTCTCGAGGCCCAGGCGGTCGAGTTGGCAGCGGTGGAGGCGGCGGGACAGCGCGATGAGGTCTTGAACGGCGACCGCACGGGCGCGGCCACGTTCATCGGTCCGGACAAGGTAGCGGAGCTGCCCTCGATCAAGCGCAGCACCCGGGATCTGATCCGGGTCGATCCGCGCAACGACGGCAATTACAGCTTTGCGGGAAGAAACTGGCTCTACAACAACATTTCCCTCGACGGCTCGTACTTCAACAATCCGTTCGGCCTCGACGACCCCGCGCCGGGCGGCCAGACCAACGCCGAGCCGGTCCCCTACGATGCCGTCGAGCAGCTGCAGGTCTCGGTCGCCCCATTCGATGTCCGGCAAGGCGGTTTCACCGGCGCCAACGTCAACACGGTGACGAAGAGCGGCACCAATGTGTACCACGCCACGGCCTACACGTTCGGGCGCAACGCGAGCCTGCTCGGCAACACGGTGTCGGGCCAGCAGGTGGTCGCCAATCCGGAGCTCGGATTCCTGCAGACCGGCGCGTCGGTGAGCGGGCCTCTGGTCCACGACAAGCTGTTTTTCTTCGTGAACGGCGAGATCGAGCGGTCGCACCAGCCGGGCTCGGACTTCGTGGCCTGCACGACGGTGTGCAGCGGGACACTGCCGCTGGGGGTCTCGCGCGCGAGCGTACCGATGATGGATTCGATTCGCGATGTAATGAAGAATGTGTACGGGTACGACACGGGGCCGTATCAGGGATATCTCTACCACACCGACAACGACAAACTCATTGCGAAGCTGGATTGGAACGTGAATCCAAGCAACACGCTGAGTTTTCGGTGGGACTACCTGAAGGCCTCGCGTGATCTCCCGCCCCATCCGTTCGTGCTGAGCTACAACAACACCGGGCGTGGGCCGAACGCGAGCAGCCTACCGTTTTACAACGCCGGCTATTCGATCAACAACCACTTGAACTCGTTGGCGCTCGAGCTCAACAGCCGCGCACGCGGGTTCGCGAACCGCTTGTTCGCGAGTTATAACCGCTTCCGCGATTTCCGGCAGCCGTTCAGCCCCGACTTCCCCACGATCGAGATCGGGGAAGCGGGGGTCACGTACACCACGGTTGGGCACGAGCCGTTCTCGATTCACAACATCCTCGATCAAGACGTGTGGCAGTTCACCGACAACTTCACCCTGTTCCGGGGTAAACACGCCATCACCCTCGGCGCGAACTTCGAGTCGTTCTCGTTCTTCAATTCGTTCAACATCTTCCGAGACGGTGTCTTCTTCCTGCCGGCGGGTGTCGCGAGCGGGACGACGTTCGGTTCGCTGGCGCAGTTCTTCCAAGCCGCCGACTCTGGCAATATCAAGTTCCGCTCGTTTATCGGGACCGGTCCCTACAAGGGCGAGGACATTTCCGTCGGACAGCTAGGTTTCTACCTTCAGGACGAATACCCGGTGTCGGATCGGTTAAACCTTACGTACGGCCTGCGGGTGGATTTCCCGATGTATTTCACGACTCCGATCGATAATCCCTACTCACGCGGGTTGACGGCGCTGGACGCCAACGGCAATCCGGAAACGGTCGATCAGAGCAAGCTGCCCGGCGCAACGCCGCTCTGGTCCCCGCGCCTCGGCTTCAACTGGAACGCCTCGGGCGACCGGCGCACTCAGGTGCGGGGCGGGACCGGGATCTTCACCGGCCGGGTCCCGTTCGTGTGGGTCGGGAACGCGATCTCGAACCCGGGCGCGAATCCGAACCTGTTTCCCGCGACCGGGGCACCCCAGCGCCCGACGGGCTCTGCCCAGGACTCCTCGACGCTGGCGCAGTCGTTCGACGTGAACGCGATCGCCCCGAACTTCAAATGGCCGCAGGTTTGGACTACGGACCTGGCGATCGATCACCAACTCCCGGGCGGGCTGCTCGGAACGCTCGAGGTTGTGTATGGAAAGGACATCCACGCCATCGTCATGCGGAACGCCGATCTCGTGAAGCCGGCGGGCACGCTTCCAGCGCCCGACGGTCGGCCCTTCTACGGTGGCTGCACGTTTACGGCGGCGGGGGCTTGTCCGACCGGGAGCGGTCCGCTCGGCTACTCGCTCAACGCTGCCGGCGGCGCAGGGATCTACGTGCTCGACAACACCAGCGACGGGCATTCCCTCAACCTAACCGCGCAGCTGCGCAAGAATTTCGAGTCCGGCCTATCGACGAGCATTGGGTACAGCTTCACCGACGCGCGCAATAACCTGAAATCGACAGAGATTGCGAGCGTCCTGTGGCAGAACGAGCCCGTGAAAGGCGACCCCAACAAGCCCGAGTTGAGCTACTCCGAATTCGGCCCGCGGCACCGCATCGTCGGGACCGCCACGTATGCCAAGGCCTGGTCGCCGACCCTCAAGACCCGGCTCGGCGTCTTCGTGGAGCTCGGCCAGGGGAACCGATTCGCAGGCAACGGCGGCAATCGCTATTCGTTCATCTACTCCGGCGACGTGAACGGCGACGGCCAGGGCGGGAATGACCTCATCTACATCCCGCGCAACCAGAGCGAGATCGTGCTCGACCCGATCCGCGATACGGCCGGTAACATTGTGGTGAGCTCGCAGCAGCAGTGGAACCAGCTGAACGCGTTCATCAGCCAGGACGGCTATCTCAACTCGCACCGCGGTCAGATCGCCGACCGCTTCGGTGAGCTCAATCCCTGGTACAACAACGTCGACCTGCGGATCCTGCAGGAGTTCGGCGTCGGGGGAGGGACCACGCGCCACCAGTTCGAGCTGAGTCTCGACATCTTGAACGTCGGGAATCTGATCAACTCGTCGTGGGGTGTTCGCAAGGTGGCCGACCCTGCCGCCTTGTCGCCACTCAAGCTGGTGCGCTTCGATGCGACTGGAGCGCCCGTGTTCAATTTCACTGGGCCCGCGACGACCTTCATCGACGATCCGAGCCCCTTCTCGCGCTGGCAAATGCAGCTCGGCCTGCGCTACCTGTTGAACTAGCCGCCGGCAGCGGGGCGGTACGGCGACGCAACCATACCGCCCTGCCGCCCTAGCTGACCGTGATCTGCTTCCCCATCCCGTGCATCAAGTGCGGCTTGCCGTCCTTGGAATCGGGCCAAAAGCACAACAGGAGGTAGTTCCCCGGCGCGAGCGTGGTCGCGAACTGGGAATGCCCGCCGACATCGAGCGTCGTCACGCCGCCCAACCACTGTCCCGTCGGCAGGGGGCCCTTCTCGCCCCCCTGTTCCCACGCGATGAAGTCGTGCAGCGTCTTGCCCGGAGCGAGCGCGGCGATCACGACCTCATGTCCCTGCGCGCCGGCGTTCTCGACCCGCACGACGTGACGACCCCTGGTGAGAGGCTGGGACAGCTGGAAGTCGTAGTCGGTGAGCGTGATCGTGACATCGGCCGCCGGCGCCGCGGCAACGGGCGCCGCCGACGCGGTGACCACCAACGGATGCAGCATGCCTTTCATCACGTGGGGAACGCCGTCGAGGCTGGGAATCCAGCACACGAACACGTATGAGCCCGCCTCCACCACCTGCGTGGCCGTCGTCGTGTCGCCGAGCGTGACGGCGTTCGGCCCGCCGGCGAACCCCATCCAAGGCGGGGCCGGTGTGTGGTTTTTCATCGCGGCCGCGAGCCCGGCCTGGAAGTCCGCGACGGTCTTGCCGTCGCGCAGCCGGACCAGCGATCCGTGGTGCAGCTCCTGCCCCTGATTCACCAGACGGAACGTCGTGAGGCCGGCGGGAATCGTGTCCGGCAGTGCGAACGCGTAGTCCGTGGCGATGAGCGTGACGACGTTCGGGCCGGGGGCCGGCGGTGGTTGCCGGGCGCACGCGACCGCCCCGGCCAGGCCGGCGACCGCCAATCGACGCATGCGCATGCAGGCTCCTTTGCGGTTCAGGTTCGCTCTAGCAGGACGATCCCGGACATGCGCCGGAACTCGTCCCGTTTGGATTTGGGATACAGCTTACCGACCAGATTCCACAGCCAGGCGAGCGGCATGGTCCGCTTTAGTCGCAACGACTCCTCCCACATCGACCGGAACTCGGCCTCCCGCCAACCGCGCGGCTCGAAGAATCGCGTCCCTTGAGGCGGCGCAAACAGAAACGGTGCGTTCCCTGCGGCCACGGCCTGCCCCCACGACTTCTCCATCATTTTGAGCAGGCGGGGAGATGCCAGGTCGATCAGCCACCCGCGGAACGAGGCGGGGACGGCGAGGTCGGTCGCAAGCGACGCGACTGCTTCGGGCGTGAGATAGACGAGCAGCCCCTCGCTCACGATCAGCACCTGGCGCGCGGCGGCGCCGATCCGGTCGAACAGCGAGCGGCGGTTCGCCACGTCCGTGAGGTCCATCCCCACCTGCTCCAGCGCGCACGCCGGGCGCTCACCCGCTAGCTGCGCCTGTTTGTAGGCGATCACATCGGGAAAATCGACCTCCACCCAGCGCAACGCCGGTGAGAGGGGCAGCCGGTACGGCCGGGTGTCGAGCCCCGCGGCGAGATTGAGCACCGTCCCGACCCCGTCGCGCGCGATCGCCCGCAGGATCAGCTCGTCCATGACCGCCGTGCGGACGACCATCGGCCACGCCCACGCCCGGCCCTTCCGCATCGA
>Ga0066703_10000872_pt1 | contig 10510 bp, 14 predicted proteins | sample GraSoiAngelo_152_FD_66505 | JGI IMG/M metagenome (GOLD analysis project Ga0066703, IMG submission 66505) | Grasslands soil microbial communities from the Angelo Coastal Reserve, California, USA - 14_1009_12_30cm | ecosystem: Environmental > Terrestrial > Soil > Grasslands | place: USA...
TGGCGACGGTGTGCGTCGTGATTGGAATTTTCCCCGGCTTGGTGCTGCGCGGCCTGGGCACGCTCACCGAGGAACTACTTCCTGGAGCAGCGTTGCCGCCAACGGCAGCATCCCTTTCCGGCCTGCTTCCCTGGATCGCGCTGTTTGTTCTGGTGCTGGTGGCTGGCATTGCCGCATTCAAGCGAGCGAAAAAGCTGACCGCGACCTGGGCTTGCGGACTCCCCGGCCTGGACGGGCGGATGCAGTACACATCGACCGCTTTCTCCAAACCGCTGCGCAGAGTGTTCTCCGAGGTGTACAAGGCGGATCGAACGCTGGACGTGGTCCCTGCCGACCAGCCGTATTTCCCGGCGTCGATCTCCTACCGGTCGGTTCGCACTACCTCTTTTGAAAGGTCGTTGTATCGGCCCGGTGTGGACGCCATCGTCACGGCAGCCAACCGTTTGCGACAACTGCAGACCGGCAATATTCAGGTCTACCTGCTCTACATCTTCGCGGCCCTGATCGCATTGCTGATGTTCATGAGGTGGGTATGACACTGGCGATGAATGCGGTCCAGGTATTGCTGCTCATTTTGCTGGCGCCGCTAGTGCGCGGTGTGATTGCCCGGCTCAAAGCCAGAATCCAGAATCGGCACGGGGCGACGGTTTGGAGGCCGTACGCCGATCTCGTAAAGCTTTTTCGCAAAGAGGACCTCGTCCCGGATTCGGCTTCCTTTGTTTTTCGCCTCGCCCCTATCGTAATGTTTGCCACGACCTTGGTGGTCGCGGCGTTTGTCCCGCTGCTGCACGGCTCGGCACTCCTGGGGGTGAGCGGGGATTTCATCTTCCTCGTCTACTTCCTGGCGCTGGGGCGTTTCTTTCTGATGCTGGGCGCGATGGATGGCGGCAGTTCCTTTGGAGGGATGGGGGCCAGCCGGGAGGCCCTGGTTTCGACTTTGGCGGAAGCTCCATTCTTGCTGGCGCTGATGTCGGTGGCCATCCTGGCGCATAACGGCAGTATCGCTGGAATGGTGCAGTGGACGATCGGGCAAAGCTTCTTTCAGTTCTCAGCCGTTCACGCGTTGGCGTTTATGGCCTTGGCCCTGGTCGCCATCGCAGAAACCGGGCGCATCCCGGTGGATAATCCCACTACACATTTGGAACTGACCATGATTCATGAGGCCATGGTCCTCGAGTACTCGGGACCGAGCCTCGCTCTGATTGAATGGGCAAGCGCCATCAAGCTCACCGTGGTCATGGCGTTGCTGATCGCGCTCTTTGTCCCTTGGGGAATAGCGAGCAGCCTCTCGGCGCTGGCGCTGGTAGTTGCATCGCTGGTGCTGCTCCTGAAAATCGCTGCACTCGTACTGACACTCGCGTTGGTGGAAAGCAGTGTTGCGAAATTGCGGATGTACTTGGTTCCTGATTTTCTCGGCGTGGCATCGGCGCTGGCGATCCTCGCTGTGGTTTTTACCGCGCTGATGAGGTGAATGATGGGATTATTTGAGACCGCTGCGGCCAAGGCGCTGGCGTCGTCCGGGGTGTTCTTGTTCATGACCGTGCTGCTGATCGCCGCGGCTAAACGGATTTCCACTTGCATCGCTTTGTTCAGCGTGCAATCGCTGGTCATCACCGCACAGATCATCGCGGTGTCCCGCATGCACCACTCGGCGGAAGGCTTCGTGGTTGCAGTCCTGGTGTTGACAGTCAAAGTGGTTGCGATTCCGTACGTGCTCTACCGCATCGTCGAAGAATTGCAGGCGCCGCGTGACGTTTCTTCCTCGACCTCGGCTTCTCAATCGGTGTTCATTGCCGCCGGACTCATTCTTCTTTCGTTCTTTGCGGTGCGGCCCTATGTCGGGGTCCTGGGCGGCGACCAGGCCATGCTCGCGGCCGCGGTCGCACTCGTGCTGACGGGCGGCTTCCTGATGGTGAGCCGTAAAAAGGCATTGATGCAGGTGGTCGGGCTCCTGGTGTTGGATAACGGAATCTTCCTGGCTGCTCTGACCACCACCTTTGGCATGCCGTTGGTCATCGAGATCGGCATCGTGTTCGATCTGCTGATGGGAGTCTTTCTGATGGGCCTGTTTGTCTTTCGCATCCGCGACACCTTCGACCACCTCGACGTTTCCAAGCTGCGGCGGCTAAGAGGCTGATCGATGATCCTCCTTCTCCCATTATTTATTCCGCTGGCGGGCGCGCTGGTCGTGTTCCTGTGCCGAGATCCGCGCCTGGTGGTGCGCACCGCGCTAACAACCGGCGGGCTGGAACTGGTCGCTATCGGCGTTACCGTGGTCAGCATCCATTCCCAGGGCGTTTTGCGGGCAGGGCGCTATCTGCGCGCCGACGGTCTCACTTCGTTCTTCCTCCTCAGTCTGGGACTGATCTCCGCGCTCGTGCTCGTCTATTCGTCTGGATACCTCCGCCATGTTCCGGAAGGAAGGTTTTCTTCTCTCCGCTGGTTTTATGGACTGGTGCTCTTGTTCCTGTTCACCATGGTGGCGGTCTACCTGTCAGCCAATCTCGGCATGATGTGGATTTTTGTTGAGGCCACCACCCTCGCATCCGCCTTGCTGGTGGGTTTCTACAACACCGAAGGCGCGGTCGAGGCCGGCTGGAAGTATCTGATTGTCTGCACGGTGGGCATCGCCTTCGCGCTGTTCGGTACCATCGCGCTCTACCTGGCGGCGGTGAAGGGCGGAGTCAGCCCCCAATCCGCGCTCGACTGGGGCACTCTGATCGACGCCGCTCCGGGTCTGGTTGGGGGACAAGAACTGCTGAAACTGGCTTTTGTTTTTGTGGCGGTGGGATACGGAACCAAGGTTGGCTTTGTGCCCATGCATAGCTGGCTGCCCGATGCCCACGCCGAGGCCCCCTCGCCCATCAGCGCCCTCTTGTCCGCGGTCCTCCTGAATTGTGCGATGTACGCGCTGCTGCGTTTTGACGCGATCACCTCGCGGGCCATCGGCAGCGGCTTCAGTCATACTCTGCTGCTGATATTTGGCGCTGTTTCCATCGTTGTCGCCAGCCTGCTGATGATTGTGCAGCGCGATCTGAAACGCCTGCTCGCCTACAGCAGCATTGAGCACATGGGCATTGTGGCGATCGGCGTCGGTCTGGGCGGCGCGCTGGGACTCTATGGCGCTTTACTGCACACCTTCAATCACTCCATCGCCAAGACGTTTCTGTTTTTCACGGCCGGCAATGTTCGAGAAAACTTTGGCACCCTCCGCATGGAGCGGATTCGCGGCATGGCTCTTTCGCTGCCCTGGACAGGCGGCGCCCTCTTCTTGGGCGCCCTGGCAATCACCGGGATGCCACCCTTTGGGTTATTTGTCAGCGAACTCGTGATTCTCACTGGGGCTTTTTCCACGGCGCACTATTTCATTGCCGTGCTGATGCTGGCGGCGATTTCCGTGGTCTTCGGCGCGCTGCTCCACCATTTCCAGCATATGCTCATGGGAAAGCCGGAGGATGTTCCCGTGCAGCCGGCTTTGCAAGCTTCCTGGTTCGTCGTCATGGGCGTTTGCACTCTATGCCTGGTGGTGTTGGGCATACATATCCCGGCGGCCTTCGCTGCCGTCTTGCGTGGAGCGATGGCGGTGTTGCAGTCATGACAGTGACCCCTCCCGATACCGAAGCGGGCATATCACGAGCGCTGGCTCTGCTGCGCGCCCGAAACACGCGTCTGGTCTCCATTTTTGGCAGCACCGATGACAGCGGCGGACGCCACGTACACTACCTCGTCGATGTGAACGGCCGCGAATACCGCATGCTTACTTCGCCGGTCACCGGACCCATTCCTTCGGCAACGCCGATCACCCCCGCGGCCGCCTGGTACGAACGCGAACTCCATGACCAGTATGGCATCGAGTGCGACGGGCACCCTGACCCGCGTCCTCTGTTGTTGCATGAAAATTGGCCGGAAAACGTCTATCCCATGATCGACGATGTTTCGCATGTGCCTTGGATCGACGACGACGGACGCTACCCCTTCCTCAAGGTGCAAGGGGAAGGAGTTTCGGAAGTGCCGGTCGGCCCCATACACGCCGGCATCATTGAGCCTGGGCATTTTCGCTTCAGTGTGGTCGGCGATACCGTCCTCCATCTCGAATTAAGGCACTTCTACACCCACAAAGGCACGGAGAAGCTCTTCGAGAACACTCCGCTGATGGACGCGGTGATGATTGCCGAATCGGTTTCCGGCGACAACTCGTTCTCCCACGCCGTGGCCTGCTGCCAGGCAATTGAAAACGCCTTCGCGATCTCTGTGCCACCCCGGGCGCAGGCCATCCGCCTGATCGGACTGGAACTGGAGCGCATGCTTGCCCACATTGGGGATGTCGGGGCTCTCTGCGGAGATGTCGGATTCAGTGTGCCGGCCGCGTACACCGCGCGCATTAAGGAAACTTTGCTCCAGGCTTCGACCCGCTTTTTCGGTACGCGCTTCTGGCGCGGCATGACCGTGCCGGGGGGCGTCACCCGTGACTTGTCCTTTGCCGAAGCGGGCGAGTTCGGCCGGATCGTCGCGGCAGCGGCCCGCGATTTCGCGCAGATGGCACGCCTCATCCTGCACACGTCGTCCGTTCAGAACCGCTTTGAATCGACGGGAATCCTGACCGCCGAAATCGCCAGGCAGTTGGCGGTCGTCGGGCCGGCGGCGCGCGCCAGCGGAATCAGACTTGACCTCCGTCGCGATCATCCCAGCGGCCGCTATCGCAACATCAACGTGGACATCCCACATTACAAGTACGGAGATGTGCTCGCACGCGCGCGCATCCGAATCGAGGAGACCGCCATCTCAGCGCACCTGATCAATGAAACGCTGAAGGAACTTCCCGCGGGATCAGTTCTTATCCCCGTGCCGCTAGGGGGGAACGCAGAGGCTCTGTCGGCAGTCGAATCGCCACGGGGCGAGCTTCTTTACTGGCTGCGAATACGCGACGGGAAAATCACGCGTTGCCACATCAAATCACCTTCGTTTCAGAATTGGCCCGCGCTGCCCTTGGTGATGCCCGGCAACATCATTGCGGACTTCCCTCTGATCAACAAAAGCTTCAATCTCTCGTACTCCGGATGTGATCGATGAGGTGCGGAAGATGATCGGTGACGCCGTCAAGCGCAGTCTCAGAAGCCCCCAGGTGCTGATTTCAGTCAGCGAATTATTTTCGAACGCGGCCGGAAGCCGCATGCCGGATGTCCAACCGGACTTGCTTACCGACGAGATTGCACGTCGTGTAGTGGCAGCCTGTCCGACAGCGGCATTGAAAATTGAGGAGGCCGCCGGGCGAACACATCTGGTTCTTAACTACGGTGAGTGCATTGGGTGCCACCGCTGCGTCGCCGCCGGCAGTGGGGCGTTCCGGTACGCGGAAAAAGTCGCCGTCTGCGGTGTGGCCAAGGAAGGGCTGATTCGCCGCTGGGACATCCAAAGTCGAGCCGAAGTTGTCCAGGACGAGCCTGCGCTATCTCAGACAGCAGATGAGATTCGTGCCCTGGTCGGGCGGGCGCTGAACATCCGGCAAGTCGATGCCGGATCGTGCAACGGCTGCGAGGCAGAAATCGTCGCCCTCACGAACCCCTACTACGACTTGGAGCGATTTGGAATTCACTTCGTCGCATCCCCGAAGCATGCAGATATGCTGCTGGTCACCGGCCCAGTTACCCGAAACATGGCAGCGGCGTTGAAAAATGCTTATGATGCTGTGCCTTCTCCGAAGCTGGTGGTTGCGGTTGGGGCCTGTGGCTGCAGCGGCGGAATCTTCGGCGGCAGCCACGCTGTCGTCGGCCCTGTCGACCGAGTGATTCCCGTAGATGGGTATATTCCAGGATGCCCGCCGACTCCGGCCATGCTGCTTACGGGTATCTTGCAGGTGCTACGCCCATTTAGCTGCTTTCGGCGGGGGCGGAGGTGGTCACGCCCGCGATTTGGCCACTGGAAGTTGCGAATGTTTTGTTGATGGCGGAGCGCCGCAAGCGTATTTCGGTGGCGCAAGTAACAGCATTGCTTCGTCGCATTAGGGAGCTTCCCATCTCTGTTGAAACCGTTGATCCTGATCGTGCGTTCGATCAGGTCCTCGCCGTGGCGCGGCAACAACAGCTGACGGAATACGATGCGGCTTACGTCGAGCTCGCCCTGCGCGGAGCACTTCCGCTGGCTACCCTCGATGACAAGCTACGGCAGGCAGCTCGGCTTGCCGGGATCACGTTGGTTTCAGTCTGACATTCCAGCAGTCGTCTTCACCCGAATCAATCGATGAATCCATGACTTGCGCCTTTGGCAGTGTGCGCCCCGTGTGCCTGTCGTGCGAGCCAAGGAGGAAAGTCTTTATCACTCGCAAAGTTGGCGAGATCATCGCACGTGGCGACCGCAGGCGGTCCACCGATAAGAGGCCCTGCACGAGTCTGCTTGGGTGTAGGACGCTGGGTGAAACGCCCTGGCTTGACGTGCAGACAGTGGCTGTGGTATTACATTTGCTAATATGTAATGGGGGAAAAAGATGGAATCCGCGATCACCGTCAAGGGCCAAGCCACCATCCCGAAATCTATCCGTGAACATCTTGGGCTGCGGCCGGGTGATCGGATTAAGTTCTTCGTGCATCCCGACGGCACTGTAGTGTTGTTGCCGAAAATCCCAGCGTCGGCGATACGTGGTATGGTCAAATCCCGGAACGCCCGGCCTGTGACCACCGAGCAAATGACCGCAGCGGTTGCCGAGGGTGCTTTGCGTCGAAATCCGCGGCGACGACACCGATGATTGGGCTCGATACCAACGTCCTGATACGCTATCTCACCCAGGACGACCCGGTACAGTCAGCCAAGGCCACGGAGATTCTAGAACGTCGTTTGACACCGAAGAATCCGGGTTTTGTCAGCGTCGTGGCAATGGTCGAAACCGTATGGGTACTCGATCGCGCTTATGGTCTGACAGCTCAGCAAATCGCGACCGCTGTCGAACGCCTGCTCCAGGTCGAGGTTTTGGCGATCGAAAACGAGCAGGAAGTCTTCACTGCCATGGTTGCGCTAAAAAAAGGGCGCGGATCATTCGCGGACGCGCTGATCGCAGAGCTCGGAGCGCGCGCAGGATGTACTCGCACGCTGACGTTTGACCAAAAGGCACTCCGACTTCCTAGCTTCGAGCTTGTGTAATCGACCTCGATTCCGCTCAGCGCCTCTGCTATACCACCTCCCTTTCGGCTACGAGTATCTGGGCATTGTTTGTTCGCAGTGGCGGTATGTGCAGAAGCCCGGGGCACGAGCTGCTGCGAGAACGACTGTCGGCCGATTGATCCGCTGAAAGTTGCTGATAGCCGGCAAGAAGGTTCGCAATCAACAACTTGTCCCTAACCAAGCCCGCACGGAAGCACTTGCGCGAGATGCTGGAAATGTATGGACTTTCGCACAACTCAATCAACAAAGACGACACACCCATGGCACACTGTATCTTGCTGCGCGATCAATTCATCATTGTTGCAGGCTTGCGAATGCCGACTCTTCCAGATTCAATGACCTAAAACATTAGACGGAGACCGAACTCGATTTGCCGTGGCGCCCCGAGTGAATAAACCCCGGTCCCAACTCCAACACGACCCACGTTGTGGTTGGCGTGTGTCGTTCCATTGATTTGTCCAGCCGCTCCCGTCAACAAGCCATTGAGTGCAGCGCCTGGCAGATCAAAATTTGCAAAGTTAAACAGGTTGTAGAATCCGACACTTGGCTGGAGTGTGATTCCTTCACGAATCGTGTAAGACCACGCGATTTTCAAATCGAGAGCACGAAACCACGCGAGGTCGACTTGGCCTAGCGGGGCAAGCGCCACAGGGGGAGCCACCGCACACAATGAATCTACTGACATGTTGCTTGGATTGTTGTAACAGAGCGAATTGCCAACACCAAGTTGAGCCGCCGTGAATAATCCATTCTGGACGAGGACCTGACCTGCGGGCGTTAAATGGAGAGCGACCGAGTTGTTGTAGTTTGTGAGCATTGTATTGATGTTTGACGCGTTAGTGCCGCGATCGAAGCTCCCAACGCGGGTCCCAGGTACCACGACCGCCGCTCCACATCTTGCGAGCTCCAGGACGCAGACGGGAAGTGTGTCTTACTGGAAGGTGTGTGCGCGGCTCTTATCGGCTTGAGCTGGTTTGAGTAATCCGCGCTGCAGCGATTTGCAGAAATGCCATCTTTCTTCAAACTGCCCACTACTTAAAATGTGCAAGAACGTCCACAAGTTGCCGGGCGGTCACGATCTTGGTATCCGCCCAACTAGATGGAAAATGTTTGAGATTTCCTGTCACGAGAAAGTGGGCCTTCGCAGCTTGCGCACATTCTAGGAAAATGTCGTCATCTGGATCCGAACACGCGCGAATCCTCTGCGAAGGTTTGACCCACAGAGCCTGTTCGCGGATTGCACGAAGCGCGCCGTCAACCTCCCATTCGCTCCGTTTGAATCGGGGGCGCCGGATGACCTCTTCGTACTCCGCGTAAATGTCCGCACTTACGCAAAGCTGGACTCGCTCACCTGCAAGCGCCTCGATTAGTATTTCTGCCGGGAATCCTTGCGGCTGAAGCAGGGCGGAAACGAGGACATTCGTGTCGACGACGATTCGAATCATCGCTCGCTGTGGTTGTGGCTATGGCGGGCCCTTCGGGCAGCAGCGATTTCTGCGTCAATGTCTTCCGCGGGTAGTCGGTCCAATCCCTCCTCCTGAGCAGTGTCCCAGGACTTCCTTAGCCACTCCGGCGCGGCGGGCGTCTCGCTGGTGCGAATGATAATTTCTTCATTCTCGCGAATAGAGCGGCCGAGCAGACTCTCAATGGCAAGCCGTTGGTCGGGAGAGAGATTTTTGGCCTTGTGAATCATTGTTGGCTCACGTTCTCACTTCTACGAAACATTATCAAGGTTCTCTAGCGTGCCACAACCAGGGCTCCAAAGATTGCGCCAGAGCATCACCAATTCTCTTCGTTGCGTCGCGATCACTGGCTTCGCCGGTACTCCGCATGTTTTCATTTTTCTCCAGTAGCCCGCCAGGAGCAAGGACGAGCACACCTAGCGCCAATCCACGTATGGACGGCACTGGTGAACTATCATAAGGCTGTTCCACTGACCAGATCAATGGAACCCACGAGTTGCTTCCGTGCGGGCTGCAATGGAGGAACTCGTGAAGCTCTTTAAGAAAGCGAAATTCCGGTTTTACTGGTTCGATTTCACGGTGCGCGGTCAGCGATATCGTGGATCAACCGGCGAAACCAAGGCAGTTTATGCCACGAAGGTGGCCAGCATGAAACTCGCCCGGGCACTCGAGCACGGGGATTTGTTTCCCACCAAGCCGATTGTGCTGAGCGACTTATCTGAACGATTTCTAGCTTGGCTGGAAGAGGCCAGACTGGAAGACAAAACCAGGAAATTCTACAAGAATGGCTGCCGTCTGTTGAAGGTGACGTCAATTTTCAGCATGCGATTGCCGGACATTACAACCGAGGACACGGAACGACTGAGGTTTCCAGGCTCAGCCGCCAATGCGAATTGCGCATTGCGAACTTTGAGACGAATGCTGCACAAAGCTGAGGAATGGAAACTTATCGCTCGCTGCCCAAAAGTCAAATTGATGAAGGAACATGGACGATCCCTAAGACTCGACGATGACGCGGAGGAGAGACTGTTGGCGGCAAGTACTCGCTGCAACTGGCGACCACGAACCAGAGACCTCTTTGGTGACATTGTCATCCTGATGCGCGATACCGGGATGACGGAATGAGCGAGAACTCTTTCGGATGCGCATCGAGAATCTCGATTGGCAAAACCGTGTGATCTTCGTTCCCGATAGCAAAACGCCAGAGGGCCGAAGGCTCGTACCAATGAGTCGGCGGGTCTTCGAGATTCCCAGTACACGCTGCGGAACAAGGAAGGATGGTTGGGTTTTTCCTTCAAGGCGTTCCGCCCCGGGGACACCTCAGGTCGATCTGCAATTTGTTTCGCCAGGCTCGCAGTGAAGCTGGACTACCGAAGGAACTAGTCCTCTACTGTGCACGCCACGACTACGGCACCAGGATCCTGACTCGCACAGGAAACTTGGCAGCAGTGATGAGAACGATGGGGCACCGTGATGTGAAAACTGCGATGCACTATCAACATCCAGAGGTGGAGGTCGTACGAGCTGCGCTCGACTACAGTGTGCCGGTCGATAAGATTGAAACGGAGGGTACAGCGGAAGCGCCTTACAGCACATTCCACGTCCCACCCGAAAACCATCACGTCGGTAAGTTGTGCGCCTTTTCCATCCCCGACGCGACGGCTGGGCGGAGCACTTCGCCTGGGACGGGCCTGAGTTGAAAGCGCGAACACAGATTGGACGGGTAACGATCGCGGTGCTGGCGATTAACGATCCAGAGGCCGTTGCCGTGCGAAAAGCATTGCAAGATGAGGGCGTCTTTTTGAGGCCAGTAAGCGGAACCGGAACGTCAGCTCCGAGCTCTCTGAATGACTGACATTCCATCAGGCAGCCAACGGCGAAGACCCGCATAGATA
>Ga0066703_10000901_pt1 | contig 10419 bp, 9 predicted proteins | sample GraSoiAngelo_152_FD_66505 | JGI IMG/M metagenome (GOLD analysis project Ga0066703, IMG submission 66505) | Grasslands soil microbial communities from the Angelo Coastal Reserve, California, USA - 14_1009_12_30cm | ecosystem: Environmental > Terrestrial > Soil > Grasslands | place: USA...
GGCTCCACGCTGCATTGACAAAAAGGGCTGTGGCCTGGGGCGAGGACGTCACGCTGTGCCCCAGCTATACCCTTAACTCGCGCATGCCGTCCATCGCCCTCCTTGCGCCCGTCGCCATCCCCCTCGCCACTGCAGGCGCGGTCGCGATCTGCGGAGTGGCCGGCTGGAAGATCGATCGCATCGTCCTTGCTGCCGGCGCATGGCTCGCGATCCTCGCGCTGATCGCCTTGTGGGCGCCCGTCCGATCGACCCAGGATCTCGGCCTGGGACAGCTCGGCTTCAGCACTCCGTCTGAGCTTCGGCTCGATGCGGTCGGCTTTGCCTTTGGGCTCATGGTCCTGGTGCCGGCCGCGGTCCTGCTGACGCTGCAGCCACGCCCATGGCAGGAAGGCACCGTCGCCGCGCTCGCTGTTGCGGCCGCAGTCCTGGCTGTGGAGTCGGGAGGCGTCATCTTGACGGCCGTGGCGGGCGGTGCGGCCGCGACCCTCGCCATCGTCCAGCTCGACGTCGAAGATCCCAAGGCTTCACGCCCGCCATGGGGAGTGCTCCTCGCCGCGTGGCTCGCGCTGAGCTGGGTCGGAGCGATCCTCCAGGTGCGCAGCGGTACCGCCCTTTACAGCGCCGTGCCCGTATCGGCGCTGACGGTGCCGGTGTTCATGCTGCTGGCCGCGGCGGCGCTCATCGCTTCGGGACTGTATCCATGGCGCGGCTGGGCTTCACAGCTCTGGGGACGGCCCGCCCTCCGATCGGCCGGGCTGGCTGTCGCGACGCTGTATCCGCTCGGCTTCTATCTGCTCGTGCGCGCGTACGAGATGGGCGACGGCCGCTACCCGCAGTTCTGGATGCAGGCGGCGCTGGCGGGCATCGGGGTGTTAGTGGCGTTCGGGGCCGCAGTGCGCGCCCAAGGCGCGTCGACCCGTCGTGAGTACCTCGGTGAGGTGATACCCGGCCTCGGGGGCTTCGCGCTCATCGGGATCAGCCTCGGCACTCCGCTGGGGCTGGTGGCGGGGCTGGCCACGCTGGCGGTGGCTGCGGTCCTGGCCGCCGGCCTTCCGTTGCTGCCGGACCGCGCCGGTCCCGCCTCTCTGGTGGTGATCGCGGCGGCAGCCGGCCTACCACCCGGACTCGCGTTTGGTGTGCGCGTGCTCGGGTTGGAGGCCGCGTTCGAAGCCGGCAACCCGCTCGGCTTGATCGGCATCGGCGCCGCGGCCACGTGGATGGTTTCCATCATCGCCGCGGCCCGCGCGGTCGGCCTGCCGGCCGGTCGCGGCCATCCGGCGAGCGAGACCAAGCCTCGGGTGGCCATGGGGTTGGCAGGTGCCACGGTGATCGCGGGCCCGGCGCTTGGCCTGGTTCTTGCCGTTTTGGCGACACCTGCCCAGGCCGTTGTGATGCCGGCTCCGGCCGGCAGCACGGTCGGAGGCCTCACGTCGGTCGTGACGGTGTCCACCGTGCTGCCTGCACTTGCTTTGTTCGCTCCGGTGCTGCTGCTCGCCGTCGTGGGCTACATCTACGGCGGAACGATGTCTGTGCGCACACAGCCCCGCTCGCCGCTCTTCGTACTCCCAGGCACCGACCGGCTCGCTCGACTGCGTGAGGAGATGCGCGCCGCCACCGTCCCCGCGCAGTACCGATCGCTCGTCGACCTGCGGGCGCTGGAGGCGGCCGCGACGGGCGGCGGGCCGCTGCTCTGGCTGGCCGCGCTGGTCGCTCTCGCATTCGCGGTCACGCGCTGATCGCGGACTCACTCGTGACGGGTGTGGCCGCTTTCGCCGCGTGGCTGGGCGCGGCGATGATCGTGCTGGCCGACGGACGGCGCGGCCTGGCGCTTGGCATTGGTTTGGTTGCTGTCGGATTCACCGCAATCGCATGGGCAGGCGGAGTCTGGTTGGGCGGCGCCTTCCTGCTCGCGGGCGGGGCGGTGGCCGTGATCGAGCTGCTGCGATCCGGGCCCCAGGATTGGGGACTGATGCCGGCCGGCTCGACGCCTCGGCTGATACTGGCGGTCGCCGCCGCAATCCTGTCGCTGTGGATGGCGGCGTCGGTGACGACAGGGCCAGGGGCGTCGTTGCGATTCGCCAGCCTCGCCGCCCTGGGGCTGACTGCGGCGCGCCTGCTTCAGAGCAAAGCCGCCGCGCCGGCGCTCACCGGCGCCGCCGGGCTTGCCATCGCCCTGGCCAGTGCATCTGAGCTCAGTCCGAACCATCCTGGATTTGCGCCTTACCTGATCGCGGCCGTCATCGCCGCGGGTGCGTTGCTCCTCCCGGCCGCGAGGTCCAATGGAGCCTGAGCTCGCGATCGGCTTGCCCGCAGTCGGGGCGGTCATCACAGCGTTGCTCCATCCGCGCCCGCGGGCGGCGCTGGTGGCCGGGGCGGTTTTGGGTGCGGCCGGTATCGCGGCGGTGCTTCTGGCCGCGCCCGGTCTGGTGTCGGATCAGCTCGGCGTGAGCCTGTCGCTTTCGGCGATGAGCCGGGCGCTCCTGCTGGCGGCGGCCGCGTCGCTGGCGCTCATAGTCGCTTTTCCGCCGCCGCGCGCGGATCGCAGCCTGCTGTTGACGTGGGGCCTCGCCGGCATCGCGGGGATGGCCGCGATCGCGGCGGCGCCAAACCTGGACGACGTCATCCTGCTGACACTGGCGATCGCCCTCCTTCATGCAGCAATGGGCGGGCGGCGTCCGCTGGCGGCTCGGTTGCGCGCACCGGCGCTGGCTGTGGCGCTGCTTGGAGCCGGCCTTGTCTTTGCCCGGCTCGACGGATCGCAGATCCTCGCCAGGTTCGCCGCCATCGGACTGGTCGCCGGCCTCGCCGCCGCACTGGGCACGCTTCCTTACATCCACGAGTTCGATCCGGAAGAGCTGACGGCGACATCACCGATCGCATGGATCGCTTTCCTGGGTCCGATCCTTGCCTTGGCCGTCATCACCCGCGCGCACGAGCTCATCCCCACGGCCGGCGCCATTTTTGCGGCGATGCTGATCGGTCTCGGCCTGCTCAACGTCCTGTGGGGTGGCCTGGCTTCTTGGTTGACGGAAAAGGGCACGTCCGCGTGGCACTACTCGTTCATGGCGGACTGGGGCCTCGCGCTGTGCGCGTTCGGAGTCCTATTGGTCGACGGCCAGGCGGCTGCCGTCCTTCTTCTTTACGGCATCGTCCTGAGCCGCCTGCCTTTGTACCTCTGGTCGCGCCAGTCAATGCGAGAAAGCATTCAGACGGACCGGCCGATCAACCTCCTCGCGGCCGCCATGCTTGCTGGGGCTGCTCCTTTTGCCGGTTTCGCGGCCAGGCTGTTCCTGCTGCGCGGGGCCACTCAGCTCTACTGGCCACTCGCTTTGGTGATCGGCATCGGCCTGCTGCTCTGGCTTCCACCGTCGCTCCGCCTTGGGCGGAGCCTCGGCGCGCCGCGCGGGCGCCAGGCGTTGGGCGTCGGGATCGCCCTCGCGCTCAGCGTCGCGATCGGCTTGTATCCGCAACCGATCCTTTCCCTCGCCGGGCTATGACACAGGTCCTTGCCCAGCTCGCCACCCACACCGCCGCACTGCTTCTGTATCCGGGCCTGGTCATGATCGCCCTGTTCGGAGGCGCGGCGGAGAGCGTGTGGGTGCGCGTGTCGGAGGGGAGTTGGGTGAGACCGGAATTGCCACGGCACCGCCCATCTGCGGTGCTGACGACGGTGGCACTGTCATCGATGCTCGCGGCCGTGCAGATGTCCGCGCCGTTCAACCTTGTGCCTTCGGACGAGCGCAACCTGATCATCGCCGCCATCGCGCTCGGGCTCACGGTGTGGGCCGAGCTTGCGCTTGGCACCGAGATGTTCGCGGAACCAGGCCTGCTCCTGGTCGTTCAGTGCTGCTGGCTCGTCGCGGTGCTCGGTCCGGCGGTCGAGCCACAGAGCCTGCGCCCACAGGTGCTCGGAGCGGTGCTGGTGCCGTCGCTGCTGCCCCTGAAAGTGGCGAGCGGGATCCTTTATTTGTTATGCCTGCCGGCGTTGCTCAAGGTGTGGCCTGTACCCGCGCCGGGTGAGCGCCGTGCTCGCCGCCGCCTCGACGCGCTGCGAGCCCTGTGCTGGTGGCCTTACTGCGGCCTGTTTGCGACGCTCTTCTTCCCGCCGACACACGATGATCTACTCGGGCTGGCGGGGTTCTTGGGCGTGAGCGTGGCGGCCGCCGGCTTCTGCGTTCTGGCCGGCGCGTACATGCGGCGTCGGGGCCTCGATGTAGTGCGCGACGCGTATGGCCGCGCCGTCGCCCCCTTCGCCGGGCTCGTCCTGGTGCTGGTGGCGGTGACTTCCTTGCTAGTCCGCTAACACACTAGGTATGGGGTAAGCACGTAGAAAGGACCCCAACGGGGTGTATGATCCGCACCGTCCCGCGCCTTGCCTAACCATTTCTATGCGTCCCTGCCATGAGCCTGCTGACTTCCGTATTGGGGCTTTGGTCCGCCGACGTCGGCATCGACCTCGGGACCGCCAACACCCTGGTACACGTTCGCGGGCGTGGCATCGTCCTGAACGAGCCATCCGTCGTCGCGGTGAGCAAACGCACCGGGCAGGTCCTCAGCGTCGGCACCGAAGCGCGCAGGATGCTGGGCCGCACGCCCGCCGACATCGTCGCGATGCGTCCGCTGCGCGACGGTGTGATCGCCGACTTCGAGCACACCGAGCAGATGATCAGGCACTTCATCGCGCGCGCCCACAACCGCGCGTGGCACATCAGCCATCCGCGAGTCGTGATCGGGATCCCGTCCGGCGTCACCGAAGTGGAGAAACGGGCGGTTACCGATGCGGCCACGATGGCCGGTGCACGCGAGGCGCACCTGATCGAGGAGCCGATGGCGGCGGCCATCGGCGCCGGTCTTCCAGTCCAGTCCGCGGGAGGTTCGATGATCGTCGACATCGGCGGGGGCACGACCGAGGTTGCGGTCATCTCGTTGGGCGGCATCGTGGCGGCAACGTCGGCGCGAGTCGGCGGCGACGAGATGGATGACGCGATCGTGCAGTACGTGCGCCGGAACATGGGTCTTCTCATCGGCGAGCGCACCGCCGAGGACATCAAGATCGCGATGGGCTCAGCTTTCCCGATGGCCGACGAGACGTCGTTTGTCGTCCGCGGGCGCGACCTCATCACGGGGCTGCCGAAAACGGTGGAGATGACAACGGCACACGTACGCGAGGCGCTGAGCGGCGTGCTCGTCGACATCGTGCGCGCGGTCCGCTCGACACTCGACGCGACGCCCCATGAGCTGGTCGAGGACATCATCGAACGCGGCATGGTCGTCTGCGGCGGAGGCGCGCTGCTCGCCGGACTGGACAAGCTGCTCGCGCACGAAACCCTCATGCCGGTGCGAGTGGCCGAAGACCCGCTCACCTGTGTGGTCCGCGGCACCGGCATCGTCCTCGAGGAGATCGATACTTTGAACCGGGTGCTGCTGCGCACACGGCGCGCGCGAGCCCTGCGTTCGTAGAGGGTTCCCCATGCACGGAAGCACCCGGTTGCGTTCGACGGGTCGCTTTCTAGGCCTGGCCGCGGCGATGCTCGTACTGGCGGTGCTGTCCCAGCAGTCATGGGCGGAAGGCGCCCGGGGCACAGCCAAGAGCGCGATGGCGCCGCTCGAGGCGCAGATGACGTCGCTCGCGTCGACCGTCGGGCGCGCCACCGCGATCTTCGGCGACATCGCGAGCCTGCGCGCCGAGAACCAGAGGCTGAACGCGGAAAACCAATCCTTGCAGCGCCAGCTCGCGGAGCTCAACGCCGCCGCATACGACGACAGGGAGCTTCGCCAGGCGCTCGATTTCCAGCGGTCGTTCGGTCACCGGACACTGGTCGCCGCGGTGGTCGGCCGCGGGCCTGACGCGTTCAGCCGCACGCTGCAGATCGATCGGGGCACCGACGACGGAGTGCATGCCGGCATGATCGTCGTGAGTGGAGCTGGTCTGGTCGGCCGCGTGCGCGAAGCCGGACCGCACGGCGCGATCGTGCAGACGCTGGCCGACCCGCAGAGCCGCGCCAATGTGTTCCTTTCCGGATCCGGGCTGCAGGGCACGGCCATCGGCGGCCCCGGCACGCTCCAGCTGCAGATCGAGCACCGCATTGGGGCGGTCGCGTCCAAAGGCGAGTGGGCGATCACCAGCGGCGTCGGTGGCGGTTATCCGCGTGGCCTGGTGGTTGGTGACGTTGTGATCGTCACGCACAGCGACGCGGCGACGGTCGACGCCGCGCAGATCGATTGGGTCAACGATCCCGCGTCGCTGAGCCTTGTCATCATCGTCACGGACTTCACCCCGTCATGAAGGTGGGCATCGGGTTCGTGCTGATGCTGGCCGCCGCGTTGGTCCAGGTCACGTGGGCGTCGCAGCTCGAGATCGCGGGCGCATTTCCAAACCTCGTCTTGATCGCTGTTATCGGACTGACCTGGACGCAAGGGGTGCGTGCCGGGCTCCTCTGGGCATGCGCCGGCGGCATCCTGCTCGACCTCAACGCGCCGGGACCGCTTGGACCGCACGCCCTGGCGCTGCTTCCCGGCGCTTACGCGACCGGTTTTTGGGCTCGCAATCTCGATCGTGACAGTCCACTGCACCCCGCGGGCGCGGCAGCGCTGAGCACCATCCTCTATTCGCTCGTCCTCGTCGGCGCCGACAAAGCGATCGGCATGCCCATCCCTTCTTTTCGCACCGCGCTCGAGCTCACAGTCGCCGCATCGCTGTACAACGCGGCGCTCATGCCGCTCGCGCTCGCGTCGCTGCGGCGCATAACGGTCGCCCTCCACTGGGAGACAGCGTCTTGATCGAGGATAGGGGCTTCGGCCGCTGGGTCGAGCTCGGCGGCGTCGCCCCCCGGCCGCGATGGTCGGCCAGGATGGTGGCCGCGGCCGGAATCGTGGTCCTGATGATCGGCGTGCTCTCGCTCAAGCTCACACAGCTGCAGATGTTCGACGCGTCGACGCTGGCGGGGCTTGCGCGGTCGAACACCATTCACCGCGTCGTCATCGAAGCCGACCGGGGAATCATCTACGACCGCCATGGCGTGCCGCTCGTGCAGAACACGCCCATCTGGAACCTCCAGGTCGTCCCGGCGGACCTACCCGCCGACTCACGTGAGCGCGCCGCGGAGCTTGCCACGCTCGCGACGCTGACTGGGCAGTCGGAAGACCAACTCGAAACATCGCTGGCGGTGGCCGACCAATTCGGCTCCGTGCGCCTCGGCCCGGAACTCACCGACGCCGAGCTGCTTGCCATCAACGAACGTCTGCCGACCCTGGCTGGGGCATCGCTCACGCATCGTGGGGTGCGCACTTACGTCGAGCCGCTGACCTTCGGGCACGTCGTCGGCTACGTCGGACCGCTCGACGACGCGGATCTCAAGCGCCTTCGGCCGCGCGGCTACCAGCCCGACGAGTTGGTCGGAAAGGTGGGCGTGGAAGCCGGCCTCGAGCCGCTCCTACGCGGCACCGACGGCTGGGCCGACGTCGAGGTCGATGCCCGCGGCCAGGTGGTGAGGACGATCGCGATGCAGCACGCGGTCGCGGGACAGGCCGTTTACCTGACCATCGATGCATCGCTGCAGAGGGCGACGGCGCAGGCCCTGGCGGCCGGGCTTCAACGCGATCACAAAACCGCCGGCGCGTCGGTGGTACTCGATCCGCAGTCGGGTGAGGTGCTGGCGCTGGTGAGCATGCCCGGCTACGACACCAACCTCTTCACCCATGGCATCTCCCAGGCGGATTACGACCGCCTGGTCACGAACCCAGACCGGCCCCTCCTCAATCGCGCGATCGCCGGCCAGTACGCCCCCGGGTCGACCTTCAAGATGGTCACGGCCACCGCGGGTCTCCAGGAGGGCAAGATCACCCCGCAGACGATGCTCGGCTGCCCGAGCTACCTGTCGTACGGCGGGTGGGTTTATCACAACTGGGCCGCCTACAACCTGGGCTCCATGAACGTGGCCAAGGCGCTCGCGGTTTCGTGCGACACGTTCTTCTACCAGGTCGCGGCGATGGTGGGCGACGTCACGCTGGCGCGCTATGCGCGCGCCTTCGGCTTCGGTCAGACCAAGGGCATCGAGATGCCCGGCGTGGAGGCTGGGCTCGTGCCCGACCGGATCTGGAAGCAGCTGCAGTGCGGCGTTCCCGACCTCGACTCCGACACGTGTCGCTGGACCCTGGGCGACACGATCACCTTTGGCATCGGCCAGTCTGCTCTCCTGACGACGCCCCTCAACCAGGCCGTGTACGTGGCTGCGCTCGCCAACGGCGGCGCCGTGATGCAGCCCACGCTCGTCCATCTGGTGCGCGACGCCTCGGGCCGCGTCACCGAAACCCAGCAGCGCGAAGTTGTCAACAAAGTGCCGGCCTCGCCCGACAACCTGCAAGCCGTGCGTGAAGGAATGCGCGAGGAGATCAACCGCCCTTACAACATGAATTACTGGTTCCGGGCCGCAGGAGTGCCCGCCGATGGCGGCGGCAAGACCGGCACCGCGCAATGGGGCGGGAGCGGGCTGGATTTGCCGACACATGCGTGGTTCGTTTTCTTCGCGCCCTACGCGCAGCCCGACGTAGCGATGTCGATATTCGTGGAGCGCGGCGAGTTGTCCGAGGTGGAAGCGGCGCCCATCGGCGTCGACATCATGAAGTTCTACAACGGCAGCCGCGCCGCCATCCACGTCACCACTCCTTTGACGACTCCTTGAGGCCGAACGTCTGGCAAAGGCTCGACCATCTCCAGCCGCTGCTCGCGGGAATGCTCCTCGTCCTCGGCCTGATGACGGTCTACAGCGCGCATGCGGATTGGATGCGGCAGGTGGTGTGGGTCGTCGTCGGCGCCGCCGCCTATGTGGCGATGGCGGCCTTCGACTACCGGCGCCTGCCCGCGCTCGCGCCCTGGCTTTACGCCGCCATGCTGGCACTGCTCCTCGCCGTGCAAATTTTTGGCCGGTCCGCACTGGGAGCACAGCGCTGGCTCTCAGTCGGCGGCTTTCCCCTGCAGCCCTCGGAGCTGTCCAAGCTCCTGCTGGTGCTGGTCCTGGCCACATACCTGGGCAGACTCGAGAAGCTGAGCTGGCGCGCTTTTGGGGGCGCCCTCGGGCTGGTGGCGCCCGCAGCCGCACTGATCCTGACCCAGCCCGACCTGGGCACGACCATCGTCGTTGTCGCGGTGCTCGTCGGGATGCTCTTCCTGGCCGGCGCTCGACTGACCCAGCTCGTGTCGCTGGCGGCGTGCGCCGCGGTGGTGCTGCCACTGCTGCCTCACCTGCTCCACGGATACCAGAGGCGCCGGCTCGAGATCTTCCTGAACCCCGGCTCCGATCCGCTTGGGGCCGGCTACAACCTGCTTCAGGCCCGCATCGCCGTCGGTGCCGGCGGGCTGTTCGGTCAGGGCTGGCTTCACGGCCTGCAGGGAGCGCTGGGCTTCGTCCCGGAGCGCGCCACCGACTTCGTGTTCGCCGTCTATGCCGAGCAGTTCGGACTCCTCGGCTGCCTGCTCCTGCTCGCCGTTTTCGGAGCCCTGCTGGTCCGGCTGCTGCGAAGCGCGGCTATGGCGCCGGACCGCTTCGGAGGCCTGGTGGCCGGCGGGGTGTTCGTGATGATCTTCGCGCAGGTGGTCGAGAACGTCGGCATGAACATCGGCCTGCTGCCGATCGCCGGCATCCCTTTGCCGCTGATCTCGTACGGGGGGTCGGCGACCGTGACCACGCTTGCCGCGCTGGGCATCGTCCAGTCGATGATGCTCCGCCGACCACTCCTGCAGCACCGCGAGAGGACCCGCCTGTCCGGTAATATCTCCGTTCGTGCCCAAGCCTGATGGATCGCTGTCGGCCGTCGTCGTCAGCGGCGGAAAGCAGTACCGCGTAGCGCCGGGAGACAAGATCCTGGTCGATCGCCTTGCCGCCGAGCTGGGCTCGTCGGTGAAGCTCGGTCCTGTGCTGCTCGTCCACGACGGCTCTGACATCAAGGTGGGCGCGCCCGCCGTCGACGGCATCGAAGTCGACGCCAAGGTGATGGCACACAGCCGCGGCCCTCGGATCGAGACTCTGCGATACAAGTCGAAGAAGCGGGTGCGCGTGCATCGAGGCGGCCGCGCCGACTACACGGCGCTCGAGATCCTGGCGGTTGGCGGCCTCACTGTGGCGACCGGCACCGCTGTTGCAGAGCCCGAGGCCAAGCCGGCGAAGGGCCGAGGCGCAAAGCGCGCGACCACCCCCAAGGTGGAGGCCAAAGCCGAGGTCGAGACCGCGGTGCCGGCGGAAGAGAAGCCGAAGCGCGCCGCGCGCAAACCAAAGCAGGACGATAAATAGATAGATGGCACACAAGAAAGGCGGGGGTTCCTCCCGCAACGGTCGCGATTCCCAGCCGAAGATGCTGGGCGTGAAGATCTACGCCGGCCAGACGGTCGACGCCGGTGCGATCCTCGTCCGCCAGCGCGGGACC
>Ga0066703_10000902_pt1 | contig 10418 bp, 7 predicted proteins | sample GraSoiAngelo_152_FD_66505 | JGI IMG/M metagenome (GOLD analysis project Ga0066703, IMG submission 66505) | Grasslands soil microbial communities from the Angelo Coastal Reserve, California, USA - 14_1009_12_30cm | ecosystem: Environmental > Terrestrial > Soil > Grasslands | place: USA...
GGGCTCAGGGCTCGGGGTTAGGGGGTAATGAGGCGACGGATCAGGTCGGCGCGCGTGAGAAAGCCGACGACCACGCCCTCGCGCACCACCGGAAATCGGTCGACGTCTTTCGAGCTCATCAGGTTGGCCACGTCCGCCAGGGTCTGGTCCTCCGCCAGGCAGAGCACCGAGCGGCCCATCGCTTCCCTGACCGGAATGAGGCGTGGGTCCGCGGAGCCGCGCTGCAGCTGCGAGCGCGTCGGTGCCCGAAACTCCCCGCTCTTCGTGCGCTGCACGAAATCGGGGATCAAGTAGCGTAACAGCTCGCGATGCGTGACCATGCCGATGAGCGAGCCACCCTCGTCAACCACCGGCATGGCGCGGATGTCGCGCTCCACCATGAGGCGGGCGACCTCACCCAGCGTTCGCTCCGGGCCGACGGTGATGGCGTGGGGTGTCATCACGTCTCGCACCGTGAGCTGGCTCGGCAGCTCGACGGCATCGAGCGCCGGGAGCGCCAGCACCTGCTCGGGCCCGCGCGCCGCGAGGAGCGCCAGGACGTTGTCCGGGCTCGAGAGCGTACGGGCGAAGGCACCCACCACCTGCAGGTAGAGCGCCGCGTCACGCAACGGTGCGACGATGAAAATCACGACCCTGGCGGTGCGGTGCGGGTCCTTCTCCCAGCGGATCGGCGTGGGAGAGATGCCGAGCGCGGTCACGAGGCCGCGCACCGCCTCCGTGCGAAAGTGGGGCAGGAACGCGTGCTCTCCCACGCTCACCATGTCCTCGGGCCAGGTGTGTCGGACCACGGCGTTCAGCCGCTGGGGGTCGGCCACCGCGCCGCTCGCCACCAGGCGCTCGGCGAGCCGCTCGGTAGCCTCCTTGACCGTGGCGGCGCTCAGGGGAACGATGATGTGCTCTGGCTTGAGGACGTCGCGCAGCTTCACAGTCGTTCTTTCAGCAGGGCCACGACGTCCACCGGGCGCTTCATCACGGCGATGCCCGCCTGGGTGAACGCCGCCATCTTCTCGGCGGCCGTGCCGCTCGATCCGGCAATGATGGCGCCGGCGTGTCCCATGCGACGGCCCGGCGGCGCGGTCTGCCCGGCGATGAACCCGATCACCGGCTTGGACATGGCTTGGCGGACGAAATCGGCGGCCTGCTGCTCGTCGGTGCCCCCGATCTCGCCGATCACGACCACCGCGTCGGTCTCGGGATCCGCCTGGAACGCCGAGAGGCAGTGGATGAAGCTGGTCCCGATGAGGGGATCGCCACCGATGCCCACGCAGGTGGACTGCCCATACCCGGCCCCCGAGAGCTGGTGCACGATCTCGTAGGTGAGCGTCCCGCTGCGCGACACGACCCCGATCCGGCCCGGGCGGCAGATGTTGCCCGGAATGATGCCGACCTTCGAACGGGATGGGGAGATCAGTCCCGGACAGTTCGGCCCGATGAGTCGGGCGCCCCGCTCGTGGAGGAACGGCAGCACCCGCGTCATGTCCAGCACGGGAATCCCCTCGGTGATGCACACGATGAGCGCGACACCCGCGTCGGCCGCCTCGAAGATGGCGGACGCCGCGACCGCGGCGGGCACGTAAATGACCGAGGTATTGGCCCGCGTCTCCGCCACCGCGTCGGCTACGGTGTCGAAGACGGGCACGACGCCGTCGAACACCTGGCCGCCCTTCCCAGGCGTGACGCCGGCGACCACCTTCGTGCCGTACCCGATCATCTGCCGCGTGTGGAACGAACCGTCGCGGCCGGTGATTCCCTGCACCACCAGGCGCGTCTGCTGGTCGACGAAAATGCTCACGCCGCCCTCGCCTTCGCCACCGCCTGCTTGACGGCCTCGTCCATGTCGGTGAGGGCGGAGAAGCCGGCCTTCGTGAGGATCTCGATGGCCAGCGCCTCGTTCGTGCCGGTGAGACGGATCACCAGCGGCACCTTGAGCGGGAACTGCCTGGTGGCCTGCACGATGCCGTTCGCCACGTCGTCGCCGCGGGTGATGCCGCCGAAGATGTTGAACAGGATGGCGCGGACGCTCGGGTCCGCGGTGATGATGCGGAGGGCCCTGACCACCTTCTGGGGGTCGGAGCTACCCCCGATGTCGAGGAAATTCGCCGGCTCGCCGCCGTAGTACTTGACGAGATCCATCGTCGCCATGGCGAGCCCGGCGCCGTTGACGCAACAGCCCACCGAGCCCTCGAGCTTGATGAACGTGAGCCCCGCCTCGCGCGCCGCGACCTCGGAGGGCGCTTCGGCGCTCGTGTCGCGCAGCGCCGCCAGCTCGGGATGCCGCTCGAGCTCGTTGTCGTCGATCGCGATCTTGGCGTCCAGGGCGGCGAGCGCGCCGTCCCGGGTCGTCGCCAGCGGGTTGATCTCGGCGAGCGAGGCCCCGACGGCGTAGAAGGCCCCGTAGAGCCGTTGCATGATGTCGGCGGCCGCGCGTGCCTGCGTCACGTCGCGGTACAGCTTCAGGGCCAGGCCGAGCGCCTGGTGCGGCAGCACGCCGTAGCGGGGGTCGACCGCGAGCCGGTGGATCTTTTCCGGGGCCTGGGCCGCCACCTCTTCGATGTCGACGCCGCCGGCGGCGCTCACCATCAGCACGGGGCGCTGCGAGGCACGGTCCACGACGATGCCCACGTAGCTTTCGGCGACGATCTCGGCGGCCGGTGCGAGGAGCACGCGCTGCACCACGAGCCCCTTGATCGACATGCCGAGGATCTTGGCGGCGTGCGCCGCGGCCTCGGCCGGGTCGCGGGCGAGCTTGACGCCGCCCGCCTTGCCGCGGCCCCCGGCGTGCACCTGCGCCTTGACGACCACCGCCCCGCCGCCGCCCAGCCGGGCGGCGATGGCGCGGGCCTCGTCGGCCGTGGTGGCCACCTCGCCCGCCGGGACCGGAATGCCGTGGCGCCGGAGGATCTCGCGCGCCTGGTACTCGTGCAGGTTCACGCTGGCTCCGTGGTGATGGTCGTGCCGGCCTCGCCCGCGAGCGCCGCCAGGCCCTGCGACAGCTCGGCGATGATCGCGCGGCGGCCGCCGGCGCGCACGAAGTCGGCCGCCGCTTCGACCTTGGGGCGCATGCTGCCGGTGCCGAGCTCCGTCCCGGCGAGCAAGTGATCCGCGCTCGCCAGGTCGAGGCGCCGGATGGCGCGCTGGTGTGCCGTGCCGTATTGGTGGTACACGGCGTCGACGTTGGTCAGGATCAGCAGCACGTCGGCTTCGAGGGCGCGCCCGAGGATCGCGGCGACCCGATCCTTGTCGACGACGGCGTCGATCCCCTCGAGTCGCAGCTCGGGGTCGTCGTACACCGGGGGTCCACCCCCACCGCACGCGACGACGATGTGTCCGGCGGCGACGAGGTGACGGATCATGTCGCGCTCGACCACGGCGACGGGCCTCGGGCTCGGCGCCAGCCGCCGCCAGCGACCGGGCTGCTCCTGTTTCACGGCGACGCCGCGCGCCTGCAACCGCGCCACGCGCACCGGATCGAGCGCGTGGCCAATCGGCTTGGTGGGCGTGCGCAGATTGACGTCGTTCGCATCGCACAGCGTCTGACTGATGACGGTGATCACCTGGCGGGCGACCCCCGCGCGAGCCAGGGCGTTTTGCAGCGATTGCTGGATCATGTACCCCATCCACCCTGCCGTCGCCGCGACGAGCACCCCCAGCGGTAGCGCCTCGACCTGGTCGGCGGCGATCTCGTTGCGCGCGAGGTCGTCGCCCACCTGCGGGCCGTTGCCGTGCACGAGGGAGATCCGCCACCCCGCCCGCGCCAGATCCACGATCGGCACGAGGCTGGCGCGCGTGTGCCGGAACTGATTCGCGATCGTGGGACGCTCGCCCGGCGGAGCGACGGCGTTGCCGCCGAGGGCGACGACGATGGTGCCCGGATTCACGGCGGCGAGAACCTAGCGGTGCTCGGGGGCCGGAGCAAGCTTCCGACGCCCGATGCCGAGCAGCGCTTTCAGCTGGCCGTAGACGCGGCCGAACGTCTCGAGGTCGCCCGCGGCCAGGGCCGCGTCGGCCCGGGCCGCGAGGCGCTGCGCCTGCTGCCAGCGCGCCGTGAGCGTCGTGTCGGCGGCCGCGGGCGCGCCGCCACCGAGGGCCAGCAGCGCCCGCAGCGCCGCGGCCCGGCCCCGGCCCTGGCCGCGCCGCTCGCCCCACGACAGGAACAACGTGTCGATCCCCACGGGCGGACCGCCGGTGGGCGGCTCGGCGAACAGGGCCTGCTCGAGGAGCAACTCACCACCGGCGTTCCACAGCCTCGGCACGCCCGGCGCGGTCGTGGTGGGAGACCCGACGAGCGAGGGCGGGAGCCGCACCGCGGGGCTCGGCTGCCACAGCAAGACGCGAGGACCCGCCGGGAGCAGCGTCGCGGCCACGAGCGCGGCGAACGTGCTCCCGGCCTCGAACCCCTGGGCCGTCCAGGGGCGGGGCCCGGCGGCGTCCGCTCGGCCCTCGGCCACCGGGGCGACCAGCTCGAACGGATCTCGGGGTCGGGCGGTCCATGCCGTCGTGTCGGAGCGCCAGCGCCGGATCAGCGTCGTGGCCGCGCGGAAAACGCGGCTCGGGAACGGCAGCTGGCTCTTCAGCGCGGCCGGGAGACTGTCGAGCGGTTGAATGAGTGGGGCGAGCACGTCGGCCCAGGCGCCCGCGAGCGAGTCGGCGCCGGGCGCGAGGTAGAGGCGCGTGTCGCCGCTCGCGGCATTCACAGTCCCGACCAGCGCCGCGCGCAGATACCGCAGGGAGCGCCCGTCGGACTCCACCGCGCGGGCCAACGGAAACGCGTCGGCTTCGAGGTAGCCGTACGACACCCACCACAGCGCCCCGTCGCCCACGACCGGTGCGGCAGCGTCGAACGCCGCGTACGGCGCGAGCCGCCGCAACCGCTCCGTGACGTCCCGTCGCCACAGCAGGACGAGGCCGTCCGTCTCGCGGCGCGCGAGCGCCGGGCTTTGCAACATCCAGGCGAGGGCGGTACGTCGCCACCAGTCCGTGAGCGGGATTCCGGTCCGGCGCAGCGCAGGCCACGTGTCGGGCGCCGCGATCGCGAACTCGCGGAATGCCGGTCCGAACCAGCTCACGGAGTCGTGCGTGGGAAGCGGCTCGAATTGGAGGATCGTGTCGTCCTCGACGGCTGCGATCGGGCGCCCGGCCCGGGCCCAGGCGCCACGGTGGAGCGTGGTCCAGTCCGGCGGAGGCTGCGTGTGCGCGATCGCATCGAGGTCGGGACCGGGCGCGACGACCCATGTGGCGCGCCCGCCCGCCAGGGAGCGCACCGACAGGCCTGCGGCGGCGGGCTTGGCGCCCGGCCCGAGCAGCTCGCGGTGCTGCGAAGCCGCGGCCACGACGCGCGACGCGTTCCACACCGGGATCGCGGCGACCGCCGCCTCGGGGCTCGTGAAGCCCGGGGGAGGGCGCTCTGAGTGCTCCGTCACGCCGAATGCGAGCTCCTCGAGCCGACGCGCGGCCGCGGCGAGCGCCGTGTCGGCCGGGGGGGACGCTCCCCGGCCAGCGCGCCCGGACAGGGAACTCGGAATCAGCACGAATCCGAACAGCTGCGCCGCCAGCAATGTCCCCCAGGCGCCGAGCAGCAGGACCGGCTTCTCACGCACGCCCCACACCAGGCTCGCCGCAATCACCGCCGCGCCCAGCGCGGCGACGACCGGGGCGACCGTGAGCCGGGCGTCGAGCGCGCCGCCCGCAAGATCACCATGCAGCCCGGCGACGGATTGGGCGGGATCGAGCACGGCGTCCCATGTGAGCGTCGCGGCGAGCAACGCGAGCAACAAGCCGAGGTGCGCACGGGCGTGCGCGTTGGCAGACGGGAGCCAGCGTCGGAATCGCAGCGAACCGATCCCGGCGTACAGCAGCCCGACGACGACCGTGGCCGAACTCACGGCCGCGAGCGCGAGGCTCCGCAGCCGCTCGCTCCAAGGCAGCGTCCCGAGGTAGTAGCCCAGGTCGCGGTGCAGCAGGGGATCGGTGACGCCGAACCCCACGCCGTGCGCCGCGATCACGGCGCTCATCCACCAGTCCCCCGTGCCCAACGCCAGTAGGAAGCCGAACACGAGGCCGCTGGCGACGGTGCCCGCGAACAGCACACGCTGCGGAACGGCCTCGACGATTTCGAGATCGCCGAGCCGCCGCGACAGCTGCATCGAGCCGATCGAGCGGTACACGACCAGCAGGTTGCCCGTGCCCCACCCCACGGCCACGAGCAGGATCAGGCCGGACACCAGGCGCGCGAAGTCCCGGGCCTTGAGATACGCGCTGCCGCCCGCGAGACCGGTCGCCCACACCCGCTCCGCCGTCTCGAACGCCGCCCAGCGCCCTCCCACGAGTACCACCACCAACAACCCGACGGCGACCAGCAACGCCCAGCGACGGGCGGCTTGCCTCACGCGCGATCGCTCTGGGCGGCAAGCCAGCCTTCGACCTCCGCTCGGTACGCCGCGAGCGCCGCAGCGGTCGCCGCCTCGAAGCGAAGCACGAGCACCGGCTGTGTGTTGGATGCCCGCAAGAGCCCCCACCCCTCGTCGAAGCTGATGCGGACGCCGTCCAGCGTGGTGACGGGATACTTGGCGGCGAAGTGGCGTGCGGCGCGCTCGACGATGCCGAACTTGCGCTCGTCGGGACAGTCCACCCGCAGCTCGGGGGTGGAGACGGTCGCGGGGAGGTCCGCGAAGTGCCGGGACAAGGGTCCGCCCAGCTCCGCGACGTAGCGGAGTAGGCGCGCCGCGGCGAAGAGTGCGTCGTCGAACCCGTACCAGTCCCCCCCGAAGAACATGTGGCCGCTCATCTCGCCGGCGAGGGGAGCGTTCGTCTCCTTCATCTTCTGCTTGATGAGGGAATGACCGGTCTTCCACATGGTGGGCTCGAGGCCCACCCGGGCGAGCTCGCGCGGCAGGATCTCGGAGCATTTCACGTCGAAGATCACGGGGTGACCGGGGCCCATGCGGCGCGCCAGATCGCGCCCGAGCAGCACCAGCAGCTGGTCGCCGAGCACCGGCCGCCCCTGCTCGTCCACGGCGCCGATGCGGTCGCCGTCGCCGTCGAACGCGATGCCCAGCTCCGCGCCTTCGCGGCGCACCGCCGCCTGGAGGTCGTGGAGATTCTCGAGCACGGTGGGATCCGGGTGATGGTTCGGAAACGTGCCGTCCGACGTGCAGAACAGCGGTACGACCTCTGCCCCGAGCTCCCGGAGGGTCTCCACGGCCACGAGGCTGGCCGCGCCATTGCCGCAATCGACGACGACCTTGATCCGCCGGGGGAGCGGACCGTTGTGTTGCACGATCGCCGCGCGATAGCGCGCCAGGACGGAGGTGTCAGTGCCGCGCGAGCCGCCGGCGCGGCCCCGAGCGCGATCGTGCTCGATCAGACCACGCAGGCCCTGGATGGCCGCGCCGTAGACCGGTTCGGCGCCCAGCACGAGCTTGAAGCCGTTGAACTCGGGCGGATTGTGCGATCCGGTGACCTGCACGCCGCCGTCGACGTTGAGGACGTGGGTGGCGAAGTACAGCGCGGGCGTGGGCAGCTCGCCGACGTCGACCGCCAGGCCGCCGACGGCCTCGATCCCGGACAGCACCCCGTGGGCCAGCGCGGCGCCGGAGGGCCGGTTGTCGCGTCCCACGGCGAGGCGCGGGGCGCGCCCGAAACGCTCCCAGCCGAGCGTCGCGACCGCTTGTCCGATGGCGCGCGCCACCTCGGGGTGCAGCTGGTCGCCCACGGTGCCGCGGATGTCGTACTCGCGAAAGATCGAGGCGGGGACCTGCACGGGACTGCGACGCCTCAGCGGCCCGTGGCGGTCGCCGCGGGGGTCGGTGCCGGTACCACGATCGCGCTGGTCCTCGCCAGGTCGAGCAGCCCGTTCGGGCGAATCCCGAGGACGAGCAACCCGACGACGCACGCCGCCACGACGAGGCCGGCCGCCCGGCCGATATGCACGCCGGCGTGGGCCTGGTCGAAGGGTTCGGGCTTCATGTACATGGCCATGATCACCGGCAGATAGTACCCCGCCGACACCACGCTCGTAAGCACCAGGATGGCGGCGAGCACGGTCTGGTGCATGAGCGTCGCCGCGACCAGGATGTACCACTTCCCGATGAACCCGGCCGTCCCCGGGAATCCCAGCAGGGACAGCATGCAGACGGCGAGCGCCAGGGCCAGCCAGGGGCGACGGTGTCCCAGGCCGGCGAGGTCGTCGATCCGCACCTCCCGCTCGTCATCCTGCCCCTTCGCCGCGAGCAACGCGAATGCCGCGAGGGTCACGAGGGTGTAGGCGAACAGGTAGACCAGCAGGGCTGCCGACCCGGGCCCCATGCCCGCCGCGACCGCGACGAGCAGATACCCAGCGTGCGCGATCGACGAGTAGGCGAGCATGCGCTTGACCCGGCGTTGGGCCAGCGCGATGAGATTGCCTACGACCATCGTCGCTACCGCGAGCCACCACACGATCGGCCGCCAGGCCGCCACGTTTCCGAACCCTTCGAGCAGCACGCGGACCAGCGCCGCGAACGCGGCCGCTTTCACCGCGGTGGCCATGTAACCCGTCACGGGCGTGGGCGCCCCGTCGTACACGTCGGGCGCCCACATGTGGAAGGGCACCGCCGCCACCTTGAATCCGAACCCGACGAGCAGCAGTCCCAGACCGATGAGGAGCATCGGGCTCTGCGCCAGGGAAAGGGAGCGCACTTGGGCGGCGATCTGCGTCAAGTTGGTCGTTGCGGTCGCTCCGTACACGAGCGCGATACCGTACAGCAGGAACCCCGACGCGAATGCCCCGAGCAAGAAGTACTTGAGCGCCGCCTCGGCGGCGGCGCCGCTCTTGCGGTTGATCCCCGCCAGCACGTACACCGAGACCGACATCAGCTCGAGGCCGAGGAACACCACCATCAGGTCTTCCCCGCCGGCCATCAGCATCATGCCCAGGGTCGCGAACAGCAGCAGGACGTAATACTCGGGCACGAGCACCCCTTCCCGCTCCAGATAGTCGAACGAGACGAGCACCGTCAGCCCCGCGGCGGTGAGGAACAGCGCGTCCGTGACGAACCGGAAATCGTCCACCGCGATCATGGACGGCGGGCCGGCGGACCGCGCGGTGTGCCACCACAGCCACCACACCGCCGCCCCGCCGGCCGCGAGGCCGGCCAGGGTCACCCAGCCGGCGATCCGCAGGTCCCCGGCCGTGGTGTGGCGCCAGGCCGTTACGACCAGGACGAGCAGTCCCACCGCGGTCAGTGTCAGCTCGGGCAAGAGGGCGCGCGCCAGGTCGCCGGTGGTCGTGAGGTCGAGGTTCATCGCGCCGCCGTGAACGTCGCGGCGTCGAGCCGGACCGATTGGACGAGATTCTTGGCGGCCGGCTCCATGCGGCGCAGGATCGGCGCGGGGTACACCCCGATCCACACGATGCACGCGAGCAGCGGCACCAGTATGGCGATCTCCCTCGGCGACAGGTCGCGGAGCTTCTCGTTGTCGGGTTTGTCGAGCGGGTTGTAGATGACGCGCTGCAGCGCGGGCAGCAGGTACATCGCCGCCACGATCACGCCCGCCGCCGCGACGATGGCGGCGCGCGGATAGGTCCGGAACGCCCCCAGCAACACCAGGAACTCGCCGACGAACCCATTGGTGGCCGGAAGCCCGATCGAGGAGAGCGATACGATCGTGAGCGCCGCCGCGAGCAGCGGCACGACCTTCGCGATGCCGCCGAAGGCGTCGATCAGGCGGGAGTGACGCCGTTCGTACAGCATCCCCGCGAGGAAGAACAGGGCGCCCGTGGAGATGCCGTGGTTGATCATCACGAGCAGAGCGCCCTGGACGCTCTGGAGCGTGAGTGCCCAGATCCCGAGCATCACGAAGCCGAGGTGCGCCACCGAAGAGTAGGCGATGAGCTTCTTGAAGTCGGGCTGGACCATGGCCACCAGGCCGCCGTACACGATCCCGATCAGCGACAGCGCCACGATCCCCGTCTGGATCGCTGGGTGCAGGGCGACGGTGGGAAACAGCGGCAGGGCAAACCGCAGGAACCCGTAGGTTCCCATCTTGAGCAGCACCCCGGCGAGGAGCACCGAGCCGGCGGTGGGGGCCTCCACGTGCGCGTCCGGGAGCCAGGTGTGGAACGGGAACAGCGGCACCTTGATCGCGAACGCGAGGAAGAAGGCGCCGAACAGCCAGAAGGCGGTGGGCCCGAGCCCGCCCAGGTGGGCGGTCAGGTACGCGTAGGAAAAAGAATAAACGCCGGTCTGGTGGCCGACGAGCGAGACGAGTGCCAAGATCGCCACCAGCATCAACAGCGATCCGAAGAACGTATAGATGAAGAACTTGATGGCGGCGTACAGGCGACGCTCCCCGCCCCACACCCCGATGATGAAATACATCGGGATGAGCATCACCTCCCACATCACGTAGAACAGGAACAGATCGAGCGACACGAACAC
>Ga0066703_10000922_pt1 | contig 10359 bp, 7 predicted proteins | sample GraSoiAngelo_152_FD_66505 | JGI IMG/M metagenome (GOLD analysis project Ga0066703, IMG submission 66505) | Grasslands soil microbial communities from the Angelo Coastal Reserve, California, USA - 14_1009_12_30cm | ecosystem: Environmental > Terrestrial > Soil > Grasslands | place: USA...
CGTACCCGTAATACAAAAGGGCTACGCCCGCGAGAGACATGCTGACAATCGAAAGGCCCGAGACCGCGCCGCCCCGGAGTGCGATGACGAGGGCGTCGTTGAAGGACTTGAGAGAACCCGCTGCGGAACGAACGTTGGAGCGGATCGCGATATGCATTCCGATGTAGCCGGACAGCGCTGAGAACGTCGCTCCAAGAGCGAAGGCCCCGGCCGTCTCGAATCCGGCGAGGAGCCCTTTCTGGGCGCCCAGCGCGACCGCGAACAGGATCGCGAGGGCCGCCGCAATGATGGCGATCGTCTTGTACTGCCGACGCAGGAACGCCCGCGCACCCTGTTGGATTGCCCCCGTGATCTCCCGCATCCGGTCCGAGCCCGTGTCCCGTCGCAGGATGTCTCGCGTCAAGATTGCCGCGAAACCGAGCCCCGCGAGGATCGCGATGGGGATGATGAAGCTCAGATCGATTTGGGCCGTGGCGTCCACTCCTCCGCCGTGAGCGCGGCCGCAAGCTCCTCCTCGTATTTAGGCTTTGATGGCTCGCTCAGGCGCCGTACTTCTCCATGCGGTTCGAGGCGTTCAGGAGGACGTTCATTACGTCGGTCCCGCGGAGTCGACCGAGGGCGCCGTGTGCCATGCTCCGCTCGTCGAAATTGAGGACGTCGTCGACCCGGACGCCCTCGCCGAAAATCGTGAGCGGCACGGGATCTCCGGAGTGGTCCTTCAACGCGACCGGGGTCGAGTGATCGGCCGTGAGGGCTACGACGACCTCCGTAGAGAGCATCGCCTTCAGGTGGCCCATCATCGCGTCCATCCTCTCGATGACACGGATCTTCTCCGACGCCTTCCCGTCGTGGCCGCACAGGTCCGGTGCCTTCACATGCAGGACGACCAGATCGTGGGTCCGCAACGCGTCCATCGCGGCGTCGGCCTTCGCAATCATGTCCGTGTCGAGACCGCCGGTCGCGCCCCGCACGTCGATGACGTCCATGCCGAAGGTCCGAAACATCCCGCGAATCAGCGCGACGCCCGCGATCCCTGCGGCCGTCAGATGGAACCGCTCCGTGATCGGAACGAGATCGGGGAAGATGCCGGCCCCTCGCAGTACGATTGCATTTGCCGGCGGTTCGCCTTTTGCGACGCGCGCCCGGTTCACCGGATGGGCCTTGAGGATCTTGTACGACTGCTGCGTGAAGGCGTTGACGGCCTTCGCGGTGACCCTCGCGGCCGACTCGAGGGGCTTCGATTCTTGGATCGTCTCACCGATCTCGTGGGGATCGGTGTCCGTGACTTTCGGCGAAAGCCCTCGGCCTCGCAACACCACGGCCACGCGGTGCTCCGTCCCCTCTCGGACGTTCGCCTTGATTCGTCCCAGTTTGAGCCCATCGAGCGCTTTCGCGAGTTCTTCGGTCCCCTCCCGAATCCGTCCGGCGCGGCGGTCCGTGAGCTTCAGGTCCTCGTCGACCGAGGCGAAATTCCCGCGAAAGGCGATGTCCCCGGGCTCCATGTCGATGCCCACGCCGGCGGCTTCAAACGGACCGCGGCCGGTGTACACCTCTTTCGGATCGTACCCGAAGAGGGCGAGGTGGCTCGTGTCGCTGCCCGCCGCGACGCCGGGGGCGATGGGGTCGACGAGCCCATTCACGCCGTTCGACGCGAACCAGTCCAGGTTCGGTTTCGGGGTGGCCTCGAGGGGCGTCTTGTGGCCGAGCTCGGTGAGCGGTCGGTCCCCCAGGCCATCGAAAATCACGAGGAGGATCTTGCGCGCATCCATTTCGGCCGCCGAAGGTCCGGTCCCTAGATATGTCTTTGCTGGCTGCGCGCTGACGGCGGCACCGCATCAACGTTTCCGCGAAGATATTTGCCGCCGTTCGGCGTGTTCCGAGATGCCGGAGGCACCGCATGTCCGCGATGGTTGCTTGTCCGCGTTGTGGCGCGCCGAATTCCCTGGGGAACCTGTTCTGCTCGAACTGCGGGGTCCCGTTGACGACCTCGGTCCCGCCGGCCACGATTCCAGCACCCTATCCGCCGATGTGGCCTCCTGCTCCGGCGCCCCGCGCGACGGGCAACCTGACCGCGATCGTGGTGGTCCTCGTGATCGTCATCCTCGTGGCCCTCGCCGGCGTGGCGGCGGTGTTGGTCGGGCGACAGATCAGCATTACCCCACCTTCTCCTCGAGTCATGGGGGTCGTCGTCGCGAGGTCTGCCGACGGCACGAACTGGACTCTCACCATAACCTCGGTCCCGACGGGGCTGTTTCCATCCACCGCGAAATTGGCGATCCTGACGAGTGGAGGCGCCACGGCCCTCGCCCCCACGGCGTTCGTTTCCCTCAATTACGCGTCGCAGAGGGCCGCGTATGTTCAGAGCCAGCCGGGTGGACCCGTCGCGGTGGGCGATCGGCTCCTCCTCAGCACGACGACGTATTCCACCGGGTCCAGCTACCAGATATCGGACAGCACGTCGATTCTCGCCGCCGGCATGTTGCGGTGAAGCGATTGGTCCTACGTCCGGGACTCGGCCTTCGCCACGCTCACGGGCATCCCTGGGGTCGCCTCGAGCTGGGCCGCGGCGCTCGCTTCTCTCCGAGAAATCTCAAGGAACCCACTCGACGACAGCGTGGCGAGGAGGTCCCTCGGTGCGACCAGGCCGTACGTCCTCACGAACGGCACAGTCATTTCATAGCCACCCACCGTCACCGCGAGACGGTCGCCGAAGGACCACGCCTTCTCGGCGAGAGGCCGGGGGATGTTCGTGACGACGTTGCCAAACCGATCGTAGGTGATGACGACAGCATCGAAGCCGCCTTTGCGCTTCTTCGGTTCCCCGAAGTCGAGATCGACGAAATCGCGGATCGTCGCGCCGACGTCCTTGACCTTGGTCCCGGACATGAGATGCGCCGCCACCGGCGCGAAGAGATCGCGTCCGTGGAACGTGTCGGAGAGTTCGGGACGGCCCAGCTTTCGATTCGTAATCTCGCGCACCTCTTTGAGGCCGAGTCGCCGCGCCGCCGGGACGAGGAGTCCGTTGTCCGGCCCCACGAGGAACGCTCCTTCGCAGACGCACACGATCGCGCGGCGCTTCGTGCCCACGCCGGGGTCGACCACGCCGACGTGGGCCGCGAACGGATAGTACGGGACCGCGGCATACAGGACGTAGGCTCCGTGGCGAATGTCATGCGGCCGGATCGAATGGTCGATGTCCAGGATTGTCGCCTCCGGATTAACCGTAAGGATCGCGCCTTTCATGGCGCCGATGTACTCGCCCGCTCCGAAGTCGGTGGTCAAGGTGACGATCGCGCTCATCCGCTTCGACCTCCTCAGCTGAGGCGCCGCAAGCCTTCCTTGATCCGGGCGAGTTCTTTCTTGCGGCGCTGAATCACGACGTCCGCCTTCGCCGCCCGAGCCTCGCGGTCTTTGAGTTTCGTCTCCCGTGTCTTGAGAGCGGACTGCGCCGCTTGCACGGCGATCCGCTCGGCCGCTAGAGCATCACGGTCCGCTGCGAGCTTCGTGATGCGTTCCTCGATGCCGGCACGCTGGGCGGCAATCGCCTCTTGCCGACGTTTCCCATCGGCCTCGGCGCGGGCCACTCGCTTCTCGGCGTCCGATTCGCGATCTTCGACCTCGTCGATCCGGTGCTGGAGGCTCTCTTCCTTCTCCCGGAGGGCGGCCTCCTGCGCCTCGACCTCGCGTTCGCGGGCTTCAAGTAACGCTTCACGACGTTGGATTTCCTGTTTCGATTTGGACTCTCGACTCGAGATTGCGTCTGAGCGTTTCTCGAGCTTCTTCGTCTCCTGTGCATGCGAGGCCTCGGATTTCTCGAGCGCCGCCTTGCGCGATTCGATGTCTTGCAGGTCCGAGAGGAACGCGGTTTCCTGTTCCTCCAAGGTGGCCTTCAACGACTCGTTCGATTCCGATTCTTTCGTGAACGCCCGCTCCACGGCAGCGACCTCGCTCTCGCGCCGTTCGACCTCGCCTCTCTTGGCGGCGTACTCTTCTTCGAGCGCAGCGCGTCGAGATCGCAAGTCTCCCTCGACGACCTCAGCCGCATCGGACCGTTCCGTCGTTCGCTCCTCCGCCGCGGCCGCCGCCTTCTCTCGCTTCTCAATCGCGGCCTCCCGACGTTTTGCCGCGGCCTCTCGCTTGTCCAGCTCTCGGTCAGCGGTCTCGATCGCACGGAGCCGTTGCTGGGCGGTTCGTTCGGACCGGAGCAGCTTCACCGCTTGCGCCTTCATCCTCGAGCGGTTGGCGGACAGCTCCTCGTCCATGCGCTCGAGCCGGCGCTTCAACTGCTCGAGCTCCTTCCCGCGGGTCGCGAGGTCCCGCTGTCGTCGGCGCACGTCGACCTGACGCTCCCGGGCTTCGCGTTCCTCCTCGGAGACCTTGCGATCCTTCGCCGCGAGGTCCTTCGCGAGCTTCTGCATGCGCTTCGTCGCCCGTTCGAGCTCCTCCCGCTGGTCGTCGAGTCCCGCGTCCTGGGCTTCAAACGCTTCGAGCTGTTTGGCGAGTTTCGTGGCCTTCTCGGTGAGTTCCCCCTCGCGGGCCTCCAGGTCGGCCATACTTCTCGGGAACGATTTCTCCCGGTCCTCGAGGGTGCGTTCCCGCTGAGAGACCGCCGCAACGTGGTCCCGGAGCTTCTGCTCCCGTTCGCGGATTGCCTGCTCCTGGCTGGTGAGGAGCCGCTCCCGGCGTTCCGCTTCCCCGAGGCGGTCGTCGAAGACCTTCCGGGCCTCGGAGATCTTCTCGGCCTCCGCCTGTAGGTTGCCGTACAGATCGTTCATCTGTTTGCGCTCGCGTTCGACGGACGCGGCCCGCGCGTCGAGCGATGTCTCGCGGTCCCGGTAGGTGGATTCCTTCGAGGCGAACTCCCGCTCCAGCCCGCCGAGTTTGGCCTGCCGTTCCGAGAGGCTCCGCCGTTGGGCCTCGAGCTCCGCCCGCGCCTTCTCCGATTCCATCGCGAGGACCTTCTTCTGGGACTCGACCTCCACGTCCCGGGACTCTCGTCGCTCTTCGAGGCGGCTCAGGATCAGTCCACTCGCCTCCTTGACCGTCTGCAGTTCGGCCCGGAGGGAGTCCAGTTCTCGCTGTCGCATCGCGCTCCGTTGGTACTCCTGTTCGAGTTCCCATTTCCTGCGGTACAGCTCCTCTTCGCGTTCGACGAGCGTTCGCTCTTGATTGCGACGGCCCTCCAGCTCCTTCTCGTACGTCTCGCGCTCGCGGGCCTCCTGGGCGATTGCCTGCTCGAGCACCTCGTCCGGGTCTCCGATGCCCTCGACCGCGGCTTCGGGGTAGCTCCGCTGGAGATGGTCGATGCTGATCGAGGAATGGCCATAGTCGTAGGTACGCACCTCGAGCTGGGCGCGGGCGCTCGCGGCGTCCTTCAGGATCTCGGGGAGGGCCTCGTGGCCCGCCACATCGACCGCGGACCGGTGTTCCGCGAGCACCCCATCCCCTCGCCGGAGGACGAGGACCCCTTGCGACGGGGTGTCGCCGCGAAAAACGGAGGTCTTCAGGACCCCGTTGAACTTCATCGCCCGAAGCTCGGCGAGGATGGACCGAATCACTTCAGGCCCGCCGTCGGCGATCCGCTCCACTCGCCCCGGCGGCACTTCCATCGGGTGTTACAGATTATTGTCACGTTATGAAGGTTCCCACGAAATTCTGTACCCTGACACTCCCAAAGGCCCGGAAAACGGCTTTCTACGCCCGCCGCGATGTCGTCCGTGCGTTCGTGATGAGAAGAGGGTCAGCCGATCGACGCGTGACGACCCCTATGAGTGCTGAAACGCCCGGCGATCGATGAGCGTCGCCCGATGGCCTGAACGAGGGAAAGGGCGCGGTCTCGGCGGTTCGCCAAGGCCGCACGTTCTCGGTCACGCCGCGAACGGCCCGCCGGACATGAGGCTCGTGTCCGTGTACACGGCCGGGTCGAGTCCGAACAGGGCGGGCGAATTCTGGTTCCCGTTCAACGCCCCGTTGCCGCGCTGGACCGCCGCGAACCAGGGCGCCCGGATCGTGGCCGTCCCGCACGATGCGACCGCGTCCCCGAAGAAGAAGCCCGTCCCCACCGCCTGCCCTCCGTTGAACGTCGCCGTCACGGTCCCGGTCCCACCCGCGGCCAGGCTGAGGCTGGACGCGCTGAGCGAGAAGAAACCATTCGCGGGCGGGTCGTTGATCGTGAGGCTCAGGGCGCAAGTGACCGCCGGACCGAGGTTCTCGAAGGTCACATGGACCGCGGAGGACAACGGCTTTCCTCCCGTGAAGCCCCCGAAGCTGATCGAGGCGGGACTCAACAACACTGTCGCACCGACGGAGGTCTGGACGTTGATCCGGCCGCCCCCGCGGGCGATCGGGCCGAGTCCGCCGGTCCCCGTCACCGTTCGATCCGCGTAGTTGACGAGCGCCGACTTGACCTCGTCGGGCGACCACGTCGGATGGGCGGCCAACAGGAGGGCGGCCGCGCCGGTCGTGTGCGGCGTCGCCATCGAGGTGCCCTGGAAGAACGCGAACTGGCCTCCGAGGACGCTCGAGAGCACGCTGACTCCAGGAGCGGTCACGTCGGGCTTGAGGCGGAAGTCGTACGGCGTGGGCCCGCGGCTCGAGAACGCCGCCAGGATGTCCGCATTCGTCGTCACGAAGTCGAAGAAGGTCGTCCCGTCGACCGTCACCGATCCGGGGGCGTGCGCCTTGAGGGTCGCGCCATCCGCCAGGGAGACGATGACCGCCGGAATCGTCGGGTGGTGCACGCCGTCCTGGGCCATCGGGAACGGATCCGTTGGCTGATTGTTCAGGATGATGACTCCAACGGCTCCTCGGTCCTGGGCGTCCTGGATCTTCGTGCCGAACGTGCAGACGCCGCGGCTAATCAACGCAATCTTCCCGGTGAGGTCTTCCGAGATCGCGGTGCAGCCGTTCGCCGGCGTGGTCGTCGCCGTTGCTGCAGTAATCGCGGGTTTGAAGTTCGCGAACTCGCCGACCGCGGCGCCGATCGTCGTCGTGTCGAAGCTGACCTTGATGCCTTCGAAGTGCGGATCCGAGGCCGCCGCAGCCGTGATCGCGTTCGCGGCATTGCCTGGCGATTCGACGGTCAGGATGCCGGATCCGGAATTTCCGGCGGCGATCACCGCGACCGTCCCCGCGTCCACCGCGGCGTTGATCGCCTCCGACAACAAGTCGTGGGGGCCTTGGACTCGTCCACCGATGCTCAGGTTGATGACGTCCATGCCGTCCGCCACGGCCTTCTCGACCGCGCCGATGATGTCGTGGCTGAACGCGCCGCCCCCGTGGTGGATGAACCCGGAGCCGTATCCCGGGAACACGTTGTAGTCGTGCAGGGCGACGCCGGACGCGACGCCGCTCATCGGCGCCGCGAGGCCCATCGGTTGTCCGTCCACCGTGACGGTCCCGGTGGTGTAACAGCCCCCGATCGTCCCGGTGACATGAGTGCCGTGGTCGAAGAATAGCGTGCGGCTGGGATCGAACAGGCCGGTCCCGCTGAAGAACACGTCGTGGGTGATGCTCCCCGCGGCCCGACACGATGCGATGAACGGATGGGAGTCGTCGATTCCTGTGTCGATGACGCCGACCTTCACGCCGGCGAGGTCGCCTATCGCTCCGGTCGTGGGATCGATTCCCAGGGAGGGCCAGACCACGTTCGCCTTGATGAGGGGCACGGACACGTCCATCGAGGGATAGTAGATCCAGTCGGGGGTTACGGCCGCGACGCCGGGTGCATTCGCGAGGCTACTGAGGGAGTTTCCGTTCGTCTGGATCGCGACGCCGTTGAAGGAGAGGCTATATTCGCGCACGACCTGCGCCCAGGGTGCGTTCGAGCTGACCCATGCCTGGAAGCTTGCGTGGCGCATGTGCAGATACGACGCGTAGAGGGCGACGTTCGCCGCGGCCAGGTCGAGCTTGTGTCCATGGAGCGGCTCGGTGGCCGGGTATCCGGCGATGCCGCCGGTGTACGTCGCCACGGGGCTGTCCGTGAACTCGACGATCGCGTACTGCTCCGGGGCAGCCGTACTTCCGTTCCCGGGACCCGGAGTCGCGCTCGCGATTCCCGTGACCATCGCTCCCAATACAAACATCATTCCGATTGTGATAGCACTCGCACTCATACGAAGCGCAGACAAGACCTCGCCTCCTCTGATTGGCGAACCCACTGGAGATCGCCGACGACGGGATGTGCGTCGGCCGCAAAAGCGTTGCGCTAAATCGAATGAAGAATTTCGTTCTTTCGGAATACGATAACGTCCTCAGGCGATCCGGGCGCACGTCGTGTCGGCTACGCCTTTGCCTTCCTGTGAGACGGACGAATAATTGCGGAGACAAGCTCCTCAGCGGGACTGTCCTCTGTCCAGCTCACTCCTTCGAGCTGGTCGTCTCCGACAGAGACCCGGTCTCGTCGGTCGGGTTCCCAGTTGCGATGTTTGAGATAGATCTGGAAGTAGTTTCGTGGAAGCCAAATCCGACGATTCTTGTACCGGCGATCCAGTCGCTTCCTCCCGCCGACATACGCCCAAATCTCGACGCTCGCCAATCCCGGGTTGATAGGAACCGGATCGACCTTCCGGATCCTCTCGCTCACATGGGAGGCCGTCGTGACCTGGACGAACCGCAACGGTTGTGGGGGCTCGATCCGCGTCGCAATCAAGTCGAATGCGTTGAAGATGTCCGTCGACTGACTAATCCAAATCGGCCCACGCCGTTGAACGCTCCGGACCGCTGTATGAACAACGTAACCCTGTTTCTCGAGTTCTTTTCTCGCGATTACCTGAAGGCGATTTCCCTTTGTTACCGTGCCGCCCATAGAGTGCACTCCCAAGTTGGGATGTATTCGGCTTCTACTATAATATCCCCCTCTTAAGCCTATCCTGGAGACGGGTGAAGCGGCCCTGGGTCCGCTCGAGACAGATTAGGACTTCTTCTGTGTCCGCCTGCTGCGATTGCTCAGGCCGAGTCGAACAGCCAATCGCCATCCTCAGCGTTTCTCGCTTCGATGTAGTCCCGTAGCTCGTCGCTTCTCCACTCCTCGATTTCAACGGAGACAACCGCGTTCATCTTGCCACGACGGGCCAAGAAGAGCGCAATCAGCTCGGTCACCGACTCGGGACGCTCGACGCACGACCTCGCGGAGAGATTCGTTACCATGGTCGTGGCAGCCTCGACAGAGTGCGATGAGCGCATTGTTTTCCGGGTCTCTTTCTTTCCCGAGGACGTGATGTGCAGACAACCACTTGTCGAACTTTCCGAGGCAGAGCTGGCACACGCCCTCCCGTAGGCCTATGGCTTCCATGCGTCTTCCGCCGAAGTAGGACATGTTCCGCCGATATGCCTCACGACAACGAACAGTGCAGAAGCGCTGTCTCTTCGTGAGGGGCACGAACTCACTGCAGCATCCAGGGCACCGGCGGCGCGAGAGGTTCGAGTGACTCTCGACGTACCTTCGCCACCTCTCAGGTTCGTAAAGTTGCAACGCATCGACGAGTGGGGTTATCGCAACGCCTTGCTGTCGAGCCAAACGGCGAACTGTCGCGGTCCCTCGTTCCAGTTTCTTCGCAAACCCGGAAACTCGTCGCTTGGATAGGATCATCTTGCGCCTCGGCTTCCATCTCCAGCCTTTGTGCTGCGAACCGATTCCGAGACGCGAGAGCTTCAACCTCACTGCGCTATAGGTCCGCCCGAGACGATTCGCGATTTGTGCCATCGGCTCCCCTTGACCCGCGAGTGACCGGGCTTCCGCCACTTCCTCCACGGTCGATGATTGATGAGCCATCTCGTAACCCAGCCTGCGCAGTCGCTCATGGACGCTTTGGCCGCACAGCCCAAGCCGCTTCCCCGCTTTCCATATCGAGCCTGTATCCTTGTACGCCGCGACGAGTTCCTCATTCGTGACTCGCTGGTTCCATGCCCCCCGACGAGGAGAGGATGGATCCTTGAATGGGCCATGCCCGCCGTCGGACCGAGAAGGATTTCCGCTGCCTTGCGCGGAACGCGACCCACCTGTGAGCAATCGGTCCGAGTTCCGTGCCCGGCGGCTCCGAATCGGACTCAGAACCCGGGTTCCATGTTCCATGCGGCTGCCGTTGGGCGGCCGGTCTTCTATGGGCTTGGGCAGGGGGTGTGCGAAACTACCATCGGTCCCTACTTGATCGCGGTCTTGGCGCGCTCGATGTCGTCCACGACCAACGCGATTTCGGTCCGCCCGTTCTTCGATCCCAAGATGTAGATGGATTGCACGTTGATCCCCGCGCGAGCGAGGCGCTTCGCGACCTTCGCCAGCTCTCCCGGCCGGTCCAAGAGCTCGAGGTTCAGGATGTCGCTCAGCTCGTACTTCAGGCCCGCATTCGTCAGGGCCTTCTG
>Ga0066703_10000925_pt1 | contig 10348 bp, 9 predicted proteins | sample GraSoiAngelo_152_FD_66505 | JGI IMG/M metagenome (GOLD analysis project Ga0066703, IMG submission 66505) | Grasslands soil microbial communities from the Angelo Coastal Reserve, California, USA - 14_1009_12_30cm | ecosystem: Environmental > Terrestrial > Soil > Grasslands | place: USA...
CATCGCCAACGGCGGAGTCCGCGTGTGGCCGACCACGCTCAGCTCCGCCGGGGCGGTCTCGCTCAAGCCGCTGCCGGAGCCCACGCGGGTCGTCTCGCCCGAATCGGCCTTCATCGTCACCCATCTCATGCGCGGCGTCATGCGCCGCGGCACCGCCGGGTCGAGCGCGCGCTGGGGCCTGCAAGAAGTCACCGCCGGAAAGACCGGGACGACCGACGGTCTGCGCGACGCGTGGTTCGTCGGCTATACGCCCGACCTGGTCGTCGGCGTGTGGGTGGGCGCCGACGACGCGCGCTCGATCGGGCTCGCCGGCGCGGACATCGCACTGCCGATCTGGGCCGACGTCATGGTGAAGGCGATCCGCAAGACACCGCCCTCGCCGTTCACGCCGCCGCCCGGCATCGTCATGACGCGGGTGGACTCGGAGACCGGCCGGCGCGTCTGCGGCGGCGAAGACTCGATCAACGAGGCCTTCCGTCAGGGCAGCGAGCCCGCGTCGTGCGATTCGTTCACCGAGGCGCCGATCGTGCGCGACATCGCCGGCTGGTTCCGCGGGCTCTTTCGCTGAGACGTTAGCCGCCGCTCGTTGACAGCCGCCGCCGGTGGCGGTATGTCTCGGCCGTGCAAGTCGGCCCCCGGGCAGCGTCGCGCCAGCCGCCGCCCGTCCTCTCGGCTCTGGTCGTCGTCTCCAGTATCCTCGCGCCCGCGTTCGGCGCGTTCATCACCGCCACGGTCCTGCCCTCGGCCATCGCCGAGATCGGCGGGCTCGCGATCTACGCATGGGCCTCGACCGCGTACGCCGTCGGCTCGATCCTCGGCAGCGCCGGAAGCTCGGTCGTGGTGCTCAAGATGGGCATGCGGCGCACTGTCGGCCTCGCCGTCGGTGTGTTCGTCGTGGGCGCGGCGATCTGCGCCTCGGCGCCGAGCATGCCGGTGGTCGTCGGGGGCCGCGCGCTGCAGGGGCTCGGCGGCGGCGTGCTGATCGCGTTGGCGCACAGCATGGTGCGCGAGCTCTTCCCCGAAGCCCTGTGGCAGCGCATGCTCACCGTGATCTCATGCGCATGGGCGATCCCGGCGCTCGGCGGGCCCGTCGTGGGCGGGGTCCTCGCGGGGCTCGGGCACTGGCGCGCCGCGTTCTGGGCGATGGCGCCGATGGCGCTGGTGGCCGGCGCGCTGACGTGGAGCATCCTGCCCCGATCCGAGACGCGCGACGCGAGAGCGACGCGAGTGCCCTTTGGACGACTCACGCTCATCTGCGCGAGCGTGCTCGGTATCGGCTCGATCGCGAACACGGAACGCGCATGGGCGCGCGCCGCGCTCTTGGCCGCCGCGATCGCGTCCGTGGCTCTCATGCTTCGCCTCGACGGCCGAACGCCGACACGGCTCTTTCCCACGGGCATGCTGTCGCTCCGGAGCCGGATCGGGAAGGCGTTCTGGATGGTTTTCCTGCTCGGAATGTCGACCACGCCCGGCGGCGTCTACGTCCCGCTGCTGGTGCAGGTGCTGCACGACGTGACGCCCGCGGCCGCCGGATATCTCTACGCGGTGCAGTCGCTCTCGTGGACGACGGGCACGCTCCTGAGCGCTCGCGTCTCTCCGGCGCGGTCACGCACGGTGATCATGCTCGGCCCCCTCCTGAGCGCGGCGGGATTCACCGGCCTCTTCTTCACGATCGCCACGGGGCCGGTGGCGGCAATCGCGGTGTCGCTCATGCTCGTGGGAATCGGAATCGGGACGTGCTGGGCCCACATCGGCACCGCCATCCTGTCCTCGGCGCGCCCGGACGAGGGCGCCCTGACGGCGTCGATGATTCCGAGCACCCAGCTCTTCGCCGTCGCCCTCGGCGCCGCGCTGTCCGGCGTCATCGCCAACACGGCCGGCCTGGCCGGGAGCGCGTCGCGCCCGGCGGCGGCGCTCGCCGGCACATGGCTCTTCGGAAGCTTCGTGGCGGCGCCGCTGGCCGCCTTCGTCATCGCGTCGCGGCTCCGCCCGGCTCGGTGAGGCGTCAGCAGCGGAATCAGCACGAGACCCGCCGCGCGACCGCTAGCGTCCCGGCGGCGGCGTCCGGCCCAGCACGCGCTCGATCGCGATCCCGATCGCGAGCAGGCGCTGATCGCTGCCCCGCGGCCCATCGAGCGAGATGCCGACCGGCAGCCCGGTGGACGACCCGAGACCAGCCGGGATCGTCAGCCCGGGAATCCCCGCGTTGCTCCCCGGATCCGTGTTGCGGATGAACAGCAGGAACGTCGGCAGGCTGCTCGCCTCGGGACCCTGAGTCGCGGCGACGGCCGGCGTGGTCGGGCTGATCAGCGCGTCGATGCCGTGGCGCTGGAACGTGTCGGTGAAGAGCTTGAGCAGCGCCGGGCGCCCGTCCCGGATGGCCGCGGCGTACACCGGTGCGGCGTCCACCACGCCGTTCGGCGCCAGAAGCTTCCGCGGCACGACCAGACCGTCATAGGTTCCCTTCACGTCCTTGCTCGCGATCTGGGCGGCCAGCTGCTCCACGCTCACACCGGTCTGGTACCGGGCGAGATAAGCCTTGAGGTCGTCGTACGCCTCGTAGAGGGCCACCGGAAAGCTGACCGCGTCGTTCGCCTTCTTCAGATCCGGCATGTCCACGTCGACGATCGTGACGCCCACCCGGCGGAGCTTTTCGAGCGCGCCCTCCGTGACCGTGCGCGTATCGGCGTCCAGATCCGTGAAGAAGTAGCCGCGATAGATCCCGAGCCTCACGCCGCTCAGCGGCGCCGGCGCCGGCGTCCGGCCGCCGGTGATGACCGCGTCGAGCAGGGCCACGTCGGAGACCGTCTGCGCCATCGGCCCGACCGTATCCCGCGAGTGTGAGATCGGCGTGACGCCGTCCTGGCTGTAGCGGCCGATGGTCGGGCGTAGTCCGGCGCCGCCCGACAACGCCGCGGGAATCCGCACCGAGCCGCCGGTGTCGCTGCCGAGTCCCCCCGGCGCCAGCCGCGCGCCGATCGCCGCGCCGGTCCCGCTGGAGCTACCGCCCGCGATGCGCGTGCGATCGTACGGATTGCGGGTGCCGATCGGCTGCGCGGTGAAGAATCCCTCGTTGTAGCCGGAGATGCCGAAGGCGAGCTCGTGCATGTTCGTCTTGCCGAGGACGACCGCGCCCGCGTCGACGAGCTTCTGGACGGTCGGCGCGTTCTCCCTGGGAACGAAGCCGCGCAGCGCCGGGGTGGCCGCCGTGTTCGGCAAGCCGGCAACGTGGGTGTTGTCCTTGACGACCAGCGGCACGCCGTGCAGCGGGCCCACCGTCTTTCGGGCCACCATGTCGGCGTCGGCCCGCCGCGCGGCGGCCATCGCCCCGCTCCGGTCCAGGGTGACGTACGCATTGAGGCCCGGGTTCGCCTCGGCTCGCGCGATGTACGCCTGGGTCAGCTCGACGCTGGTGACTCTGCCGTCGCGGATCAACTGCGCGGCATCCGTGACGCTGAGCTGGGTGAGATCGGCCGGACGCTGGACGGTGCTCGCGCAGCCCGAGGCGGCGAGCACGGTGGTCAGGATCGCGACGGCGGAACGCAGGCGCATGATCGTCTCCTTCTGAGAGGTCGGGCCGAGGAGTTTCACCGCATCATGCTCGGCAGCCACAGCGAGAGCCACGGGAAGGCGACCAGCATGGCGAGACGGACGATATCGGCCCACATGAACGGCAGCACGCCGCTGAAGACGGTCGACGTGCTCACCTCGGGGAGCAGGGTCCGGAGCACGAACATGTTCATGCCGACCGGTGGACTGATGAGCCCGATTTCCACCACGCACACGATGATGATCCCGAACCACACCGGATTGAAGCCCAGGTGCACGATGACCGGGAAGAACACCGGGATCGTGAGCAGGATCATCGACAGCTCTTCCATCGCGGTGCCGAGCACGACGTAGATCGCGCAGATCGCCGCCACCACCATGGTCGGGCTCACGTTGAAGCGGGTGACCCAGCTCTTGAGATCGGCGGGCATCGTGGTGATGTTGATGAACTCGGCGAAGATCAGGGCGCCGATCAGGATCATGAACAGCATCGCGGTCGTGCGCGCGCTCTCGAGCAGCGCGGCGTAGAGGGTCCGCCACGTGAGCGCGCGCCGCCCCAGCGCGAACACCATCGCGCCAAAGGCGCCCATGGCGGCGCCCTCGGTGGCGGTGAAGAGACCGCCGTAGATGCCGCCCATCACGAAGAAGAAGAGCGCCGCCACCGCCCACACGTCCTTGAGCGCCCGATAGCGCTCCGGCCAGGTCGAGCGCTCGCCGGGCGGTCCCGACCGTGGATCGCGCCAGGTCATGTACTGCACCGCGCCGCACAGGAGCAGCGCGCCCACGAGCCCCGGCACGACGCCGGCCGCGAACAGCTTGCCGATGTTGGTCTCGGTGAAGATGCCGTAGATCACCATGATCGTCGAGGGCGGGATCATGATGCCGAGCGTGCCCCCGCCCGCGACCACACCCGCGGCGAGTCGATCCGAATACCCAAAGCGCTTCATCGAGGGATAGGCGACCTTGGCGAAGGTCGCCGCCGTCGCGATCGACGAGCCGCAGATCCCGCCGAATCCGGCCGAGGCCCAGATGGTGGCCATGGCCAGCCCGCCGCGCAGGTGGCCGATGAAGGCGTAGGCGGCCCGGAACAGCTCCTGCGACATGCCGGCCCGGGTGACGAAGTTCCCCATCAGGATGAAGAGCGGCACCACCGACAGGGTGTAGTTGCGCCCGGTCTCGTAGAGCTTGGTCTGCGTCATCGCGAACGCGACCGTCCAGTTCCAGTCGCGCATGTAGGCGTAGCCGGCGATTCCGACGATCGCCATCGAAAACGAGATCGGGATCCTGACACAGCAGAGCAGCATCATCAGCGTGAGGCCGGCCAGCCCCTCGATCATCGCCGCTCGACCACCTTGTAGAAGTGGATCAGCCCGGCCAGCCCGAGGGTGATCGCCATGAAGTACACGAACGGCCCGTACACGATGCGCAGCACGTCGGTAGCGTCACGATACGCCCAGATCCGGTCGGCCTTGCGCCACACGAGCCAGGTCAGCAGGAACATGAACGCCGCGCACGCGGCCTGCACGAGACGCTCGAGCCAGCGCTGGGCGCGGGGGCCGAGGACACGATCGATGAAGTCCATCACCGCGTGCTCGTCGGTGAACGAAACGAGCGGCAGCCCGGCGAAGATCAACACGAGCAGCATCAGCTCGGTGACCTCGAACGCGCCGCGGACCGGCCGGCTGAAGACGTAGCGGGCGACCACGTCGACCACCGTGAGGGCCATCATCGCCAGGAGGATGGCCGCCGCGGCCGCGCCGAGGGCGACGTCGGCGCGCCGCCGCCACCGGAGATCGGACACGGTCACTTGCCGGCGGCGACCTTCTTCAGCTCGTCCTGGAACTCGGTGAGGATCCTGGCGGCGTCCACGCCCTTGGCGCTCGCCTGCTTGATCCACTCCTCGACGATCGGCGCCGAGCGCTTCTTGACCTCGGCGACGAAAGCCGGGTTGGCGTGGACGATCTTCACGCCCGACTTCTTCAGCGCCTCCATCCCCTTCCGGTCCGCTTCGTCCCACGAATTGCCGGCGAGCCGCGCGATGTACTCACCGGAGATCTTCTCGATCGCGTCCTGGTCTTGCTTGGGCAGCTTGTTCCACTTCTCCTCGTTCATGAAGAACCCGAACGCGGAGCTGTACATCCCGCCCGGGAACAAGGTCGCCTGCTCGAGCACGGTGTCGAGCTTGAACGAGATGATCGACTCGAGCGGGAAGAACACGCCGTCGGCGACGCCCGAGCTCAGCAGCTCGTACGATTCGGGCGCCGGCTTCACGAAGGCGGAGGCCCCGAGCGCCTTGGCCACCTGCTCGGCGACGCCGCCGCCGGTGCGGATCTTGAGACCCTGCACGTCGCCGATGGAGGCGACGGGCTTCTTGGTGAACATCTGGCCCGGGCCGTGGGTGAACACCCCCAGGAGCTTCACGCCCCGGTACTCGCCGACCTTCTGGAAGTACTTCCAGTGGATTCGCGAGTAGGCGACCGAGTTCACGAGCGCGGTGTCACCGCTCCCGGGCAGCTCCGGCATCAGCGGCAGGAGGTGGCGCGCCGGCGTGTAGCTCGCGGTGACGAACGACAGGTCCACGAGACCGTCGCGCACGGCGTCGAAGGTGCCCGGAGGGGCCGACGGGTGCTTGGGCAGCATCGTGAACTTCACGCGGCCGCCGGTCGCCTTCTCGACGTCGTTCGCCCACACCTGCAGCACGTTGGCGGTCAGATGGTGCTGCGGCGAGACCCACGAAGACATCGTGAGGATCGTCTGCGCCGGGGCCGGTCGCGCGGCGGCGACGAGGCCGAGGAGCAGACTGGTGACGACGAGGCTCTTCATGTGCGACATGCTCTCCTCCGGTTCGGGGGACGGCTACCAATTGACGCGCGGTAGTGTAGCAGCCTTCAAGCGCGTCCTTGACTCCGCCGCCGAGAAACGCAATCCTCTGGGGACCCGGCAGGGCATCGGGCGAAGCTTCCGGACCGAAGGGAGACCGACCATGGCGCGCACGTACGACGTCATCGACGCAGACGGTCACATCCTCGAACCGATCGACATCTGGGACAAGTACATCGACCCCGCCTATCGCGACCGCGCGCCGAAGATGATCATCGACACCGACGGCAAGGAGCGCTTGCTCGTCGAGGGCAAGGTGCTGGGGAGCCCGAAGGGCATGGGCGCCATCGGCGGGATCGGCGCCCGTGACGGCAAGATCAACGAAGCGACCATGAGATACGTCGAGGGGCGCCCGGGCGGGTTCGATCCGCACGCGCGGATCCCGGACATGGACCTCGACGGCATCGACGCGGCCTTCCTCTATCCGAGCATCGGTCTGTTCAGCGGCGCCGTCCAGGACCCCGGGCTCGCCGCCGCGATGTGCCGGGCCTACAACCGCTGGCTCGCCGACTACTGCAAGCCCTACCCCGATCGGCTCTTCGGCGTCGCGATGCTGCCGATGCAGTCGATCCCGGCGGCGATCGAGGAGATGCGCTTCGCGCGCAAGGAGCTCGGCATGCGCGGCGGTTTCCTGCGGCCCAATCCGTACAACGGCCGGATGCTCCACCACCCGGACTACGCACCGTTCTGGAACGAGGTGGAGGAGCTCGACTTCGCGATCGGCCTACACGAGGGCGCCAGCGGCGGCATGCCCCAGGTGGGCGTCGACCGGTTCAAGAACCGCGGCGCGCGGCACATCATCTCGCACACGATGGAGATGATGCTGGCGGCGATGAGCGTGATCTGGGAAGGCGTGTGCGATCGCTACCCGAAGGTGCGCATCGGCTTTATGGAGTCGGGCGGCGGCTGGATCGCGCCGTGGCTCGACCGGATGGATCGCCACTTCGACGACCAGGGCTTCAACGACTCGGGCCTGACGATGCGCCCGAGCGAGCTCTTCCAGCGCAACTGCTGGATCTCGTTCGAGCCCGTCGAGGGCAGCCTCTCGGTGCTCGCCGACTACATCGGCCCGCACAAGATCCTCTGGGCCACCGACTACCCGCACCCCGACGGCTTCTTTCCCGGCGCGCCGAAGCTGATCGCCGACCGGCAGGAGCTGTCGGCGGAGACGAAGCGCCAGATCCTGGCGGGCGGCGCCAAAGGGTTCTACGGCCTGAAGTAGCGGCACTAGTCCAAGGAGGAAGTGATGCAGTTTCACGACGTCGACGTGAAGACGCAGTTCAAGCGCATGCGCGAGCTCGTGCCGGAGACGTACCGCGCGTTCCTCGAGTTCGATCAGAAGGCGTTCAAGGACGGCGCGATCCCGGGCAAGACCAAGGAGCTCATCGCGCTTGGCATCGCCCAGATCACGCAGTGTCCCTGGTGCATCGACGCCCACACGAAGAAGGCGGCGACCGCCGGCGCCTCCGACGCGGAGATCGCGGAGACGACGTTCGTCGCGATGGCGATGGCCGCCGGCGCGGCCTGGAGCCACGGCGGGCTAGCTCTCCAATGCCTGCAGGAGCACAAGGGCTGAGCGGGCGACAATGGCCGAGCGGGCGACAAAAAGGGTTGATCGGGCGAGCGGAGCCACACGTGCCTGTCACTCGCCACCCTCGGTGGTCCCGGCCTCGAGCCCTCGATAAATGAACTTCGGGCTGCGGTACGCGAGCCTCGGTCGCTACGCGAGCGGCCCGGCGGCCGTCGAGCTCGCCCAGGCCGCCGAGGCCGCCGGCTTCGATTCGATCTGGACCGTGGAGCACGTCGTGGTGCCCCACGGCTACCAGTCGCGCTACCCGTACTCGGAGACGGGCCGCATGGGCTCGGGGCTCGAAGACTTACCGATCCCGGACCCGTTGATCTGGCTCGCCTACATCGCCTCCGCGACGCGCACGCTCAAGCTCGGCACGGCGATCCTGATCCTGCCGCAGCGCAATCCCGTGGTCACGGCCAAGGCCGTCGCCACGCTCGATCACCTGGCCGGCGGACGTCGCGTGCTCCTGGGAATCGGCGTGGGCTGGCTGGCCGAGGAGTTCGCGACCCTCGGAGTTCCCTTCGAGGATCGAGGGGCGCGCACCGACGAGTACGTCGCGGCCATGCGCACCCTCTGGAGCCAGGACCGCGCGAGCTTCACGGGTCGCTTCGTCTCGTTCAACGAGGTCTTCTGCCGGCCGCTGCCTGCCGACCGAAAGATCCCGATCATCGTGGGCGGCGACACGCGCGCGGCGGCGCGGCGAGCGGGGCGCCTGGGCGACGGTTATTTCCCGGCGCGCGGCGCCTCGCCCGAGCTCCTCGACGAGATGCGCCGGGCCGCCGAGGAAGCCGGCCGCAATCCCGCCGAGATCGAGATCACCGTGTCGGCGCCGACCACACCCGAAGAGATCGAGGCGCTCGCCCGGCGCGGCGTGACGCGCGTGGCGGTGCCGGTCAGCTCGGCGGCCGGGCTTCCCGCCCAGGTGAAGACGCCCGACGACGTGCTGCGCTACGGCAAGACCGTGATCGAACGCTTCCGCGATCGATAGGGACGCCATGCCGACCACTCTCGACCTCGACGACCTCCGAACGCACATCGGCCGAACCCAGATCGCGACCGACGTGATCCACGCCGGCCCCGCGAGCTTCTTGCGGCTGGCGCTCGGACGGCCCGACCCAGAATTTCGCGAGGGCGACGTGCTGCCGCCGGCGTGGCTCGCGCTCTACTTCTTGCCCAGGGTTGCGTCGGACGCGCTGCGGCCCGACGGAAGCCCGCAGGATACGGGTGTGGTCCCGCCGATGGCAATGCCCCGCCGCATGTTCGCGGGAGAGCGCGTGCGCTACCACGGCGCGGTGCGCGTCGGCGAGACCGTGCGGCGCGAGACCAGGCTGGCCGACATCTCGGTGAAGCACGGCGGCACCGGCACGCTCGTGTTCGCCACCGTGACCAGCCGCGTGTACGGGCCCCAGGGCATCGCACTCGAGGACGAGCGCCGGACGGTGTTCCGCGACGAGGTCAAGGTGGGCGAGCGCAATCAGGCGCCGCGTCGCGACGCGGCGCCCACCGACGTGCCGTGGCGGCAGCTCGTGACGCCGGATCCGGTCATGCTCTTCCGCTACTCGGCGCTGACCTTCAACAGCCACCGGATCCACTACGACCGGGCCTGGGCGATGGACGTCGAAGGCTATCCCGGTCTGGTCGTGCACGGCCCGCTGACGACGACCCTGCTCATCGATTTCGCGCGCGATCGGAATCCCGGCCGCCGGATCGCCGCCTACACGACGCAGGCGCGGGCGCCCCTCTTCGACACGGCGCCGTTCGAGCTGCGCGGGCGGCCGACGGCGGCCGGCGGCGGCTGCGACCTCTGGGCCGTCACGCCCGAGGGGACCATCGCGATGAGCGCCGAGGTCGAGCTCGCGTAACTCGGCTCGCGGCTCGCGCCCCGCGCCCCTGCCGCGGCGAGGCTAGCCGCGCTTGAGCCTCGGCAAGAGCTTCGACGCCGCCTCGTCCACCTGCTGGAGCTGATCGCCTCCGGCGAAGCGCAGCGTGAAATGGCGCGCGCCGGCGTCGATCCAGCGCTGGAGCCATTCCGCGCAGCCCTCGATCGGCCCCGCGTACGCCGCCTGGCGGGCCAGGATCGTCCGCGCCGGCGCCGAGTAGTACGTCTCGAGAAACGTGTTGAGCCGCTGCTCGGCGGCCGCGCGGTTCGAATCGAGCGCCAGGGTAACGTACGCCGCGCCGGTCACCGCGTCGGGCGAGCGCCCGGCGGCGCGCGCCGCCTTCTGTACGCCCGGGAAGTGCTCGGCGAAGAACTCCACGCTGGGCCCGGTCGGGAACCACGCGTCGAAGCGCGCCGCCTCGCGCAGCGCCGTCGGTCCGCTGCCGCCGATCCAGATCGGCGGGCCG
>Ga0066703_10000940_pt1 | contig 10312 bp, 9 predicted proteins | sample GraSoiAngelo_152_FD_66505 | JGI IMG/M metagenome (GOLD analysis project Ga0066703, IMG submission 66505) | Grasslands soil microbial communities from the Angelo Coastal Reserve, California, USA - 14_1009_12_30cm | ecosystem: Environmental > Terrestrial > Soil > Grasslands | place: USA...
CTGGTGATCCGTGAAACGGGATCGTAGGCGAGCGTCGGCAGCCGCAACGCGCCTACCAGGCGATACGCGACGGCGAACGCACAAACGGCCCACAGGGCGGCCCGCACTTGCCTCACGGCGCACCGACGGGATGCCGAGCCGTGACGTAGAGGCCGATGAGGGCCGCGGCCCAGACGAGCGCGGCCCCGCCCGCGGAGAGAGCGGCGACCGAGCGCGCCTCGGCGATGGCTGGCTTCGGCGGCAACGCGCGTCCCGCCAGCGATGCGCCGACGACCAACGCGAGCGCGAGCGCGGCGAAGTGCTCCTTCAGGTCGAAGAGCTGGACGACGCGCGGTGCGGTCTGTTCGAGATCCGCGAAGCGGACGCGTACCCGATACGCGGGATAGAGCGCGAGCCCGAATAGCGCTTGGGCGAGGATCGCCGCGGGCGCGATCCAGCCGAACCGCTGCAGCTGGCCGCGCACCGGGCGCCCCGCCGCGGCGAGCAGCGACGCCACCGCATGGTGAGTCGCCGCGAACACGGCGGCGAACCCAAGGACGGCGTGCGCGATGAGCAATGGGCGCGCGCTGTCCTCGAAGAGAACCCTCATGCGGGGATCACCGGGAGCGCCAGCGAGGCCGGTCGGGAGCGCCCCGGGCTGTGCCCGGCGCGCCACTCCTGCACGCGTGGGCAGCCCGGATCGGGATCCGAAAGTCTGCCGTGCGCGCTCGCGACCGCGCGGCAACCGCCGCGGCACAGCCGCAGATATTGGCAGCTCGCGCACGGTTGCGGCGCCGAACCGACGAAGTCGCGGAAAGTCGCGAACGACGACGGCCAGGCGGAACGGACGTTTCCCGGAATGCGCGCGTCGACGCCGGTCGCGCCCGCGAACGAGCATGCCATCAGGTTTCCCTCGGGGGCTACCGCGGCGAGGACATCGCCCGCCACGCAGCCCTGCACACCCCAGAACGCCGCGGCGCGCGCCGAAGGGCGATGCCAGAAGACCATCGGGGCGAAAGAGCAGTCGAGCTTGACGCGGATGCGATGCCGGAGCATGAGGCGCCGCGCCAGCGGGTAGATGCGCCGCGCCTGCTCCGGCGTGAGCTCTTCATCGAGTCCCGCACCGCGGCCGACCGGCTTGAAGCGGAGCAGCTCCAGCTCGTTGAGTCGCAGCGTGCGAACGAGCCGCGCCACTTCGCCGAGCCCGTCGAATGTGGTGCGGCTGACGACGCAATTGACGCCCACCTCCTCCTTGACCGCGCGCAAGAGGCGCAGCGCGCGCTCAGCGTGGGCGAACCCGTCGAAGCCGCGAGCGCGCGTGTAGACCTCACCCACTCCGTCGACGCTCACGTTGATCTGGCCGAAGACGCGGCAACGTTCCGCGTCGGCGGCGGTCAAGCCGAGGCCGCTGGTCGTCAGGTTGGGCGTAATGCCGACGGAGCGCGCGTACGCCGCGATCTCGAAGAGTTGCGGGAGCTCGAGCGCTTCGCCGCCGCCGAGAGCGACGTGGAACACGCCCATCGCGGCCAGCTCGTCGAGGATGCGGCGCGCATCGACGAGCGACAGCGACGCGCCCTTCGGCGTCGCGTCGACGTAGCAGCCCGTGCATCCGGCCGCGCAGCGGCGCGACAGGACGACGTGCACCTCGGTGGGCGCGGAGAGCGGCGCCTCGGACCTCTCGTCCTCGTTCCACGACGGCGAATCGGGGTGGCCGAGCTCGCGCATCATGCGCCGGTCGACGTGCAGCAGAGCTCGCGGGTGTTCCGTTTCGGCGATGCCGCCAAACCGCTCGGGGCGTGCACGGACGACCCGCAGTTTCATGACCGGGTCGACCATCGCAAGACTGCGCCGAGCAAAAGCGCAATCGCGGTCGCGAACGTCGCGCCAAGGAACAGGAACGTCACGTCGACGCCCAGCGAGCTCGAGTTCGGGTTGCAGCCGAACGTCACCCGCAGGACGCGCCCCTTCCGCATGGGCGCATCCTCGCGAGTTGGCCAAGCTGCTCGCGTCGGTCGGCTAGCGGAGGTGTCGGTCGGCTAGCGGCGGTTATGCCCGCCGGATGCGCGTGCCGCGCCGGAGTGACCGCCGCCACCGCCACCGCCGGGAGCGGCGTGAGGGGCCGAAGGCGCTGCGCGCGGTCCGCTTCCTCCAGGCGCTGCGTTCGCGCCGCCGGGTCCCGCGCTGCGAGCGGGCGAGCCGCCCGAGACGCGTGCCCCTGAACCAGCTCCGGCACGTCCCGGCGCCACGCCGTTGGTTTGTCGAGTCCGCCAGGATCCAGCCGACGGGCGTGCCGCGCCCCTCCACGTGCTGGTGGTCTGGGCTTGCGCACGAGGCGACTGCATCGGCGATTGCGCGCGGACCGGCGACGCGCTGGTCTGTGGCCGCACGGCCGCGGGTCGCGGCGCGACCACCACACCCGCGTTGACCGCGCGCACCGGCCTTCCTGTCGCCGCGGCGACTTGCGCCACCGGCGGACCGAACGCACCGCCGCGCGCCGGCGCGGCGCGAGGCGTGGCGAGCGGCGCCGCGCGCTGGACGATCACGGGCGTGCGCTGCACTGCCACGACGTGCGCCGAGATCGGCTGCGTGAAGTGCTCGGCTCGCACCGCGACCCACCCGGGATGGCGGTAGCCGTAGAAGTACCCGCGAGGACCGATGGGTGCCCAGGCACAATATCCGTAGCCCCACCGCCAAGTGACCCAGGCGGGCGCCCAGACGTGGCCCGGCACCCAGAACCAGCCGATGCCGCCGGTGAAACCCCAGGTGCCGTAGTGGTAGGCGGCCCATGCCCAGGGATCGTCGGAGACCCAGGTCCAGCCCCAGTCCGTCAGCACCCAGCGGCCGTACACGTAAGGACGCCAACCCGGCGCGACAGCCGGTACCCAGACGCGGCCGTAATCGGGAACCCATTCCCAGTGCCCGTATGGCGCGAGGCGCTCGTAGAAGACGCGATCGTCGGTAACATCGGCGCCAGGCGCCGGAACGTTTTGGTCTTCGGCGATGGCTCCGGAGGAATCCTCATCCGCGGGCGGCGGCAAAGGTTCGCTCGGCGCTGGCGGCGGCGCGTTCTGCACGACCGGAGGAGGAGGTTCGCGGACGACTTCGCGTTGGTACAGGCAGCCGCTGCTCGCAGTCGCGATCGCGAGAGCGGCGAGTGTGACGAGCTTTCCTGGCATCGTCATGGCGGCATTTCTCCCCATCGGTTGGACAGTAGTATCCGAGAAGCAATTCACGCGCCGTGCGCCGGCCTGGTCGCTTCGGATGGCCCGCCTCGTAAGAGCCAGACACAAGGGATGTACGAAAGGTGAACGGACGGTCAGTCCCATCGGGATTGCAGAAACAACCCGGACGATCGCGTCATTCTTTCGCAGCCCGAAGCGAGCAGGCAAGCGCCCTCAGTGCCGGTAGCCGTGGGCGATCGGGAACCGCCAGCCCTCCCCGAACGCGCGCGCGGTGACGCGCAAGACAGGTGCCGCCTGCCTGCGCTTGTACTCGCTTTGCACGACGAGCTTGAGTACGCGCCGCACCAGGTCTTCGGGCAAGCCACGCTCGGTCAGCTCGCCGACGCCGAGGTGCTCTTCGACGTGGCCCCGCAGGACGCGGTCGAGCTGATCGTACGGAGGCAGCGTGTCCTGGTCCGTCTGATTTTCCCGAAGCTCCGCGGTCGGCGGCCGGGTGAGGATGCGCTCCGGGATCAGCTCTCGGCCTTGCCGATTGAACCAGCGCGCGACGGCGTACACGGCTGTCTTGCTCAAGTCACCGATCGCCGCGAGTCCGCCCGCCATGTCGCCGTAGAGAGTGCAAAAGCCGGTGGCGAGCTCGCTCTTGTTGCCCGTCGAGAGGAGCAGCGCGCCTGTCTTGTTCGAATAGGCCATGAGCAGCATGCCGCGAATGCGCGCCTGCAGGTTCTCCTCGGTGACGTCCGGCTTCCGGTCGCCGAAGATCGGCTTGAGAGCCTGCAGGTACGCGCGGAAGATCGGCTCGATCTCCACGGTGTGGAAGTCGATCCCGAGTCGCTGCGCAAGCAGCGCCGCGTCCTCGTTGCTCATCGAGGCGGTGTATCGCGACGGCATGGCAAAGCCGGTCACGTTCTCCGGCCCCAGCGCTCGCGCAGCGAGCACCGCCGTCAGCGCCGAGTCGACGCCTCCGGAGAGGCCGAGAACGACGCTGCGGAAGCCAGTCTTGCGCGCGTAGTCCCGGATCCCGAGCGTCAGCGCGGCAGCCAGCTCGGCGCAGCCGGAGTCGGAGAGGTCCAGCTCGTACGCGGAGACGACGGCGAGAGCGCGCGGATGCGGCTGCGGCTCGACGATCTGCCGTGGCCGCGCCTCCGGGTCGGGCTTTTCGCGTCCGAGCGGCGCCGGACGCGGCGGCGTCTTCGCGGGAGCATCTTTCGGCATCAGGTCGGCGACGAGGAGCTGCTCCTCGAAACCGCGCGCTTCCGCGACGATCCGGCCGTCCGCGGCAACCGCGAGCGAGTTCCCGTCGAAGACGAGCGAGTCGTTTCCGCCCACGAGATTGCAGAGAGCCACGGGCATCCCGTGGCGACGGGCCGTCGCGGCCGCCATCTCGCGGCGAATGGGGACCTTGCCCAACGCGTATGGCGAGGCGGAGAGGTTCACCAGGACCTGCGCACCCTGACGCGCCAGCTCCTCGATCGGGTCGCGTGTGTAGCGGGGCTTCTCCCAGAACAGCTTGTCGTTCCAGAGGTCCTCGCAGATGGAGACGCCGACGCGAACGCCGGCCACTTCGATCACCGTGACCTCCGGTGAGGGGTCGAAGTAGCGCGCCTCGTCGAAGACGTCGTAGGTCGGCAGGAGCGACTTGCGCGCGACCGCAGCCACCTTCCCGTCGCGCAGCAGCGCGCAGCCGTTGAAGAGACCGGCTCCCTCGCCGCGATGCGGCTCGCTGAACCCCACCAGAGCTGCGGTGCGGCGGAAGACGGGATCGGCGGCGAGCTGGTCGAGCGCGGCGAGCTGCCTGTGCACGAACTCGCGCAGCGCCAGCAGATCCTTGGGCGGATAGCCGCACAGGGTCAGTTCGGGAAAGACGACCAGCTGCGCGCCGGAATCCGCCGCCTCGCGCGACTTCTGCGCGATCGCCGCGGCATTTTCCGCGAACGCGCCGACGGTCGTGTCGATCTGGGCGAGCGCGATCTTCATCACCGAAAACATAACGCAGCAATCGTCCAAAGCCAGCTGCTGTCGTGCTCAGCCGAATTCCCGGCCAGAGGCAAAGCACGACTGATGGCACGTGTTCTGGCTGCTCGCGCGACTCCGTCGCACGAGCTGTTTTGTGTGTTACACCGGTCCCGTGCAGGACGACCTGCAAAAGCGGAAAACGCAGCACCTCGATCTCGCGTTGCGCGACGAGGTCGAGCCGGACGAAACCGATCCGCTGTTTCGCTGCGTCCGCCTGGTGCACCGCGCCGTGCCCGAGCTGCGCTTGTCCGACGTCGATCTGTCGGCGGAGCTCTCCGGCGGAAAACTGCGTGCTCCGGTGATGGTCGTCGGGATGACCGGCGGAACCGAGCGCGCCGGGCAGATCAACCGCGACCTGGCACGCGCCGCGGAAGAGGAGGGAGTCGCGTTCGGCGTCGGCTCGATGCGCGTGCTGCTCGAGCAGCCCGACCTGTTGCCGACGTTCGACGTCCGCCCGGCCCGGCCGCCGCGTCTCTTCGCGAATCTCGGCGCGCAGCAGCTCGTACAGCGCGGGCGCGACGCCGCACATCGCCTGATCGATCTGATCGGAGCCGATGGCATCGCCGTGCACTTGAACCCGGCGCAGGAGCTGGTGCAGGAGCGCGGCGATCGGGACTTCACCGGGTGCCTGGACGCGATCGGCCGGCTGGCGGAGGAACTGGGCGAACGGCTCATCGTCAAGGAGACCGGCTGCGGCATCGGGCCCGACGTCGTGCGTGAGCTCATCGCGCGCAAAGTCCGCGTCATCGATGTGAGCGGGACGGGCGGAACGAGCTGGACGCGCATCGAGCAGCTGCGCGCGCAGTCGCCCGAGGCGAGCGCGCTGGGCGAGCTGCTCAGCGACTGGGGACTTCCCACCGCGGCGTGCGTGGGCGCGGCGGTTCGCGTGCTGGCGCGGAGAAAGGGACCCCGCGTGAGCGTCATCGCGTCGGGTGGCGTGCGCAGCGGTCTCGACGCCGCCCGCTCGCTCGCGCTCGGCGCCGATCTCGCGGGCTTCGCCCTGCCGATGGTGCGCGCGCACCAGCGCGGCGGGATCGACGCGGTGCGGGCGGAGTTGCGTGGCGCGATCGCCGCGTTGCGCGCGGCATGCCTGCTGGTCGGGGCGCGCGACGTGCAGGCGCTGCGCGCGTCGCGGCCGGTGCTGCTCGAGCCGCTCCCTTCGTGGATCGCGCAGCTGGAGCCGCCTCCGTGAAGGCGTCCGCGCCGGGCAAGGTCCTGCTCCTCGGCGAGCATGCCGTCGTCTATGGGCACCCCGCGCTGGCGGCGGCGCTGGGCCGGCGCGTCACGGTGGAAGTGGAAGAGGATCCGCAAGGACCTGCCCTGGAGCTGTTCGCGCCGCCCTCCGACGGCAACGCCTCGCGGTCGCAGGCGATCCCCGTTCCGCCCGAGTTGCTTCGCGCGGCGACGGACCTGGCCACGGCCGCGGGTGCGACGCCGCGCTTCCGTGCCGCGATCCGTAGCGAGTTGCCTCTCGGCGGCGGCCTGGGCAGCTCGGCCGCGCTGGGCGTGGCCCTGGGTCGCGCGTTTTCGCAGCTCGCCTGCCGCGACTGCCCGCCCGAGCGCGCCGAGGCGCTCGCGCTCGAGTTGGAGCGCGTCTTCCACGGCGCACCTTCGGGAGTCGATCCGGCGATCTGCGCGCGCAGCGGCATCATCCTGTTCCGCAGGGGAGACCCTCCGCGCGTCGACCGCGTTTCGCCCCGCGCGCCGCTCCACCTGGCGATCGCGCTCACCGGTGTCCTGCGCGGCACCAGGTCGACCGTGCTGCCGCTCTCGGCCCGACGGGCGGAACGCCCTGACCTGTACGATCCGATGCTCTCGTTGCTCGGCGAGCTGGCGCGCGGCGGAGCCGAGGCGCTCGAACGAGGCGATCTGCAGGACCTCGGCGTCCGCTTCGACGCGGCACACGGCGTCCTCTCGGCCATGGGCGTGTCGTGTCCCGAGCTCGAGGATGCCGTCGCGATCTTGCGCCGCGCCGGTGCGCTCGGCGCGAAGTTGACCGGCGCCGGCGGAGGAGGCGCGGCCATCGGACTGGCGCGGGATGCGGCGCACGCCAAAGCGCTGGTCGAGGCGGCGCGCGGCGCGGGGATGCACGGGTTCGCGGAGGAGATCGCGCCGTGAAGGCGACGGCCGTCGCGCACGCGAACATCGCGCTCGTCAAGTACTGGGGAAAGCGCGACGAGGCGCTCATCCTTCCCGAGGCAGCCTCGCTCTCCGTCGCGCTCGATCGCCTCGTGACCACCACGACGGTCGACCTGGGCGCGGCGGACGATTCGCTGCGCATCGACGGGCGCCACGCGTCCGCCGGCGAGCTGCGCAGGGCGCGCGCCGTCCTCGACGCGGCTGGCATCCGCGAACGCGCGCGAATCGAGTCGAGGAACGACTTCCCCACTGCCGCCGGACTTGCCTCGAGCGCGAGCGGATTCGCCGCGCTGGCGGTCGCTGCGTGCGCGGCGGCGGGTCAGAACCGCAGCTCGGCGGAATTGTCCGCCTTGGCGCGCCTGGGCAGCGGCTCCGCGGCGCGCAGCGTGCCTGGCGGATGGGCGGTGTGGTCGGACGAAGTGGCGGAGCAAGTCGCGCCGCCCGACCAGGTCCCGATGCGCCTGGTCGTCGCGGTCTGTGGCGAAACGCGCAAGGCCGTCTCTTCGCGAGACGGCATGCGGCAATCGCGCGATACCTCGCCGTACCATCGCGCCTGGATCGAGCAGTGCGCGCGCGACCTGCCCGAGGCCTTGCAACTGCTGCGCACGCGCGACCTCGCCGCGCTGGGAGCGCTCGCGGAGCGCAACGCGCTGCGCATGCACGCGGATGCGCTCGCGGCCGACCCGCCGCTCTTGTACTGGGCTCCGGCGACCATCGCGTGCCTGCAGCTCGTGAAGCGGCTGCGCGAAGGCGACATCGGCGCGTGGGCGACCATCGACGCCGGCCCGCACGTCGTCGTCCTCTGCGCGCCGGAGCATGCGCAGGCGATCGAGGCTGCGGTGCGGTCGACGGCCGGCGTCCGCGATGCGGTCGTGTGCGCGCCCGCTGGAGGCGCTCGCGTGGTGGACCGGGGCGCCGATGCGCGCGCCCGCTGAGCTGTCGGCTCCCGGCAAGGCGTTCGTCGCCGGCGAGTACTCCGTGCTCGAGCGCGGCGAACCTGCCCTGGTGCTGGCCGTCGAAGTTCGGCTGCAGGTCGCCCTGCGCGAGCTGGCCGGGCGCGCGGTCGAGCTCACGCACGTCCCGAGCGGCGCGTCGCTCCGCGGGGAGCTCGGGACCGAGGGAGTGACCTGGACGTCGGGGATTCCTGGAGAGCTCCGCTTCGCCGCTCGCGCAACCGCTCTGGCCGCGAAGCTGTGCGCCGAGGAAGGGCGTGAACCGCGTGGATTCGCGGCTGCGTTCCGGAACGATCTCTCGCGCGACGGACGCAAGCTCGGGCTGGGTGGCAGCGCGGCGGCTTCCGTCCTCGGGGTTCGCGCGACGTGCGTGTCGCAGGGACGGGATCTCGAGTCGCGAGAGGCGGTGTCGATCGCCGCGGCGGCGCACTGGGTGGAGCAAGACGGGCGCGGCAGCGGCGCGGACGTGGCGGCTTGTGGGTCCGGGGGACTGATCGAAGTGCGCAATCGTTCGCCGTGGTCGACGATCGACGATGTCGTCCGCCTTTCCGCGCACGATCTGCTGCGCAGCGCGCCGCTCGAAGTGCATGCATTGCGGGTGCCTGCCGGACTCCGTTTTCTCCTGGTGTGGACGGGACACCCTGCCGACAGCCGCGCGCTGGTGGCTTCGGTTCTCGCCTTCGCCCAGGCGCGCCCCGGGCGCTGGACCCATCATGTTCGCGCTTTGAGCGGGGCGGAAAAGGCGCTGGGCGACGCGCTCGAACGGGGCGAGCAAGAGGCGCTGCTCGACGCTGTTCGCCGGGCAGCCGCAGCACTGGGCGCGCTCGGCGACGAAGCGCAAGTCCCCATCGTCACGCAGGAGATCGCGCACGCCTGCGCCATCGCCGCCTCGGCAGGCGCCGCGGGAAAGCCGAGCGGCGCAGGCGGGGGCGACTGCGCGATCGTGCTCGCCTGGGGAGAAGCGGCGGATCGGGCGCGGACCGCCTTGCAAGTGGCCGGTTACTTCGCGGTAGAGGTCGCTCCCGCGAGTCCTTGACCGGACCCGCCGCCCAGACGGAGATTCCCGCGCCCTGTGTACGGCTCGATCGCCACCACTCTGCTCGTGGTCGCGCTCGCCCAGGCCGGCGCGAACGTACGCGAGGCTCCGCCGGAACCGGCTCCGCATGCGCCCGAGCTGACGCGGGCCCCGGTACTGATCGAGTTCCATCCGGCGGAATACCCGCCGGATCGCGTCGCGCGCGGCGAGCAGGCGGACGTCGAGTGTCTCGTGGACATCGATCCCACAGGAGCCGTCACGAACGTGGAGATCGTCAAGCCGGCGGCGCCGGACTTCGACGCGGCAGCGATCGCGGCGATCCGCACGTTCCGCTTCTCGCCCGCGGAGATCGACGGAAAGCCCGCCGCCGTGCGGATCCGTTACGTGTATCACTTCACCATCCAGCGACAGCCGGCGCCGCCGAAGGAGACGGCGGCGAACGCCGCCACCTTGCGCGGCAAGGTCGTCGAGGCGGGAACGCGGCGGCCGGTGCCCGGCGCCGACGTGTCGGCCGGCGAGGCGCAAACCACGGTGGACTCGGAGGGTCGATTCGAGCTGCGAGTCGAGGCCGGGCAAGTGGAGGTGCGCGCGGCGGCACCCGGCTTCGCACAGTCGCGGCGCGAGTTGCGCCTCGACGCGGGCAGCTCGGCCGAGGTGACGCTCTATTTGCGGCGCATCGAGGTGGGCGACTACTCGGCGGTCGTCGAGGGCACGCGGCCCGAGGACGCGCCGACGCGAAGGACGCTGCGCAAGGAAGAGCTCGTCAACGTACCCGGCTCGCTCAACGATCCGATCCGCGTCGTGCAAAACCTGCCCGGACTGAACCGCGCGCCGTATCTGGGCGGCGCACTCCTCGTCCGCGGCACGCCGCCGGCCGATACCGGCCTCTATCTCGACGGGCAGCGGATCCCGATCCTCTACCACTTCCTCGGCGGACCCTCGGTGATCAACGAGCAGCTGCTCGACCGCATCGACTTCTACCCCGGCGGCTACGGCGCCTATTACGG
>Ga0066703_10000941_pt1 | contig 10302 bp, 6 predicted proteins | sample GraSoiAngelo_152_FD_66505 | JGI IMG/M metagenome (GOLD analysis project Ga0066703, IMG submission 66505) | Grasslands soil microbial communities from the Angelo Coastal Reserve, California, USA - 14_1009_12_30cm | ecosystem: Environmental > Terrestrial > Soil > Grasslands | place: USA...
GTCGTTGCTGTCGCAGAAGGCGCGCACCGGGAGCTCGTAGAAGACCGCGCGCTTGAACCAACGTGGGTCGGAGGCCTCCGGCTCGATCGTGATGCGCGTTGCAGGCGCCGCGGTGGCGATGGCGCTCTCGTCGTTCACGGCCGTCTCAGGTGCAGCACGTGGGCAGGCGCGACGGCGGGGTCGAGACGGACATAGTTCCGCGGACCCTGCCACGTGTACGTCGCGCCGCCGAGCTCGTCGTGCGCCTCGAACGGGCGCTCCGCGGGGATGCCCAGCGCGGCGAGGTCGAGCCACGTGGTGGCCTCGCGGGTCGCGTGTGGGTCGAGGTTGAGGACGAGCAGGAGCACGTCGTCACGGTCCGGCGCGGCACGGCTGACGCAGAGCATCTCCTCGTTGTCGACGTGATGCAGACGCAACGTGCTGAGCTGCGCGATGGCCTCGCGATGCTTGTTGCGGATGGCGTTGAGCTTGGCGATGAACGGCGCGAGCGATTGCGGTTGGTCCCACTTGCGCGGGCGCAGCTGGTACTTCTCGGAGTCGAGGTACTCCTCGCTGCCCTCGCGCAGCGGGATGTTCTCGCCCAGCTCGTACCCGCTGTACATGCCCCACGATGGACAGGTGATCGCAGCCAGCACGGCGCGCAGCCTGAACGCCGGCAACCCACCTCGCTGCAGCGTGGCGTGCAGGATGTCGGGGGTGTTCACCCAGAAGTTGGGGCGGAACCAATCGGCCTCCTCTGTTTGTGACAACTCGTGCAGATACTCGCTCAGCTCCCACTTCGAGTTGCGCCACGTGAAATACGTGTACGACTGCGTGAATCCGAGCTTCGCCAGCCGCTGCATCACCGCCGGACGCGTGAACGCCTCGGCAAGGAAGAGCACGTCGGGATGGCGCGCGTGGATGTCGCGGATCAGCCACTCCCAGAAGCGGAGCGGCTTCGTGTGCGGGTTGTCGACACGAAAGAGGCGGACGCCGCGTGCGATCCAGAAGAGCATCACCTCTCGCAGCGCGGCCCACAGCGCATCTCTGTCGTCGGTGTCGAAGTCGAACGGATAGATGTCCTGATAGCGCTTCGGAGGGTTTTCGGCGTAGCGCACGGAGCCGTCGGCGCGATGACGGAACCACGCCGGGTGCTCGCGAACCCAGGGATGGTCGGCGCTCGTCTGCAGCGCATAGTCGAGCGCGACCTCCAGCCCCGCGCTGCGCGCTTCCGAGAGGAACAGCTCGAAGTCGTCGATGGTCCCCAGGTCGGGGTGCACCGCCGTGTGGCCTCCTTCCGTTGCGCCGATCGCCCAGGGGCTGCCCGGGTCGTCCGGCCCGCATTCGAGCGAATTGTTGCGGCCCTTGCGATGCGTTCGCCCGATCGGATGGATCGGGGGGAGGTAGACGACGTCGAAGCCCATGGCGGCGATCGCGGGCAGGCGCTGCGAGGCGGTGCGGAACGTGCCGCTCCGGGACGGCCGGGAGCCCTCCGAGCGCGGAAACATCTCGTACCAGGCGGAGAAGCCCGCCCGCTCGCGGTCCACCCAAACGGGGAACGGGCCGGCGATGGTCGCCCGGCTCCGGTCTGCGGTGCGCCGCATCAGCGCGACCGCCTGAGGGCGCTCCGCCTGGTGCAGACGAGCGCTCGGTGCTGCACCAGCGCGGAGCTGGCCGGCAAGCATGACGAGCGCGCGCTGGTCGGCCGCCGCGACACCTTCCCGGTGCCGGCGCTCGGCCATGATCGCGCCCTCCTCCAGGTCCAGGCTGGTGTCCTGGCCGGCCTCGATCCGGATGCGGAGGTCGCGCAGCCAGGCGCCGTAGTCGTCGGGCACGCCGCCCACGGCGAAAGCCCAATCACCCACCTGCGTGGGCGTGATCCAGCCGGCGTACCGGTCGTTGCCCTGAGGGTCCAGCGAGACCTCACGCCAGCCGCGTGGCAACGCCGTGGCCTCGCGCAGCTGGGGAAGCGGCGGCCCGTGCCACACCCACCCGAGGAGAGGGTCGTGACCGTCCGCTACCAGGACAGCGGAGATCGGTAGCGGGAGGCCGGCGGTTGCCTTGGCTGGCAGCAGCCCGCAGTCGACGAGTGGCCGAACCCTGTCGACGACGACTCGGCGTGGGTCCACCGGGACGCCCCGCACGCCGTCAGCGAGCGGCCTGGAAGACGACGACGGCTGCTGTGGGCTTGGCGTCAGCGTGGGGCGGTCGCTCACGGCCCGGCGTTGCCGCCTTGGGGCTCGTTCGCTGACCGGATCCCGCGGATCCACGGAGTGGGCTGTGGCTGGAGCGCTTGTCCATCACCTGGTGGGTGTGGTCCGAAAGCCGCGCGTGTACACGCTAGCAGATGCAAGGCGCGATGGACGGCAGGTTTCTCTTCCGGTCCGAAGACAGCGCCCCGTGCAACCTCGCGACGTACAGTCAGGGCGAGTTCCGTATGACCCGTTTCCGGATCGCGCTCGGCGCGGTCATCGTGCTGATCGTAGCGGTGGTGGTCATCACCGCCGTCCGTCCACCCATGCCGCCGAGCGTCAACGGAAGCGCCTCGGCGCAGGTGTACCCGGTGAGCCAGCGGGCGGCCGCACCCGCCTTCACCGGCATCGATGCATGGATCAACAGCGCGCCCCTGACGGCGGCGTCGCTACGCGGCAAGGTGGTGCTCGTCGACTTCTGGACCTTCTCGTGCATCAACTGCGTGCGCACGCTGCCACACCTGCGGCAGCTGTACGACACCTACCGCGGTAGTGGGTTTGTCATCGTGGGCGTGCACTCGCCCGAGTTCGATTTCGAGAAGGTGCTGGCCAACGTCAGGCAGGCCGTTCAGCGTCTTGCCGTCACCTGGCCGGTTGCCGTCGACTCCCAGATGGCGACCTGGAATGCCTTTGGGAATGCCTACTGGCCGGCGGAGTACCTGATCGACCAGCAGGGGAGGGTCGCGTACACGAACATCGGCGAGGGCAACTACGCCGCCACCGACGCGGCGGTCGGCGAACTGCTCGGTGTGACCCGTGCCGGCTCCCCGTCGGCGACGGCGGTGCCCACCGACATCACCCCAGAGCTCTACGCCGGGAGCCAGCGCGGACAGCTCGTCGCCGGCGAGGCGTATGGCGCGCCGGGATCGCCGCTGTTCTACCCGGATCCCGGGCGGCCGCGGGACGTCGACGCGATCCAGGTGACCGGCACGTGGACCGACGAGGCCCAGTACCTGCGGGCGGACGGAACTGGACACGTGCGCCTCAACTTCCACGGCGACGCGCTCTACGTCGTGGCAGGTACGTCCGCGGGTGCCATCCACGTCGGCGTGAGCCTCGACGGCGGCCCGGTGCCGGCCGGGCGGTCGGGAAGCGCGCTGTCCGCATCCGCGTTCGACGTGGGGCGGCATGACCTGTATCCGCTGCTCGCCGGCGTGGGCCCCGGCTACCACCTGATCGACCTGACGGTTCCGGCGGGCTTCGAGCTCTACACGTTCACGTTCGGTTGATGCTCACGCTCGCGGGCGTCGCCGCCACGTTCGTCGCGGGGCTGGCGTCCTTCGTGGCGCCGTGCACCGTCCCGCTCCTGCCCGCGTACCTCGCCTGCGTGTCGGGGGCGAGCGCTGCCGACATCGCCGACCCGAAGCAGGCGCGCAGCTTCCGGGCCAGGCTGCTCGCCGGCTCGCTGCTGTACGTCGCCGGCTTCACCACCGTCTTCGTGGTCCTCGGGCTCACCGCGGGCGGGCTGGCCAGGATCGCGCAGGGTCCTGGCAGTGGCCGCGCCGTGGAGATCGCGGGCGGCGTGATCGTCGCCCTGTTCGGGCTCGCGATCCTTGGCGCCATTCGCGTCGGGCCGCTGGAGCGCATCTACGCGATGCGCCTCCCGGAGCGGCTGCAGCGGCGCGGGGTGGCCGGCGCGTTCGTCGTCGGCACCGTCTTCGGCATCGGATGGACGCCGTGCGTGGGGCCATATCTCGCCGCGGCGCTCACGCTCGCGGCCGTGAGCGGGCACGCTGCCGCCGGCGCCCTGCTCCTTGCCGTCTACTCGATCGGGCTCGGCATGCCGTTCGTGCTCACCGCGCTGCTCTGGGCGTCGCTGCCTGGGCTCCCGCGACGGCTCACCCGCCTGGCTCGACCGCTCACGCTCGCCGGTGGCGCGCTGACCATCGGCCTCGGTGTCCTCATCGCCACCGGTGCCTACAGCCACGTCACGTCATACCTGGCGCAGCTCTCCACACCGCACTGACGTGCAGCGCGGGACGGGACGGGCTGCTCGGGGCCACGGCGTCGGCGACGCCTATTCGACGTCGCTCGCGCCTGACACTCGCCGGCGGGGACCACCGCCGGCTCCGTGACGACCCCTACGCAGCCCGTCCCGTCCCGCGTATGAACGCTTTGCGGTGGGAAGATGAATCGGCCATGACTGACGGCGACCGTTTCGGCACGCTGACGGCGCTGCAGGACGGCGTCGCGTACCACGGTCTCGCGAAGCTTGCAGACCGCGGCGTCGGTGACGTGTCGCGGCTGCCGATGACAGTCAAGATCCTGCTCGAGAACCTCGTCCGCAACGCCGGGTCGCGATTCGCGCGCGACGAAGACGTCGAGGCGCTGGCGCGCTGGGACGGACGGCCACCGGCCCACGATCGCGAGCGCGCGTTCGTGCCGGCGCGCGTGCTGCTGCAGGACTTCACCGGCGTGCCGGCGGTCGTCGACCTGGCCGCCATGCGCGCGGCAGTGGCGCGCGCCGGGGGCGATCCGATGCGCATCGATCCGCTGGTGCCGGTCGACCTCGTGGTCGATCACTCGGTGCAGGTCGACGCGTTCGGCAATGCCGAGGCATACGAGCGCAACATCGAGCGCGAGTACGAGCGTAACCGCGAGCGTTACGTGCTACTGCGCTGGGCGCAGCAAGCGTTTCGCGGCTTCCGCGTCGTGCCGCCGGGGATGGGCATCGTGCATCAGGTCAACCTCGAGTACCTGGCACGCGTCGTGCAGCTGCGCGAGGTCGACGGTGGGCGCGTCGCCGTGCCCGACACGCTCGTCGGCACCGATTCGCACACCCCGATGGTCAATGGCCTCGGCGTGCTCGGCTGGGGTGTCGGAGGCATCGAGGCCGAGGCGTGCATGCTGGGACAACCGCTGTTCCTGCTAGCCCCCGTCGTGGTGGGCGTGCGCTTTCACAACGCGCTGCCACCTGGCACCACCGCCACCGATCTGGTGTTGACACTCACGGAGATGCTGCGCAAGCACGGCGTCGTCAACAAGTTCGTCGAGTTCTGCGGCGCCGGTCTCTCGTCGATGACGGTGCCCGATCGAGCAACGCTGTCGAACATGTCACCCGAGTTCGGCGCCACCGCCTCGCTCTTCCCCGTCGACGATCAGACGCTGCGGTATCTGCGCGACAGCGGTCGGGAGCCCGAGCATGTAGCGCTCGTCGAGCGGTACTGCAAAGCGCAGCACATGTTCCGCACCGACGAGTCGGAGACGCCCGTCTTCAGCGAGATGCTCGAGCTCGACCTGGCCACCGTGGAGCCCAGCGTCGCCGGACCGAAGCGCCCGCAGGACCGTGTCCCACTGTCGCGCGTGTGGGACTCGTTCACCGCGGTGTGGCAGAACGGTGATTCCCCGAAACGCGGCGAAACCGCGAACCGCACCGACAGCGATCCCGACGCGCTGCCCAGGCTCGTCGAGGAGGGCGGCGTCGACCCAGACGCAGAGCCGGTCACCACCGTCCCCGCGGATCCGGACGACGCCGCATCGGTGCGCAACGGCTCTGTCGTCATCGCCGCCATCACGTCGTGCACCAACACCTCGAATCCATCCGTGATGGTCGCGGCCGGCCTTCTCGCGCGCAACGCGGCCGAGCGCGGGCTTCGCCCGCCCGAGTATGTCAAGACCTCGCTTGCGCCGGGCTCCCGCGTGGTCACCGACTATCTCGAGCGCGCCGGGTTGCTCAGCGCGCTCGACACACTGCGCTTCTACCTCGTCGGCTACGGCTGCACGACGTGCATCGGCAACAGCGGTCCACTTCTCGAACCCATCGCGGAGCGCATCGAGTCGAACGATCTCGCGGTGGCCGCGGTGCTGAGCGGCAACCGCAACTTCGAGGGTCGCATCCACCCTCAGGTGAAGGCGGCGTATCTCGCCTCGCCGCCGCTCGTCGTCGCGTTCGCGCTGGCGGGCCGGCTCGACATCGATCTCACCCGGGAGCCGCTGGGCAGAGATGTCGAGGGCAAGGACGTGTTCCTGGCCGATCTCTGGCCGAGCAACGAGGAAGTGGGCGCCGCGGTGCGCCGCGCGGTCGCGCGAGACATGTTCACCAGCCAGTACGCGCGCATCTTCGACGGCGACGCGCACTGGCAGCAGCTTCCCGCCCCCACGGGCGCACTGTTCGTGTGGGAGGACGACTCGACGTACGTCCGCGAGCCACCCTTCTTCGTCGACATGCCGGCCGAGCCGGCACAGCTGCGTGACATCGAGAACGCGCGCGTGCTCGCGCTGCTGGGGGACTCGATCACCACGGATCACATCTCGCCCGCCGGCAGCATCGCCGGCATGAGTCCGGCCGCGGGGTACCTGCGTGAGCACGGCGTCGAGCTGCGCGACTTCAACACGTACGGAGCGCGTCGTGGCAACCACGAGGTGATGGTGCGTGGCACCTTCGCGAACATCAGGCTGCGCAACCAGCTCGCCGCGGGCAAGGAGGGCGGATGGACCACGCACCTCCCCAGCGGCGACGTGATGACCATCTACGACGCGTCGGCGCGCTATGCGAACGATGGCGTGCCGCTGGTGGTCATCGCCGGGCACGAGTACGGTTCCGGGTCGAGCCGGGATTGGGCGGCGAAGGGCCCCATGCTGCAGGGAGTTCGATGCGTCATCGCCCAGTCCTACGAGCGCATCCACAGAAGCAATCTCGTGGGCATGGGCATTCTGCCGCTGCAATTCCACGACGGCGAGAGTGCCGAGACGCTCGGGCTCGACGGGCACGAGACGTTCACGGTTCGCGGCATTGCTGGCGCGGGCCCGGGCGCGACTCTGCGGGTGAGCGCCCGCCGCGCCGACGGCTCTGAGGTTGCGTTCGACGCGCTGTGCCGACTCGACTCGAACACCGACGTCGACTACCTGCGCCACGGCGGCATTCTCCAGCTGGTGCTGCGCCAGCTCATGACGCGCTGAAGGCCCCTGCGAGCGCGCGGTGCCGGTGTGGAGACACCGACCGGAGCCTGACGCGCTAGGCTACGAGTAGCGCCTCATTCGTGACAGGGGAGAACTCGTGGTAGCCGTCATCGTCATCCTCGTCGTCGTACTGCTCGTGCTGTTGGCCGGCGTGGTCTCGTACAACCGCTTCGTCTCCGGGCGCGTCTCCGTACAGAACGCGTGGGCCGACGTGGATACGGAGCTCAAGCGTCGATACGACCTCGTACCGAACCTGGTCAACACCGTGCAGGGATACGCGGCCCACGAGCGCGGGGTTTTCGAAGAGGTGGCGCGCACCCGTTCCGCCGCGCAGGCGGCCCAGGGACCGGCGGAGCAGTCCGCTGCCGAAGGCCCGTTCGTGCAAGCGCTGGGACGCCTCTTCGCCGTGGCCGAGAACTACCCAGAGCTGAAGGCAAACCAAAACTTTCTGCAGCTGCAGGCGACTCTCTCCGACACCGAAGACCGCATCCAGTCCGCGCGCCGCGTGTACAACGCGTATGTGCAGCAATTCAACCGCCGCGTGCAGGCGTTTCCGTCGAGCCTCATCGCACAATGGTTCCACTTCCAGAACGCCGCCTTCTTCAACATTCCCGACGCGGACCGCGCCGTGGTGGGCGAACCGCCCCGGGTCGATTTCAGCAACATCACGTCCGGTGTGTATCCAGCGGCGCCCACGTCCGCAACCGGGCCGCCGGCGGGCGGCTCGTCTCCACCGGAGAGTTCATCGTCCCCCTGAGGCGACACCGGTGAGGACCGCGCCGCGTCGCTGGGAGGTCGGGGTTCACGCACCGCTGGCGGAGTACGGCACCGTGCTCGGCCGCGTGCTGGCTGCGCGCGGCCTCGACCGGGAGTCGGCAGCCGCTTTCCTCGACCCGGGAGCGTCGTACCACGACCCGCTGCTTCTGCCCGACATGGAGCACGCCGTCGCGGTGATTCGCGGTGCGGTTGCGGAGGGCTCGCGCATCGCCGTGTACGGCGACTACGACGCCGACGGGGTGACCGCGTGCGCGATGCTCACGCGCGTCCTGCGCGCCGCGGGAGCGGACGTGGAGCCGTACATACCGAATCGCATGACCGAGGGCTACGGGCTGCACGGTGCTGCACTCGACGAGCTCGCGTCACGCGGCGTCTCGTGCGTCATCACCGTCGATTGCGGAACGAGCAGCGTCGACGTCGTCGCGGGACGGCCGCGCGGGATGCGTCTCGTAGTCACCGACCACCATCTGCCGCTCGCACCCGACGGGATTCCGCGTCTCGCCCCTGCCGATGCCCTCGTCAACCCCAAGCTGCCCTCGAACCGCTCGCCGTTCGACGCCCTTGCCGGTGCCGGCGTCGCGTTCAAGCTCGTGCAGGCGCTCGAGGATGCGCGCGTCGTCCCGCCGGGAAGTGCCGGCGGGTCCGAGGCACTCGCCGCCCTGGGGACGGTGGCGGACATGATGCCGCTGGTCGGTGAGAACCGGATCATCGTGCGCCACGGGTTGCCGCGACTCACCGACGTCACGGGCATTCGCGCGTTGAGCGAGGTGGCAGGTGTGGCCCCGCCGCTACGGGCCGCCGATGTCGCGTTTGCCATCGGTCCTCGCATCAACGCCGCGGGCCGCATGGAGGACGCGCGCCTCGCGTTGCAGCTCTGCCTGGCCGAGGACGCCGACATCGCGAGCCGGCTCGCGCTTCAGCTCGACGCTCAGAACCGCGAGCGCCAGGCGGCGGTGGCCGCCGCGCTGGTCGATGCGGAGGCACGAGTGGCCGAGCTCGACGACGGCGCGCCGGCGATCGTGCTGGGCGACTCGGCGTGGCCCATGGGCATCGTCGGCCTGGTCGCCGGCCGGCTGGCGGAGCGGTATGCGCGGCCGGCGTTCGTCGTCTGTCTCGACCCAACCGAGGCCAAAGGGTCGGCTCGGTCGGTCCCCGGTGTGCACATCGTGCGGGCACTCGACCGCGCCGCCCCCGCGCTGCTGCGCTACGGAGGCCATGCGGCTGCCGCCGGGTTCAGTCTCGAGGCGAACCGCCTCGACGAGTTCCGCACGATCGTCAGCGCGGCGGTCGCCGAGCAGCTGGCCGACGCGCGGCCGGAGCGCGTCTTCGCCATCGACTGCGCCATCGACGCATCCGAGGCGACGCCCGCGCTGTGCCGCGAGCTGGCCGCGCTCGAGCCGTGCGGTCTGGGCAATCCGGCCCCGCTGCTCGCGCTGCGCGGTGTGCGCGTGCTCGGCGCGACTCCGTTCGGTGCGGAGCGCCAGCACGTGCGCGTCGTCTTCGGCGGTGACACCGGCATCCTCGAGGCCACAGCGTTCCACAAACCCAGCCTGGCCGAGCACCTGCCCCGCGGGCGCCTGGTCGACGCGTGCTTCTCCATCGAGATGAGCTCGTGGCAGGGCCAGGATCGCGTCCAGGCGCGATTGCGGGACCTCCGTCCCGCCGGGCGTGTGGAGCTGGCCGCGGCCGGCTGAGCGACATCGCCCCAACCGCCCACGCCAACTGAGTCTTGCGGCACGTCCCGCTCGGTGCTAGCGTCGGCACAGGCCCGGTCGCGGCGGACGAGCGGTGGCGCCGCGGCGGGCCGATCCCCCACCCACACGCCCTCGCTCTGGCGGACGCAGGGTCTGCGGAGGCTCCCCATGTTCGAGGAAGTCGGCATCCCACGACTCGTGGTCGCGGGCCTTGGTTCCGGTGCGGGCAAGACATCGATTGCACTCGGACTGGTCGCGGCGTTGCGGGCGCAAGGGCGCACCGTGCAGACGTTCAAGGTCGGGCCTGATTTCATCGACTGCGCGTACCTCGCCCATGCCAGTCGCCGGCCGTGCCGCAACCTCGACTCATGGATGCTCGGCGACGAGGGGGTGCGCCGCTCGCTCGCGCACGGTGTGATCGGCGCCGACTGCGCCGTGATCGAAGGCGTGATGGGCGTGTACGACGGGCACGGCATGCGCATCGACGGACATGGGCCCACCGGCGACGGGCGGTTTCCCGGCAGCACCGCAGAGGTGGCCCGGCTGATCCAGTCGCCCATCGTGCTCGTCCTGGACGCCGGAGCAATGAGCGAGACAGCGGCCGCCGCCGCGCTCGGCGTGAAGCAGCTGGACTTGAGTGGCAACGTCGTCGGGGTGATCCTCAACAACGTGCCCAGTGACTACCGCCGGCGCGTCATCGA
>Ga0066703_10000957_pt1 | contig 10255 bp, 8 predicted proteins | sample GraSoiAngelo_152_FD_66505 | JGI IMG/M metagenome (GOLD analysis project Ga0066703, IMG submission 66505) | Grasslands soil microbial communities from the Angelo Coastal Reserve, California, USA - 14_1009_12_30cm | ecosystem: Environmental > Terrestrial > Soil > Grasslands | place: USA...
CGGTTCAGCATCGCGGTGTAGTAGCCCCACCACCGGCCCACGTCGACATCCTGGAACGACCGCCAATCCGTCACCCCGCGGCGGGCGAAATGCACGGTCCCGCTGATCCCGCCCGCTTGGACCACCATCTCCAGGCCGTGGTCACCGATGATGTCGCGGTAGCCCTTGGCGAGATCGTCACCAATCTGCTGGGCGTGACGGATTCCCGAGCGCGTCAGGATCTTCGTCATCGTCACGAGCCCCGCGGAAATGCTGAGGGGATTCGCGTTGAACGTCCCTGCGTGGCCGATCTGACCCGGGACCACTTGATCCATGATCGACCTCGATCCGCCGACCGCCGCGAGCGGGAATCCGCCGCCAATCGCCTTCCCGAGCACCTTGACATCCGGGGTGACGCCGAACGCGTCCTCCGCGCCGCCGTACCACTTGCCGCACGTCTTGACCTCGTCGAAGATCAGGAGCGCGCCGATCTCAGTGGCGATCTTCCGCAGGCCTTCGAGGAATCCCGGTTTCGGCGGGACGTAGCCCATGTTCATCGGCACGGGCTCGAGGATGATCCCCGCGATGTCGTCGGCGTGTTCGTTGGCCAGGGCCTCCGTCGCCACGAGGTCGTTGAACGGCGCGACGACCGCGGTCTGCACGAGTTCCGGTAGGAGACCCTTCGACGACGGCACCGGGTTCGGCCGCCTTCGATCTCCGGAGTCCTCTTTCTTCGGTTTGATCGACACCATGAGGGCGTCGTGAGATCCGTGGTAGCAGCCTTCGAACTTCAGGATCCGGCGGCGACCCGTGACGGCTCGAGCGAGCCGAACCGCGAACAACGTCGCATCGAGGCCCGTCATCGAGAACTTGAGGCGGTCCAACCGGAACCGACGGCAGACGTGGTCCGCGAGGGGGCCCGCGTCGACCGACTCGAAACCAAAGATCGTGCCGTTCGAGACCCGCTCCCGCATCGCCTTCGCGAGGATCGGGTGGCTGTGACCCGCGACCAGCGCGCCGAAGGCCATGCAGAAGTCGATGTATTCCGTTCCGTCCGCATCCCAAATCCGCGAGCCTTTCGCTTTGCGAACGTAAAGGGGGTACGGGTCGACGAGACGGTAGTTGCTGTTGACCCCGAAGGGGATCCGCTTCTTCGCGGCCTCCCACGCCTGCGCGGATTTCTTCGTCCGCCGGCGAAACGCTTGGAGTTCTTCCTCCCACGACTGCATGATATCGATAAGTCGTCGCTCGAACGCTCGCATACTATAAACGGTTTCGCGCAACAGATGCAATGTTCTCGGATGCAGCAATGAAAGACTGGCCATCGGACGAAAATGACCGCGTCCTCCAAATGTTAACCTTAAACAAGGTTGACTTTCGACACGACGACGGTTCGCCCCGATGGTCTCGGTGAACGATGTTAAAGGGACTCCCAGCGTTCTCCATGGGATGGCGTTCGACGTCATCATCCGAGGGGGGCGCGTGCTCGACGGTACGGGCTCCGCTTGGCGCGTCGCCGATATCGGAATCCGCACAGGGAAGATCGCACGAGTGGGCCGCCTCGGCCGTGCGAAGTGCGACCGGGCGATCGACGCGTCGGGGACGTATGTCGCGCCCGGCTTCATCGACATTCACACGCACAGCGACATCGGAATCCTCGTCGAGCCCACCGCGGAGTCCGCGGTCCGCCAGGGCGTCACGACGCACGTGATCGGGAACTGCGGCGATTCACCCGCGCCGATCAGCGAGCGATATCGGGACCTCGCGGTCCGCCGGTTCGAGTACTATGCACGGGCGAAAGATTGGAATTGGTCGACCTATGCCGAATATCTCAATTTCATGGCCCGCCAGGGGGTCGGCATCAACATTGCGGGCCTCGTCGGCCACGGGAGCGTGCGCCTCGCAACGATGGGCTTCGAGGAAAGGCCGCCGACACCGGATGAGATGCGCTCAATGAAGGATCACGTCGACGAGGCGATGCGCGCCGGCGCGTTCGGCATGAGCACGGGCCTCGTCTATCCACCAGGTTGTTTCGCGGCCACCGATGAGATCGTCGAGCTCGCCAAGGTCGTCGCTCGTCACCGCGGCTTCTATGCCTCGCACATCCGTGGAGAGCGAGAGACGATCGTCGACGCGGTCCGAGAATGCATCGACATCGGCGAGCGCGCCGGTTGTCCTGTGCAGATCAGCCACAACAACCCGAAATATGGCGGCATCGGAAAGTCCTCGCAGATCCAACGTCTGTGGGAAGCGGCAAGGCAACGCGGTGTCGATGTCCTTGCGGACAACGATGCACACACCGATTTCGGCCCTCCCTTGAGCCACGCGCTGCCCCAATGGACGCAGAAACTCTCCACGGACGAGCTCGTCGCGATTTTGCGAGACCCGGCAAAACGCGAGGCGTTGAAGGACGAGGTCCAAGCGGACCGACGTCCGGGTGCCGGGTACGTTGGCTTGTTGGTGCACGATCGGTTTGACCGGATCTGGCTCCTCCGGTGTCCGCAGGATCCGACGAAGGACGGGCTTACGATCGCAGAACTCGCGCACCGCCGCGGCGTCGATCCGTGGACTGCGTACTTCGAGGTGATCGTGGAAGAACGGGACGGGGCCGTAGGCCTGTTCGACTACATGGACCTCGAAGAGATCAAGTCGACTTTGCAGCATCCGTTGGTCATGATATGCTCCGACGGCTGGGTCGCGCCCGCGGAGGAGCGAACGTTGCCGACGGCTCCGTATCAGCCCTGCACGTACGGCGAGTTCCCTGGCATCCTGGAGAGGTTTGTCGTGAAAGAGAAGGTGCTGAGCCTCGAAGACGCAATCCACAAGATGACCGGAATGCCTGCGGCACGCCTCAGCCTCTCCGATCGAGGGCAGATCCGTGCGGGCCTTGCCGCGGACCTCGTGGTCTTCGACTTGGACCGCGTCCGGGATCGCGCGACGAACCCGTGGCCCCACGCGTATCCATTTGAGAACTATCCGCACGATTACCCGGAGGGAATCGACTGGGTCCTGGTGAACGGACGACTTGCCGTGGAGGACGGCGAGGCGACCGGAGCCCGCGCCGGAATCGTGTTGCGACATCGGGGTGCGTGATCGATCTCGGGTCTAATGGCGGAACCGACTTAAGCGGAAGGACCTCTTCGGATCGAGATGACCATCGCGGTCGTCAAGAGACGATTCCTCGACAAGAGGATTCAGAGGAGCGTCTTCCGCATCCTGCGGGACAGCGCCCTGTGTTCCATGTCGACCGTCGCTCCGGGAAACCGAGCCCACATCAACACGGCGTACTTCTGCTATTCGCCGGACCTGAACTTCTACTTCCTCTCCGACCCCGATTCGTTGCACTGCAAGAACCTCGAGCGGAATCCATCGATGGCTATGATGGTCATGAACTCGTCGCAGACGTGGGGTGGCAGCGACCGAGGGATCCAGCTGTTCGGGACGTGCCATCGAGTCCGCGGGCCGGCCGCGAAAGAGGCGGAGCGGCGGTACGGTTCTCGCTTTCCCGGGTACGCGACGTGGCTTCGGAGAACCGACCGCTCGGGTCGGCGCGGCGCCGACCTCTTGCGATCGTACGCGTTCTACCGATTCGTCCCGACCCGGATCAAGATCCTCGATGAGGCGGAATTCGGCGGTGCGGCATTCGTAATCGCAGGCGTGACGCGACGACATCCGAACGGGCGAACGCCCGCCGCGATCGTGACGTGGCTCGCCACCGAGGAACTCCGCCCTCAGGGACACGCTCGCGGAAAGGCCGCGGCCGAATGATGTTCGCGATCGCGGCAAGTTGGCCAGAAGCCATCAAATAGGGGTCGCCGGGATACGGCGGCCGTGGCGCCGGCAAGAGAGCACACGTTTGATCTCCGGACGCGCTTCGACTCGACAGTCTTCTCGGGCGGGGCGAGCGTTTCGGCCGCCCGCCCAAGCTAGCCGCCACGGCCAGGACGAGGTGAATGCTTTGACAACGAAACCGTTCCATGGGCATGCAATCCGAGGTCAAGAAGCCGTCCTCCGGTCGCCTCTCTTCGAGGGCCGGTTCGGGCGGATGTTTCGAAATCTGCCGCCGTTCCTTCCCCCGGGCTCGGCCCTCGCCGCACTCGCCCAGCAGATGGTGGAGCCCGAGCCGAAACCGGGTGACCAGGACACGGGTGGCGACAATCCCGACATCCCGGCGGGGTTCACCTACTTCGGGCAATTCGTCGACCACGACCTCACGTTCGATCCGACGTCGAAACTCCAACGCGACAACGACCCGGACGCCCTGGTCGATTTCCGCACTCCGCGGTTCGACCTCGATTCGATCTACGGCCGAGGACCGGACGATCAACCGTTCCTCTACGAGCCGGACAGCCTCCACTTCCTCATCGGGCACAACGCGGCCAACGAAGACGACCTCCCGCGGAACGTGAACGGCCGGGCGTTCCTGGGGGACAGCCGCAACGACGAGAACCTGATCGTTTCGCAACTCACGCTCGGGTTCCTGAAGTATCACAACCGGGTCGTCGACGCGCTCGCCCACGTCCCGGAAGACATGCGGTTCGATGAGGCACGACGGATTGTCCGCTGGCACTTCCAGTGGACGGTCATCCACGACTTTCTGGTGCGCCTCGTCGGCCGCGAGGTGATTCGAGATATCCTCCGGCCCGACACGTTCGCGATTCCCACGGAGCAAGGGACGAAGACCGCGAAAACACTGCGGGTCGATCTGAGGTTCTTCCATTGGCACAACCGCGTGTTCATGCCGGTCGAGTTCTCCGTCGGCGCGTATCGGTTCGGGCACAGCATGGTCCGGGGCGAGTACGAGCTGAACGACGCGGTTCAGGACATCCCGATCTTCGCGAAACCTCCCGAGCCTGACCTCCGCGGATTTCGCGAGCTGCCCGCGGGACACGTGATCCAGTGGGCGCGGTTCTTTCAGTTCACGGGAGCCAACCTCGTCACGCAACCCTCGCGGAGGATCGATACAAAACTCGCGTTCGGCCTCAGCCTCCTCCCGGATAGCGTGGCAAAAGGCATCGCCGCGCTCGCGGAGCGGGATCTGAAGCGCGGCAAAGCACTCGGCTTGCCGTCGGGCCAAGCGGTCGCGCGGGCGATGGGAATCCCGGAAGACCTCATTTTGCAACGGGACGACTTGAAGCCGCTCCCTCCGGACTTGATCAAAGCGTTCGGAAGGGACACCCCTCTCTTCTTCTATGTCCTCAAAGAGGCCGAGGTATTCAGTCATGGCCGGAAGCTGGGCCCGGTCGGGGGCCGCATCGTCGCTGAGGTCCTCATCGGCCTCATCCGAGGAGATCCGGCGTCGTTCTTGAGCGTCCAACCGATGTGGCAACCGAAGGCCGGAGAATTCGGCGCGCCGAAGGATGGCGAGTTCTCGGTGGCCGACTTACTACGTTTTGCGAAGGTAACAATCTCTTGAGACGACGGCGGCCGGCCGGTTCATTGCGCAATCTTCGGCTTTCTGTTCATGAGCCCCAAGTCATCAAATAGGGCCCTTCGGGATACGAGTCGATCGATGCCCGCGTTGCTCTTAACGGAAAAGGAGGTCGAGGGCCTCCTCCAGATGGGCGATGCGTTGGTGGCCGTCGAGGAAGGACTGCGGGCCATGGGGCGAGGCGAGGCAACCAACCGCCCACGGCAGCGAGTCGGAACCCGAGAGACCGCGGTCAACGTGATGCTCGCATCGTGGCCGGCGCGCGGCTATGCTGGATTCAAGTATTACACCGCGTCTCGCGCAGGAATTCGCTTTTGGGTCCACCTGTTCGACATGGCGACCGGCGAGCTGCTCGCCTTGATTCAGGCCGATCGCCTCGGACAGCAGAGGACTGGAGCGGCCTCGGGCGTCGCGACGAAATATCTCGCGCGCGCCGATGCATCGACGGTCGGCATCGTCGGCACGGGATGGCAGGCAGAGAGCCAGCTGGAGGCGGTCTGCGCGGTCCGCTCCATTCGGCGACTCCGATGCTTCGGTCGAGACAAGGCGCATCGCGAAGCCTTCGCGAAGAAGATGTCCTCCGTCCTCGGGGTAAACGTCGAAGTGGCGAAATCTGCCGAAGAGGCGATCCGCGAGGCCGACGTTGCCATCACCGCGACGAACGCGCCCCAACCCGTCATCCATGGAGATTGGCTGCGCGCGGGATGTCACATCAACGCCATCGGAGCGAACCGACTAGAGACGCGGGAGCTCGATGACGCCGCGATCCGTCGATGCGCATTCGTCGGGACCGACTCGATCGAGCAGGCGAAAGAAGAGAGCGGCGACCTCGTCGAGCCGATGAAACGGGGGGTGATCACATGGGACCGCGTCCACGAGATCAGCGAAGTCGTCGCGGGCAAAGTCCGGGGGCGGACGAACGACGACGACATCACGTTGTTCAAATCCCACGGAATCGCGATGGAGGACGTCGCCGTGGCTGCGCTTGTGTACGAGCGGGCACGCGACCGGGGAATCGGCAAGTCGATCTCCCTCTGACAACCCACCGACGAGTGGATATCCGAAATCCAAGACCGCACCGGCTCGGTCCAGGTTCGATCCATCAGCCGATGCCTCAAGGCTCCGTCTCGCGGAGGCGCTCGAGGTATCGGCTCACCGGATTGAAGAAGATGAAAACCATCGGGAGGACCAGGTAGATGAGCAACGCGACCGTCGTGTTCACGAAGGAGACCGCGATGGCCACCGGGGTGATCACGGGACCGATCGCGAGCCAGACGCGCACTTTGTGGACCAGCTCCGGGTCGAGGCCCGGTTCAATCAGGCCCCGATCTCCGGTCAGGTACCACCAAATCACATAACCGAGGGCGGCCAGCAGACCGAGGACCGCGCCGTAGAGGCTCAAGGCAATCGGGTCTTGGGGATATGTGCCCATCAGGGAGGCGGCGAACGGGATGAGGGCGATGCCCATGAGGAACAGAACGTTCAGCCACACAAGGGTGCGGTTCACGCGCAACACGAAGTGGAAGACCTGGTGGTTGGCGAACCAATAGACCCCCAGGACGATGAAACTGATGAAGAATGTCGCGAACCGAGACCACAGCCCGACCAGATCTCCCCCCAAGCCCTCCGGTCCGAGCGTCGCGGGAGCGCGGAGCTCCAAGACGAGGATCGTCATCGCGATGGCGAAGACTCCGTCGATCAGGGTCTCGAGACGATTCTTCGGGAGCCCGTGTGCCCTCGGCTTAGGTGCGTCCGCCCGTCTCCCCCCCCGACCCAGCCACATGGAGCCGAGCCTTAAAGCACCGGCGCTGGCGATTCGCCAGAACGCGACCTCGAGGAAGGACGGCCGGCGGACCGCACCGCGGCAGCCATCGCGTCGATGAAACCCGGGTCCGTGTTCGGCGAGTCCGTGCGTTCGAGTTGAAGGCCTCTCTCCGAAGCGAATGCCCGAGCCTCGATGTCCACATCGTACAGGATTTCTAAATGGTCCGAGACGAATCCGAACGGAACCATGAGCACGGCCTTCTCACCGGTCTTTCCGATCTCTTCCAGGACTTCCTCAAGCGGAGGTCCGAGCCATGCCTCGTCAGTCCGGCCCGCACTCTGCCACGCCATTCGAGCTCGGAGAGGCGGCAGTCGACGGAGCACGAGGGCCATCGTCTCGGACAGTTCCCGTTCATACGGGTCCCCTCCGTCGATGAGTTTCTTCGGGAGGCTATGGGCGGTGAACACGACGACCGGGTCGTGGAAACTCCTCTGTGCGAGGAGCTCGAGACCCTCCCGGACCTTCGCCGCGAACATGCCGATTAGCGCAGGCTCCGTGTTCCAACTCTCGACATACGCCACATCAGGCCGCCGGGCGACCGTCGAAAGCGCGGCGTCGGCGGCGGCGAAATAGGCCCCCACGCTCCTACGGGAGTAGTACGGCGTCAGCGGCAGGACGACAAGCCGGTCCACGCCGTCCGCGACGACTTCCGGGATCACATCCCGGATGTATGGTCGCCAGTTCCTCATGCCGACGTAGCACCGGTAAGTTGCCCGGTCGTCGCCGTTCAGGCGGCCTTCAAGGGCGTTGGCCTGGGCCCGCGAAATGTCCAGGAGCGGTGATTTCCCGCCGATTCGGCGGTATCGCTCCCGAAATTCGTTAACGAGATCGTCGCTTGTAGGCCGCCCCCCGCGCACGTCCAGAAGGAACGGACCGACCTCATCGAGCGAGTTGGGTCCCCCTACGGCCGTTAACAGGACGGCCGTCCGTTCGTCCTCGGAAATTCTCGACATAACGGCCTCCTCATCCCCGCCGAGTCGACTCGTGGACGAGCCCCACGAGCGCTCGCAACTCGTCCTGATGCGTCTCCGGCAAGACTCCGTGGCCCAGGTTGAACACATGGCCGGTACGGTTCCCGATCCGGTCTAACACGTCCTGGGCCGCCGGCCGCCAAACGTCCGCCGGGCCGAGGAGGGCGGCCGGGTCCAGATTGCCTTGAATGCCCCGGTCCTCGCCAATCCGCCGCCAAGCGGTATCGATCGGAATCCGCCAGTCCACGCCAACGACGTCCCCTCCCGCCGCGGCAAAGGATTCGAGGAATCCGGATGTGCCCGTGCCGAAATGGATGCACGGGACTCCCGTCTCGCGGATTTCGTGAAAGAGGCGGCGCGTGAACGGAGACACACTCTCATCATATTCGCGGGGGCTCAGCGCGCCGGCCCAGCTGTCGAACAGTTGGAGGGCTTGGGCGCCGGCATCGACCTGGGCCCGAAGGTACGTGGCCATCCCATCGACGAGGAAGTTCATCAACCGCCGCCAGTCGGCAGGATGCGCATGCATGAACGACTTCGTCGCGAGGAAATCCCGGGAGGACCCGCCTTCGATCAGGTAGCTCGCCAGGGTAAACGGCGCGCCGGCGAATCCGATGCAAGGGACCGCCGCTATGGCTCGTACGCGGCGAATCGTCTCGAAGACAAACGGCAGGTCTCTCACGGGATCGAGCCGCTTCAATCGGTCGACGTCTTCGGAGGTGCGAATGCGGGGCTCGAGGATCGGACCCTCGCCGGCGTCGATCCGGACCCGGATGCCCATCGCCTCGACCGGCAACAGGAGATCCGCGAACACGATCGCGGCGTCCACCCCGAGCTCCCGGAGGGGCTGGAGGGTCACCTCGGCGGCCAGGTCCGGCGACTTTGCGATTTGCAAGATACCGTGCTCCGCGCGGATCGCCCGGTAGGCCGGGGAGGACCGACCGGCTTGACGCATGAACCAGACCGGGGTGCAGTCCACGGGCTCGCGCCAGCACGCACGCAAGAAACGATCGTTCAAGAATTCCGGACCTCCCGGAGCGCGGCCGCGGCCGCTTCGATCGTCCGCTCGACCTCCGGCCCACGGTGCGACGAGGATAGGAAGAAGCTCTCAAACGGAGCGGGCGGAAAGTACACACCGCCCTTCAGCAGAGCCCAGAAGAAGCGCCCATACGTGGTCTTGTTCATCGCCTGCGCGTCGCGGAAGTTCCGGACGGGCTCGGGCCCGAAAAAGATGCCCATCATCGATCCGACGCGAGGCACCTGCACCTCCATGTCCGCGTCGTCGGCTGCATCACGGAGCCCCGTCTCGAGTTGAGCGCTGCGCTTCTCCAAACTCGCGTACAGGCTGGGGCGCAGCTGACTCATGGTCGCTTGGCCGGCCGCCATCGCCATCGGGTTCCCGGCGAGGGTCCCCGCCTGGTACACCGGGCCGAGCGGGGCGACCATCCCGAGGATGTCCCGCCGCCCTCCGTAGGCCCCGAGGGGCATGCCGTGGCCGAGGATCTTCCCCAGACAGGTGACGTCCGCCGCGACGCCGTACTTCTCTTGGGCACCGCCCGGCGCAACCCGAAAGCCCGTGATGACCTCATCGAAGACGAGCAGGCTGCCGAACTCCCGAGTCATCCGGCGGAGGCCTTCGAGGAAATCGGGGCCCGGCGGGACAACGCCCATATTCCCGGCGATGGGCTCGACCAAGACGGCCGCAATCTGATCCCCGTAGGTGCGGAAGAGACCCTCCACGGAAGCGAGGTCGTTGTACTGCGCCAACAGCGTGTCCCGCACCGCGTTGTCGGGGACGCCCGCGGAACCCGGCAAGGTCGCGGCGGCCAGCCCGGAACCGGCTTTCACGAGCAAGGCGTCTGCATGTCCGTGGTATGCCCCCTCGAACATGACGATCTTGTCGCGACCCGTGAAGCCCCGAGCCACCCGGACGGCGGACATCGTGGCCTCCGTTCCCGAATTGACGAAGCGGAGCAGGTCGATGCTCGGGAACCGTCGCTTCACTTCTTCGGCCAGGCGGACCTCCGACTCCGTCGCGGCCCCGAAGCT
>Ga0066703_10000962_pt1 | contig 10239 bp, 8 predicted proteins | sample GraSoiAngelo_152_FD_66505 | JGI IMG/M metagenome (GOLD analysis project Ga0066703, IMG submission 66505) | Grasslands soil microbial communities from the Angelo Coastal Reserve, California, USA - 14_1009_12_30cm | ecosystem: Environmental > Terrestrial > Soil > Grasslands | place: USA...
ACGTGACGGGCCATGCTCTCGCGCGCCCGGCGCACATACGCGTCAGGGTCGTCGAGCCGCAGCTCCTGCGCGTCTTCAACGCTGAGTCCGGCAGGGATGTAACTGAGCGGATCGTGCGCGGACGTCTGGTCGGTGACGACGTCGATCTCGAAGCCGCGCGACGCCAGCGCAGGCAGCACCTCGGCGGCATTGCCATGGAGGCCGATCGACAACGGGCGCTTCGCCTTTTTCGCCTCGTTTGCCAGGCGCAGCGCGTCCTCGAGGTCGGACGCGCGCACGTCGAGATAGCGATGGTCAAGGCGGCGTTGGATTCGTTCCGCGTCGGCCTCGATGCAGATCGCCACGCCGCCGTTGAGCGTGATCGCGAGCGGTTGGGCGGCGCCCATGCCCCCGAGGCCGGCGGTCAGCGTGATCGTGCCCGCGAGCGAGCCACCGAAGCGCTTTCGCGCCACCGCCGCGAAGGTTTCGTACGTGCCCTGCAGGATGCCTTGCGTCCCGATGTAGATCCACGACCCCGCGGTCATCTGTCCGTACATGGTCAACCCGAGCGCCTCCAGCCGCCGGAACTCTTCCCACGTCGCCCATTCGGGCACGAGGAGCGAGTTCGCGATGAGCACGCGAGGCGCCCACTCGTGCGTCTCGAACACCCCGACCGGTTTGCCCGATTGGACGAGCAGGGTCTGGTCCCCCCGAAGCTGCTTCAGCTCGCGGACGATCACGTCGAACGCGTCCCACGATCGCGCCGCGCGACCCGTACCGCCGTAGACGACGAGGTCCTCTGGCCGCTCGGCGACCTCCGGATCCAGGTTGTTCATCAGCATCCGCATCGCGGCCTCCTGCGGCCAGCCGAGGCAGCCCAGCTCCGTTCCGCGAGGCGCGCGGACGACCCGCGGCCCGCTCACTTCAACGGACCGGTTACAGCTTGAGCCGCCGCGACGATGCCGCCGCCGCGGATGAGAGCTTCAGCCGCCGCCAGCTCGGGCGCTACCACCCGATCCGGGCCGACTCCGGCGACGTGCTTGCGGACCAGATCGCGGACCGCGGCCGTGGCGGGCGCCGGCTTGAGTGGTGCCCGCATGTCGAGCGCGCGCGCGGCGGCGACCAGCTCGACCGCCAGGATGCTGATCAAGTTGTCGAGGACGATGCGCAGCTTCAACGCGGCGCCCCAACCCATCGACACATGGTCTTCCTGCATGCCCGACGTGGGCACCGAGTCCACGCTCGCGGGCGCCGCGAGCCTGCGATTCTCTGCCACCAGCGAGGCGGCCGTGTACTGGGCCACCATCAGTCCGGAGTTGACGCCGGGCTCCACGGCCAGGAATGGCGGCAGACCTTCGGAGCGGTGCGGGTCGAGAAGGCGGTCGACGCGGCGCTCGGCGATGGCCCCCACCTCGGCCGCGGCGATGGCGAGGAAGTCGGCGGCAAACGCAAGGGGCTCGCCGTGAAAGTTTCCGGTGGACTCGACGTCGCCGTTTTCGAGAACCACCGGGTTGTCGATCGCGGATGCAAGCTCCACGGTGGCGGTTCGGCGAGCGAAGTCGAGCGTGTCGCGCGCGGCCCCGGCGACCTGCGGGCTACACCGCACCGAATAGGAATCCTGGACGGCATGAGCGGAGTGGCGGTGCGAGGCGACGATGCCCGACCCGCGCAGCAGGCGCGCCAGGTTCGCGGCGCTCGCCACCTGTCCCGGATGAGGGCGGATCTGATGCAGGTGGGGCTGGAACGGGCGGTCGGTGCCGAGGAGCGCCTCCGCGGACATCGCCGCGGTGATGTCGGCCACGCGAAAGCAGAGCTCGGCGTCGGCGCACGCCAGCGTAAGCATGCCCAGCATGCCGTCGGTGCCGTTGATCAGCGAGAGTCCCTCTTTGGTCTCGAGCTTCAGCGGCTTGACCTTCGCCGCCCTCAACGCCTGTGCCGCCGGCTGCCTCACACCGTCTTGATTCACGACCTCGCCCTCGCCGACCAGCGCGAGCGCGATGTGCGCCAGCGGGGCGAGGTCTCCGCTGCAGCCAACCGACCCGTAGCGCGGCACGACCGGCGTGATCTGCGCGTTGAGCGTCGAAACGAGGATTTCGGCCACGGCCGGCCGCACGCCCGAAAGACCCATCGAAAGGGTGCGGGCCCTGAGCAGCATCGTCGCCCGCACCACCTCGCGATCGACGGGCGGGCCGACGCCCGCGGCGTGCGATCGAATGAGCGCCAGCTGCAGCTCCGGCTGGCGCAGTGGCGCGATGCGGGTTCCGGCCAGCGCTCCGAAACCGGTCGACACGCCGTACACGGGTTCGCGCGACTGTGACGCGCGCTGCACGCGCGCCCGGCTCTGCTCCATCCTGGCCCGGGCGGCCGCCGAGAGCGCCACCTTTTCCCCATGACGCGCCACCGCCACGACCTGCTCCTCGTCGAGTGAGGCGCCCCGCAGCGTGACGGTCACAGACACACCTTAAGGGAACCAATTCCGCACGTTTGGATCAAGACGGGCGTTTGCGCGAGCGGGATCTTGCGCGTTGTGGCCCAAACGTGCGAAATCCTTGGCGCCGAGTGGCGTCAGGGGGCGGGGATGAAGCGCGCCCGGACGGGTTTGCCGTTGGCGACCTCGACGACCCAGGTCGAGCCCTTTTCGTAGCCTCCCTCACCGGCCCTGATCACGCGGCGCCGGACGAGGTCCTCGACGAGCTCCCACACGATGTCGCCGTGGGTGCTGAGGACAACGTCATCGAGCGCCGCGTCGCCGATGAACTCGAATGCGCCGGGTAGGCCGCGGCCTTCCGAAAGCGCGGGGGTTTCGTGGATCTCGAGGTCTCGATCGCGCGCGAGCGGCTCCACCGTCTGCACGCAGCGCAGGTAAGGGCTCGAGTAGATCGCGGAGACGTTGAATGGCTTGAAGACGTCGATCAGCTCCTGGGCCTGCTTGACGCCTTTCTTGCTCACCGGACGGAGGCGGTCGTCGCCCTGCCAGTGACCGCGACTGCCGGCCTTGGCGTGGCGGACGAAGTAAAACGTGGACATCCCTACTGGCCTGGCATGGGCATCCACTTGCGGAGGCGCTTGCGATCCAGGGAATTCCACACCTTCGGCCACTCTTTGCGGGCCTTCTGCGCAGCGAGGTGCTCCATGGCGATCAGCTGTCCGGCCACGAACGCCCGCCGGCCCGTGACGCGCGCAGCCCGGAGCCAGGCTTGCGCCGTGACGCTGTCCTGGTGCTCGCCGAGGATCGTCTGCAGCTTCGCGGCCGCGCGGGCGAACGCCGCCGCGCCCTCTCCCACGACCGGAGCCACCGCCTCCGCGGCATAGCGGGCGCGCTTGGCCAGGATGCGGATGCGATGCAGCTCGGGATCGGTTGGCTGTTCCGGCAGCTGCCTGACCGCGCTGCGCAGCCGCCGCCACGGACCGGTGGCCAGCGGGGGCAGCATCAACGATGCCGGCTGGTCCGCGTCCAGTGTGGTCTTGGGGGCATGTGCCGCATCGACGAGCGACTCGAGCAGGTCCACGTAACGCTGCGAGTCGAGGTCGGCATACAGCGTCTTCCGGAGCGATTCGATCTCGAGCTCGAGGATATGCAGGAGCGACGCCGCCGACCTCGCGTCGCTGGCGGGCAGGGATTTGGCCCGCTCCCGAAGGCGATCCAGCAGCACCTCACGGTCGCGCACCGCGCCCAGCGCCATCGCCAGCCAACCGAGCTCGGAACGCAGGGGGTCGGTCCACTCGGGCTCGAGAAGCGGCCCGAACGTGCGCATGTGGGAGCGGAGCCGGCGCGTCGCCACGCGTGCCTGGTGCACGGCTTCGGGGTCCTTGGTGGCGCGGACCAATGGATCGTTGCGCAGGATCGCCGCCACGGATTCCGACAGGACGCTGCGAATGACCTCTCGCGCGGGGGAGTCGGGCGTGACCAGGAGCGGGGCGACCTCTGGAGGCTCCATCGCTCGCGGCCCCAGCGCCCGGACGTGCTTGGGGGTCGGGTCGGGAGCTCCGGCGCCGGCCGCACGCAGCCGCTCGACCAGCGGGACCACGACAGCTTGATTTCCATCCGCGCCCGCGACCTCGACCTCGATCTCGCGGAAACGCGCCGCCACCCGTCGCCCATCGCGCACCGACACCTCGTCGTCGACCACCTCAGCGATTCGAGCGCCGTTGATGCCGACCAGCCGAACGCGGCGGCGGATCGTTGACAGGCGTGCGACGGGGGCCAGCTCGGACTTGCGCACGTACGCGCGCACGAGGGCCACCGCCGCGGCCGGCGGCTTCTTGGGCCCGCCCTGGAACGTGATCTCGTCTCGTTCCAACATTCCTTGCTGCACCGCCGGGGCCAGCTTCAACGTCCAGCCCTCGCCAGCCCGATACCGCAGCGAGACTCCCCACCGTGCGAGCCGCAGGTCGGGGGTGTCGTAGTAGACCGTTTCGAGCCTGGCGGCCTCGGGCGGGGTGACGGTCACACCGTCGAGGACTCCGTTGAGATCCGGGAGGTGAAACGCAGGGCCTGCCCCCAGCTTCACCTCTCTCTCAAGCATGCTTGATGAGGCTGACCACTCCATTGCCGCGCGCGCGTTCCAGGGCAAGTTCCTGGAAGCGCTTGTGCGAATTGAGCCCGCGCTCGGTGGCCACCCGCTGCCACATCCCATCGGGTCCCAGCTCCCAAGCCAGGACGTCGTCGGCCAGCGCGATCTCGAAGATCTCGGCGAGACGGCCGCACAGCTTGGGGTCCGTGACCGGCACGACCGCTTCGACCCGCCGGTCCAGGTTGCGCTGCATGATGTCCGAGGAACCCAGGTAGTAATCAGGCTGGTTACCGCCGAAGCGGAAGACACGCGAGTGCTCGAGGAACCGGCCGACGATCGAACGCACCCGGATCCGCTCAGACAAACCGGGAACGCCGGGCCGCAGCGAGCACATGCTGCGGACGATCAGGTCCACCTCAGCCCCCGCCTGGGACGCCGAGTAGAGCGCGTCGATGATGTCGGGGTCGATGAGGTTGTTGACCTTGATGATGATCCGGCCGCCCGGCTTCGCCTCTCGTTCGATGAGCTGGGTGATGCCGGCTCGCAAGCTTGAAGGCGCGACCAGCAGCTTGCGGTAGCGGTGCTGGCGGCTGTAGCCGGTGAGAAGGTTGAAGAGCTCTGTGACGTCGGCGCCGATGTCGGGGTCGGATGTCAGCAGGCTCACGTCCTCGTAGCCGTGCGCGGTGCTCGGGTTGTAGTTGCCGGTGCCGACGTGGACGTAGTTCTGTATGCGATTGCCCTCGCGGCGCACGACCAGTGTCACCTTGGCGTGGGTCTTCAGCCCGACCAATCCGTAGACCACGTGAACGTTGGCCTCTTCGAGCGCTCTCGCCCACGCGATGTTGGCCTGCTCGTCGCCTCTCGCTTTGAGCTCGACCAGCGCCGCCACCTGCTTGCCGGATTCCGCCGCGCGAATGAGTGCGCGAACGATCGGGCTGCCCGGTCCCGAGGTGCGGTACAGCGTCTGCTTGATGGCGAGCACGTTGGGATCGCTCGCCGCGTGGTCGATGAAGGCCTCGACCGAGGTCGCGAAAGAGTCGTATGGATGGTGAGCGAGCACGTCGCCGGCCCGCACCACCGCGAACAGATCTGGTACCTCCGCCCCGATGCCTCGCAGCCTGGGCTGCGTCGCGGGCGTCCAGGGCTCTTCCTTGAGGTCCGGCCGATCGAGCTGCCACAGCGCGTTCAAGCTGCCGAGGTCCAGCAGGCCCTCGGACTGATACACGTCGGCCGGCTGCAGCTCGAGCTCGCGTGTGAGCAGCTCGAGCACCTCGGGCGACATCCCGGGGTCGACCTCGAGGCGCACGACGCGCGCGTGGCGGCGCCGGCGGCGGAGCTCCGTCTGGATGGCGGCGAGAAGGTCCTCGGCATCGCTGTCGACGTCGTCGAGGTCGCCATCGCGTGTCACGCGGAACGGGTGATGCGCGATCACGTCCATGCCGGGGAAGAGCGCCTGCAGATGAAGCGCGATGACATCCTCGAGCGGCATGTACCGGCTGTCTTCAGAGAGCGGGATGAATCGGGGCAGCACCGGGGGCACCTTGACGCGGGCGAAGCGCTGCTGCCGCCGCTGCGGATCCCGCACCGTGACCGCGAGGTTGAGCGACAGGTGAGAGATGTAAGGGAACGGATGGCCTGGGTCCACTGCGAGCGGAGTCAAAACCGGAAAGATCTGCTGCCTGAAGACAGCATGCAGCTGGCTGAGCTCCTTCTTGCTCACCTCGTCGGCGCGCACGATGACGATGCCGGCCTCGGCGAGGGCGGGGACGATACCCGCGTTGTACAGCCCGACCTGACGCTGGACCAGGCCCTCGACGCGTCCGCGGATGGCCTTCAGCTGCTCGAGCGGCGACATCCCATCAGGCGACGAGACCGCTACCGCCGCAAGCACCTGCTCCTTCAGACCGGCCACGCGCACCTGGAAGAAGTCGTCCAGGTTCTGGCTGAAAATGGCCAGGAATCGCACCCGCTCCAAAAGGGGCAGATGTGGGTCTTCGGCCATCGCCAGGACGCGCTCGTCGAAGTCGAGGCGGGAGAGCTCGCGGTTCAGGAAACGGCGTGAGTCCGGGGCCGCCATGGGGCCCGTAAGGTCCGGTTCTGAGTGTGCTCCAACCGCCACGGACCAACTTTAGCGGTTGCAGGCGAATTCCTAGATTAGAGCCTGGTTAAGTGTCGGCGAAGGCTGTCGCCGGTGCGTGAAGCGGGGGCGAACTCCGAAATTCGCCCGTTCCGACCAACTCGGCTTAATCGCCTCATGCCCGTTCCTTAACCGACTGTGGATAGCCTGGCTACGTCACGGCTGAACCAGTGCAAAGGCGGGAATTGAGCATGGAAGCTGTTCACGATCCGGACCAATCGAGCGTCAGCTGGGTACCTCGGCTGGTGGAAGTGCTCCAGCCGCTCAGCCTGCGGGCCGACAGGCTCGCGGGGATGGAGCTGTTCGCCGGGCTCCGCTGGTCGGATCTCGAGTTCGCGGCCGGCCTGCTTTACGAGACGGAGGTCGAAAGAGGCACCCGGATGACCGTCCAGGGGCGGCCCAGCTCCCGGCTTTGGCTCATCACGCAGGGCGAGGCCCTGGTTTCGGCCAACGCGCGCCCATTGCGCGTGGTCGGTTACGGAGACGCCGTCGGCACCGCGGCGCTCCTCAAAGGAGGCGGGTCACCCGAGACCACGATCGCTCTGAGCGCGATTCATGCGTTCACGACGGGCCAGGAGCAGTTCCGCGAGCTGGCCTCGCGGCCATCGATTCGGGCGCGGCTGATCGCGTCCTTGCCCCCGCGCCGCCCGCGGCGCGTGGGTGGCTAGCGGCCCAGGGCGTCGAGCCAGGCGGCCGAGTTCGCGGGGAGGTTCAGCTCTCCATCCCGGAGGCAGACCAAAGGATCGCTCGCGATGACGAGTGCTCCGCCGGCGGGGATCGCCACCGGACGGCTCAGAAAGTTGCATGCGACCGTCAGGCGTTCCCGCTCGTAAGCCAGCACTCCCTGAACCGCCGGCCGCCATCCGATCGCGGGCGGAAGCCAGGGCACGAGGCGCCGGCGGATCGCAAGCGCGCGCTCGTAGAGCTGGAGCATCGATGAGGCGGACGCCTCCTCGACGTCGACCGCGAATCGGTCCCATCCTCGTGGCATCGGCAGCCACGGCGGCTCATCGGAGAATCCCGCGTTGGGTTCCCCCTTCTTCCAGGGCAGAGGTACCCGGCACCCGTCTCGTCCGGCCTGGCGGCCTTCGGTGTGGATGAAGAGTGGATCCTGGCGCGCCTCGGGTGGAAGGTCGGCCTCTTCGAGCCCAAGCTCCTCGCCCTGGTAGAGAAACACCTGGCCCGGCAACCCGAGCAGGAGCAGCAGCGCGGCGCGCGCGCGTGCCTGTCCGAGCGAACCGCCGCCAAGGCGGGTCACGTGACGGACGACGTCATGGTTGGAAAGAGTCCAGCTGGGTGCGACCCCAGGGCCGTGCAGGGCTTGCATGTCGACATTGATCGAGCGGCGCCAGAGATTCGAATCCCAACGCGCGCGGATCAGCGCGAACGCCATGTTCAGCTGGTCGGGGAGGATGTAGCGCGACTGGCGCTGGGGCTCGAAGATCTCGCCCACGAGCACACGATCGGGCCGGTACTCGTTGAGGATCTGCCGCCATCGCCGATACACCTCGTGCACCTGGGGCTGGTCGACGACAGCGAAGGCGGGGTCGGGGCGGAGCATGCCGCTGATCGGGTCCTCGATCATCGGCACGTCAGCGAGGTCTTTGCGCTTGAACAGGGCGGACGCGACGTCGATGCGATAACCGTCCGCCCCGCGGTCGAGCCAGAACCTGACGATTCGTTCGAACTCCGCCGGCACCTCTGGATTCCACCAGTTGAGGTCGGGCTGCTCGGGTGCGAACAGGTGCAGGTACCACTGGCCGCTCCGCTCGTCCTTGGTCCAGGCGGGGCCGCCGAAGGCTGAGCGCCAGTTGTTCGGCGGAGAGCCGTCGGCCTTGCCGTCCCGGAAGTAGTAGAGGTCTCGATGAGGATCGTCGGGCGAGCCGAGCGCAGCTTGAAACCACGGGTGCTGGTCGGAGGTGTGGTTGGGAACCAGGTCCACCAGCACTTTGAGCCTCATCTCGTGGGCGCTCGTGATCAGCTGGTCGAAGTCGGCGAGCGTCCCGTACTCCGGGTTGACGTCGCAGTAGTCGGCGACGTCATAGCCCTGGTCCTTTTGCGGCGAGGGATAGAAGGGCGTGAGCCATACAGCGTCGGCCCCCAACCGTTTGACGTGGTCCAGGCGGGACGTGATGCCGGGTAGATCGCCTTTGCCGTCGTTGTTGGAGTCGGCGAAGCTGCGGACGTAGATCTCGTAGAAGACGGCACCGCGCCACCATGGTCGCGTCATCGGGCGCGACCATCATCGCAAGTGCGCCGCTTAGCCCAGTGCGGCGACCACGTTTGAAAAGACGTTGGCGATCTGGTTTCCCATGGTCAGCAGAATGACGATGACCACGATCGAAACCAGGACCAGGATCAAGGCGTATTCGACCATCCCCTGTCCGTGCTGCCTCCGAGCGTTCTTCAGCATGTGTTCAGAAGAATAACCGTGGCCCGATAAGAATGGGTCGCTTAAGGGCAATTAAATCAGCCCGCGTTAAGCTCCAGCCAATCGTTCAAGGGTTGGGCGTCGGCAAAGACCTTGACCACCTGCTTGCGGGCGGCGGCGCTGCCCAGCCAGGGCTGAAGGCCGAAGTTCTTGTAGATGTACAGGACCTTGTGGCGGAGCAGCCGGCCACGAGGATGGTCCGGCGGCCACCCGGCCGGCACACGTTTGAGGGCTTCGCCGCCGAGCTTGTATCCGGCCTTTTCGAGCTTGGCCACGATCGCCGCCAGCGGCGCTCCGGTGGAGTCGGCCGCCACCTTCTTTCGATACTTCGCCACCTGCGCCGGGGTCATCTCGTAGCGGCCCGCGGCGACAGTCAGCCCACGGGCGTCCAGCGAAAGGTAGCCGCCACGCCCACCCATCCCGGCGTAGCCCGCGATGTTGGTCTTGTAGGGCGACTTGTCTTTGGAGAATCGGATGTCGCGGTTGGCGCGGAAAACCTTGCCGGGACCGTAGTCCGCCTCGAGCGATTCGATCAGCGCCATCATCGGACCCTTGACCGCTTCTTCATAGGTGGCGCGGTGGGCGTCGAAATATTTCTTGGAGTTGTCCAGCTCGAGCCCGATGAAAAACCGCTGGCACTCTTCGGGCCAGCCGCGAAACGCGCTTGCCACAGTGAGGGCAAGGATATCGCCGAAAATAGCCGCGATGGGTCTGGGGGGAGCCGAACAAGCGATCGAGACTCACGGGCTCAGGCGCGTCTTCAAGACGCGAAAGCAGGTGGTCGAGGCGGTCGCCGGCGTGGACCTGACCGTCAAGTCCGGTGAGATCTTCGGCTTTCTCGGTCCGAACGGTGCCGGCAAGACGACGACACTGCGAATGCTCGCCACGCTTCTGCCTCCTACCGGCGGCACCGCCAGGGTCGCGGGGTGCGACCTCGCACGTGAGCCTGACAAGGTGCGCAAGCTGATCGGCTACGTCAGCCAGGCGGGCGGCTCTGACTACGAGGTGGTCGGGCGGTTCGAGCTGGTCTTCCAGGGCCGCCTGTATGGAATGTCGCTCGCAGCCGCCAACAAACGGGCCGCCCAGCTCATCGACATGCTCGAGCTGGAGGTCTGCGCGGATCGGTCTGTCAAGACCTATTCGGGAGGGCAGAAGCGCCGCCTCGACATCGGGCTTGG
>Ga0066703_10000986_pt1 | contig 10162 bp, 7 predicted proteins | sample GraSoiAngelo_152_FD_66505 | JGI IMG/M metagenome (GOLD analysis project Ga0066703, IMG submission 66505) | Grasslands soil microbial communities from the Angelo Coastal Reserve, California, USA - 14_1009_12_30cm | ecosystem: Environmental > Terrestrial > Soil > Grasslands | place: USA...
GAGAGCTCGAGCACGACGGTGATCCCGCCGAGCACCGCCTGCAGCGGATAGAGCACCGCCGCCGCGATGGCGAGCCACAGGGCGCGCGAGTCGGCGCGATACGTCAGGAGCGTCCACACCACCATCGCCGCGACGGCGATGCCGCTCGTGATCGCGAGGAACCGATGCGTCCACTCAATGCGCGTCGCCGGATCGAGCGACGGCAGGAACTGCCCATGGCAGAGCGGCCAGTCCGGACAGCCGAGACCGGACCCCGTCACCCGCACCACGCCGCCCCACACGACGACGAGGAAGGTCAGGGCGAGGCTGAGGTAGACGAGCGCGCGATAGCGAGGCGAAAAGGTCATGCCGGACGCCGCGTCAGTGCGGAACGTCCTCCTTCAAGGGACGAGCGCTGTGTACCACCGGAATGCGCGCGAAGTTGTACGGCTGCGGAGGCGAGGTCGTGGCCCACTCCAGCGTGTCGGCCTCCCACGGATCGTCGCCGGCCGGCTTTCCGTTGCCGAGGACGATGCTGTAGAAGAAGTTCCAGAGGAACACGATGATCGCCAGCGCGATGATGTAGGCCCCGATCGTCGAGACCAGGTTCAGGCTCGCCCATTCGGGTGCTTGCGGGTAGTGGAAAACCCGCCGCGGCATCCCGTCGAGGCCGAGCTGGTGCATCGGGAAGAACGCCAGGTTGACGCCGATGAAGAAGAGGAAGAAATGCAGCCGGCCGAGCGTCTCGCTCAGCATCCGGCCGCTCATCTTGGGCATCCAGTAATACATCGCGGCGAACATGCAGAAGAGCGCACCCTGGACCAGCACGTAGTGGATGTGCGCGACGACGTACATCGTGTCTGAGAGCTGGACGTCCACCGGCACCGATCCCAGGAAGATTCCGGAGATCCCACCGATCGTGAAGACGACGATGAACGCCATCGCGAAGAGCATCGCCGTCTTGAAGCGGAGCGCGCCACCCCAGATCGTCCCCAGCCACGAGAAGATCTTCACACCGGTCGGGACGGCGATGAGCATCGTCGAGGCCATGAAGAAAACCTGGAGCGCCGGATCGATGCCTGCCACGAACATGTGATGCACGAACACGCCGAACGAGAGGAACCCGATCGCCGCCGACGAGTAGGCGATCATCTTGTAGCCGAAGATCGGCTTGCGCGAGAAGACCGGCAGCACTTCGGAGATCACGCCGAAGCCGGGCAGGATCATGATGTAGACCTCGGGGTGCCCGAAGAACCAGAAGAGGTACTGCCACAGGAGGGGATCGGCGCCCTGGCCCACGGCGAAGAAGTTCGTCTGGGCCATGCGGTCGAAGAGCAAGAGCACGCCCGCGACGGTCAGGAAGGGCATCGCGAGCACGAGCAGGAAGCTCGTAACGAGGACGCTCCAGGTGAATAGCGTGATGCGGAAGAAGGTCATGCCCGGCGCGCGCAGCGAGAAGATCGTCACGATCATGTTGAGCGCGCCGAAGATCGAAGAGAACCCGAGCACGGTGAGAGCGAGGATCAGAAGATCCACGCCGGGTCCTGGTGAGAACTCTCGCGTCGAGTTGGGTACGTAGATCGTCCACCCGGTTGCCGGCGGCCCGACGACAAAGGCCGAGTAGAGCACGATGCCGCCCGCGAGTAGGAGCCAGTAGGAGAGCGCGTTGAGCCGCGGGAAGGCCATGTCCCGCGCGCCGAGCTGAAGCGGAATGATGTAGTTCGCGAACCCCGTCCAGACCGGGACCACGAAGAGGAAGACCATGGTGACGCCGTGCATCGTGAACGCGGCGTTGTACTGCGCGGCGTTGAGGAAACCGGTGTCCGGCGTCGCGAGCTGCGTGCGGATACCGAGCGCGAGCAGGCCGCCGGTCAGGAAAAAGAGGAACGTCGTCGTGAGGTAGAGAACGCCGATCTTCTTGTGATCGGTCGTGGTGATCCATTCGAGAATGCCGCTGTAACGGGGACGTACGAGCGGGAAGGTCCGCTCGAGAGTGGCCATGACGTGTCAATTGCAACCCGCGGAATTAGGGGTGTCAAATACGGACGCTTATAGCGAGACCCCGCGTGCGCTATTCAATCCGAGGCACCGACGACGCCGTAGAGCCTTAGTTCAAGACGGTGAAGGACGCGCTGACGAGGTCAGTTCCGCCGCCGCTCTTATCGATCGCCACGGTGATCGTGTGCTGGCCGTTCGCGAGCGCGGTCGTGCTGTAGGGGTTCGCGCTCCCATTGGACGCGGTGCCCGCGAAGTCCCAGGGAGCCAGGCCCTCGGTCCTAAACGGGCTGCCGACCCGCTGCGGGTCGTCGAGATAGAACCGCGCTTGCGTGACCCCGGTCGCGGGGTTGACGAACACGTAGATCGTGCCGGCGACCGTCTTGCCATCGAGTCCGGAGGGACCGGAGCGACTGGCAGACGAGCTGACCTGTAGCGAGAACGCGGAGGGAGGAGGCGGCGGCGGGCTGCCATTCGCGACTGTGAAGGTCGCCGTAACGAGATCCGTTCCACCGCCGCTCTTGTCGATCGCCACGGTGATGGCGTGCTGGCCGTTCGCGAGCGCTGTGGTGCTGTAGGGGTTCGCGTTCCCGTTGGAGGCGGTGCCCGCGAAGTCCCAGGGGGCCGCCCCTTCGATCTTGATGGGGCTACCGACCCGCTGCGGGTCGTCAAGGTAGAACCGGGCCTGCGTGACTCCGGTCTCGGGGCTGACGAACACGTAGATCGTGCCGCTGACGGAACTCGCCTGAAGCCGCGAAGCGCTCGAGCGATTCGCGGCACCGCTCACGAGCAGGTCGTAGGAAGAGGCGGCGGTCGTCGTGAAGGTGGAGTCAACCGACTGTGCGGGATTGCTCGACCCGTCCACACTCTTGACGCGGTAGCCATAGGTGGTGCTCGGGCTGAGCCCACCGATCGTCACGCTGTGGTTTGTGACTCTTGGCGAAGTGTCCGTGATCGGGGTCGAGGTGACGACGGCCGGGTCGGTCCAGTACTCGACCTGGCTAGAGGCGGGCTCGTTCGTCGTCCAAGTGATTTTGGCGGTCGTCGATGTGGTCGCAGCGCTCGCGCTGGAGATCACCGGCGGCGTCGTGTCTGGTGCCGCGTAGCCGCCTGCGAACGCGAGGGAACCGAAGTACTTGCCGCTGACCGGATGGAGCGGGTCGCCGTTAAAGCCGTTCGCCGCCGTCGCATGCGCCTGCGCGTCCGTGCGGATCTTCTGGACGATCTGGGCCGGCGTCATACCGCTGCAGGGACCCGCGAGGCCGCCGCTCCCAAGGCACAAGGCAACGGTGCCCGAGACGTGGGGTGTGGCCATGCTCGTGCCCGAGATCGTCGTGTAGCCGCTGCTCAGCCACGTCGAGCCTATGCAGACACCTGGCGCGGCGACGGTATGGTTCTGCTCGGCCGCCGCCACGGCGAAGCTCGAGAACGTAGCGAAAGCGTCGTCCGTCTCACCGGTACGGCATGTGGGCGCGCCGCCTGTCCCGCCCGCGATGCCGTCGCTGTCGGACATGGCCGTGACGGTCAGCGCTTCGGGGTAGGACGCCGGCGCGGAGGCCGCGAAGTTCACGGCACTGTTCCCCGCAGCCACGACGTAGGTGACGCCCGCTGCCGTCGACCGGCAGATCGCCTGATGGAGCGCGTCGAAATTCGAGTTGCCGCAGTTGTTGTCGTTCGACCCGCTCCCGCCGAGGCTCATGCTCGCGACCTTGATGTTGAGCGTCGCCGCATTCGCGGTCACCCAGTCGATCCCGCAGATGACCTGCCCCCACGTGCCCGAGCCCTGCCCGTTGAGGACCTTCACCGCATAGACCTTGCTCCCGGGCGCAACGCCGATAACACCTGCCCCGTTGTTCCGCGCCCCGATCGTGCCGGACACGTGTGTCCCGTGGCCGTTGTCGTCATTCGGGCTTGCGCCGCTCGTGATGCAGTTCTTCCCCGCGACCGCGTTCAGGTCCGGGTGAGTCAGCTGGATGCCCGTGTCGATGACCGCGACCGCGACGGTCGAGGCCTCGTTCGCATTCGTTGCGCTCGCCGCGTCGATGCGGCGGACGCCCGTGGGTGCGGAGTCACCCGCAGCGATCGGGACGCTTCCGATCGCATGGACCTCGCGATCGGGACTGACGAACTTCACCTTCGGATTGCGAGAGAGGGCCGCGAGATGGGTCGAGCTCAGCGCGGCGGCGAAGCCTTTGATCGCATGTGAGTACCGAAAGTCCGCCCTGACCTTTTCGGCACGCTCGAAGTCGTCGGTCTCACGCTCGGAATCGACCGAATCGACCCAGACGACGATGTACCGGTCGGTCGGCTGAGACGCGGCCGCGCCCGACCCTGGCGAAGTTGCCAACGCCAGAGCGACCGCAGCGACGTACACGAGAACCCTTCCCCTCGACATCCTTCCCCTTCGACGCGCCGCCCTCCGGGCGTGACGGCGACTGTACCTAAGGGGGCGCCCCGTGTCTCCAAAAAAGCGCACGTACGTCCGCTTGGCGAACGTGCGTGCTCGCCTTTCTGACCTCCGGCGAAGCAGCGCGACGGGGAGGAGGTCGAGTCCGATCGCGCTGAGATGGAGAGGAGCTGTGCGCCCAGATCAGCGGCACGAACATCCCGGACAGTGGCCAGCGCGCGCGTACACTCCGCGCCCGGGAAGTGAACATGAACCAAGCACCAGGACCATTCCTCGGCACGTGGACGCTGATGATGGCGGCCATGATGCTGCCGTCGGCGATGCCGATGATCCTTCTGCACAGGCTTGGTGCCGATGGTCGCGTCCGCGCGCAGCTCTGGTCGGCCAGTTTCGTCGCGGGATACCTCGTCTTATGGGCATCCGTCGGGGTCGTCGTCTGGGGCGCAGCGATGGCTACGGAGGCGCTCGTCCCATCCGAGCTACGCGCGCTCGGCGTCGCGGCAGTCTTACTGCTCGCGGGGATCTACCAGTTCACTCCGCTGAAGTCGACGTGCCTCCGCGCATGCCGCACGCCGGCGGACTTCCTCCTCACGCACTGGCACCGCGGTCTGGGCGGCCAGCTGCGACTCGGGATCGAGCACGGCCTCTATTGCCTGGGCTGCTGCTGGGCGCTCATGGCGCTTTTCGTTGGCGCCGGAGCGATGAGCCTCCTCTGGGCAGCAGGGATAGCGTTCGTGGTTTTCGTCGAGAAGGTGGCACCGCAGGGGATAGCGTTCGGACGGGTGACCGGGGCGGCGCTTGTCGCCGCATCGCTGGTCGTGCTGGCAAGACCGGAGATCGCAATCGACCTGAGCGGGGGCATGTAACAAAGGAGGGGACAATGGCCGAGGGGAAGTCGCTGACCTGGAATATGAAGGGCGTGCTCGTCATTGCGTGCAACTGCGACTACGGCTGTCCGTGCAACGTGAACGGGCGGCCGAGCCTCGGCAAGTGTGAGGGTGGCTGGACGTGGCAGATCGAGCAGGGCGTATACGGCGATCTGAAGCTCGATGGGCTAAGCATCGGCCTCTACTGCAACTGGCCGGCCGCGATCCACGAAGGCAATGGCATCGCCGTGACGCTGATCGATGACCGCGCCGACACCGCGCAGCGCGCAGCCCTCGACGCGCTCGTCGAGGGCAAGTCCGGTGGGCCGTGGGCGATCTTCCGCAAGACGTTCAAGGAGCTGCACGGTCCGCAATACGTGCGCTACGAGGTCGACACGGAGACGCGGCTGCCCCGGGTCCGCGGTGGGGATGCGCTCGCCATAGAGACGGAATACATCCGCAACCCTGTGACGAAGGAGACGGTCCATCCCCGGCTCGCGCTACCCGAGGGATTGCTCGTGAAGGACCTCGCGCTCGTTGGCACGAAGCGGTTCGTGGTGAAGGATGACCACGTCCGCTACGACCACTCGGGACGCTACGCGGCGTTTGGTTTCTTCCAGTACTTCGGTCCCTAGCGAGACGATCCTCGAGACGCGAGGCAGTTACGAGGAGGAGCGCACTACGACGAGCTTGTCCTGTCCCGACATCGCGCCCCAGACCTCACCGGTACGGCCGAGCAGCTGGCGGATGTTCGCGTTCGGCTGCGGGTGCGAATGGATGGTCCACGCCTCGGTCGCAGGATCGAAATGCGCGATCGCGTTCGCGCCCCAATCCGTGAGCCACACCGTGTCCGCATCGTCGACGAAGACTGCGTAGACCATCGGCCGGGGTCCGATGAGTCTCCATTCGCGCCACTTCTGACCGGCGGGTTCGTACATGGCGAGCTGACCGGCGTTCCACTCCGCGACCCAGACCCGGCTCTTCGAATCGCACCACACGCGACGTGCGCCCTGACCGCTCGTCGGCGGGGTGAGAATCATCGTCCCGCCTGTCTCCTTCACGATCCGCCCGACGTAGTTCCCCGCGAGCGATGCGAAGTACACCTCGCCGTCGGGGCACGTTGCGATGCCGTATGGTCCGGGGCCGCGCGGCGCGTCGGAGACGACCAAGGTGCCGCTCCGCGGATCGAGACGCCCGAAGACGCCGTTCTGTCCGGTGAACCAGAGCGTGCCGTCGCGATCAAAAACGGCCGTATTGAGACTGGCGTTCGGTCTATTCGCCGGCAGCGGATAGCGCCTGACTTCGCTCGTAGCGGGGTCGACGCGCACGATCGCGTTCAGTCCGCCGTCGGTGACCCAAGGTGCGCCGTCGGGACCGACTATCACGCCGTGCGGCGCGGACCCGACACCGAGCCTGATTGCCTTCGTCGTGCCGGTCTTCGGGTCGAGCCATCCCAGCTCGCCCGACAGCTGCGCCGTGTACCACACCCCGCCGTCGCGAGCGGGCGCGACGTCGTGGGGACCCTGCCCGCGGGGCAGGGCGAACTCCTGCATGGTGAATTCAAGCGGTCGCTGCGATGTCCCGGGCGATGGAGGCGCCACGGTCGCGGCCGCGGTGGGCGCTGCGACCGGCCTCGCCGCTGACGGGCTCGCGGGCGAAGACAGAGTCCGTGTCGCCGCGGGCCCGCACGCGATCAGCGCAGCCGCGAAGGAGGCGAATGCGAGCTTCATCACTCCAGAGATACGGTACGAAGGCGCAGCGAGTTCGTCACGACGGTCACCGAAGAGAGCGCCATGGCCGCGGCGGCGAGCATCGGCGAGAGCAGCCAGCCCGTGAAGGGAAAGAGCGCTCCAGCCGCGACGGGTATGAGCGCGACGTTGTAGACGAACGCCCAGAAGAGATTCTGGCGGATGGTCGAGAGGGTGCGGCGGGCGAGCCGCAGCGCGCGAGGGACGCCCCGCGGGTCGCCCCCGACCAGCACGATGTCAGCGGTCGCGATGGCGATGTCGGTCCCCGTGCCGATCGCAACGCCCAGATCGGCGCGCGCCAGCGCCGGTGCGTCATTCACGCCGTCGCCCACCATGGCGACGCGGTGTCCCTCCGCCTGGAGCCGCGCGATGATCTCGGTCTTTTGATCCGGTCGCACCTCGGCACGCACCTCATCGATGCCGATCTCGCGCGCGATCGCCTCCGCGACGCGACGTGCATCGCCCGATAGGAGCAAAGTGCGGAGACCCATGCGCCGGAGGTCCGCGATCGCATCGCGCGCGGCGGCTTTCGGGGTGTCGGCGAGCGCGAGGATCCCTCCCGGCTCGCCGTCGATCGTGCCCACCAGAACAGTGCGGCCTTTCTCCTGGTGGTGCGCGAGCATCCCGTCCCCGAGGTCGGCGAAGCCGTGCGCCCTCGCGAGATCCGCGTTCCCGACCCACACGTCGTGACCGTCAACTGTCGCGTGCACACCTTGCCCCGGCAGACCCTCGAAGCTCGTGGGCTCGGATGGCGACAGCCCTCTCGCCGTCGCGGCCTCGACGACCGCGGACGCGAGCGGGTGCTCGGAACGGAGCTCGGCGCTTGCGAGGATCCGGATGACCTCGTTCTCCCCTATGCCCGCGCAGTTCATGTAGTCGACGACCTCGGGTCGGCCCACGGTCAAGGTCCCTGTCTTGTCGAACGCCACGACATCGATCGCGCGCGCTGCCTCGAGCGCATCCGCGCTTTTGATCAGGATTCCGCGCGAAGCTCCGCGCCCGGTACCGACGATGATCGCCGTCGGTGTGGCAAGCCCGAGGGCACAGGGGCAGGCGATGATGAGCACGGCGACGAACGCGGTGAGCGCGTACCCGAGCGATGGCTGGGGGCCGAAGACGACCCACGCGAGGGCGCTCGCGAAGGCAACGCCGAAGACGATCGGGACGAAGATCGACGCGATGCGGTCGACGAGGCGCTGGATCCGCACCTTCGAGCCCTGCGCGTCCTCCACCAGTCGGACGATCTGCGCGAGGAGCGTGTCCGCCCCCACCTTGGTCACGCGAAAGCGAAAGGTGCCGGTGCGATTCAGGGTTCCGCCGGTGACCTCATCGCCCGGCGCCTTCTCGACTGGGAGCGACTCTCCGGTGACCATGGACTCATCCACCGCGGAAGAGCCCGCGAGCAGGAGCCCATCGGTCGCGACGATCTCTCCGGGGCGGACGATGACGACATCGCCCACAGCGAGGCGCTCGATCGCCACCTCTTCCTCCGCGCCTCCGGCGCGCCGAACCAGCGCGGTCTTGGCGCCGAGTGCCGCGAGCGCGCGCACCTCATCCGACGTGCGCGCGCGCGCGCGGGATTCGAGGAAGCGGCCGACGAGGACGAGCGCGACGATCGTGGTCGACGTGTCGTAGTACAGGAACCGGTGCGGCTCCAGGCCGAGCCCGAAGAAGGCTTGAGGAAAGAATGTCGCGACGACCGAAACCGCGTACGCGGTGGTCGTCCCGACGACGATGAGGGTGTTCATGTCGGTGCGGCCGTGGCGCGCCGCAGAAATCGCGCCGCGGTAGAACGGGAGCGCGGACCAGAGCTGCACCGGAGTCGCGAGCAGGAACAGGACGTACCCGCGCCAGTCCGCGTGCGTCAGCTCGGAGAAGGCGAGATCGGCCATCGAGAGGAGCAGGACCGGTACGGCGAGGACCGCCGCAACGATGAGACGCCGGCGCAGAGTCGCGAGGTACGCGGCGCGGACGGCGCGCTCGCGCTTCTCCATGACCGCGCGCTCGGCGCGGTCGGCCGATAGCACGAGCGCTCCGTAGCCGGCGCGCTCGATCGCGCGCACGAGCGAGGAGTCCGGGGCGCGCGCGGGGTCGAGCTCCACGCGCGCGCGCTCGGTCGCGAGGTTGACGTCCGCTGCGCGCACTCCGGCAACGCCGCGCAGCGCGTCTTCAACGCTCGCGACGCACGAGGCGCAGGTCATCCCGGTGACGACGAGCTCACGTCGCTCGACGCCTTCCTCCTCCACGCTCGCTGGTTTCGTCGCGACGGTCATCGCTCCTCCGCTCGATACCCCCTCCCTGGGGGGATGGGGCCTCTCCAGTCTATGAGGCGAGGTAAGCCATTAGCTTGGTCTGAATGCGCGTCCTCCACCTCCTGGCGATCTTCTCGCTCGCCGCCTGCGGCTCAGCCGGATCGGGCGCTCTGCCGGCCGCGTCGACGCCGGCGATCACTCCGAGCCAGACTGCGCCAGTGGGAGCTACGGGTCCGGCCAGAGCGCCGATCGCCTCGATGAGCGTGACGGGTGCGCACGCCTTCGTTCGCGCGCAGGTCACCCAGAGCGCCCCGGTGCTGCTCCCGGAGGCTGCGACGCTCCCGGCCGGAGTGAAGTCCGACGTCATGGCACGATCCGACTCGTTCTCGATCACATACTCCGACGAGCAGGGCGTGCGCATCTTTCTCGGGCTGGTCGCCGCGAACCCCGGTCCGATGACTGCACGCGGCACGCAGCGGACGCTGACCTTCCGTGGCGACCCCAAGGCGGTCGCGCAGATCGACGACGCCAGCCTTCCGCAGGGCCACCGCTTCATCATCTGGCGCGAACCCGCGACGAAAGTCGCGCCATCGAGCGGCGAGTACGACGTCCGCGCCGGTGTGCTCCCCTACTTCCTCGCGTCGGACGGGATCGACGACGCCGAGTTCTGGAAGATCGCGAACAGCCTCGGTCCCTAGAGGACGGCCCCGCACGACGGGCAGCGGCCGGCGCGCTCCGATCCGGACGCGCCGCATCTCCGGCACATCAGCACGCCGGTCGCGTCGGTCTGCGTCTGCCGATGCGTCTCGGCATAGAACGCGGCATCCCACCGCCGCCCATGGCGCACGTCGTCGCGCGCTCGGCCGGCCAGCATCCCGAACGCACCGAGACCGACGACGATCAGCACGAGCCAAA
>Ga0066703_10000991_pt1 | contig 10149 bp, 10 predicted proteins | sample GraSoiAngelo_152_FD_66505 | JGI IMG/M metagenome (GOLD analysis project Ga0066703, IMG submission 66505) | Grasslands soil microbial communities from the Angelo Coastal Reserve, California, USA - 14_1009_12_30cm | ecosystem: Environmental > Terrestrial > Soil > Grasslands | place: USA...
TCTCCGCAAAGATCGCGCAAGCGAGAACGGGGAAACTACCACCCTCGCTCAGACGGAAGTGAAGCTTTACGCCCTGCCGAAAATTCAAAGAATTCCTGCTCGCCAAGTGCGGAAAAAGGGTTATAATGGCAACGTTGGGGCAATTCTTGCCTAGTTCTTTGAGGATCTCCGCCGATTCTGTTGCACAGCCCACCACCTTAATCGGCTTGCCGCTTTGTTGCAGGGCTCTGACCATTAACTGACATTCCAAAGCACTAGAGTCCGCAATAAAGACTCTGACTGGTTTCCCCGGCCGCAGGTTTTTCCTCATGGGACAAGTTCCGAGAGATCGGGTCAATCAGGTCGTAGAGCGATAAGGTCCAGCATGAGCACAAATCTCATGAGCACCCAGGATTATTTCTATCGGGTTTTACATTCATGCCGAACCTCGACAGGAATGGCGCCTTGACGCTCTGTTCAGACGACTAAATACCCCAAGGCTCCGGAGTCCGCAATCCTACTAATGCCCTGGGCCCCGGTTCGTTTACGACCTACTTGAGTCCCCTGAAAAACCGAAATGATAACTATTCGTGCGGTCATACATCTACTGTAATTTTTTACAGGTTGGCTATAACCGGGAAGGTTAGTGTCTTACTGTCTCGCTTGGGGATTCCGGACGATGCCGATCAGTGTTCCGGGGCATGCCGATCAAAGTACGCGGAAGTTGTGCAAGACATTGCATTTTGTGGGTTGGTTTGTGGGTTGAGAATCTATTTTCGCGCTGTCCACCACGCGCCGTTTTCATTGCTCCACATCAGTTGGGAATGCACAGTTTGAGATTTGCTCTTCGACGATCTGGGAACTACTCGTTGACTGATTGCTTGTCTGACTTCAGGCTAGCGTCTGTGAGAGTCCATCCTGGGCATAACTTCCTGGTTGCCGTGACTCGGGAGCAGCTAGTTTGCTAAGGTCGTCGTCATGTCCGAGCGTTCCACCGAGCAGATACGCGAATTGCTCGACTCCCTTTATCGCGTGGATTCGGGACGAATCCTGGCAACTCTGATTCGCTTGCTCGGTGATTTTGATCTCGCCGAGGAGGCGATGCACGAAGCCTTTGCGACTGCGCTGAGCGGGTGGCCCAGTAGTGGAGTACCCCATAACCCGCGGCCATGGTTGATTTCGACGGCCCGATTCAGAGCCATTGATACTCTGCGTCGACGGGCGAGATTTGATGCCTCTCAAGACGAGCTCGTGCGATATCTCGAAGGGCAACGAAGTTCGGCGGAACGGTCCAATGAAGAGGACAGCCTGGAGGATGATCGGCTGCGCCTGATTTTTACCTGCTGTCATCCATCTCTCGAGCCGGAAGCGCGCGTTGCACTCACCTTACGTGAGGTGTGCGGGCTGACAACCGAGGAAATCGCAAAGGCCTTCCTGATCACTCCGCGTACGCTGGCGCAGCGCATTGTCCGCGCAAAGACAAAGATTCGAGAAACACCGATTCCGTACGAGGTGCCGGCGCCAGAGGAATTGCCGAAGCGACTGGGCGCGGTGCTTCACGTCATCTATCTCGTCTTTAACGAGGGCTACTCTGCTGCCGCGGGAGCGGAAGTAACGCGGGCCGAGCTAACCGGCGAGGCGATTCGACTGGGCCGGTTGCTGACCGACCTTCAGCCAGAGCCGGAGGTAATTGGGCTGCTCTCCCTGATGTTGCTGCAAGAATCCCGTCGCGCCGCTCGAACCTCTCCGACCGGAGAGCTGATTTTGCTGGAGAATCAAAACCGCTCGCTCTGGAACCGAAGACAGATCGCAGAGGGAGTGGCATTGCTGGAGAAAGCCCTGAACTCCCGCCGCTTCGGCTCTTACACACTGCAGGCTGCCATTGCGGCCGTTCATGCGGAGGCGGAATCGGTCGCTGCCACCGACTGGCGGCAGATTGTTGCGCTTTACAACCAGTTGGTACAAATTCAGCCTTCGCCAGTTGTACTTCTAAATCGTGCCGTGGCAATTGCCATGCGCGATGGTCCAGAGGTCGGTCTGACGCATATCGACGCGGTCTTGAAACATGGCCAATTGGCAAATTACTACCTGGCGCATTCAGCTCGTGCCGATATGTGCCGCAGGCTGGGCAGGACCGCTGAGGCCCGGTCCTCTTATGAGAAAGCTCTGGCCCTGACCCAACAGGAACCAGAGCGGCAATTCCTGCAGGAGCGGATTCGGCAGCTGAAATAAAAATTGGAAGAGCTGTCGATTTTCCGTCTGCTCAACGACTATAGGACAAGAGAACGATGAGCTACGGCTCCTGAGTGAACAGGAAACGAGTCATCGGGAACAAACCACAGAAACCAAGGAGAAAAAGTCATGCCACAATATCTGGTTGCTAATTACCTGCCCGACGACTTCGACCCGTCCACCGTAACCGAAGCGATGATCGAAGAGATCCACGCGCTCAACCGCGAACTGATTGCTGCCGGCGTGAGGAAGTTCGCCTGCGGCATTTCCCCGGCGGGCAGCGCGAAGACGCTGCGGGGGCAGCCTGATGGTACAGTGCTCGTCACCGACGGACCGTACACCGAGACCAAGGAGCACATGGGCGGATTTTGGATATTGGAATGCGCCGATATGGACGAGGCACTCGCGTGGGCGCGCAAGGGTGCCATCTCCTGCGACGCGGTGGGCGAGGTGCGCGAGCTTCTTTTCTTCCCGGCTCCGGAACAAGAACCCGGCGGAAGCAAGTAAACACCCTGGCTACGGCGGCCTCGGAACATGCGCCCTAGTGACGAGATAAACGAGCCGGCGCAACGCTCTGCTGTCGGTTCGTTCAATCCGCTATGAGGAGAAGAACAATGAAATACGTCTGTTTTGGCTACTACGACAAAGACAAATAGGACTCGAAAGGAACTCGGCCATGAGAAAAGTCAATGTGCTTGAATTTGTCTCCCTTGATGGAGTCAAATGGCAGCCGTCCGTCTAAACGGAGATATTGCGAAAAAATCACCAAAATCAAGCAACAGGAAGGCCCGGATTTGCACGTTTATGGAAGCTCAAATCTCCTTCAGACGCTCCTCAAGCATGATTTGGTCGATGCCTTCTGGCTGAAGATATTTCCGATTACGTTGGGCCGTGGGAAACGATTGTTTGCCGATGGCACGATCCCGGCGGCATTCAAGGTGACGGAAAGCACAGTCACCTCGAAAGGCGTCATTATCGTGAATTACGAGCTTGCAGGCGCAGTCCCAACCGGAAGTCTATGAACATTCGGCCGGGTGCCCGGGCTTTCGACCTTGCGGGCATCGCGGGAGAAGCAAAATCTCCAGGACGATTTGTCGAATTCCGGGACGGCCGTTCGACTATATGCTAAAGGCAGAGCAACCAGCCCGACCGAAGACCGCTACAGGAGAATAGAGAAACCATGGCGCAGTATTTAGTTGCTATTCACCATCCCGATGATTTCGATCCGTCCCTCGTGACCGAATCGACGGTACGCGATATCGACGTGCTCAACGAAGAGATGGAGGCTGCCGGTGTCAGGATGTTCGCTGGTGGCCTCGCCGGTGCCAGCAACGCGAAATCGCTGCGGGCGCAGCCCAATGGCAAGGTGCTCGTCACCGACGGGCCGTACCTGGAGACCAAGGAGCACGTAGGCGGTTTTTGGATCCTGAAAGCCGCTAACCTCGACGAGGCACTGGCGTGGGGGCGCAAGGCTGTCCTCGCCTGCCGGGCGCCGGTCGAGGTACGCCCGTTCCTCTGACGAGGCAAAAAAATGGGCAGCTGTCGATTTTCGGTCTCTCGAACGACTACCTGATAACAGAACGATGAGCTGCGGCTGTGAGTTAGAGGAAACGAAGGGTCACAGGAACCCAGGGAGGAATGGATGAAATACATCTGCTTGGGATACCTCGTGCCAGGAAAATTCGAAGGAATGACAGAGGGCGAGCGAAACACAACGTTCGACGAATGCTTTGAGTACAACGACCACCTGCGCGCCAACGGACATCTTGTCGCCGAAGTACCTCTTCAGCCTCCCGAGACCGCGCTGACCCTGTACTGGAAAAACGGAAAAGTCGCGACGACTGACGGCCCCTATGCGGAAACCAAGGAACAACTTGGCGGCATTCAAATCCTTGAGGCGCGAGACCTCAATCACGCGGTTCAGCTTGTCTCACAGCTACCAGGCTTTAAGTATGGACTTGGACCGGTTGAGATACGGCCTGTTGCGGATTTGAACGAAATCATCAAGGAGAGCGAGCGGCGGCGGCGGCGAAAGGATGCGCCGGTATCCTGAAACGGGTCTGATATATTGATACTTGGCAGGGAGGCTAAGAACATGTCATTCCTTCGCGATCTGAGAGTTGCAGCTCACTCGTTAATCCGGACTCCCGGGCTGGCGATCACCGTGACTCTCACGCTGGCGCTTGGCATCGGCGCGAACGGGGCCATCTTCACGCTCGTGCGGGGAGTGCTGCTCAAGCCGCTCGTCAACCGTGACGAGAACCGGCTGGTGTACATCCGCCAGAGCGCCCCCAGCGGCGGACAGGACAACACCACGTTTTCCGTGCCCGAGATCAAGGATATCGAGGGCAGCGTCCCCTCCGTGAGCGAGTTCGGCGATTTCTCGACGATGGACTTTACGATGGTCGGACTCGGTGAACCTCGCGGAGTGCAAGGTGGCGTCGTCAGCGGTAACTACTTTGAAGTAATGGGTCTGCGCCCTGTTCTCGGCCGCCTCATCGGACCTCAAGACGACGGCCCCAACGCCGCCGGCGTCATCGTGCTCACGTATCGCTTCTGGTCCACCGTTTACAAGAAAGATCCGAATGTGATTGGCAAAACTGTTCGCCTGAGCAGCATTGGCGATCGTTCCGCTACGGTCGTCGGCGTCCTTGAACCCTCTGTGCCATATCCCGCGGACACCGAGATTATCGGCAACCTGGTCATCAGCCCACATCATCTTTCCGCCACGATGGTCACGGGCCGCATCCATCGCATGACCGAACTTTTCGGTAAGCTTGCTCCCGGCGCCACTCTCGACCAGGCTCGCAACGAGTTGCGCACGGTGTACGCCGGGATGCAGCAGGACCATCCCGATGCGTATCCCGATAACGGTGGCTACCGCATCGACGCGAAGATGCTTCGCGACCAGATCACTTCCGGCGCGCGCACCGTTCTCCTCGTCCTTCTCGCTGCCTCGGGCCTGGTCTTCATCATCGCCTGCTCGAACGTGGCCAACTTGATTCTCGCGCGGACGGTTCGCCGCGAGGGCGAACTCTCGATCCGTGCCGCGCTGGGCGCAAGCACTTGGACACTGCGGCGGATGTTGTTAGCCGAAAGCCTGCTGCTCTGTGGCGTGGGCGCAGCAATCGGCGTACTGATCGCGCAGCCATTGGTCACAATCCTGGCCCGATACGCCTCGCGCTTCTCCGTTCGTGCGCTGGATTTGACGGTTGATTCCAGCCTGCTCTGGGTGGGAGTGGCGCTGGCAATAGTCGCGGCGGTGATTTTGGCATTTGTGCCGCGGCTGCCGTCGGCGAACGCGTCGAATGGCATGAACCTCGCGACCGGCGGCGTTCGCATCACCAGCAGCACCGGCCGCCGCCAGCGGGCCTTTGCAGTCACGCAAATTGCAGCGTCTTTCGTGCTGCTGGCGGGCGCAAGCATGTTGATCACTACGCTGATCGCGTTGCAAACTACCCAGTCCGGCGTTGATACGCGTCAAGTCCTCGTCGTCGACGTTCCAGCGCTGTACAACGGAAAAACGCCTCAGCAAGTCCTCGATTTCTACAAAGAATCGATGCGTCGCATCGATGCGCTGCCCGGTGTCACCAAGACGGCTTTCGCTATGGTCGCTCCCTGGCGTGATGCCGACGGCGGCTTCGGTGTAGGTTTGCAATTCTCTGGTGATGGTCACGTCCATGGCAAAGACGACCCTCGCGCGCTGTGGCGTAACATCTCTCCCGGCTTTTTCACCGCGCTGGGCGTTCCCATTATTGCCGGGCGCGATTTCAACGCGCTCGATGACCAGAATCAAGAGCCGGTGGTGATCGTCAGCGCGACTCTCGCGCAGCGCATGTTTCCTGGTCAGGATCCGATCAATCGGCATGTCTATTGGACCGATCCCGTGCTTGAGTTCCTTCCCGGCAGTGAGGGCGAAAAGGCGCGATTTACTTCGCCGCACCGCATTATTGGGGTCGCCGCCGATGTGGACGACGAACATATCGTTCCTGCGCCCACCTCCACCATCTATGAAACCTTTGCAGACTCGCCCTTGTTTGGCGGTCACCTCTTTATCCACACCACGGCAAATCCTTATTCGCTGGTAACGCCGGTAACGAAAATTATCCGGCAGATGTCCGCCGATGAACCCGTTGAGCATGCCGCCACTCTCGAAGATATCCGTGCAAAAGTGCTCGCGCCAAACCGTCTGAATTCCCTGGTCTTTGGCGTGTTCGCAGGGGTCGCGTTGCTGATTGCGGTCGTTGGCGTCGCGGGCGTACTGGCGTTTTCTGTCAGCGCGCGGACTCGCGAATTTGGGATCCGCTTGGCGCTGGGGTCACCGCCGGAAAATCTCCTCAGGGGTGTCGTTGCGGAGGGCGTCGTGATGGCTGCTGTTGGCATTCTGGCGGGCGCGGCGTTCGGGTTCGTCGTTGCGCGCGTGGCAGGCAGTTATTTCGGAGGCTTAAAAATGCCTGGCGCATTGCCGGTGGTCGTCTCTGCGTTTGTGCTATTAGGCGCGGCGGTAGTCGCTTCGATGCTCCCGGCGGCACGCGCCGGCCGCGTCGACGTCATACAAGCGCTTCGCTCGGAATGATTTGCCCCGTGCGCCCAAGTTCCCCGTAAGCCGACAAAATCGTCGAAGGAACCGTCCCAGGCGAAGGGGCTGCGGTCGATTCTTGTGTTCGCGGTTGAAGTTGCAAAGTGGTCCGACGGAATGGCCGCACCGATCCATCAAGAGTAGATCGACCTTAAAGAGGATTTGAAAGGAATGGCGGGGACGACGAGACTCGAACGCGTCGGTGATCGCGAAAGCGGCGCAAGCTTAGTGTAACAACCTGATTGCATCACGATCTCAGCGGGGCCTTCTTCGTGACCCGTTCGTTCGACGCTGGGTTAAGATGATGGTCAGGTGAAACGATGAAGCGACGGGGAATTGCGATTAGCCTGATGTTGGCTTTCGCGGCGGGCACGGCTATTGCTATGCATTCGAGCCGCGCCAACTCACCGGAGATGCCAACCATCAGGCTGCTGCGCACGCCACGCGAAGGGATTCAGCCGCAGACAATGCTCGACCGCAAGGGCGTGCTGCACATGATTTATTTCAAGGGCGATGCCTCCGCGGGAGATATCGAGTACGTGTGGGGTAAGCCAGATGGAAGGAATTTCTCGAAGCCGATTCGCGTGAACAGCGATTCCAGCAGCGTGGTGGCCATCGGTACCGTGCGAGGGCCACAGATGGCGGTCGGGAGAAACGGGCGTGTCTACGTGATCTGGTTTGGTGCGCGAGCCCAGTTGGGCGACCCGACCAACGCGATGCCGGTGTTCTTTTCCCGGCTCAACGACTCACGCACAGCCTTCGAGGCGCAGCGCAACTTGATGCAATACGCAAGAGGTGGCGACGGCGGAATATCCATAGCCGCTGACACGGCCGGTGACGTTTATGTAGTCTGGCATGCGACGGGCGCGGAACCCGGAGAAGGCCACCGCCAAGTCTATCTGGCGCGGTCCACAAATGACGGCGAGACGTTTGTCCGCGAAGAGCCGATTTCGCCGGCCACGCTTGGCGCGTGCGGATGCTGTGGTATGCGCGCATTCGCCGATGAGCACGGGACGCTCTTTGTTCTGTACCGCGCCGCAACCGAGAGCATCCATCGGGATATGACGTTGCTGGTTTCGACGGACCACGGAGTAACGTTTCACGAGACGACAATAGATCCTTGGGAACTGAATGCCTGTCCAATGAGCACAGCATATCTAAGCGAGGGCGGAAAGCGAGTCCTCGCCGCGTGGGAGAAGGCGGGCCAAGTTTACCTCGATTCAATTGACCCCGTTTCGCTCAAACCTTCTCTCCCTATTGCTGCGCCTAGCGAGGGCAATAAGCGACAGCATCCTGCCGTTGCGGCGAACGCGAATGGGCAAGTGCTATTGGTCTGGACGGAAGGAACGGGCTGGTCGAAGGGCGGGTCCCTCGCTTGGCAGCTTTTTGACAGTGCCGGAAAACCCGCGAGCGCGGAAGGTCGTGCGCCCGGAGTTCCTGTTTGGGGGTTCTCAAGCGTGTTCGCCGATCATCAGGGAAACTTCACGATTGTGTATTGACTCGCCGGCGGATTCGAACGCCTCATAAAATGCTACGGCTGGTTGCCGACCGTCTTTCGTTTTCCGCAAGCTATAATTATTGGCCCGCCGCCCGATTAATGCCGAAATAGTACAAGTGGAATTCGTCGCGAAAGCTGAATCGGCACATGTTCGGGTTCGGCACTGAGAATGCCAAAGTGTCTCACTCAACGTCATTGTCGCCCTCGAGGTTCTTCGCCTTTTTCGTACTGCGTTAGTACCTCCAAGTAGATATCAGTCTCTGGTCCCTGGTGCCTTTTGAATATTGTAAGAATCGGTTTGTGAGCGAGCAAGAGTGCTCTAAATCCATCATCGGGATTCTCCATGTCGATGGGCACTGACTCGATTTGTCAGTTCCACCACATCTCGTCGCCGACTGTGCCCCTCCGAGCCTTCAGTTTCTTAACGCTCGCATGGGGAACATTGGTCTCGCTGTGGAGCGCACAAATTGTGGCTTCATTGCTGAGGACGCGAAGATATGCTTGGATGCGCATTTTCCATTTCCGACTGTAGTCAATCACAAACATCATAGCCTGCGACGTGACATTTTATTGTCTAGAGCGGACCAGGTACCAGTGCTTGGTAACCGGAGAAGTCCGTTCGGATGGGCCCGGAGCCCCACAGTGAAGTTTGAAGTGTCGACGGTGGAAATGTTACAAAACACGAAGACCGTCCCGGTTTCAGCCGGCCTCAAGTCGTTTGTTGGTGTGGCGGGATCCGGAGAGAAGGTTACAAAATAGGCAAAGGGACCGTGCGGAGAACGACGCGAGGATATTTTTCTTAAGTACGCCACTACACATCCACTAAGGTCGAAGCGGGGAAGAAGTGAGGCGGCGTATGAGCCAGCCGAGCAAGAAGAGAACTGCGCCGGTGAGAAAGACGGGAAAATGCGGCGGGTTGTTCCAGGTATTGTCGATATCCTTACCGACGTTGAGAAGGGGCCAAAGGAGGAACGCGCCTGTGCCGAAATCCTGAACGATTTGGGCGGCTTGGGTGGCGATTGATGGGAGCCTCTTGCGATTGGTTGCACTGGAGAGATCGGCGAGTTCTAGCTCCGAAAGCCCTAGTCCCTCAGACGACTTGCGCAGAAGAAATATGCCTTTGAGTAGAAGAGTAAGGCTGCCGAGTGCGAAGACTAACGGAATGGCGGTAAATTTTGTTTCGGAAGGCGAGAAGACCCAAAAGCAAAGGGCGGCGGTGGCAAGGCTCAAATAAAGCAGCGCGCGACGCGGATGGTATTCCAGGTCGCCAGCAAAGTTTTCCAAAAGGAATTCGCGAAGTGTCACGACGGAAGTTTACCGCAAAAGGGACGCGCCAATCGGAGGTCCGGTAGCTAACCAGAGTTATCGGCAGTTCAAGCTGGCTTAGCCTCAATGTCAGGACAGAAAGCCGGAACGAGGCGCGAGCGGAGCGCCGCCAGCGGCCGTTGGCCTGATTTTGGGGGTGGAGGCCCATTTCCTTCCCGAAGCTCGAAAAAAATCTCTTTTGCAGGATCGTGGCTGCATTTTCTCGAAGCCTCCCATAGTTTATGTCGTGACTCTCCGGCTGGTTTTCGGCGCGGTGCTCATGTTCCGCCGGCAACTTGGTCCTCAAGTTCCGCGGCCCGCATTTGTGGCGACTCGGGTCCGCGCACCTGCGAACAAAGCGCTCAGGGTCTGGTAGCCGTGGGGAAAGCCGTGATCGGAAACCAAGTCCTGCCAGATGGCCATGGCATTCCGGCTGCGAGCGAGTCTCTGCTCGATCAGCTCTCGGTACGGCTCGCAGGCACTGGTGGCCCGATCTTAGTTGCCAGTCGGAGGTGAAATTGGCTGGCCAAAGTCGGTGGTCACCTCATTGGCCGGT
>Ga0066703_10000994_pt1 | contig 10134 bp, 8 predicted proteins | sample GraSoiAngelo_152_FD_66505 | JGI IMG/M metagenome (GOLD analysis project Ga0066703, IMG submission 66505) | Grasslands soil microbial communities from the Angelo Coastal Reserve, California, USA - 14_1009_12_30cm | ecosystem: Environmental > Terrestrial > Soil > Grasslands | place: USA...
GCGAGCAGCGCGACGAGCCGTTCTTCGCTGTCCGTCGTCACGGGCATCATGCTACGAACCGATCCACCGCGGCGGTGACGTCTTCCGGTGAGATGTCGACGAGACAGCGGTGGTGTCCCATCGGACAGCGCGCCGAGCCCATCGCCGAGCAGGGGCGGCAATCGAGCGCGCGTTGCAGCACGGTGGCGCGCGTCGAATACGGGAAGAACCCGAACGGTTCGACCGTCGGCCCGAACAGCGCGACGACGGGTGTGCCCACGCCGGTCGCCATGTGCATCACGCCGGTGTCGTTCGACACCAGCACGCGCGCGCGGGCGAGCAGCGCCCCCGTCTCCTGCAGCGAGAATTCGCCGGCCGCGCTCACCGCATGCGCGGCGAGCTGTGCGGCGAGGGGGCGGTCGTCGGGTCCGCCGAGCACCACCGGCGTCATCCCCGCGGCTCGCAGCCCCGCGGCGAGCTGATCCCAGTGCGCGACCGGCCACCGCTTGGTGGCGTGCGCGGCGCCGGGGGCGAGGGCGGCGAGCGGCGCATCACCGAGCCGCTGAGCGGTGAGCCACTGCGCGACGCGGGTCCGCGCCGGCGCGCCCAGCGCGAACTCGGGCGGACCGCCGTCGGGTTGCACGTCGAGGTGGCGCGCGGCTTCGAAGTAGCGCTCGGGGACCGGGACGTGCTTGCCGTAGACGTCGATCTTCGTGGCGATCAACAGCGCGCGCGCGAGCTTGCGCTTGCGGTAGCCCGCCCAGCGGCAGCTCACCAGCAGTCGCAGCGCCCGGCTGCGCAGGCTGCCGTGCAGATCGAGCCCGTGCGACGGACCGAGGGCCTCGAGCCGCGCCGCCAGATGGCGCACCGACTCACTCGGCTCCAGCGTGACGACGTCGGAGAGGTGCGGGTTGTCGGCGACGAGCGGCGCCATCGCCCGTTTCGTCACGAACACCAGCCGGGCCCCGGGGTGCCGGCGGCGCAGCGCGCGCACCAGCGGCGTGGTGAGGAGAACGTCCCCAATCGAAGTGAAGCGCACGAGGAGAACCGACAGCACGCGGCCAATGTACGCGCGCGTTGCCCAGGCTGGCCACCCCGGGCTAGTTTTCGCGGCGATGCCCTCTCCATCCGCTCCCGCCCCCGCCCCCGCCCGATCCAAACAGAAGAGCATCCTCTGGGTCGATGACGAGGTGGATGGGCTCGCCGCCCATCGCCGCTACCTCGAGCAGCAGGGGTTCATCGTCGAGCAGGCGGCACACGGCGACGACGCGCTCGCCCTGCTGCGGCGCCAGCCGTACAGCCTCGTGCTGCTCGACGAGCAGATGCCGGGCAAGCGCGGGCTGGAGCTGCTGGCCGAGATCCGCGCCATCGATCCCGCGATGCCCGTCGTGATGGTGACGCAGAGCGAAGAAGAGTCGCTGTTGCGCGAGGCGATCGGCATCGAGGTGGACGACTATCTCGTGAAGCCCGTGCACCCGCGCCAGATCCTCTCCGTCATCACGCGCCTGCTCGAAGGCGATCGCATCCGCCAGCAGCGGCTGGCGCGCGACTTCGTAACCCGGTTCCGCGAGCTCGAGGCGCGGCGCGGCACGACGCTGGCGTGGCGGGAGTGGATCGAGCTCGTGGTCGAGCTCACGCGCTGGGAGGTGCGGCTCTCCGAGGCGAACGAGCCGGGCCTGCTGGAGGCGCTGCGCAACCTTCAGGAGAGCCTGCGCAAGGATTTCGCGGAGTTCTACCGCAAGCACTACCCGCGCTGGCTCGCCAATCCCGAGGGCGACCGGCCGCCGCTCTCCGTGGACGTCGGCGCCGAGTTTCTCGTCCCGGTGCTCAAGGGCAAAGGCAAAGCGCTCTTCCTCATTATCGACTGCCTGCGGCTCGACCAGTGGGAGGCGCTGAAGGACCTGGTGACGCCGCTGTTCGACATCGAAGAGTCGTACTACTACGGCATCGTCCCCACAGCCACGCCGTTCGCGCGCAACGCGATTTTCAGCGGGATGTTTCCGATGGAGATCGCCGCGCGCCATCCCGAGTGGTGGGGCCAGCCGTCGGACGACGAGAGCCTCAACGCCCACGAAGCCGAGCTGCTGACCGAGCAGCTCGCGGATCTCATGGGCAAGCCGGTGCCCGTGCGCTACGAGAAGCTGTTCACCTCGAACGACGGCCCCGAGCTGTTGCGCAAGCTTCCCGCGCACCTCGCGCAGGAGGGCGTGACGGCGCTGGTGTTCAACTTCATCGATCAGCTGACGCACGGCCGCTCGGAAAGCGCGATCCTCTACGAGGTCGCGCGCGATGCCGACGCGCTGCGCGACCTGACGCGCACGTGGTTCGAGCGCTCGCCGGTGCGCGCCGCGCTCGCCGAGGCGGAGCGCCGCGGCGTTCCCGTGCTGCTCACCACCGACCACGGCTCGATTCACTGCGAGACCCCGGCGACCGTGTTCGCCAAGCGCGACGCCACGCAGAACCTGCGCTACAAATTCGGCGAGGACCTCCGGGCGGAGGACCCCGCGGCGGCGATCACCGTCGAAGACATGAAGGCGTGGGGCCTCCCCGCCCTCGGCCTCGGCGTGCGCATGCTGCTCGCCACGACGGATCGCTTCTTCGTGTATCCCACCAAACTGCGCGAATACCAGGCGCGCTATCGCGGCTCCTTCCTGCACGGCGGGGTGACGCCCGAGGAGGTCATCCTCCCGGTGGCCCTGCTCACTCCGCGCGGCGGAGCCCGCTGAATGGTTCGCGGCGCGCGGCTCGTCGCGCTGCTCCGTCCCTACACCCCGCTGTTCGTCGGCACCGTCGCTGTGACGGTGGTGTCGTCCGTGCTCGACGGCTTCACCTTCGTGCTGCTCATCCCGTTCCTGCGGGCGCTGTTCGGCGAGGCCGCCCTGCCGGCACAGGGCGGGTCGCAGGTGGAAGCGGTGCTCGACCGCATCGCGGGGCCGTTCCTGCACGTCGGCGCCGCGGAGACGGCGCTGCGCAACGTGGTCATCGTGCTGCTCGTGGCGCTGGTCCTGAAGAACGTGACCGCGTACCTCGCGTCGTACTGGAGCGTCGTGATCCAGGAGAGCGTGGTTCGCGATCTGCGCGTGCGCCTGTTCCACCACCTCCAGACCCTGCCGCTCGGCTACTTCCAGCGCACCCGGGCGGGGCAGACGGTCGCGCGCCTGATCAACGACACCGACCAGGTGAAGACCGCCGTCACGGCGGCGCTCGCGTCGCTGCTGCAGAACGCCGTCGTGATCCTTGTCTACGTCGTGATCCTGTTCGGATTGTCCGCGCGCCTCACGTTGCTCGCGCTGGCGTTCGCCCCCGTGCTGCTGTTCATCGTGCGCCCGATGATCAATCGGCTGCGGCGACGCTCGCGCGAGATGGCCGCCGAGCGCGGCGAGCTCACCAGCCACGTGAGCGAGATGGTGGCTTCGGTGAAGCTGATCCGCGCGTACGTCGCCGAAGCGTTCGAGCTGGATCGCTTCAAGCGGCTCGCCGACCGCTATCGCAAGCGCGTGCTCCGCGCCCAGCGCTTCTCGAGTCTCACCAGCCCGGTCACCGAAGTGTTCGGCGGCGTGATGATCGTGATGATCCTCTGGGTCGGCACGCGCCTCGCCCTCGGCGACCCCACGGCGCTGCGGCACGAGATGCTCATCACCTTTCTCGCCGTCGCGCTGCGCCTCATGTCGCCGGTCAAGTCGGTGTCGAACTACCCGGCGGTGATGGCGGGCGCGGCCGCGTCCGCCGAGCGGGTCTTCGAAGTGCTCGACCTTCCCGCCGACGAAGGCGACCGGTCCGGCGAGACCACCGCCGTGTTCAAAGAGCGCATCGAGTACCGCAACGTGTCGTTCGCCTACGGGGAGGAAGCCGAGGTGCTGCGGGAGGTGTGCCTCGAGGTGCGGCGCGGGCAGGTCGTGGCGATCGTCGGGCCCAGCGGGGCGGGGAAGACGACGCTCGTGGACCTGCTGCCGCGGTTCTACGAGCCGACGACGGGCGAGATCCTCCTGGACGGCGTCCCGATCTCGCGCTACACGCGCCGCTCACTGCGCGCGCTGATGGGCATCGTCTCGCAGGAAACGGTGCTGCTCAACGACACCGTGTTCGCCAACATCGCCTACGGGCGCAGCGATTTCACGCTCGAGCAGGTGCGCGCCGCCGCGGGGGCCGCCAACGCGGACGACTTCATCGCACGGCTGCCGCAGGGCTACGAGACGGTGCTCGGCGAGCGCGGCACCCGGCTCTCCGGGGGCCAGCGCCAGCGCATCGCCATCGCGCGCGCGGTGCTGCGCGACCCGCCGATCCTCATCCTCGACGAGGCCACCAGCCAGCTCGACACCGAATCAGAGCGGCTCGTGCAGGACGCGATCGACCGCCTGATGCAGCACCGCACGGTGCTCGTCATCGCGCACCGCCTCGCCACCGTGCAGCACGCCAATCTCATCGTCGTGCTCGAGGACGGGCGCCTGGTGCAGAAGGGATCACACCCCGAGCTCCTCGCCGCCGACGGGCTGTACCGCCGCCTCTACAACCTGCAGTTCCGGACCTGACGGGAAGGGGTGGCGGTGCTCTCCGGCTTCACCATCGTCCGCAACGCGATCAAGCTGGACTTTCCGATCGTGCCCGCGATTCAATCCGTACTCGCAGTGTGCGACGAAGTCGTCGTCAACGTGGGCCGCTCGGAGGACGACACGCGTGACTTGGTCGCGTCGATCGCCGACCCGCGCGTCCGCATCCTCGACAGCGAGTGGGACTTCACCAAGAAGAACGAGATGCTGTCGATCGAGACCCTCAAGGCGATGCACGCCTGCCGTGGCACGTGGGGCCTCTACATCCAGGCCGATGAGGTGCTGCACGAGACCGGGGCGCGGATCCTCAAGGAAAAAATCGTGGAGTGGGACCGGGACGAGCGGGTCGAAGGACTGCTCGTGGACTACCGGCATTTCTACGCCGGGTTCGACCTCGTCGCGACGAGTCGACGCTGGTATCGGCGCGAGGTGCGCGGCATCCGCCTGCAGCGCGACATCCGTCCCTACCAGGGCGCGCAGGGGTTCCGCGTCGGAAAAGACTACCGGAAGATCCGCGCGCGGCGCACCGGCGCGGAGATGTTCCACTACGGCTGGGCGCGCCCCGCCCGCGCCATCCGCGAGAAGTACGAGATCTCCAAGACCATCTATCCGTGGAGCCGCGAGCGCTCGGCGCGCGAGCAGGCGAAGGGCTACCTGGACTGGATTCCGCTGCTCAAGCCGTTTACCGGCACGCACCCGCGCGTCGCGGCGCAATGGATCGCCGAGCGGCGCCACGATCCGGATCGGCGCATCGGCCCGCGCCACTTCAAGCTCGAGCACCTGCGGTTCTACATCTCCGATGGCATCGAACGGGTCACCGGCGCCCGGGTGTTCGAGTTCCGCAACTACGTCCTCGTCTGAGATGACCCTCACGCGGTCGCGCGCGGTGTGGATCACGCTGGGCGCGCTCACCGCGGCCCAGGTCGGCATCGGCACCTGGCGCGCCGGCGTGATGCTGCGGGAAGGGATCGCGGCGGGGGTGCTGCCGTTTGTGGCCTCCGGCGTCGTCGGCGAGCTGGCATTGAGCATCGCGCTGGCCTGGCTCGCGTGGTGGTGGCTACCTGCCAGTGGAGCAGGCCGCTCGGTCGCTGCGTGGGCCATACGCTTCATCCTGCTGGCGTGGACGCTCGTCCTGACCCACTACGCGTTCGCGATGGCGACGGGCGGATTCGCACGCCTCGTGACACCCATCGCCCTCGCGTCGCTCGCCGTATTGGGCGCCTGGGTTCGCCGCTGGTCAGGATCGCCGACCCCGGTCTCGACGTCCCCGGCACCCGACACCTGGCACCCAGCCTTATTCCTCGCCGCCGCATTCTGGGTTTACCAGCTCGCCCACCTCGCCTTTCCTTATCACTTCACCGACGCGCACGACATCTGGGCGTGCCGCGCCATCAAGTTCGCCGAGCACGGGGCGCTGACGGGCGTGTTCGACTGCCTCGATCCCGCCCGCCCGCCGCTGTACTCGGTGATGCTGTGGCTGGGCGTCGGCGACCCGACGTTTCAGGGGCGCCTGCTTCCGACGCTGCTCGTGGGCGCGTTCGGAATTGTCTTCTTTCATCTGCTGCGTCGCGTCGCGCCGCGCCTCGCGCCCTGGGGTCTGCTGTGGTTGTTCGTGACCGACCACGTGATGAAGGGCGCGGTGTCGTTCTACGCCGGGGTGCCGGTGATGGTCGTGGCGTGTGTCGCCGTCGCCCTGTGGGTGGACGACGGCACGCTCGCGCCGCGGCGCCTCGCCATCGCGGGTGCGGCGATCGCCGGCGCGGCGGTGGCCCTGATTCGGCGCGACGGCCTCCCGGAGTTCGCGATCGCGGGCGCTGTGGTGATGGTGTTGACGCGCGCGTGGCGGGAGCCGCGGCTCTGGGCCGCGGCGGCGGGCGTCGCGATCGGCTACCTGACGTGGACGCTGCGACCTGCGATCCTGCACGCGCCGCCGTTGTTTGCGCCGATGCTCGATCCCCCGACGCCGGTGACGTTGGCCTCCGCGGCGCAGGCGATGGGCCGTCTGTTATACGGCGCGCAGGGACAGGTCTTCAGCCATTACGGCTACGGAGTGTTCGCCTGGAGCTGGATCGTCGTCGCGGTGTGGGCGGTGCGATGGAAAACGGGCAACCTGGCGCTGGCGACGCAGCTGGGCCTCGCGGGACTCGCCGCCTGGGTGACGACGCTGGCGCTGTACGCGATTCTCACCTTTGCCGGCCACCCGCAGATGAGCACGCTGTTCGTCATCCGCACCGGGTTCGGCCGCCATCTGGTGCACTTCTATCCGCTGTGCCTGTTGCACGCGGTGAGTTTGGGGGAACGACTCGTCCCCGCCAGATCCGTGGGCTAAAGCCCCGGCTCGGCAACGGCACACGTCCTTAAGGACACCCGATTATGCCGAGCCGGCGCTTCAGCGCACGGGAACGGAGCGAGACCCGCTAGGACGTCCACGGCGTCGCCCGTCCCGCCGGGAGGTCCCCCGTTTTGAGCAGGTGCTCGTACACGCGCACGTAGCCTTCCGCCTGCGCCACATGTGTGAACCACCGCTCCGCGTGCGCGCGGCACGCCTGGGGCGCGCGCGTGCCGATGGTGAGCGAGGCGGCGATCAGCTCGTCGAGCGTGTCGCCCAGCGCGCCGACCTCGTCGGTCAGCACTTCGGGGAGCGCGCCCCGGCGCGTGGCGAGCACCGGCGTCCCTGAAAACAGCGCCTCGATCGTCGTCAGCCCGAACGGCTCGTCCCACAGCGCCGGCATCCACAGGCAGCGCGCGCCGGCGAGCAGCTCCGCCTTCTCCGTCCCGTCCACTTCGCCGACGAACTTGATCTTGCGGGCGAAGGTGGGACGCCAGCCGCCGGCGAGCAGCAGGCGCCGGTCGGTGCGCTTCGCGGCTTCGATGGCCCACTGGTACCCCTTCGCGCTGTGCAGGCGGCCGATGAAGAAATCGTAGTCGTCCTTCTTGTCGCGGAACACGAACTCCTGCGGATCGAGCCCCGCGTACACGAACGTCTGCTGGCCATTTCTGGCCGCGTGATTCTTCGAGAGGAATACCGTGTGCGGGAGCACCGCCTCCCCGGGCTTGAGATTGCCGTACAGCGTTTGCAGGAAGGGGATTCCGGGAGGGAGCTGGCGGACGGGGAAGTGCATGTGCAGGACGTCGACGCCCGGGGGAAGCATTGCGACGAGATCGAGCGCGGGATCGCGCAACCGCTTGGGGGGCAGCTCGACGATTGTCGCCTCGCGCAGCTTCGTGCCCTGGGCCGCGATCAGCGTGACGCGGTGGCCGAGCGTCGCCAGTCCCCGCACCAGCGCCACGACGATGCGCTCGGTGCCGCCGTAGCCCTGAACCGGAAGCCGGTGGTGCGAAGCGACGGCGATGTGCATGGGCGCACCAGTATAACTAGCTTCGTGACATGTCACACGCCCCGCTCACGATTCTGCAGTTGACTTATCAGGGCGACGGGGCGGGGTCGACGCAATCCATCTTCAACCTGAGCCAGCAGCTCGCGCGGCGCGGCCACCGGGTGCTCGTGGGCTGCCGCACCGAGTCGCTGCTGGCGCGGCTCGCCGCCGGTTCGCGCGACGGTCTCGAGGTGGTGCCGCTCGACTTCCGGCGCCTCGGCGCGCTCGCCGCGAGTCTCGCCGATGTCATCGCGCGCCGCCGCGTCGACGTCGTGAACAGTCACGCGACGCGAGACCGTCGCGCGCTTACCTGGCTGCGGTGGCGGGGGCGGCTGCGGCAGGCGTTCGTCGTCACCCGGCGCACGATGCCGCTCACCTCTCCGCTCGAGCTCGTCGCTGTCGGCGCGACCGCCGACCGCACCATCGCCGTCAGCGCGGCGGTGGCCCGGGCGCTCCGCCGCCGGTTGCACCCGGGTGGCAGACTGGTCGTCGTTCCCAACGGGATCGACCTCGCCCGTGTGGACGCCCCGCCGGCCCCGGGCGACCTCGCCGCGGCCCGCGCCTGCCTCGGCGACCTCGGCGACCGTCCGCTCGGCGTCGTCGTGTCGCGCCGCAAGGATCAGGACGTGCTGCTGCGCGCGTTGCCGCTCGTCGAGCGACCGGTTGCGGTCGCGTGCGTCGGCCTCGACCCCGACGACGAGCTGCTCGCCCTGGCGCGCGCCGTTCCCGAGCGGCACCGCGTAGCGTTCGTGCCGTTCGTCGAGCAACCGTTGGCCTATTACCACCTCGCCGCGTTCGCGGCGCTGCCGTCGCGCATCGAGGGGTTCTCCCAAGGCCTGCTCGAGGCGATGGCGCTCGGCAAGCCGGTGGCGGCGTCGGCCGCCGGCGGCAACCCCGATCTGATCACCGACGGGGAGACCGGCCTGCTCGTCCCGCCGCGCGATGCGGCTGCCTGGGCCCGCGCGGTGGACCGTCTCGCGGCCGACCGCGACCTCGCCGCGCGCCTCGCCCGTGCCGGGCGCGACCGCGTGCGCAGCACCTTCACCCTGGAGCGCACCGCCGATCGGACCGAAGCGGTCTACCGGGACGCCATGGCGCGCCGTTAGCATTCTCTCGTCATGCCGACCCGTTCTCCCCTCACAGTGGTCATCCCGACCCTCAACGAGGCGGCGCAAATCGGTGAATGCGTGCGGCACCTGTCCTGGGTGGGTGAAGTGATCGTCGCCGACGGCCGCTCCAACGACGGCACGGGCGACACGGCGCGCGCCGCGGGCGCGAGAGTGATCGCCACCGACGCCCCCACGATCGCCGCCCAGCGCAACGCCGCGATCGCGCAGGCCGCCCACGACTGGGTGTTCGCCCTCGACGCGGACGAGCGCATCGGGCCGGCGTTGGCCGGGGAGCTGGCGGCCGTCGTCGCCGCGCCGCGGTACGAGGCGTACTCGGTTCGCCGTCGCAACTTCTATCTGGGGCGCGAAATGCGGCACGCGGGGTGGGGCAACAACTGGACGGTGCGGCTGTTCCGTCGCAACCGCCGCTTCATCGAGCGGCGCGTGCACGAGGGGCTCGAGCCGGTGAGCGACGTCGGGCGCCTCGCGGCGCCGATGGAGCACACGCCCTACCGCGACCTCGCGCATCACTGGCGCAAGCTCACGCTTTACGCCGCGTGGGGCGCGGAGGACCTCGCCGAGAACGGCCGCCGCGCGCGGCTCGGCGACCTGCTGCTGCGGCCGCCGTTCACCTTCTTCCGGGCCTACGTGCTGCAACGCGGGTTCCTGGAAGGCTGGCGCGGCGCCGTGCTGTCGGGGCTCGCCGCCGTCAGCGTCTTCCTCAAGTACGCCCGACTCTGGGAGCTCAAGTCCCGCCGCGATGCCTAAGACCTTCCTGCTGACCGATGAGTTTCCGCCCGTGCAGACGGGGATCGCCCGCCTCATGGGCGAGATCGCGCGCCGCTACCCCAAGGGCGAGCTGCTGGTATCCACCGGGCAGCATCGCGACGCGTCGGAGACCGATGGGGCATACGGCACCGCGATGCTCGACCGCTTGCCGCTCTCGACCCGCGCGCTGCGCAACATCATCGGCCTGATGTTGTGGTCGCGGCGCGTGGCGAGCCTCGCGCGCCAGCACCAGCCGCACTTCGCCTGGTGCGACTCGATTCGCCCCGCGGGCTACGCCGCGAAATGGACGCACGAGCGCGTGGGAACGAAATACGGCCTGCTGGTGCACGGCGG
>Ga0066703_10001003_pt1 | contig 10110 bp, 8 predicted proteins | sample GraSoiAngelo_152_FD_66505 | JGI IMG/M metagenome (GOLD analysis project Ga0066703, IMG submission 66505) | Grasslands soil microbial communities from the Angelo Coastal Reserve, California, USA - 14_1009_12_30cm | ecosystem: Environmental > Terrestrial > Soil > Grasslands | place: USA...
GCTTGATCTGTTTCCACTTACTGTGGCCGGCCATGGCTCTAACCTACAACCTTCACCGATCCGGGTCGAGCATATCTTCGAATCGCATCCAGCGCCGGTAGAAGTACAGGTCGACGAAGCCGGTCGGCCCGTTGCGGTTCTTGAGGACGATCAATTCCGTGGCGCCGTCCACGCCGTAGCCCGGATTGTACATCTCCTCCCGGTACAGCCCGAGCACGAGGTCGGCGTGCTGCTTGATCGCGCCCAGGTGTCCAAAGTCGTCGAGCGCGGGTCGCGCGTTGGGGCGCTTGGCGTCGAACCTGGGCAGCTGCGACACCACAACGAGCGCCACCTGGCGGGTCAGCGCCAGCGCCTTGAGTCGCTGCAGCACCAGCGCCAGGTCCTCGTCCTGCGTCGAGCGAGTCACGCCTGCGGGCGACGGCACGAGCTGCAGGTAGTCCACGATCACGAGGCCGAGCGGTGGCAACGGGTCGAGCCGCCGGGCGACGGATTCGAAGTCGGGGCCCGCGAGGGCCAGACTGGTGAGCGGCAGGTCGCGCAACCGCACCGCCGCGCCGCCGATGCCGGCGCGCGTCTCGTCATTGAGCTTGGCACCGCGCAGCTCGTCCACCGCCACGCGCCCCTCGATCGCGAGGGCGCGCTCCATCAAGCGCTCCTCGTCCATCTCTCCCGAGAACAGTGCAACGCCGGCGCCGCGCTGCGCCACGCGCAGGGCCAGCCCCAGCGCGAGCGCCGACTTGCCGGAGCCGATGTCGCCCCCCAGCACCACGAGGTCGCGGCGACGCACGCCGCCTCCCAGCAGCCGGTCGATGGACGGAAAACCCGTGGGAATCGTGTCGCCCGGGATGTCCCCGGGGCGCTGCTGATCCACGCGCTCGACGATGGACTCGGGCGAGGGGGAGGAGGGCGGGGGGCGCTTCGGGAAGCGACGGCTGGGCATGAAGGTCTCCTGTGCGTCTGGGCGTCTAGGCGTCTAGGCGTCTAGCCGTCTCGCCTTTATAGATGTATACGGGCGGTTCGGGCGGCAACCGCGACGGCCTCGCCCGCCTCCGGACCGAGCACCTCGCGCGCCGGCGCGACCAGCTGGGACAGGACCATCGCCGCGGCGGCGGGGGTGGCGGGCTCCAGGTGCTGGCGCGCCGCGGCGAGCGCCCGGCGCAGCGGCCCCGAAAGGGCGAGGCTCGCGAGCCGGGCCTCGAGGGCTTGCAGCCTGCGGCGGTGGTTCCGGCCCGTCACCGGATGCGGGGGGAGCAGCCCCTCGGCGGAACGCACCACCAGCCAAAGCGCGAACAGTCCCTGGCGCGCGGGTCCGCGTACGGCGTCGGCCACCAGACCGACCAGCCGCTCTTCCGCCGCCGTGGTGGCGCGGATCACGCGACCAGGCGATCCACCGCGGCGGCCACGTCCGCGGGCGTGATGTCGGCGAGGCAACGATGGTGGCCGAGGGGGCACGCGGCCGTGCCCGTGGCCGAGCAGGGACGGCAGTCGAGCTCGCGCTCGAGCACCACGGAAGGCGCCACGTACGGGAAGAAGCCGAACTGCGCGACCGTGGGCCCGAACAGGGCGACGACCGGCGTGCCGACGCCGGTCGCCATGTGCATGATGCCCGTGTCGCCCGATACGACGACGCGGGCGCGTTGCAGCAACGCGCCCGTCTCCTGCAGCGAGAACTCTCCGGCGACGCTCGCCGCCGCGCCCCCGGCCACGAGTTGCTGCGCGAGGCCGCGGTCTTCCGGTCCGCCGACGACGACGGTGCGGTACCCGGCGGCGCCCAGGCGCTCGCCCAGTGCGGCCCAGTGCGCGATGGGCCAGCGTTTGGTGGCGTGAGCGGCGCCGGGTCCGAGCGCGGCGAGCGTCGCGCCGGCGAGGCCCCGCTCCGCGAGCCACTGCGCCACCCGCGTCGTGGCCCCCGCGCCGAGGCAGAACTCGGGAGGACCCCCGTCGGGCCGGGCGTCGAGCCGGCGCGCGGCCTCGAAGTAACGCTCGGCGACGGGCGTGGGACGGCGGTAGGCGTCGAGCTTGGTGGAGATGAGCAGCGTGCGCGCCAGCTTGCGCTTGCGGTACCCCGACCAGCGGCAGGGCACCAGCACTCGGAGCCCGGCGCTGCGGATGCTGCCGTGGAGGTCGAGCCCGTGGGTCGGCGCCAGGGCCCGCAGCCGCCGGGCCAGGTGGCGGAGCGGCTCGTCGGGCTCGAGCGCCACGACCTCGGCGACGTGGGGGTTGTCGGCGACGAGCGGCGCCATGGCGCGCTTCGTCACGTACACGAGTTTCGCCTCGGGGTGGCGGCGGGCGAGCGCGCGCACGAGCGGCGTGGTGAGCAGGATGTCGCCGATGGAGCTGAACCGGACGAGGAGGACGCACAGCACGTTGCGAAATAAGTCCTGCGTTGCCCGGGTTCGCCAGTCGCCATTAGCTTAGGCCTATGGCGCGGCCGAAGACCATTCTGTGGGTGGACGACGAAGTGGAGGGGCTCGCCGCCCACCGTCGCTTTCTCGAAGCCCAGGGGTTCACCATCGCATCGGCGGCGCACGGCGACGACGCCCTCGCGCTGCTGCGGCGTCAGTCCTACAGCATCGTGCTGCTCGACGAGCAGATGCCCGGGCGGCGCGGGCTCGAGCTGATCGGCGAGATCCGCGCGATCGACGCGGGCGTACCGGTGGTGATGGTCACCCAGAGCGAGGACGAAGGCACGCTGCGCGAAGCGATCGGGATCGAGGTGGACGATTACTTGGTAAAGCCGGTCCAGCCGCGCCAGATCCTCTCGGTCGTCACGCGGCTGCTCGAGGGCGACCGCATCCGCCAGCAGCGTCTGGCGCGCGACTTCGTCACCCGGTTCCGCGAGCTCGAAGGGCGCCGCGGCGCGACGCTCGCCTGGCGCGAATGGATCGAGCTGGTGGCGGAGCTGGCCCGCTGGGAGGTGCGGCTCGCGGCCGCCAACGAGCCCGGGCTGTCGGAGGCGCTGCGCGCGTTGCAGCGGTCGCTGCGCAAGGACTTTTCCGAGTACGTGGCCCGCCACTATCCCCGCTGGCTCGCCGCCCCGGAAGGCGACCGGCCGCCGCTCTCGGTCGACGTGGGGGCGGAGTTCCTGGTGCCGGTGCTCAAGGCCGAGGGACGCGCGCTGTTCGTCGTGATCGACTGCCTCCGGCTCGACCAGTGGGAGGTGCTGCGCGATCTGGTGACGCCGCTGTTCGACGTCGAGGAGTCGCACTACTACAGCATCCTCCCGACCGCGACGCCGTTCGCGCGCAACGCCATCTTCTCCGGGATGTTCCCGATGGAGATCGCGGCACGGCATCCCGCGTGGTGGGGGCAGCCGTCCGACGAGGAGAGCCTCAACGCGCACGAGGGTGAGCTCCTGGCCGAGCAGCTGGGGGAACTCACCGGGCGACCGGTGGCGGTGCGGTACGAGAAGCTGTTCAGCTCGGGCGAGGGCGAGCTGCTGCGCCGCCTCCCCGCGCACCTCGCCCAGGACGGGGTCACGGCCCTGGTGTTCAACTTCGTGGACCAACTCACGCACGGGCGCTCCGAGAGCGCGATCCTGTACGAGGTGGCGCGCGACGAGGCCGCCCTGCGGAGCCTCACGCGCACGTGGTTCGAGCGCTCCCCCGTGCTGGCGGCCCTGCGCGAGGCCGAGCGGCGCGGCGTGACGGTGCTGCTCACGAGCGACCACGGCTCGATCCACTGCGAGACGCCCGCCACGGTGTTCGCCAAGCGCGACGCGACGGCCAACCTGCGCTACAAGTTCGGCGAAGATCTCCGCAGCGAGGACCCGGAGGCCGCGATCGTCGTGGAGGACCTGAAGGCGTTCGGCCTGCCGGGCATGGGGCTCGGCGTGCGCCTGCTGCTCGCGACGTCGGATCGTTTCTTCGTCTATCCCACCAAGCTGCGCGAGTATCAGGCCCGCTATCGCGGATCGTTTCTGCACGGCGGCGTGACGCCGGAGGAAATGATCCTCCCGGTCGCCCTGCTCACACCGCGCGGTCGCGGGCGGGGGGGGCCCGCAGGCGGGGGAGGGGCGCGCTGAATGGGCCGCAGCACCCGGCTCCTGCTGCTGCTCCGTCCGTACACACCCTTGTTCGTCGTCAACCTCGGCACCACCGTGGTCGCCTCGGTGCTCGATGGGGTCACCTTCGTGCTGCTCATCCCGTTCCTGCGCACCCTGTTCGGACAGGAGGCGTTGCCGACGGCGGGCGGATCGACCGTCGAGCGGCTGCTGGCGGCGGTGGTGGGTCCCCTGCTGGTAGCGGGCGCGCCGCACACGGCGTTGCGCAACGTCGTGCTGGTGCTGCTCGCCACGCTGGTCGTTAAGAACGTCCTGTCGTACAGTGCGGCACTCACCAGCGTGGCCATTCAGGAGAACGTGGTGCGGGATCTGCGGGTGCGTCTGTTCGGGCACCTGCAGGCGCTCTCGCTCGCGTTCTTCCAGCGCACCCGCGGCGGCCAGCTCCTGGCCCGGGTGATCAACGACACGGACCAGGTGAAGACGGCGATCACCGCCGCGCTCGCCCAGCTCCTCCAGAACGTCAGCCTCATCGTCGTGTACCTCGCGATCCTTATCGGTCTCTCGTGGCGCCTGACGCTCGTGGCCCTGGTGTGCGCGCCGCTCCTGGTGCTCATCGTGCGGCCGATGGTCGGGAAGGTGCGGCGCCGCTCGCGCGAGCAGGCCGACCAGCGCGGGGAGCTCACCAGTCTCGTGAGCGAGCTCGTGAGCTCGATCAAGCTGGTGCGGGCCTACGTGGCGGAGCGCTTCGAAGCCGATCGGTTTCGCAGGCTCGCCGACCGCTACCGCAAGGGCGTGCTGCGTGCGCAGCGCTACGCGTTGCTCACGAGTCCGGTGAGCGAGGTGTTCGCCGGGGCGGTCATCGTGTTGATCTTCGCCGTCGGCACGCGACTCGCGCTGGGGCAAGCCGCCGTGCTGCGACCCGAAGTGTTGATCGCGTTCATCGCGGTGGCGCTGCGCCTCATGTCTCCGGTCAAGTCCGTGGCCAACTACCCCACGGCGATGGCCGGCGCGCTCGCGGCCGCCGATCGCGTGTTCGAGGTGCTCGACCTCGCCGCCGAGGAAGGGGACCGGCCGGGCGAGGTGCCCGCGCGCTTTGAGCGATGCATCGAATACCGCGGCGTCACGTTCTCCTACAACGGCCAGGCGCCCGTGCTGCAGGGCGTCGACCTGGAGGTCCGGCGCGGTCAGGTGGCGGCGGTCGTGGGCCCGTCCGGGGCTGGGAAGACCACGCTGGTGGACCTGCTGCCGCGCTTCTACGAGCCGACGGGCGGCATGATCACGGTCGACGGCGTTCCGGTCACGCGGTTCACGCGCTCGAGCCTGCGGTCGCTCATGGGCATCGTGTCACAGGAGACCATCCTCCTGAACGATACGGTTTTCGCGAACATCGCCTACGGTCGCAGCGATTTCACGCTCGACCAGGTGCAGGCCGCGGCCCGCGCGGCTAACGCGCACGACTTCGTCTCGCAGCTCCCCGATGGCTACGACACCCTGCTGGGGGAGCGTGGCATGCGCCTCAGCGGGGGCGAGCGGCAGCGCATCGCCATCGCGCGGGCGTTGCTGCGGGACCCGCCGATCCTGATTTTGGACGAGGCGACGAGTGCCCTCGACATGGAATCCGAGCGCCTCGTGCAGGAGGCGATCGATCGCCTGATGGCGCACCGCACGACGTTCGTCATCGCGCATCGGCTCGCCACCGTGCAGCACGCCGACCTGATCGTCGTGCTCGCCGACGGGCGGGTGGTCGAGCAGGGAACGCACGCCACCCTGTACGCGGCGGGCGGGTTGTATCGACGACTGCACGACCTGCAGTTCCGGCCCTGACGTGCTCTCGGGGTTCACCATCGTCCGCAACGCGGTCACGCTCGACTACCCGATCGTGCCCGCGATTCGCTCGATCCTCGACATCTGCGACGAGGTCGTGGTCAACGTGGGGCGCTCGGACGACGCCACGCGCGACCTGGTCGCCGGGATCGGCGACCCGCGGGTACGCATCCTCGACAGCGTGTGGGACTTCTCGCGCGGCGGCGGCACGCTCTCGTTCGAGACCAATCGCGCGATGGCGGCCTGCCCCGGGACGTGGGGGGTCTACATCCAGGCCGACGAAGTGCTGCACGAGTCCGGCGCGGCGCTGATCCGCGAGCAGGTGCGCGAGTCGGACGGGGACGCGCGCGTCGAGGGGCTGCTGGTCGATTACCTGCACTTCTATGGCGACTTCCGGACGATCGCGACGGACCGTCACTGGTACCGCCGCGAAGTACGCGTCGTGCGGCTGGGCGGCGCGATCCATTCCTACCAGGACGCACAGGGCTTTCGCGTGGGGGCCGGGGAGCGGCGTGTCCGGGCGCGGGCCACGGGCGCACGGATGTTCCACTACGGCTGGGCGCGGCCGCCGCAGTCGATGCGCCGCAAGGTCGTCGCCGCGAAGGAGATCTTCACCGAGGTGGCGGACCGGTGGGAGCGCCGGGCTACGCTGGAGGCGCTCGACTGGACCCCGCTGTTGCGCCGGTTCGCTGGCTCGCATCCGCGCGTGGCGCAGCCGTGGATCGCTGCCCAACAGGCAGCGGCGACGGGGCCGGCCGTCGGCCCGCGACACTTCCGGCTGGCACACCTCCGGCTCTACCTGTCGCACTGGATCGAGCGCCTGACGGGCGTCCGCCCGTTCGAGTACAGGAACTACGTCGGCGTATGACGATGGGGCCGCGCTCGCCGTTTGCGGGACTGCGGGTCGTGCTGGTCGCGGCGTTCAACCGTCGCTATCACCGCAGCGGCCTCTCGCTTGCGTCCGCCCTGTCGTCGCTCGGCTGCGAGGTGCGCCCCTGCGAGGAGCGCCAGCGCGGCTGGAACTCCATCTTCCGGCGCGCGCTCGCCGACCGCCTCGCCGCCCGCCTGCACCACCACCCGGCCGACGTCGTGCTCGTTTTCAAAGGGACGCACCTCGATCCGGCGGACGTCGTGACGCTCAGGCGGCAGTTCGCAGGTCGCTGGGTCAACTGGTTCCCCGATGACCCGCACGACCACGAGACGTCCACTCGGCTGGCGCCCGCCTACGATTGCTTCTTCACCCACGACAGCTCCAGTCTCACGCGCCACCGCGCGGCGGGCGGCCGACCTCACTACCTCGCGTTCGGCTGCGACCCGGAGTACCTGCGGCCCCCGCCGGCTCCCTCGCACGGGACTGCGCCGCTCGGGTTCGTGGGCTCGCGCGATCCGGTGCGCGAGCGCGTGGTACACGCGCTCGACGATCTCGGTCTCGCCGTCTGGGGACCGGGATGGCCGCGGGGCGCCGTGTACGGAGACGCGTTCGTACGTGCGCTCGCGGGTGCCGCCGTGGGAGTGAACATCCACCAGCAGTTTGGGCCGGGCGGCGACCTCGTGCGCTACGGCGCGGGCGCCAACATGCGCGTGTTCGAGCTCGCCGCCGTGGGCACGCCCCAGCTCTCGGACGCGAAGGCCGATATCGCCCGCCACTTCACGCCGGACCGCGAGATCGTCCTGTACCGGACCGTCGAGGAATTGCGCGCGCGGGCGCGCGAGCTGCTCGCCGACGAGCCCGCCCGCCGGTCGCTCGCGGCCGCGGCCCGCGTGCGGGCGCTGCGCGAGCATACCTGGCGCCATCGCCTCGAGGAGCTGCTCACGGTGGCGCTGCGGTGAGCGGGGCGCCTCAGCGCACCGCGAACACCGTCGCCGGCGTCGCGTGATTGCGCTTGGGATTGACCGCATGGGCCACCCGGTCGCCCAGACTCGGAGGCACCACCAGGTCGAGCACGAGCGTCTTGCCCAGCGCGCCCTCCAACCGCCTGCGGTCCACGTCGACCGAATCGCTGTACAAGATCACGTAGTTCACGGGTGCGAGCGCCGGGCGCACGGCGGCGATCTCGGCGGCCAGCCGCTCGGGGGACTCGAACACAAACACCGGCGGCCGCGGTGTCCCCAGGTAATAGGTGGGAACGGGAAAGACGTAGCTGAACTGCGCCTCGATGATGCCGCGCACGTCGTGGCGGCGCTGCAGCTGCACCAGCGGCTCCACTCGATCCTTCTTCCCGTAGGAAAAGATGCCGACCGCGAGTAAGAGCGTGTTGACGCCGACGAAGTACCCCCAGGCCCACCGGTAGACCCTCCCCCAGCCGGCTCGCACGAACCAGTCCCGCACCGACGGCATCCCGACCGCGCCCAAAATCAAGAGGGCGGGAAGCACCGGGAGCAAGAAGCGCTCCTGCTTGTTCGGCACCAGGCTGGTGGCGATCAGAAACGCCAGGGTGGGAACGCCGAGGAGCGGGAATATCCGCCCTCCGCGGATCGCGGCAGCCAGGAAGAGGAGCGAGAACGGCGGGAGGAAAACGTAGACGAGGGTACCGATGTATTTCCACGGAGGACCCTCTGGGTACCCGAGCCCGACTCCGGCGCGGTGTCCGGCGGTCTCGAAGAAGTAGTACCACGGGTCGCCGTTCACCAGCGCGTTGCTTGCCACCTGCAGCCCGAACACCACCAGGAGGCCGAGGGCGAACAGGGGCTTGCTGAAGCGTTGCGCGGGTCGCCACAGCGCCAACGCCGCGAAGGCGATCACGAAGGGCAGGGCCGGGAACCGCACCACGAGCGTCGTCATCGTTGCCGCGCCCGACAGGAACGACCACACCGCGGCGCCTTTGGGCGCGTCGTCTGCCTTGAGCAGCCACCAACACCCCGCGAGCAGCGGGACCTGACACACCGCCTCCTCGAACTGGTGCACCGAGGCGACGGGGAGCAGGAAGAACACCGCCATTAGGAGGCCGGCCATGAGGGCGGTGGGTTGGCCCGCCGCGCGCTCGGCGATGCGGAATGCGCAATACACGCCCAGCATGGCCCCGGCGGCGTGCAGCACCCGCAGCACCAGCATCTCGACGTCGGGAGATGTGTTCCCCAGGGCCCGCATCGCCTCCATGACGAGCGCCACGCTACCGGGATACAGGATCGAGCGCTTGAAGTCGCGAGGGAAACCGATGCCGCTCGCGACGCGGTCCGCCGTGTCGATGAGGACCAGATGGTCGTCGACCGTGAGGAAACCCCGGCTCCGAAAGACCGCGATGAGGCGGAGCACGGCGGCGAGGATCAGCACCGCCAGGAGCGGCCGCTCCTGGAAGGCGCGGCGGATCGTGGTCATCCTGCCGTCGCGAGGTGTGGGGCCGGCCGCCCGGGCGGAAGCGTCCCAGTCTCGAGCAGGGTGTGGTACATGCGCACGTATTCTTGGGCCATCACGAGGTGGGAGAAGTTGCGCTCGGCGTGCGCGCGGCACGCCTCCGGGTCCCGCGTGTGAATGGTTTCCGCGGCGCCGATCATCTCGTCGAGGCTGTCGCACAAGGCGCCCACGTTTGGCGCAATCACCTCAGGCAACGCGCCCCGTCGCGTACCGAGGACAGGAGTGCCCGACAACAACGCCTCGATGAGCGTGAGACCGAATGGTTCGTCCCACAGGGCGGGCATCCACAGGCAGCGCGCCCCGGCCAGGAGCTCGGCCTTCCTCCTCCCGTCCACCGCGCCGGCATAGCGGATGTTGCGCCGCAGGCTGGGGCGCCAGCCTCCCGCGATCAGGAGTCGCCGTCCGCTGCGCTTCGCGGCAGCCACGGCCCAGCGATACCCCTTCACACGGTGGAGGCGACCGAGGAACAGATCGTAGTCGTCCTTCGCGGCTCGGAAGATGAAGTCGGCCGGGTCGAGCCCGTTGTAGACGAACACGTCGGTGCCGTGACGCCGCGCGTGATCCTGGGAGACGCAGATGTTGTTCGACAGCGCCGGCGATCCAGACGATAGGTTCCCCTCCAGCGTCTGCACGAACGGATGGGATGGGGCCCGCCTCACGGGGAACACCGCGTGGAGCAGGTCCGCGTCAGGAGGGAGCAGTGTCGCGAGATCCAGGTCCGGGTCCCGGATCCGGGCCGGCGGCACCTCGACGACCGTCGCTTCCGAGACCCGGCTGCCCGGCGCCGCGAGGAGGGTAACGCGATGACCCAGGGCCGCCAGCCCGCGAACCAGCGCGACCACCACCCGCTCCGTGCCGCCGTATCCCTTCACCGGCAGCCGGTAGTGCGAGGCGACCACGACGTGGAGCGGCGTCATGCCGGAACGGACGG
>Ga0066703_10001013_pt1 | contig 10069 bp, 11 predicted proteins | sample GraSoiAngelo_152_FD_66505 | JGI IMG/M metagenome (GOLD analysis project Ga0066703, IMG submission 66505) | Grasslands soil microbial communities from the Angelo Coastal Reserve, California, USA - 14_1009_12_30cm | ecosystem: Environmental > Terrestrial > Soil > Grasslands | place: USA...
GCCGCGCGCGACGAGGCGGTGGCCCGGCGCGTGCAGCAGGTGTTCGCCACGGCGCAGTTCCGCGTGTATTCGTCGACCGACGCGATCGGCGTCGAGCTGGGGGGGGCGCTCAAGAATGTGATCGCGGTCGCCGCCGGCATTCTGGAAGGGTTGGGGCTGGGCAACAACACCCGCGCGGCGCTGATCACCCGCGGTCTGGCGGAGATCACGCGGCTGGGCGTCGCCCTGGGAGCGGACCCGCTCACCTTCGCGGGTCTCGCCGGCATGGGCGACTTGATCCTGACGGCGACCGGCGCGTTGTCGCGCAACCGTAGTCTGGGGATGGCGATCGGGCAGGGACAGACCCTGGATCAAGCGCTCGCCGGCAAGCAGTCGGTCGCTGAAGGCATCAACACCGCGCGCGCCGCGGTGGAGCTGGGGCGCCGCCACAACGTCGAGCTGCCGATCGCGGAACAGGTGACGGAGGTGCTGTTCCGCGGCAAGGCGCCCCGGCAGGCGATCGCCGATCTGATGGAGCGGGATCTCAAAGCGGAGCAGTGGCGATGAGCGTTCCCCATCCGGTGCAGGAGTTCTTCTCGATCGGGGAGGTCTGCCAGCTCACCGATCTGAAGCCGCACGTGCTGCGCTACTGGGAAAGCCAATTCCGGTTCCTCAATCCCGCCAAGAATCGCTCCGGGAACCGCGTGTACCAGCGCCGGGAGATAGAGCTCATCATGCTCGTCAAGCACCTGCTGTACACCGAGAAGTACACGATCGAGGGGGCTCGGCAGAAGATCGAGCAGTACCGGCGCAGCGGCGAGCTGAAGCCGGAGGCACGGCGCGCGCTCGCGACGGAGACGGTTCGCGATTTGAAAGCCGAGATCAAGGCAATTCTGACGATCCTGGAAGGGGCGCAAGCCTCGAATGCCGGCTCGCGCTGACGCGGGCGGGGGCCGCGGGCTCGCCCTCGTCATCCCCGCCTACCGGGCCGCCGCGACTGTGGGGGACGTCGTCGCCGGCGCCCGCCGCGCTGTCCCCGAAGCTCGTTGCTACGTCGTAGACGATGGTTCGAACGACGCGACGCAGGAGGCCGCCCGGGCGGCAGGAGCGGTGGTCCTCACGCACGGGAGGAACCTCGGCAAGGGCGCCGCGCTGGCGACCGGCATCGCCCAGGCCTTGTCTGATGGCGCGGATATCATCGTCACCCTCGATGCCGACGGCCAACATCCACCGGAGGAGATCCCCAAGCTCGTCGCCAGGATCGATCAGGGCGCCGACCTGGTACTCGGGTCGCGGGATCGATCCGGCTCCATGCCGACGTCGCGTCGCTTCACCAACTGGTTGTCCGCCAAACTCACCTCCCGTGTCACAGTGGCCCCGGTGCCGGATGCCCAGACCGGGTTCCGGGCATTCACGCGGCAGCTCGCGCTCGCGGTGCGGCCACCCGAGTCCCGCTACGACTTCGAAGTAGCGTTTCTGCTCAAGGCTGCCATCGACCGTTACCGCGTCGTGGCGGTCCGCATCCCCACGGTGTACAACGGCGGGCGCAGCTATTTCCGTAGCATCGCCGACAGCTGGCGTGTGGGACGCGTGTTCTTGCGCTTCCGGCGTTGGATCCTCGCCGGCTCCGGAGGTCGGCAGGACGCATGAAGATCCTGATCTCGAACGACGACGGCATTCTCGCCCGTGGACTCGAGCTGCTCGCGGGTGTCTGCGCCGAAGTGGGGCAGGTCACGGTCGTCGCCCCCGATCGCGAACAGAGCGCCACATCGCACTCGCTGACGCTGCATCGACCATTACGCGCCATCCGCCGGGCCGACGGCGCGTTTCAGGTCGATGGCACCCCCACCGACTGCGTGCTCCTCGGCCTGGGCGCCCTGGTCCCCGAGAAGCCGGACTTCGTGATCTCGGGAGTGAATCACGGTCCCAACATGGGCGAGGACGTGCTGTATTCCGGTACGGTTGCGGCCGCCATGGAAGGGCTCGCGGCGGGCATTCCCGGTGTCGCCTTCTCGTACGGCAGCTTCGATCTCGAGCATCTGGAGACCCACCGCGACGGGCTGCGGCGTCTCATCGAGCGAATCGTCCAGGTCAAGGATTTCCCGGAGGAGACGCTCCTCAACATCAACCTCCCCCCGATCCCCGGTGCCGACGTGAAGGGCGTGCGGGTCACCCATCTGGGGAGCCGCGTCTTCCAGGAGGAAATCGCGCGTCTGAAGGACCCGTGGGGGCGCGAGATCTACTGGATCGGGGGCGGGCACGCGAAGTGGTCCGGGGACGCGGCCTCCGATTTCCAGGCGGTGCGGGACGGGTACATCTCGCTCACGCCGCTTCACGTGGACCTCACCAACTACAAACTGCTCGAGGTCGTGGACGGGTGGTTTCGCGGGGACTAGGCGATAGCTTCGGCGGCTATCGCGCGCGCCTCGCCGAGACCCTGCGCGTCGCCGGCATCCGCGACCTGTCCGTCCTGCGCGCCGTCGCCGAGACGCCGCGGCATCTATTCGTGCCGGAAGCCGTGCGTCATCGCGCCTATGAGGACGTCGCCCTGCCGATCGGGGCAGGGCAGACGATCTCGCGGCCTCTCACGCAGGCTCGGTATCTGGAAGCGTTGCGGCTGACGGGCGGGGAGAGGGTCCTGGAAATCGGCACCGGTTCCGGATACCAGACGGCGCTACTCGCCGCGCTCGCGGCCCAGGTGTTCAGCGTCGAGCGGGTTCGAGGGCTTGCCGAGGCTGCGCAGCGGGCCCTCAAGGCGGCCGGTGTTTCCAACGTGTCGATCCTCGTCGGCGATGGGACGCTGGGCTGGAGCGCCTATGCCCCTTATCAGGCAATCGTCGTCGCCGCCGGAGGGCCGGAAGTGCCGCCTCCGCTTGTCGAGCAGCTGGCGCCGGGAGGGCGGATGCTGATCCCTCTGGGAGAGGGCGCAGCCCAGACCTTGACGTTGGTAGAGCGCGACCAGAGCCAGCTACGCCAGACCAAGCTTGGCGACGCGCGCTTCGTCCCCCTGGTGGGGGAGCACGGGTTCGATGCTTGAGCACTTCATTCGTTGGCTGCTCGATCGGTTCCGCGACATGGGATATCCGGGCATCATCGTGTTGATGGCGATCGAGTCGTCGATTTTTCCGCTTCCCAGCGAGCTGGTGATGCCGCCCGCGGGCTACCTGGCGGCCAAAGGGGAGATGAGCTTCGCCCTGGCGGTCGCCTGCGGAGTGCTGGGCTCCATTTTGGGGGCTTTGGCGAACTACGGCCTGGCGCTGTGGCTGGGCCGGGCGTTCGTGCGGAAGCTGGGCCGGTACGTCTTCGTGTCCGAGCGCAGTCTCGACCGATCAGAGCGGTTTTTCGCGGATCACGGGGAGATCAGCACTTTCCTGGCCAGGTTGCTCCCTGTCGTCCGCCACCTGATTTCGCTCCCCGCGGGACTTGCACGCATGCCGTTGCCGCGGTTCGTGCTGTTTACGGGGCTGGGGGCGGCGATCTGGTGCACGATCCTCACCTGGATCGGGTGGTTCATCGGGAAGAAAGAGGACGTGCTGTTGAGCGCCCTGGACGACGAGGCCAAGCGCTACGCGAGCCGGGCGGTGGTGATCCTGCTCCCCATTCTGGTGGTCCTGGCGGTGGCGTACGTCGTGTGGCACCGCCGACGGGCCGCACGTCGTGGCAGCGGTTGAGCGTCATGGCGCGCGTGCGGTTCGTGGTGCGTGGCATGGTGCAGGGGGTGGGGTTCCGATGGTTTGTGTGGCGCGAAGGGCAGCGCCTCGGGCTCGTGGGGGTGGCGCGGAACATGTCGGATGGGACGGTCGAAGTGCTGGCGGAGGGGAACGACGAAGCGCTCGGCGAGCTGGAGCGTGCGCTCAACCGTGGCCCAACTGCGGCGCGCGTCGAGCGTGTGGACAAGTCAGATCTTCCACGTGAAGTTCATCTACCGAACTCCTTTGAGACTGATTAGTTAACGACCGTGCACGATCAGACTGTTCGCGCCATCCAGTCAGCCATCCGCGACGTGCCCGACTTTCCCAAGCCGGGGATCATCTTCAAGGACATCACGCCACTGCTGATGGACTCAAAGCTGTTGGCCGCCGCCGTCCAACGGATGGCAGGTCCTTTCCAGGGCCAGCGCGTTACCCGAGTTGTTGCGATCGAATCGCGGGGCTTCCTGCTCGGCGCCCCGATTGCCATTGTCCTGGGGGCTGGTCTCGTACCGATCCGCAAGCCGGGCAAGCTTCCCGCGGCTCGCGAGCGGGTCGAATACGCGCTCGAGTACGGGACCGACGCCATGGAGATGCACAGCGACGCACTGGTGCCGGGGGATCGCGTCCTCATCGTCGACGATGTGCTCGCCACTGGTGGCACGGCGCAAGCGGCGGGACGGTTGGTACAGGGACGCAGAGTGGAGTTGTTGGGGTTCAGCTTCCTGATCGAGCTCGCCTTTCTCGGCGGCAGGAAGCGCCTCGGCGACGCGCGCATCGAGGCCTTGCTCCAGTACAGTTAAGTCCGCTAAGTTTCACAGGTTACGCCCCTGTAGCTCAGGTGGATAGAGCGGCGGTTTCCTAAACCGTAGGCCGGGCGTTCGAGTCGCCCCAGGGGCGCTGGGGCCGTGGGACGTGCGAGTTCACGGATGCGAAACGAGGAATCAGGAGAGATGGCGACTTCGGTGAGGCCCCAGGCGACGGCGACAGGCGGTGCGGACAATCCAGTCCTCGCCGCGGTCACGGGATGGGTCAAGGGCCACAAGCAGGGGTTCTCGTGGATCGTCACTCTCGTGATCGTCGGCGCGGGACTGGGCGGCTGGAACCTCATGTCGAGCCGCCAAACCGAGGCACGGGCCGCGCGCGACCTCGTCGGCGCGCGGTTGGCGTTCGAATCGCGCAACTATCCACTCGCCGGCAGCGAGCTGTCGCGCATCGCGGAGAACTACTCCGGCACGCGGGCTGCTGAGGAGGCAACGCTGCTCCTCGCGCAAGTGCGACTGATGCAGGGGCAGAGTCAGCTGGCAGTGGAGCAGCTCGCGAAGTTCGCCCCAGGTGCCTCCAAGCAATACAAAGCGCAGGCCTACGGACTCCTCGGCGCGGCGTATGAGAACGCGGGCCGACCGGCCGAGGCCGCCGCCGCCTATGAGGAAGCGGCCAAGGCCTCCGGCATGCCGTTTCTTCGGGCGCAGTTCCTGTCGGATGCAGGACGGTCCTGGGTGGCCGCAGGGGACACGTCCAAGGCCCTCGCGGCCTACCGGGAGATCGTCACGAAGCTGGACTCAGCGGGAACGGTCGTGGAGGCCAAAGTCCGCATCGGGGAGCTCACTCGAGGGGCGGGCGTGCGGTAGTCTACGTGGCTGGTAGCGTTTGAGTATACTTCGTATAAGAGATGTTATGTTAAGTTAACATGTGCCTGAATGTGGAGAATTCGCTCAGCTTAGGACCCCCCTGAATACCATCCTCGCCTCCCCGATTAGCCATACATCTCCGTAATCTCCGCCAGGACGCCGAGTTGCTCGAACTTCCAGATGTCGCCCGCTGCGCGTGTGGATGACCGTGGGCAGAAGCGCAAGTTCCCAGAGGTCGAGCGCACAGGCGGCCGCCACCGATCCCGTTCCACAAGCGAGCGTTTCGGCCTCCACGCCCCGCTCGTAGGTCCGCATGCGCCAGCCCCCACCACTGGCGGCCGGACTAAGGAAGTTGACGTTGGCGCCGTCCGATCCCACAGCGGGGTGGCTGCGGAGCTCCCGGCCGCGTCCAATCAGGTCCACCTGGTCGACGTCGTCCACGACCAGCACGAGATGCGGCACTCCTACCATCGCCAGGGCCAGGCGACGCTCCCCTGCCGCGAGTTTGATCTGCGGGACCTCCCAGGGGGGTGCGACGGGCGCCAGGTGCAGCTCGGCCATGTCGGCCGAGGGTGAAGAACGGCTGTCGTAGGTACCGGAGTCGGTCTCGAGGCGCATGCCGTCCGCGCCGGCCAGGCCGAGGCGGGTTGCCAGCCGCGTGCTGCACAGGGCCGCGTTCCCGCACATCGCGGCTCTGGACCCGTCGCTGTTGAAGTAGATCATCCGGACACTGCCGGCGGCGGATCCGGGGAGGACGAATACCACGCCATCGGCCCCGACGCCGGTGCCCCGGGCGCACGCGGCCTGGATATCGGCGGCACTCCAGTCCTCCGGGGCCGATATCCGTCCGTCCACCATGACGAAGTCGTTTCCCGACCCCGTCATTTTGTAGATGGGGAGGCCGGCTAGATGCGGCGAAACCAGGCCATCAGCCGGAGCCGCGGCACCATCCACACGGCTTCCCTCACGATGGCCCGATTCATCTTGCTTTGCCCCTCGGTCCGGTCGACGAACACGATGGGGACTTCCACCAGCTTGAACCCTTTTCGCCATGCCCGAACGCTCATTTCGATCTGGAAGGCGTAGCCGTTGGAGCGGACCTGGGTCAGGTCCAGCCCCTCCAAGACTTTTCTGCGGTAACACTTGAACCCGCCTGTCAGGTCCCAAATCCTGAGCCCGGTCACCCACCGGGCGTACACGTTCGCAAAGTAGGATAACAGCAGTCGGCCCATCGGCCAGTTGACGACCGTGACCCGCCCCGCCAGGTAGCGGCTCCCCAGCACCAGGTCGGCGCCCTGGATGGCCTTGAGAAACTCCTTGAGGTGCGCCGGGTCGTGGGAGAAGTCAGCGTCCATCTCGAAGAAGTACGCGTAGTCCTGCTCGAGACCCCACTTGAACCCCGCCAGGTAGGCCGTGCCGAGGCCCTGCTTGCTACTGCGGTGGAGCACATGCACGCGGCGGTTTTCGGCGGCCAACCCCTCCGCCAGCTGCCCGGTCCCATCAGGTGAATTGTCATCCACCACGAGGACCTCGATCCGCGGATCCTGCGCCAGGACCTGCGGGACGAGGTTGGAAAGGTTCACCGCCTCGTTGTACGTGGGAATGATGACGAGGGCCCGCTCAGGCACCAGGTTCCCTCCCCCGCCGTCGGCGGGCTAGGGGCGGCGCGACGAAGCCCATGACGAGCACGAGCAACGACACCCAGGTGATTCGGAGCCCCCGCCGGTAATCCTGCGGCGCGTAGACAAGGTCCACGCGCTGCCCGCCATCGGTCAGCGGCACGAGAATGAGGGACTGGTCGCCGCGCAGTACCTGGGCTGGCCGCCCGTCCACGGTCGCGGACCAGTCCTTATACCAGTTCTCGGCCACCAGGAGGTACGACCCAGGCGGGGCGGCGGGCGTGATACTCACCGTCATCTTCCCGGGAGCCCATGCGGTCACTGTCCCTTTGGATGCGCTCCGCGGCGGCATGCTCGTCACCGGGAGCGGATTGTAGTGCTGGGTGGTGTCGATCAGCGCCAAGCGATCGAGATCGAGTCGTGGGTCGAGGAGCGTCGGCACGACTTCGGCCGGAGCTGCTTTGGCCACGGCCGGGACGATTCGGGTGTATGGCGGCACCGTGTCCGCCTCGTAGAGGTACGCGGTCCGCCCCTCGGCCGTGGTAACGGGCCCCATCACGCGGTGATACCCCGGGAGTCGCGCCGTATCGGGCAGGATCAAGAACCGCACGGCCAGCAGCTTCCAAATTTGCGGGCTTCCCACGAAGCGCCACTGGTCTTTGCCACCCATCAGCTCGTCGAACGCGGTCAGCTCGTTGCCGTGATACCCGAGCACTTGCGGAATATCGTGACGCATCAGCACCGTGCCGGAGTACAACCGGAACTGGAGCACCCGGTACGGCAACGGTGTGGTCTTGAGCCGAGCCACGATGGGATCCACGGCGTAGAGCTCCTGCTCGGGCCGGCTCCACTGCCAGAAGCCTCGCGCCGCGCGCCACAGGTCGGCGCCGACGAAGAGTGGGAGAAGCATCGCGAATGCCCACAGGGGGACGCGGCGGTCGAGAAACGCCAGGGCCAGGGCCGCAACGACGCCGAGCGCCAGAGCGCTGCCGACCGCTCCCAAGCGGATGCTGTCCGCGGCCTGGTTGGCGGCCTGGATCGCGCCGATCCCGGCGGCGTTGACTACGTCGGGATGCGCGGCGCCATAGGCGTTCGCGATCGCCCCGAACGTCCCCGCGATGCCGAGCAGCGCCACCACGCCGGCGGCGATCAGCGCTCCGACCGCGTAGCGCCGCCCTTCCCCGCGCTCCAAGCGCTCGACGCCGCAGCCGGCGAGCACGGCGGTGGCCATCACGAGGACGAACGTCGCCATCCCGGGCGCACGCGTCTTGCTCACGTACGGGACGAGCGCGTACCACAGACGGTAGAACGGCGTTGCCCCACCCAGGGACACCAGCAGGAACAGCACCGCGATCCCCGCGAACCATTTGACCAGGCGTCGTCGCGAGCTTCCAAGCCCCAGCAGCGCCAGGGCGATGACGGGAAGCCCGAGGTACTCACTGTGGAGTTTGAGAACGTTTGGTCCGTAATACGTCTCTTGAGCTCCGGCAAACCCGGACAGGAACAGCTCGGGCACGTGGATCCAGGGCACGCCAAACGACGCCGCCCAATCGAAGCCGCCTGCCGCGGCGCGCGGCGAGTACGGGATATAGTGGAAGAAGGGCAGCACCTGGAGCATCGACAACCCGAATCCCACCAGGACGGCTGCGGCCGCCGCCGCGAGTCCTGTCCCGCGCTGCCGCGGAGTGAGCGCCTGCGGCTCCCCGAACGCGAGGTACAGTGCGAAGATCCCCGCCGCGAGCAGGCTGTATTGGGTCGCCTGGTACTGTGGTGAAAGCAGCGCGAGTCCCACCGCCAGCCCCAAGAGCGCGAATCCTTCCCAACGGCGGCGCCGCATGCCGAGGACGAGGCCGATCATCATCAGCGGCAGCATCGCGGTGACGAACAGCTTGCCGTCGTGCCCCATGCTCACGTACGTGCCGATGACGCCGCCGAGCTGATAGGCCGTGCCGGCGATGACCGCGCCCAGCCATGAGAAGTTCAGCATGCGCAGCAGCGCGTACATGAACAGGCCGGCCAGTAGGTAATGAATCACAAACGCGAGATTCATCGCGATGACTGTCGGCAAGATCAGGCGCAGCCAGGCGGTCGGATAAAATAAATCGCCGAATCCGGCGAATACGGGGACGCCGCCCAACATCTCGGGGTTCCACAGCGGCGGGTGTCCGGTGGCGCGCCACTGCTCGGCGCCCCAGAGACGGATGGCGTAGCCGGTGCCGTGCTGGTCGCTCCAGGGGCCGGCGAGGAACTGGCCGCTCCACATCGGCAGCGAGAGGATCACGATCCACAAGCACAAGAAGCCGAGCGCCGCGAGGTGCTCGTAGCGGGGCGCGTAGGTCGTTGGCGGGGCGACGGCGGGTCTCGGGTCGCTCAACCGCGGGCTCCTGTTCGAGTGACGAGGAACGGCACTGCGGCGCCCAGCTCCGTGATCGTGAGCAGCACGCGCGAGGCCACCGCCAGTGCGACGGCGAGTTTCAACCCCAGCGGCCCCTGCAGCACCAGCACAAACACCGACTCCCGCGGTCCCACGCCGGCCGGCGCGAACACCGCGACGAGGCCAACAAGATACGACAACGTAAACACCGCGGCCGCCTGCCCCCACGCCAACGTTGCATCCGGCGTCAAGCCCCGCGCGAGCCATTGAAAAGCGAGGCCATAGGAGGCCCAGGCGATCACGTTGGCCGCGAAGGCAGCGGCCATCGCTCCGGGGGGCACGGGCTGCAGCTCCGGCACCGAACGCGGCAGCAACCGCTGCAGGCGTCGCAGCGCCGGCGGCCACGTGAGCACGACGACGCCGGCGAGCGCCGCCACGCCGGCGATCACGGTCGCGGTCACCAGCCAGGATCCGACGCCCGCGAAAGCGGCGGGCGCCACCACGGCGACGAGGACGACACCACTCGCCAGCGCCAGGGCCTGCAGGACGATCGCCGCCGCCACCGCGGCGGCCGGCGCCACGCCGGCCTGCTGCGCGAGAAACGCGGCCCCTGCCACCGACCACACTTTGCCGGGAATGTACTTGCCGAGGTTGGCGAGCATGCAGATGCGGGCCGCCGGGAGCCACGCGAGTTGTTGGCGCATCGCCACGACGACGCGCCGCCAGGCCTCGACGAGCAACGCGTAGGAAAGCCAGACGACCGCCACACTTCCCAAC
>Ga0066703_10001015_pt1 | contig 10067 bp, 11 predicted proteins | sample GraSoiAngelo_152_FD_66505 | JGI IMG/M metagenome (GOLD analysis project Ga0066703, IMG submission 66505) | Grasslands soil microbial communities from the Angelo Coastal Reserve, California, USA - 14_1009_12_30cm | ecosystem: Environmental > Terrestrial > Soil > Grasslands | place: USA...
GCCGAGGCGCACCCGGTGTCGATGCTGCACACGCTGCATGCGAAGGAGAACGGCTGCAAGGTCATCGTGGCCGATCCGCGCTTCACGCGCACGGCCGCCAAAGCCGACATGTACGTGCGCACGCGCTCCGGCGGCGATATCGCCTTCCTCTTCGGTGTGCTCTATCACGTGTTCAAGAACGGCTGGGAGGACAAGGAGTACATCCGCAAGCGCGTCTATGGCATGGACCAGGTGCGCGAGGAAGTGATGAAGAAGTGGACCCCGGACAAGGTCACCGAGGTCACGGGCGTGCCCGAGGAGCAGGTGTTCGAGGTTGCCAAGATCCTCGCCGAAAACCGTCCCGGCTTCATCATCTGGGCGATGGGCCAGACGCAGCACACCAACGCCAATGCGATCGTGCGCGCGTCCAACATCCTGATGCTCGCGCTCGGCAACGTCGGGCGCTCGGGCGGCGGCTGCAACATCTATCGCGGTCACGACAACGTGCAAGGCGCGACCGACATCGGGCCGAACCCGGACACGCTGCCCGGCTACTATCCGGTGGCGGTGCCGGGCTCCTGGTCGCACTGGGCGAAGGTATGGAACGTCGATCTCGACTGGCTGAAGAGCCGCTACGCCTCCGAAGCGCTGATGGCGAAGCCGGGCATGACGGTGTCGCGCTGGATCGATGGCGTGCTCGAGAAGAACGACGCCATCGACCAGGGTCCCAACCTGCGCGCCATCATCTACTGGGGCCATGCGCCCAACTCGCAGACGCGCGGCCTCGAGATGCTGGAAGCGATGAAGAAGCTCGACCTGATGGTGGTGATCGATCCATATCCGTCGGCGAGCGCGGCGATGTTCGCCAAGGTGCGCCAGGATGGCGCGTATCTCTTGCCGGCGGCGACGCAGTTCGAGACCGAAGGCTCGGTGACGGCGTCCAACCGCTCGCTGCAGTGGCGCGAGAGAGTGATCGATCCCCTGTTCGAGTCGCGCAGCGATCAGATGATCATGTATGAGTTCGCGCAGAAGCTCGGCTTCGGCGACCAGTTCCTCGGCAAGAAAGATGGCAAGCAGAACCTGCGCCTCGTGAAGGTGAAAGGCCGCGACGAGCCCTCGATCGAGGACGTGCTGCGCAACGAAGTCAACAAGGGTTGCTGGACCATCGGATACACCGGCCAGTCGCCCGAGCGGCTGCAGGCGCACATGCGCAACCAGCACGTTTTCGACGTCAAGACTTTGCGCGCCCGGGGTGGGAAAGACGCGAAGACTGGCTACGACTTGACCGGCGACTACTACGGCCTGCCGTGGCCCTGTTATGGCACCGCCGCGATCAAGCATCCCGGCTCGCCGAACCTCTACGACACCTCCAAGCACCCGATGGACGGCGGCATGACGTTCCGCGCGCTCTTCGGCGTCGAGAAAGACGGCGTAAACCTGCTCGCCGAGGACGGGGTAGCCAACAAGGGCAGCGAGATCACCACCGGCTATCCGCAGTTCGATCATGTGCTGCTAAAGAAGCTCGGCTGGTGGGACGACCTCACGGACGAGGAAAAGAAGGAAGCCGAGGGCAAGACCTGGGCGAACGATCTCTCCGGCGGCATTCAGCGTGTGGCGATGAAGCACGGCTGCTGTCCGTTCGGCAACGCCAAGGCGCGCGCGGTGGTCTGGAATTTCCCCGATGCGATCCCGCAGCACCGCGAGCCGCTCTATTCGCCGCGGCCGGATCTGGTCGAGAAGTATCCGACCCACGATGACGTCAAAGTTTTCTGGCGCCTGCCCACGCTCTTCAAGTCGGTACAGCAAAAGGCGGTGAAGGACGAGATGTACAAGAAGTATCCGCTCATCCTCACCTCGGGCCGCATCGTCGAGTACGAGGGCGGGGGCGACGAGACGCGCTCGAACCCGTGGCTCGCCGAGCTGCAGCAGGAGAACTACGTCGAGATCAACCCGAAGACGGCTGCCGACCGCAGCATTCGCAACGGCGAGTACGTCTGGGTCTCTACGCCCAGCGGCGCGAAGATCAAGGTGAAGGCCAAGGTGACGGAGGGCATCGGCCCCGACACGGTGTTCGTGCCGTTCCACTTCGCCGGCTGGTGGCAGGGCGAGGACATGCTGCCTTACTACCCCGAGGGCGCGGCGCCGTTCGTGCGCGGTGAGGCGGTGAACACCGCCACCACCTACGGCTACGACCGGGTGACGATGATGCAGGAATCCAAGACCACGCTGTGCCAAGTGGCGAAGGCCTGAGGAGGAAACCATGGCGCGAATGAAATTCCTGTGCGACGCCGAGCGCTGCATCGAGTGCAACGGCTGTGTCACCGCCTGCAAGAACGAGAACGAAGTGCCCTGGGGCGTGAATCGCCGCCGCGTCATCACGCTGAACGACGGCGTGGTCGGCGCGGAGAAGTCGATCTCGGTCGCCTGCATGCACTGCTCGGACGCGCCCTGCATGGCGGTGTGCCCGGTGGATTGCTTCTATCGCACCGACGATGGCGTGGTGCTGCACGACAAGGATCTCTGCATCGGCTGCGGCTACTGCTTCTACGCCTGCCCGTTCGGCGCGCCGCAGTTCCCGCAGGCGGGCGCCTTCGGCCTGCGCGGCAAGATGGACAAGTGCACCTTCTGCGCCGGCGGTCCGGAGCCCGACCGCTCGGAAGCCGAGTTCAAGAAGTACGGCCGCAACCGCCTCGCGGAAGGCAAGCTCCCCGCGTGCGCGGAGATGTGCTCGACCAAGGCACTGCTCGGCGGCGACGGCGACGTGATCGCGGACATCTATCGCGAGCGCGTGCTGCGTCGCGGCCGCGGCTCCGAGGTGTGGGGCTGGAGCACGGCGTACGGCCTGCCGCCCAAGCCCGGCGCGCAGCCGCCGGCGCCGCAGCAGCCAGCGACGAGCGGCAAGTCATGAAGCTGGCTCTGTTATTGGCAGCGGCGCTGCTCATCGGCGCCTGCGGCGAGAAGGAGCAGGTGGTCGTCTACAAGCAGGGCAAGTACCAAGGCAAGCCCGACACCCGCTCCTGGGAGAACGAGCCGCCGTTAGCGGAGCTGCGCGGCGGCAAATGGACCAAGGGTGATCGCACGAGCTGGGAAGAGGCCGTCAAGCAGCGCCAGCTCGCGCAGAACGAGTACCAGCGCATTAACCGGTAGCTCGGTCCGCACGAGGAGAGAGGATGAGGCTGTTATTCCTGTTGCTGTCGCTGACGCTCGCCGGCGCGGCGCTCGCCCAGCAGGGGCCCGGTCCGATGCCCGAGGATCCGGTCAAGGCGCTCCAGCACCGCCAAGCGGCGCAGCCGGGCAACAACAACGAAGCTTGGCGGGAGGTCCGGTCCGGGGATCCGAAATACACGACCACCACGGTGCGCGGCCGCGAGACCGAGGTGGCGATCCAGTCCTGGGGCGACACGTGGCGGCGCATCCGCAACGGCCCGATGATGTTCTACGGCGGCTGGCTGCTCGTGCTGGTGATTGCCGCGATCCTCGGCCTGTACATGTGGAAAGGGCCGGTGAAGCTGCACGAGCCGCTGAGCGGCCGGAAGATGCGCCGCTTCACGGCGTTCGAGATGACGGTGCACTGGACGACCGCGATCAGCTTCTGCCTGCTCGGCATCTCCGGGCTCATCATGTTCTTCGGCAAGAACGTGCTGCTGCCGGTGATGGGCTACACGCTGTTCGCGTTGCTCACGCAGCTCTCGAAGAACCTGCACAACTTCATCGCGCCGCTTTTCATCGTCTCGGTCGCGGTGATGGTGATCATCTGGCTGCGCGACAACGTTTTCCGCTCCTACGACTGGCAGTGGTTCCGCCGTGCATGGGCCTTCTTCCTGCGGAGCGAACATATTCCGTCAGGGCGCTTCAACGGCGGCGAGAAGGCGTGGTTCTGGGGTGGCGTGCTGCTGCTTTCCATAATCATGAGCACGAGCGGGCTGGTGCTGCTCTTCCCCAACTTCGATCAGACCCGCTGGACGATGCAGCATGCGTGGATCTGGCACGTCACAGCGGCGCTGCTTTATATCGCCGCGGCGTTCGGACACATCTACATGGGCACGATCGGCGTCGAAAACACCTACGGCAACATGCGCCACGGCTATTGCGACGAGACATGGGCCAAGGAGCACCACGAGATCTGGTACCGCGAGGTGAAGTCCGGCCGGCGTGAGCCCGCTGGCGGTGCCGTTCCCGCCGGTGCGCCGCACATGAAGGAGGACGCATGAAGAAGGTGCTCGCAGCCATCGCCGCGGGTGTGATGCTCGGCGTGGGCGCCGCATCGCTTGCCAAGCTGCCGCCCGCGCCGCCGAAGTCCGACGCCGAGAAAAAGGCCGAGGCCGACAAGGCCGCCACCAGCAAGGCGAAGGAAGAGGCGGACCTCGCCAAGGCGCAGGACCGCGCGGTGGCCAACTACAAGAAGAGCCACGCGGCGATGGGCAAGAAGTGAAGCACGCCGTCGGGCTCGCCGTGCTCGCGCTCATGGGTTGCCAGAGCGTGCGGCAGGCGGAAGGTCCGCGCGCGAGCGCGCAGCTGCAGCCGACGACGGGAAATTCGACTACCGGCAATGCGACCTTCACGCAAGTGGGCGACAAGGTTCACGTCGTCGCCAACGTGAGCGGCCTCAACCCCGGCCAGGAGCACGCCTTTCACATCCACGAAGCGGGCGACTGCAGCGCGCTCGACGGCATGAGCGCGAAGGGGCACTTCAATCCCTACGGCAAGCCGCACGGCAGTCCCGCCACGGCGGAGCGCCACGCCGGCGACATGCCGGCGCTCAAGGCCGATGCGAGTGGCAACGCCAGGCTCGACACGACGCTCGACGTGATGAGCGTGAAGCCCGGCCCGGCGAGCGTCGTCGGCCGCGGCCTCATCGTCCACGCGAGCCCCGACGACTACAAGACCCAGCCGACCGGCAATGCGGGCGCGCGCCTCGCGTGCGGAGTGATCAACCCCGTCTAGTCTGATGAGGAGGAGGGGTGGAGAGGGCGCCGCAAGGCGCCCTTTCTTTTTGAATTCCGATCCAGGGTCGCAATTGACCCGTCGTCCTTCCCGCGCAAGCGGGAACCCATAAGGAAGAAAACTGGATCCTCGCTTTCGCGCGGGCGACGACCTGCCTTAATTACGACCCTGGATCGGAATTCGGTCAGGCGCCCTCGACGGCGACGAGCCGGCCGCGCGAGGCGCGCTGGCGCAGCTTGATGAGCGGCGCGTACTCGGGCGAGCGATACCAGCCGAGCGCCTTCTGCATCGTCGCGAATTCGAGCAGCACGAGGCGCTTGGGCACCCAGCCGCCCTCGAGCGGCTCGATGGCACCGCCGCGCACGATGAAGCGCCCGCCGTGCTGCTGCACGGTGGCCGCGACCTGCTTGCGATAGTCGTCGTACAGCGCGGGATCCGTCACTTCGACTTCTGCGATCACATAAGCCGCCATGGCAGTCTCCTAGTAGGGAAGCAGCAATCGTAGCCCCATGCCGAGCGCGGCCATCATCAGGACGAGCTCGACGAGGCCGCGGTGCAGCGCGAAGGCGAGGAACGCCGCGAGCGCCGCGAGTGCGCCGACCCTGAAGTCGAGCGCGAGCGGATCGAACGCATACCAGCGCAGCGGCCCGGCGCGCGCCTCGGTGACCTGGCCGAAAAGCACGTGCAGCGCGAACCACACGGTGAGATTGAGGATCACCCCGACCACCGCGGCGGTGATCGCGGCGAGCGCACCCGAAAGGCGCTGGTTGCCGCGCAGCTGCTCGACGAAAGGTGCGAGAGCGAAGATCAGCGTCATCGGCGGCACGAACGTCACCCAGGTCGTCATCGCCGCGCCCAGCACGCCCGCCGCGAGCGGCGCGAACGGCGCGGCATCGCGGTAGGCGGCGAGGAAGCCGACGAACTGCGTGACGAGGATCAGCGGCCCGGGCGTCGTCTCGGCGAGCCCGAGCCCATCGACCATCTCCGGCGCGCTCATCCAGTGATAGTTCTCGACGGCCTGCTGCGCCATGTAGGCAAGGAGCGCATATGCGCCGCCGAAGCTCACCACCGCGAGCTTCGAGAAGAACAGGCCGATATCCACGAGCACGTGGCTCGGCCCGAGCACCAGCACGGCCGCCAGCACCGGCAGCCACCACAGCGCGAGCCCGCTCGTCATCGCGAGCGCTGCATGGCGCCACCGCCCGGGCGCGGGCGGCGCCGCTAGCGGCGCGCCGGGCAGGCTGGTGAAGAAGCCGGCGACCGCGGCGGCGAGCACGATGAGCGGGAATGGCACGGCGAGAAAGAAGATGCCGACGAACGCCGCTGCTGCAACGCCGATCAGGAAACGTGTCTTCAGCGCGCGCCTGCCGATGCGAATCAGCGCTTCCACTACGATGACGAGCACGGCAGCCTTGATGCCGTAGAGCGCGCCCTCCACCGCCGGGATGCCGCGGCCGAGCGCGTAGACGATGCTGAGCGCCAGCATGACGAGCGCGCCGGGCAGGACGAACAGGATCCCCGCGGCGAGGCCGCCGCGCGCGCCGTGCAGGAGCCAGCCCGCGTAGGTGGCGAGCTTCTGCGCCTCGGGCCCCGGCAGCATCACGCAGAAGTTGAGCGCATGCAGGAAGCGACTCTCTTCGATCCAGCGCTTCTCGTCGACCAGCACCCGGTGCATGATCGCGATCTGCCCCGCGGGGCCGCCGAAGCTGATGAAGCCGAGCTTCAGCCAGAAAGCGAGCGCAGCGGAGAAGGCGATCGGCGCGGGCGCGTTGTTTTTCATTGACTGCCGGCAGGCGCTACTCTTTCACATATGGGTGCGATCGCGGAAGGGCTGCGGCGCGTGCTCGAGCTCGATCGCGAGCTGTGGCACATCGTCGCACTGAGTCTTGAGGTGAGCCTCTCGGCGGTGCTCATCGCCACCGCGCTCGGCCTGCCGCTCGGGGCGCTCCTCGCCGTGAAGCGCTTCGCAGGGCGCCGCACCGTGATCGTGCTGCTCAACGCGCTCATGGGCTTGCCGCCCGTGGTGGTAGGACTGCTCATCTATCTGCTGCTCTCGCGCGCCGGGCCGCTCGGCGAGCTGGGACTGCTTTTCACCCCCGGCGCCATGGTCATCGCGCAGTCGGTGCTGGTGCTGCCGATCATCGCGGCGCTCGCGCGCCAGACGCTCGAGGATGCGTGGCGCGAATACGAGGAGCAGCTCCGCTCGCTCGGCGCGCGCGAGCTCGAGGCCGCGTTCACCCTCATCTGGGATGCGCGCTTCTCGCTCGTCACCGCCGTGCTCGCCGGCCTCGGGCGCGCGGCGGCCGAGGTCGGCGCGGTAATGATCGTCGGCGGCAACATCGACGGCGTGACGCGCGTCATGACGACCGCGATCGCGCTCGAGACCTCCAAGGGCGACCTGCCGCTCGCGCTCGGCCTCGGCTTCGTGCTGATCGCGCTGGTGCTCGCCGTCAACGCCGCCGCGCAGCTCATCAAGGAGGCGGCTGTGCGCCGCTACGGATGAGCGCCTCGATCCTGCCGCTCGCGCTGGAAAACGTCTCCTATGCGAGCAACGGACAGCCGATCATTTCCAGCGTGTCGCTTGCGATCGTCGCCGGGCCGAGCACCATCATCCTCGGCGCGAACGGCGCGGGCAAAAGCGTGCTCATGCGCCTGATGCACGGCCTGCTCGCTCCGGCTTCCGGTACGGTCTCATGGCGGGAAAAGGACATGGGGCGCGTGCGGCGGCTGCAGGCGATGGTGTTCCAGCGGCCGGTGATGCTGCGGCGCTCGGCGCTCGCCAACGTCGTCTATGCGCTTGCCGTCGCCGGCGTGCCCGCCGGCGAGCGCGAAGCGCAGGCGCTCGCGGCGCTCGACGAAGTAGGGCTGCGCCATCTCGCGCAGCGGCCGGCGCGCGTGCTCTCGGGCGGCGAGCAGCAGCGCCTTGCGCTCGCGCGCGCCTGGGCGCTGCACCCGGAGGTGCTGTTCCTCGACGAGCCGACTGCCAACCTCGATCCGGGCGCGGTACGCGAGATCGAAACAGTGATCAAGGCCTTTGACGCAGCGGGAACGAAGATCGTCATGGCGACTCACAACCTGGGGCAGGCGCGGCGCCTGGGCGACGAGGTGATCTATCTGCAGGCCGGTCGCGTCATGGAGCGCGCGCCGATCGAGCAGTTTTTCGCCCGCCCGGCGACCGCCGAGGCGGCCGCGTTCATGAAAGGAGAATTACCGTGGGTGTAGCACTCGCCGCGGCGCTGGCCGGCTTCATTACCGTCGCTTCGACGACTTCGACGGAACAATCCGGGCTCTTCAAGCACCTGCTGCCGATATTCGAGAAGAAAACCGGCATCCAGGTGCGGGTGGTCGCCGTGGGCACGGGCCAGGCGCTCGATATCGGCCGGCGCGGCGATGCGGACGTGGTGCTGGTGCATGCGAAACCGCTGGAAGAGAAGTTCATGGCCGAAGGGCAGGGGGTTAAGCGCTACGACGTCATGTACAACGATTTCGTGCTCATCGGCCCCAAGTCCGACCCCGCTCATGTGCAGGGCACGAAGGACGTGGCCGTCGCCTTCCGGAAGATAAAGGAGGCACAGGCGCCCTTCGTCTCGCGGGGCGATCGCAGCGGCACGCACTTCGCCGAGCTCAAGATCTGGCGCCTGGCAGGCATCGACATCGCTCGGGAGAAAGGCGCGTGGTACCGCGACACGGGCCAGGGCATGGGCCCGGCGCTCAACACCGCGGCGGCGATGAACGCCCACATCCTGTCCGATCGCGGCACGTGGCTCTCGTTCAAGAACCGCGGTGACCTCGTCATCGCCGTCGAAGGCGACCGGCGGCTCTACAACCAGTATGGCGTGATGCTCGTCAATCCGGCCAAGCATCCGAATGTGAAAGCGAAGCTCGGCCAGGCGTTCATCGACTGGCTGATCTCGCCGGAAGGCCAGGACGCGATCGCCAGCTATCGCATCAACGGCGAGCAGCTCTTCTTCCCGAACGCGCACGAGTGAGCGACCTCGTCACCGCGCTCCTCGCGGCGGGCATGCTCGTCGCGGCGTTCGGCTACGCCACGGTGGGCCATGGCGGCGCCTCGGCCTACCTTGCGGCGCTCGCACTCGGCGGCGTGGCCCCGCCCCAGATGCGACCGATCGCGCTCGTGCTCAACATCCTCGTGTCCGCGATCGGCACCTACAAGTTCTGGCGCGCGGGTTACTTTAACTGGCGGCTTTTCTGGCCCTTCGCGGTTGTCTCCATTCCGCTCGCGTTCCTCGGCGGCGCGATCACGCTGCCCGGACACGCGTACAAGATTCTGGTCGGGGTGGTGCTGATCTATGCCGCCTGGCAGCTCTGGCATAGCGCGCGCGCCGGCGAGGAAATGCGCCCGCTGCGCGAGCCGCCGCTTGTCTGGTCGTTGGTGATCGGCGCCGCGCTCGGGCTCCTCGCCGGCCTCACCGGCGTGGGGGGCGGCATCTTCCTCAGTCCACTCCTCCTGATGCTCGGCTGGGCGGGCACCAAGCAGACCTCCGCGGTCGCGGCACCTTTCATCCTCGTGAACTCGATCGCCGGCATCGCCGGCGCGTTCACCGTAAGAGCGGCCACGCTGCCGGCGCAGGTGTGGATCCTGGCGGTGGCGGTGCTGATCGGTGGCTGGCTCGGCGCCGAATACGGCAGCCGCCGCTTCGCCAATCCGCTGATCCGCCGCATCCTCGCGGTCGTGCTCGCCGCCGCCGGTGCGAAAATGGTGGCGCTATGAAGGTGTTCGGCTTCGCCGGCTGGTCGGGCAGCGGCAAGACCACGCTCATCGAGAAGCTCATCCCGCGCTTCGCCGGCGCCGGGCTGCGCGTGTCGCTCATCAAGCACGCGCACCATACGTTCGACGTCGACCAGCCGGGCAAGGACTCCTATCGCCACCGCCACGCCGGCGCCGCGGAGGTGCTCGTCACGTCCTCGCGCCGCTGGGTGCTGATGCACGAGCTTCGCGGCGCCGCCGAGCCCTCGTTCGACGCGCAGCTCGCCCGCCTCTCGCCTTGCGACCTCGTGATCGTCGAGGGCTTCAAGCACGCGCCGATCCCGAAGCTCGAGGTCTGGCGCCGCGTGACCGGCGAGCCGCTCTTGCATCCGAACGACCCGCACATCGTCGCCATCGCGAGCGATGTGGCGATCGA
>Ga0066703_10001024_pt1 | contig 10049 bp, 10 predicted proteins | sample GraSoiAngelo_152_FD_66505 | JGI IMG/M metagenome (GOLD analysis project Ga0066703, IMG submission 66505) | Grasslands soil microbial communities from the Angelo Coastal Reserve, California, USA - 14_1009_12_30cm | ecosystem: Environmental > Terrestrial > Soil > Grasslands | place: USA...
ACATCCAAGTGTTCATCCGCGTTGAAGAGGGAAAGCCGACCGCTGTCGATGTCTTCTTGGTGCCCGGCTCGCACGGCCTCCTCGCGGTAGCGGTCCAAGTCCAAGGACGGCAGGAGCGCGATGACCTTCGCGCCTCGGATGAGTCCACGCCGGACGAACGCCATCGCCCTTCGGGCCTCGCTTGCCGCGTCCGAGAAGTCGACCCAATGTCCGTGGACACCGAGTTCCTGCATCGTATCGTCTCTCGGTCGGGGCGCTTTCTCGGACGTCTCCTTGCGGGCGAGTTCTTCGACCGTCCTGGCCTGGTACGAGAACAGCTCCGTGAGGCCCCGGGCGACGCGGTCTCGCTCGGAGATCCCTTCTCCTTGGATCTTCACACGCAAGGTTCCTCGCAGGGTCCGCGCGGTCAACGTCCCGAGGACTCTCTCGAGAGCCCGCCAGTAGGCCTCGTCCACCGACCGCGCTTCGATCTCGTCGATGGTCTCGCGGACGTCGATCATCCGTCTCCTCCGTTCGGGAACAGCTCCAGCGCCACGCCGAGATCGCCGGCGGGAATCAGATGGCTGTGATTCCGGAGCACATCCCAGAAGGCAGCCGCATGTCGGTCGGGACTCAGCTTCCGGCCATCGTAGGCACAGAGCAGGGACCACGGGAGGGCCTCCCGGCGTTCCTGGCACAATTGCTCGAAGGCCAAGGCACGATCGAAGAGGCCATTCTCGAAGAATCGCGCGACCCGGTTGCCCCACCAACGGACACTGGGGTAGGTCTTCGGCACGCCTTGGAACATCTCATGCATGAACTGGTCGAGGGCGAGGGGCGAGGTCTCTTCACGATGCTTGGGACCCCCGTTGAGGGCCAACTGGCCGACGAGGGCGAGGCTCCCCCCTCGGATCAGCCGGTCCACATCGAGGCCGGCTTCTCCCAACCCGCGTCGAATGGACGCCAGCTCTCGCGGGCTACCGACGCAACACACGCGTTCCGTTTTCCGTAACCCTTCCGTGACAAAGAGGAGGGCCGCCTCGATTTCTCGATCCGGTTCCTCGTAGATGTGCAGGATGTGGGCTCCGATGGGGGGCTCGCGGACGAGGTCCTTCCAGCCATGTAGCTCGGAGAACTCGCGGGCGACGGGACCGGACGGCGTGCGCTCCATCCCGTAGCTCCATTATGATGGCCGCTCGCTTAAATGCTGTAGAGTCAAAGGTAACTAGGTGGCCTAAAATGAACACCGTTCCGCAGCGGTGTCGAGAATGGTGGTTCATGGTTCCTGCGGCGACAATGGAGATGCCAGGGAGGACCCGGTTTCCTCCTGGCGGTCGAGTTTTCTTTGTGTTCACATGTCTTGCATCTGGCCCTCGATTTCGCGTCTGTGGACCCACCGCCTAAGTATCGTCCCGTGCCTCAAGTCTTTGCGAGGCAACGATGGCCCGGAGCATCGGACGGTCCGCATTTCTCTCGTTGGCGATCACGATCGTCAGCTTGCTTCTCGTCTCTCCATTGGGGTCCGCCCCGACGAGGGTCTTCGAGGTGGCCACCGATTCGGCGGTGGGAAACAACAGCCTCGGGATGCCCGGGAGCCAAGATGTGATCCGGGATCCCTTCGGGAAATACGTCGCGGCATATGTGGACGCACACGGCAACCTGTCGATCGCGTTTGCGAATAACGATCCCGCATCACCGGGGGCCTGGGGACCTTCCGTGAAGTCGCCCCCGCCCACGGTACCGTATCGGAGACCTGCGACCGTGTTCACCTCGCCTCTGACGATGCGAATCCTCGCGGAAGGAGGACCTGCCGCCGGCGATCTGGTCGATGTTCCGGTGCAAATCAATCGTGACCTCGCCGGAAACATCGCCTCCCTCTCCTACGGATCCCCCTCGGTCGTCGCGACATCGGCCCAGTACGTGTCGGCGACGTTGGCCCATGACGGGAGCATCATCGCGGTCTGGAACTCCGCCATTCCCGCTTCATCCTCCACCGTGTTCGCCCTCCGATGGACATTCGCGAGCGGCTGGCGGAGTGTCTCCGATCCATTCTCCGCGGCGCCCGACGTCGTCATTGTCGATGTCTCCGACACCGAGCCGATGCACCCGAACGTGATCGAACGCCCGGACACCTTCGCCGTGTACGTGATGGGGAACCGAGGCCCTCGCTCGAATCTGACCACGCTCGTGTTCAACTCCGCGACCTTCAACGGGGCCGGATGGAGCTGGGGGACCCAAGACCTTGCCTATGAGACGAATGCCTCGCGGGGATTCTCCGATGCGACGGACCTCGCGTGGGACCCTGTTCGATCCGTCGTGGTCGCGACGTACGACATTTCGCAGACGAGCCGTTATGGGGTGATCCGGATCGATGCCTCCGGCGCGAAACTCCATGTCGACACGCCGAGTCTCGTCATGACGAACAACGAATGGGGAGTCCTTCAGGTCGACCCGAAGACCGGAGATTATTACCTGTTCACCGTCGACACGCCTCTCGCCCCGCCCTGGGGCTCGGAGTTCGGCGCCGTCGCGTACACGCGATATTCGAATGGCGTCTGGTCCCGGACCTTGACAACGATCGACAATGAGACGAACAACATGGCAATCTCGCCCCGACGACCGACGATGCTGGGGCTCGGGGAGGACGGTTCTCTTGAATTCGTCTACGCGAAGGGGAAAACGGCGCCCGCCACGATCATCTTCGTCCGTGTGAGCCCTTGAGACGGATTGCGCCGCGGCTCCGGCCCTCGGCCGGGATTTCCTCGATCGGGAACTGACCTGTTATGTAGGGCGGGCCGATACCGGACGTGTGTCACGCCGAGGTCAGCCAGCAACCCGCGCCGTGAGATGCGAGTGGTCCGATTCCGATCCGCTCATGACGGCATACCATGACCGAGAATGGGGCGTCCCCCAGCACGACGATCGGAGGCTGTTCGAGTTCCTTCTCCTGGAAGGCGCGCAAGCCGGGCTGTCGTGGCTGACCGTCCTGAGGAAACGCGAAAACTACCGCGCGGCGTTTGACGGGTTCGACCCGGAGCGGATTGCGCGTTACGGTGCCAAGGACCTGAGACGACTCCTGGCCGACGTCGGGATCATACGGAACCGTCTCAAGATTACCGCGGCGATACGGAACGCGCGGGCGTTCCTTGCCGTCCAGAAGGAAGTTGGAACTTTCGACGAATACATGTGGAGGTTCGTCGGCAACCGGCCCAAGACGAACCGTTGGAGGCGCATGAGTCAAATTCCTGCGAAGACGAAGGAGTCGGATGCGATGAGCGTGGATCTTCGAAGCCGGGGCTTCTCATTTGTGGGATCGACGATCTGCTATGCGCATATGCAGGCGGTGGGCATGGTGAATGACCATCTCGTTCACTGCTTCCGCCACGACGAGGTCTGAGGAGCCTGCAACCAGAGAGTGGTCCCCGGCTGCTTCTGCGTAGCTCCCGAACGAGGAGGAAGACCTCGGAGGATCTCACGATGATCGCGATTTCTCCGTCTTCGTGACGCCCGGTCCGATTCTGGACCCGATACGAAGGTTCGGAATCCACCTAATCAGATTCTTCGGACTCAACCGCCCGGATCGAGCCGAACAATCCGTCCTGCTCTCCGTTGGGACCGGCCGTGAAGAACAAGGTGTCGGTGGGACCGTTGTTCACCGCTCCGTGGCCGAACTCGAGGGCCCACAGTCCGTCGATCGCGATCGGCATCTCCTCGGAATCCCTCAGCGTCCCCCGGAACACGAAGTGGCCGTTTGGCCGTTCCTCGTATGCGTGAATCTGGCCGTCTCCGAAGTTTCCGACGAGCAGGTCCCCCCCGAAGCGTCCGAAGTTGTCGGGCGCCATCGCGAGGCCCCAGGGCGCGTCCAAGGCGCCGTGACGCGCGACGCGCGCGAGCAAATGGCCCGCCGTGTCATACGCGTCGACGAACCCGAGGCCCTTGCCGTGGAGTTCGTCCCCGCTCGGGCCTTGCTTGGCGTACGTGACGAAGATTCGGTCGCCGATCGTCTGGATCCCGAACGGCGCGTAGCCATCGGGGATCTTCCGATCGACGAATCCACCGTCCGCGGTGACGGGAGCCCATGTATCGTTGAAGACGTCGACCCGTGCGTTCGCGAAGTCTGTGGCGTATAGCTGGGATCCTGTCTCCGTGGTCGCGATTGCCAGTCCCTTGTAGATGGCGCCTGCAGCGGACGAATCGACCTTGACCTGGGCGACGTTCCCGGCGGAGGGGGTCCACCCGGCGATGGTTCCGCCCTCCGTGGAGAAGATGAAACGGGCCGAGACATTCGATGGGCCGACGGGGAAGCCTGGAGCGCCGTTGAAGACGATTCCGGTTGGCCCGCCCGCGACGGTGACCTCAAGCCCCAGTTTCGTGCCCGCGGCATTGTACAGGGTCGACAGATCCGCATGGTTATCGGCGACCCACCACGGGGTTGCGGGCCCCGCGACGAGCCCCCACCCGTTCAGGAGGTTCGGGTCGACGACCGTGTTCGGCACGCCGTTGCTCGATACGAGCGGCGTGACCGCGTAGGCGCTGTCATCCGATTCCTTGTGCGCAGCCGCGGCCTGAGGTGCGAGCAAGCACACGGCGGAGACCAACGCAATCACCAGGACCATTCTTCTCCCCATGCGCGCCGACGCAAAAGACCTCGCCACCGTTCTCTCCTCCCGCAGGCGCGCCACCGGGCCGTTGCGTAAATAACCATATGCCAGAATCCAACGGTCGCCGCTTGGCGTGGCGTATGGATGCAGCCGAGGGCTCGGAGCTCTCCACGCTGTCGCGCTCAGTCGATCTCGGCGGGCGCCTTCGGAGAACCGCGCACGTTCAGGATCATGTCTCTCGAGCTCACCTTCGACGGATAGATGCAAAACGTCATTTGAGTCCGCCATGTTCGGTTGACCGACGCGAAAATCTCGCTGAGACCCTGGCAGTCCTGCTCCGTGATGTGCACGACTCCGAGGTTCAGGTCGAATTCGTAGTGCGTTGGCTCCCCGCGGTGGAATTTCAACGGAATGCGTCCGTAGAGCTTGTACTCGAACTGTTCGAGCCGATCCTGCAGGTGACGGAGGAGCTCCTTGTTCTCAAAGGGTTCGAGAGGATCGAAGTCTGGCATATCACCTACGTGTCCATACAACGGGCCAAAAGGTTCACGGGAGGTCTGCCCAAACCTTGCCGGCCTCCACCGTCGTCGGGTATGCGTGGACCGCGGATCGCGCGGGCGGACCGACGACCTGGCCCGTGCGCACGTCGAAACGTGACCCATGCCAAGGACATTGCACGACGAATCCCGCGAGTCTTCCTTCGCACAGTGGTCCGCCCAGATGGGTGCAGGTATTGTCCAGACAGTACACCTGACCGCTCACCTTGAACAAGGCATATTTCCGCCCGCGTATCTCCACGCATTTCACACCTTCCGCAGGAATGTCCTCCTCCGCAGCCAACCCAACTCGCATGGAATGGGCTACTCTCCTCGGTTAGAAAAAGATGCGTCGATGCATGGGGCGGGTCAGGCCTCGAGTCGCGACCGAGAATTGGATTGTTGGGATTACAGACGTTTAGCGGGCGACGAGCTCCCGGTACACCCGGATGGCTCTCTCACTGGTGTGCCAGTCACCGGAGACCTTCAACGCCGGGAGCCGATCTTGGCTGGCGCGAAGCCCGAGATACTTCGCGGAATAGGGGCTTTTTCCGGCGAGTTTCTTCAGGGGCCTGAGTTCGTCCTCGCGGGTGCCGACCTGGTCGAGGAGGTCCAGCAGCGATCGTCCCATCGCGAGCTCGAGGAATTCGACGAGGTCAGTAAGAGTTCCTGCGTGACCCATGTCCAGACTTGTCAGGTAGCGGCTCCGATCCGGTGGCAGGATGTGGACCGGGGGCCAATTGTGCTTCAGGAAGTGCAAGTTGAGTAGCAATCGGCCCACCCGACCGTTTCCGTCGCTGAACGGATGAATGGATTCGAATCCGAAATGCATCCACGCCGCGAGCGAGAACACGTCTTCCCCCAACGTGTCCCTTTTGGCCTGGCTTTCGATCCACTCGCTCATCATCGAGACAACTCGCTCCATGCGAGGCGGCACATGTTGCGTTCCCGCGATTCGGACGTTCACCCTCCGCCACTGGCCCGCGTCGTCCTTGATCCCGTGGAACACGGCCTCGTGGAGTTCAAGGATCGTGGGCAGACGAATCGGCTTTCCCTTTCGAGTCAGAAGCTCCTCGAAAGCCCTGGCGTGCTGGACCGTTTCTAACACGTCGTGGAGCGGACGATCTGCGACGCTTCTTTGTTCGAGCAGGACCCGCTCAACCTCTCGGCGGCTCAGCGTATTCCCCTCGATCGCGTTGGTGCCCCATGTATTGAGTGCGCCGGCCCTCTTCCAGACGCCTGCCGGGATCGTGTCGAGAGGGGTTCGCGTGAGGAGTTCTTGTCGGAGAGGCTCCAGTATGGTTTTATCCATTCAACATATCTAATAGCATATAGACTATATAGGTATATATGGAATACTATCTATATCAGCACCATGCCATACTAAGCATTAAAATTGACCTGTCGTCGATTGGAGTACCGCCGTGCGGAGAAGTGGACCGAGTCGAACTTGAACCTCAACCGCGAATAGTCTCGCCAGGCAATTGAGTCGTCAAGAACCGAATCGTTCGTTCCCAAGCAACCTTGGCTGCCTGGGCATCATATGCGTCGGATCGGTCCTTCTCGAAAAACCAGTGCGTCGTCCCAGGATACGTGTGGAAGGTGACGTCTCTTCCACTTGTGCGGAGGACCTTCTCGAGATCTTGCACACTGGCGGGGGATTCAAATTCGTCCGTCTCAGCGAAATGACCGAGGAAGGCTGCTCGTATCCTGCCATAGTTGCCATCCCCTGTCCCGTAGAAGAGGACGACGGCAGCCACGTCCGCGGGGAGCTCCTGCGCCAACCAAAGACCCCAAAATGCTCCCATGGAAAAGCCAACGACTCCAACGCGTTTTCCTCTTACCCCCGGATGGATTTGGAGGCCTCTCACTCCGTTTAGAATGTCTCGGCCGGCTGCTTCTTGATCGACTTTCGACATCAGGTTCTTGGCATCGTCCCTGGTCGATGCGGTCGCCCCGCGGTACAGGTCGGGAGCGAAAGCGACAAATCCCGCCGTAGCGAGCCGATCGCACACATCCGTGAACACATCGTTTAGACCCCACCATGCATGGAGGACCAGGACGCTGGGTCCGTGGCCCTTCACCGGGACCGCCAGGTATCCGGAGGCCGTCCCTTCAGGGCTCTTGAGTTCCACCATTCCCATGTTTCCTCTCCTTCCAGGCAGAGCCCGAACCGACGCTAGGACTTAAGCCTATACGAAAAAGGGGCTCGAGGCGCGGTACGTTTGTCGCTAGTGGTCCTCTGGATGGCCCTTCATCCACCGCTTCTCCTCCGCGGTGGGACTGAGGGGATATCCGACCGACCAGAGGAAGGTCCGGGCAGTGGATGGTCCCACGTGCTTGAACTTGTATTGGAGATCTTCGAGCAGCTTCCCTTCACGCTTCCCAAAGCCGCTGATGTAGCCCTTGATCGAACCGTGTTCCTTTGCCAGGTCCAAGATCGTTTTGGCGTTCTCGACCGTCGCGCGGATTTTCTTCTCGTTCCGCACGATTCCGGGATCCTTCATCAGCGCCGAGATATCGCGCTCCGATAGCCTCGCGACTTTCTCTGGCGTGAAGTCGCGAAACGCCCTTTGAAAATCGGGCCATTTCTTCTCAATCATGCGCCAATTCAAACCCGCGGTGAAGATCGCTCTCGACATCAGGTCGAAGTAGCCCTGGTCATCTTTTGGGGGAACCGTTTTCCATCCGGGCATCGGCATCACGACGTCGTTGGCGCTATTTATGCCCTACCTTCGCGGCGCTCCATGCCTTTCACCGAAAGTGGACCGGGTGGGATTTGAACCCACGGCCTCTACCATGCCAAGATAGCGATCTTCCAGCTGATCTACCGGCCCGCGGGGCTTCGATGCGAGAACCGTCATTAAAGCCTTGTCCTTCCCGAGCGCCGCCGTCTGATGTAGAGTCGAGGGCTGCGTCGTGCACTGGCGCTCGGAGTCGCTCGACCGCGACGCCTCCTCGAGCTGGGCGGACCAAAAGTGGGCGTGCCATCCCAGGGACGCTTCTACGCGGGCAGGGTCATCATAGGCGCGTCACCGGGGAAGACCGTGAGGTCACGGTTCCGCCACGAGGAGTGGTTCCTGTCCGGCCCGAAGTCCTTCTTGAGTTCCGGAAGGCTGCGCAGGATGTCCGAGTATTACCAGCGCGATCCGATGACGAGGACCTTTTCTCCGGGATCAATGCCTCCCAGGGCGAAGCGCGTGGCCGCCTCCGTCTGAAAACTCATGGGCTGCCAACACGGGATGTCGAGGGGGCGGCGGATGCGACGTGCGCGGCTTCGGGTAGAGTTAGCAGAAAGTCCCCCCATTGCGCCCGAGTTCCCGCTTCATCCAGACCGACTCGGTCAAGGGATGTGGGCGGGGTCTGGGACTCCCCTAAAAGATGACCCACGCGGGCACTCGGATTTTCCCCAAGAACGGACTCTCGCTTCTGCATCCCATCGCCCCGAAGGAGTCATCGGCGAGGTGCTCATGAACGGCATGTATCGCAGTGCCCAGAAGAAGAACCGGTCGCACGCGATTTCCTTCAGCTGCACAACTGCGATTTCGGCCGCCTCAAAAGGGCAATCCGATACTCTCGCGGACCGGCCGGGCGACTCAACAAAGCCTCTATCCGTGGACCGGGTTGGGCGTTGCGAAGGTGAGAGCCACACTCTCATCCGTCCGTTGGGTCTTCGCGCGAATCTCGAACAAGTTCTCGAGTGCGGCGGTCATGAAGGCCTCGAGATAAATGGACCACTTTTCTCCGAGCGGGTGGACAAGGATCATCACGTGCTCGCCGTGGTTGTGGTGCTCGAGCTGGTACTGGGTGGCAAATCGCGCGTAGTTCTCGACGAACCGCAGGAAGTTCTCCACGGTGACCGTCCGCCACCGAAGCAGCATGTACTCGCGGGCTTCCGCGGGGCCCTGTTCGCGCCCGATGGCGGCGATTTCGTCCGTCGAGAGTTTGCTCAAGATCGCCCGGAAAAAGCGATGGCGGACCGTCATGAAGCCGATCTTCGATTCGAGCCGGTCCCATTCCGTATATTGCATGAACTGGCGGTTCGCGAGACTATTGAGCGTAAACCCTTCGCTTTCGGAATCTCGGCGAACCGATTCCAAGAGCGAGGCATCAAGCCGGAAGGTCAGGTTCTCGTGATTCTTACGCCCGGCTCTCGCTTTCGGCAACAGTGGCCTGCTACCCTGTCCTCCAAACGACTCGCCTAGTCCATGCCCGCCTGAGGAAAGGACGTCCAGGTAACGGCATGACAGGGGTGATTGCTTGTGGTTTCAAAGGGTACACATAGGTGCAATTGGCCCCACGTGGGGCATCTCGGTGGCAAGAGGTGGCAAATCCTTCAGGCGGGATCTCGCCCTCTCGGACGTGCTGATCCATCTTAGGGGCCAATCGTCTTTCGCATCAGGACTCCGCTGGCCCCGAGAGGAGCGACCTCTTCGAATCCCTCGTTCCGGAACATGCTCGGAGTACCGAACCATCGCCATTCCGGCACGGCCGCCATTTTCGAGGAGACGACCGGGTAGGCCTCTACGATCCCTCCGCCTCGTTTCTTGATGGATTCCAGAGCCGCATTCAGCGCGATCTTGGCGAGACCGCGTCCTCGGTGGTGTCTGTCCACGAAGAAACAAGTGATGCGCCACAACTTCGTCGATCCGGGAAGCGGCCCCACTTTCCGATAACCGAGTTTTGCATCAATCCTTGGTAGCTCGTCCTGGGTGCCGTATTGGCACCATCCGACCGCGGTCTTCCCTTCATAAACCAAGACGGCATGGGAGCGACCCTGTCGAACGAGCAGGGCCTTATCCTTCCTATTCACCTTCCTCCGTTCCTCGCTCGAGAGCTCTCTCCCGATGGGTTTCGGTCGTTGGTAAAACATGCACCAGCATTGGCCTTGCTTGACGGCGAGGGATTCGAAATCCGGGAGCGTCCGAACGCT
>Ga0066703_10001025_pt1 | contig 10047 bp, 9 predicted proteins | sample GraSoiAngelo_152_FD_66505 | JGI IMG/M metagenome (GOLD analysis project Ga0066703, IMG submission 66505) | Grasslands soil microbial communities from the Angelo Coastal Reserve, California, USA - 14_1009_12_30cm | ecosystem: Environmental > Terrestrial > Soil > Grasslands | place: USA...
GCGAAGACCACGAGCGGGCGCATGTCCAATCTCCCCACGACCAAGCGAAGCAAGTCTTTCGCCATTCGGACGCACGCGCAACGTAAATAGGCGGTAGTCGGCGGTGCAGGGTGCACGGGCCGGTTTGACCGGTCGGGAGCCTGCTCCCTACGCTTGTCGTGATGCGCTTTGCCCTTATCCCGCCGATGCCGATCGCCCCGATGCCGGGGCTCGCATCGCGTTCGGGAGGCTAGCGCCGCACTTCACACCAAACACCACCAAGCACGGAGGCCTCCCGAACGGGGGGCCTTTTCTGTTTCTCAAAGGAGATGGCCATGGCGACAACGCTCGAACGGACATCGACGAGCCGGCTCCGCGGTCTGCGCTGCCGCGCGTGCCATGTCCTGCAGCCGGCGGACGAGCGTTACATCTGCGGCGAGTGCTACGGCCCGATCGAGCCGGAGTACGACCTCGCGGCCTTCGACACCGAGGCCCTACGCGACGAGATCGAGCGTGGACCGCACTCGCTCTGGCGCTACGCGCCGCTCCTCCCGGTCGCCGCGCCGCGCGGCCACTTTGCCGTGGGTTGGACGCCGCTCATCCGGGCGCCGCGCCTCGGCGCCGCGATCGGCGTGGCGCAGCTTTTCCTCAAAGACGACTCGCGCAACCCTTCGCTGTCGTTCAAGGATCGACCCGTCGCCGTCGCGCTCGCGCGCGCGCTCGAGCTTGGGCTCGACACGATCGCGTGCGCGTCGACCGGCAACCTCGCGGGCGCGGTCGCGGCGGCCGCCGCGCGTAACGGACTCCGCGCCTTCGTCTTCGTGCCGGCGACGACGGATGAAGGGAAGATCGCAGGCGCTGCCGCGTACGGCGCGACGGTCGTCCGCGTGAACGGCACATACGACCAGGTCAACCGCTTGTGCGCGCGCCTTGCGGACGAGGAGCGCTGGGGGTTCGTCAACTTCACCCTGCGCCCGTACTACGCCGAGGGGTCGAAGACGCTGCTCTTCGAATGTGCCGAGCAGCTCGGATGGCGCCTTCCCGACCACGTCGTCGTGCCGGTAGGGTCCGGCGCGCTCCTCACGCGCACCGCGACCGCCGCGACACAGCTTCGCGGGACCGGCCTCGCCGAAGGCGCTCTCCGCATCCACGCGGCACAACCGTCGGGCTGCGCGCCCGTGTCCGACGCCGTGCTCGGGGGGTACCGACCGGTGCGGCCAGTCCGCGATCCGGTCACCGTCGCGCGGTCGCTCGCGATCGGCGCGCCTGCGGACGGAGACGGGTCGGTCGAGATCATCCGCGCGAGCGGCGGATCCGCCGGATCCGTGAGCGACGAAGACGTGCTTGAAGGCTGCGCGCTTCTCGCGAGCACCGAAGGCGTTCTCGCGGAACCCGCGGGTGGAGTGGTCGTCGCGACCGCGAAAGCACTGGCGCGCCGCGGCGCCTTCGGTGACGACGATTCGGTCGTTCTCTACATCACCGGCAACGGCTACAAGGGCACGCTCGCCGCCGCGTCGCTGGAACGGCCTGTCGCCGCGGACGCCGACGAGTTCCGCGCGGTGTACGCGGAGGTGCTCGGATGACCGTCACCGTCCGCCTCGCCGCACCGCTGCGTGCAGCCGCCGGCGGTAACACGACGCTCGACTTCGACGTCACCGATCTCCCGCAGCTTGCGAGCGAGATCGCGGACCGTTACCCCGAGCTCGCCGCGCGGGTGCTGCGCGATGGCGAGTTCGGTCGCTTCGTGAACGTCTTCATCGACGGCGAGGATGCGCGTTTCCTCGAGGCGAGCGATCTGCGGGGCAAGCGCACCGTCGAGATCCTTCCCGCGATGAGCGGCGGCGCGGTCGCGCCGCTGCCCGAACCCGCTCGGCGTGACGAGCATGAGGTCTTCGGGTCCTTCATCGATGAGACCATCGGGATCGTCGCGCGGCAGACCCGCGACACGGTGTCGTTCGCTGTCGGATCGCCGTCGCGCGAGGCGCTCGACCTCGTCGGAGCCGACGATCTTGCAGCGACCGTCATTCGCCGCGAAGGCGCGGCGGCGCTCGGCTACGGAATCACCGAAGGGGAGCCGGACCTGCGCGACGTGATCGCGTCGGCCGCACGCGATCGCGGCGTCGCCGCCGACGCAGGCACGGTGCTGGTGAGCGCCGGCGCGCTCCAGGCGATCGACCTGGCGTGCCGCGTCTACCTCCGTCCGGGCGATGTCGTCGTCGCCGAGTCTCCAGCGTTCGCGAACGCGCTTTCGGCGTTCCGCAACCATGGCGCCCGCGTCCTCGAGGTGCCCGTGGACGCGGACGGCCTCGATGTCGCGGAAGCGTCGCGCCGCATCCGAAAGCTCGGGGTGCGGCCACGCATGTTCTTCGTCGTCCCGAACTTCCAGAACCCCACCGGCGAGACGCTCTCTCTCGAGCGCCGCGAGGCGCTCCTCGCGCTCGCTGCGAGCCACGAAGCGGTCGTGGTCGAGGACGATCCGTACGGTGCGCTGCGCTTTCGCGGCGAGGACCTGCCGCCGCTCGCTGCGCTCGGTGGCGCCGAGGTCGTGTCGATCGGGACGTTCTCGAAGACCTTCCTGCCCGGCCTCCGCGTCGGTTGGGTCATCGCCGATCCGGATGTCATCGCGCGCATGTCGAGAGCGAAGCAGACGATGGACTCGAGCACCGGCACGCTCGCGCAGCGGATCGTTCTGGAGTTTCACCGGCGCGGTGGTGCCGACGCGCACATCGGACGGCTGCGCCAGCTCTACCGCGAGAAGCAGGACCGAGGTCGCGCCGCGCTCGCCCGCGAGCTTGCCGGGACGGGCATCGCCTGGAACGATCCCAAGGGCGGCTTTTACTTCTGGGTGCGCCTGCCGCGGCACGTAAGTGCGCGTGCGTTGCTCGACGTCGCGCTGCAGGAGGGGGTCGCGTTCGTTCCGGGCGACGCCTTCGCGATCGATGCCGATCACAGAAGCGCCCTGCGATTTTCGATCAGCGCGCCGACCCCGGATCGCATCGACGAAGGCGTGCGGCGGCTTCGCCGGGCATTCGATCGCCTCGCGTAGCGACGATACTTTTCGCATGAGCAGCACCCTCAGCGAGAAGGTCTGGGAGCGGCACGTCGTCCGGCGCGCCGCGGGAGAGCCCGACCTTCTGTATGTCGATCTGCACCTGGTGCACGAGGTGACGAGCCCGCAGGCCTTCGAGGGGCTGCGTCTTTCGAAGCGGCGTGTCCGCAGGCCCGACCTCACGCTCGCGACGATGGACCACAACGTTCCCACGAACGACGAGCCGGCCGAGGACATCTCCGCGCGCCAGATCGAGGCGATGGCGCGCAACGCGCGCGAGTTCGGCGTCCGCTGCTACCCGACCGGCGATCCGAACCAGGGCATCGTGCACGTCATCTCGCCGCAGCTTGGTCTCACGCAACCTGGCATGACGATCGTCTGCGGCGATAGCCACACCTCGACGCACGGCGCCCTCGGTGCGCTCGCCTGGGGCATCGGTACGAGCGAGATCGAGCACGTGCTCGCGACGCAGACGATCGTGCAGACGAAGCCGGGCACGATGGCGGTCACCGTGGAGGGCGTGCTGCCGGCGGATTGCGCGGCGAAGGACGTGATCCTCGGCATCATCGCGCGGATCGGGACAGCCGGCGGGACCGGCAAGGTGATCGAGTACCGCGGTGCCGCGATCCGCGCGCTCTCGATAGAGGGCCGCCTCACGATCTGCAACATGTCGATCGAGGCAGGCGCCCGCGCGGGTATGGTCGCGCCCGACGACGTCACGTTCGCCTGGCTCGAGGGCCGGCCGTTCGCGCCGAAGGGCGCGCTCTGGGAAAACGCTCTCGACGATTGGCGATCGGTCGCGACCGACGCCGGCGCGAGCTTCGATCGCGAGATCACGATCGATGCGAGCACGCTCCGTCCGTACGTCACGTGGGGCACGAATCCCGCGCAGTCGGTGACTATCGACGGCGCCGTGCCGGATCCGGACGCGCTGCCGGCGGACGCACGCGAGAGCGCGCGCCGCGCGCTGCGCTACCAGGAGCTCCTGCCGGGAACGCGGGTGCGCGACATCGCGGTGGATGCCGTGTTCATCGGCTCGTGCACGAACGCCCGACTCGAGGACCTGCGCCTCGCGAGCGAGGTCGTTCGTGGCCGCAAGGTCCGCTCCGGCCTGCGCGCGCTCGTCGTGCCCGGATCGATGCGCGTGAAAGCGGACGCGGAGCGCGAGGGTCTCGACCGCATCTTCCGTGACGCGGGTTTCGAGTGGCGCGACGCGGGCTGCTCGATGTGCCTCGGCATGAACCCCGACGTGCTCCGGCCCGGCGAGCGCTGCGCGTCGACGTCGAATCGCAACTTCGAAGGCCGGCAGGGCCCCGGCGGACGCACGCATCTCGTTTCGCCCACCGTCGCGGCCGCGACCGCGATCGCCGGACACTTCGCGCTGCCGGCGGACCTGTAATGGAGCCGACCCGTCTGGTCACCGGTCGAGCGCTCCCGCTCGAGCGCGCTAACGTCGACACCGACCAGATCATCCCGAGCCACTGGTTGAAGCGGATCGAGCGCACCGGTTACGCGCTCGGCCTCTTCGAGGCGTGGCGTAAGGATCCGTCGTTCGTGCTCAACGACGACCGCTATCGCGGGGCCAAGATCCTGATCGCCGGCGCGAACTTTGGCTGCGGGTCGTCGCGTGAGCACGCGGTCTGGGCGCTTCGCGAGTCTGGGTTTCGCGCCGTGATCGCGCCGACGATCGCCGACATCTTCAAAAGCAACGCGATCAAGAATGGCCTCGTCCCGGTCGAGCTCGAGTCCGATGCCGTGTCGCGGCTGCTCGCCGCCGTCAAGGCGGATGCCGGCACCACCATCACGGTCGACGTCGCGCAGCGGACGGTTGCCGCACCCGGATTGGAGGCGTCGTTCGCGCTCGCGGACTTCTTTCAGACGTACCTGCTTGAGGGCCTCGACGATATCGCGCTCACGTTGCGGCACGAGCGTGACATTGCGGCATTCGAGGCCAACCGCGCGGAGTGGCTGCCTCGCGTCCGCTAGCGATAGTGCGATAGCGTCGGGTCGTGCGCCCGTTTCGCTTCGCCGCCAATGCCGAGCGCGGCCGGAACGCACAACACTGGCGGGAGGTCGCGCGGCGCGCCGAGGGACTTGGTTACGACACTCTCCTCATGCCCGATCACATCACCGATCAGCTCGCGCCGATCGCGGCGCTGACCGCGATCGCCGACGCGACGACGACACTGCGTGTCGGTAGCTTCGTGTTCGCGAACGATTACCGGAATCCCGTGATGCTGGCCAAAGAGGCGACGACGCTCGACCTGCTGTCGGGCGGTCGCCTTGAGTTCGGAATTGGCGCCGGCTGGAACAAGCGCGACTACCAGCAGCTCGGTATGCCCTACGACACCGCGAAGGTCCGCGTCGATCGAATGGAAGAAGCGGTCGCGCTGATCAAACGCCTCTGGACGGAGGAGAAGGTGACGCACGAAGGGCCGCACTACCGCGTGCGCGACGCCATGGTCCGGCCACGACCGACGCAGCGTCCGCACCCGCCACTCATGATCGGCGCGAACGGCCCGCGCATGCTCCGGATCGCGGCCCGCGAGGCCCAGATCGTCGCGCTCGTGCCGGCGCTCGATCCGATAGGCGTGTCGACTCTTCGCTCGCTCGCGACCGAATCCGTCGAGAAGCGGATCGCGATGCTCCGCCGCGCGCCGCGCTTCTCCGAGCTCGAGCTCAACGTGATCGTCTTCGACGCCGCCGTGACCGATGCCGCGCGGTCGATCGTCGGCGCGCTCACCGCCCGCCTCAAATCGGCCGTCACCGCCGTTGCTGAGTCGCCGTTCCTGATGTACGGCTCGCGCTCGTCGCTCGTCGAGGATCTCCTCCGCCAGCGCGAGCGCCTGGGGATCAGCTACATCGCGCTTCCGGGAAGGGCCATGAGAGCCTTCGGCCCTGTCGTCGCGGCGTTGCGGGGCAAATGACTCGCGCGGCATCCACTCTGCAGCGACCGCCGGACATGTTGGATCTCAAGTGCCGGGAGTGCGGTCAGACCTTCAAGACACCCGCGGAGCTCGAGGAGCACACCGATCGGCTCCATCTCATCAGCAAGAAAGGCGGCGACGCGGTCGCCCCCAATCCGCCCAACGACAGCCGCCGCCGTTAGCTAGGTCCGCGTCGGAACGGGCGTAAGCGGTACCGATGGCGCGACGGTCGGGACCGGCGTGAGCGGGAGCGTCTGCGTCGGAACCGGCGTCAGCGGGATCGGTGTGACGCTTGGCGCGTTGGTGCGCGGAATCGGCGTGACCGAGGTGGACGGCGATGCGCTTGAGGAAGGCGAGGGTGATGACGATGGGCTTGCGGACGGTGCCGCGACCTGCTGCGAAGAGATCACGGCGGCGCCAAGAAGGAGCAGCGCGACGAGCGCGACCGCGGCGAAGACCGTGAAGACGGTCGACCAGCGGTCCGCCGGCCGCCGCACCGCGGCGGGACGCGAGGGCGCCGGCGCCGCGTTCGCTTCGGCGGGCGGCCGCTCGAGCTGCGCGGTCGCGTCGGGATCGACGCGTGGCGGTCTTTCTCCCACGCGTGAGGGAACCGCACGCGCCATGCCGAACGGTCGGACGCTCGACAGGTCGGCCGCTACAGGCGATGAAGGACGGTGGCGACCTGGTTCCCGAGCACCGCGAGAGCGACGATCAGGATGACCGTGAGGAACATGACCCGCACCAGATAGTCGACCAGACCGTCTCCGCTACTTGCGTTCTTCCCCATGGCTGGTGAACGGAACGATCGCGAGCGCCGTGTCTCCCCCGAATGGGGGAGGGCGCTCCGTGGCCTTAGACGAAGCGCTCCGCGCGCCACTCGATGCCGAGCTCGCTCGGAGGCGCCATGTAGCCGAGCAGGGCGGACGACGCGACGACCGCGGGGCTCGCGAGGTACCCCAGGCCGCCGACGCCCATGCGGTTTGTCCAGTTGCGGTTGAAGGAGGTGATCGCGCTCTCGCCCTTCCGCAGGGCGTCGGGGCCCTGACCGAAACACGGCCCGCACCACGACTCGCGGATCTCGGCGCCGGCAGCGCGGAAGACGTCGGCGATCGACTCGCCGCCGAGTCGGGGATCGGTCTTCTCGATATCGCGCTTCACGCCGCCCGAGCCGGGGAAGACGACGAACTCCTTGACCGCACGGGACATCCCCTTCGCGCGCGCCGCGCGCAGAACGAGGGCCGCCTCGAGCAGATCGCCGTATCCACCGTTCGTGCACGAGCCGATGAACGCCTTGTCGAAGCTCAGCCGCTCGCGCGCGACTTCCGTCGCCGGGAACGCGTTCGCCGGACTGAAGGGCTTCGCGATGAGCGGGACGACCTCGGAGAGATCGAGCGTCTCGTCGATCTCATATCGCGCGTCCACGCCCGGCGCGAATCGCGGGTAGGGAAGGTCCGTGGCGCCCTTCTCGCGATACCACGCGTAGGTGAGCTCGTCCGGCGCGAAGATCCCGTTCAGCGCTTCGCCCTCGGCCATCATGTTCGCGATCGTGTTGCGGTAGCTCATCGGGAGCTGCTTGCCGCCGTCGACGAACTCGACGCTCATGCCCTGCGACTGCTTCTGCCCCCATCGCGCGAGGAGTGCGAGGACGACGTCCTTGCCGCTCACCCACGGCTGGAGCTTTCCCGTGAACACCACGCGGCGCTGCTTCGCGACGGTGAAGTACACGTAGCCCGTCGCCCAGCCGAACCCAAGCGTGGTCGAGCCCACGCCGTACCCGAGCGCGCCATACGCGCCGTACGCGCGGCTGTGCGAATCGGCGCCGGGGATGAGCGCTCCCGGAAGGACGAGCTTCTGCTCGGGAAAGTAGAAGTGGAAGATCCCGTCGCCCGGCGTCGCGTAGTACGGCGACACTATCCCGTGCCGCTCAGCAAACTCGCGGCCGATTCCGGTCTGCTTGTCGTCGGCCTCGCGATGGTTGAAGACGAAGTGGTCGTTCGCGATCGCGATCTGGCGCGGGCGGATCGTGTCGCCGCCGGTGATCTCGTTGAACGTGTGGATCGAGAAGGGCGCGGTCCCATCCGAGGCGGGTAAAAGGTCGGCGTACACGCGGAGCGTCGCGCCGGGTCGCACCTCGGCGTCCTTGTCGACCCGATGCGCCCATAGGATCTGCTCCGTCGATGTGAGCCTGCGCGCAGTGGCGGCGTCCGGCCATGTGATCTCCGGCGCGCGCCGCACCGAATCAGCGAACTCGCGGCGGCCGATCTTGATGATCCCGCCGGAGCGGCGGATCTCTTCCTCCTGCGGCGAGAGAGCCGCCGGCTCGTACGTCTTGCCGCGGGTCTCGTTTGTCAGCTTTCTCGTTTTGGAATCGAACGAGAGCGCGTCCCCTTCCTGCGCGTCCTCGACGGCCTCGCGGCTCTGGATCACGGTGAGCCCGAGATTGAGCGCGTTGCGGCGGAAGATGTCGCCCATCGCCGCGCCGCAGACGATGACCATCTCGACCCCGGCTTCATCGGCGACGCCCTTGAGGCCGGCGGGGCTCATTTCGCGGGAGCTCCCGATCGCGAAGCGGTCGCCGGCGATGACGAAGGTCTCGCCGCGGTGAACGCGTTCGCGGAAGTTCGGCATGAGGTAGCGAAACGAGCCCGCCTTCCACCGCGCGTCGAGCGTATCGAGGCTCTCCGAGACGCAGTCGTCGGCCGGCGTGATCTGATCCGTGTCGATGGCGTCGAGCTTCCTCCCCGGGACCTTGGGATCCCAGAAGATGAGGGCCTTCCCGCGGATCACCTTGCCCTCGCTGGCTCCTGGCGAGCGCCCGGCCGCCCGAGCATCGCTGACCTGCGCGCCGGGAATGAGGCGCGCTCGCTCGATCACCTGCACGCCTCAATGGTGTCACGCTTCGCTTCCCCGCTTGTGACACCATGCGGCACCGATGTGTTGCGTCCTGGCACTGCTCGCGTTCCTCGGGCCGCGCTTGGTCATCTTCCTTCTGTGGCTCTTCACGAACTACCTGAGCCGCGCCTTCGACGGGTTGCTCCTTCCCCTTCTCGGTTTCGTGTTCCTTCCGTGGACGACGATCGCGTGGGCGATCGCGCAGAACGAACTCGGCGGGGCAAATGGCGTCGGCCTTCTCGTGATCGCCGTCGGGTTCCTCGTGGACATCGGAGTGCTCGGCGGAGGAGCCCGAGGGCGCCGCTAGAGGCGCAGGGTCCAGTTCTGGCCGACCAGGGCCTTGCCGAACGAGTGGTGGCGTTCGCTTTCGACGAGCCGGAACCCCGCACGCTCGTAGATCCGTCGTGCCGCGACAAGGACGTCATTCGTCCAGAGGGTGAGCTCGCGATATCCGGCCGCGCGCGCGAAGCGGATGCATTCGTCGACGAGGCGTGAGCCGACACCGAGACCTCGCGACCGCGGCTCGACAAGCAGCAAACGCAGCTTGGCGACCGTCTTTGTCTTTTTGACGCAGAACACGCAACCGAGACGGTCGCCGTCGACCTCCGCGATCCAGCAGCGCTCGCGCTTCCGGTCGAGGTCCGTGATGAACCTCGCGACTATGTCGGCTACGAGAGCTTCGAACGTTTCGTCCCAGCCGTACTCCTCCCAGTAGAGCGCTCCGTGACGCTCGACGACCCAGCCCATGTCGCCGGGCCGGTGCGAACGGAGCGCGACCTTCGACGTCGGACTCGGTCCCGGCCGGAGGGCTTGCTCGACCGCGCCCATCGAGGCGACCAGACGTTCCTGTTCGGGGACCGGCAGGTTCTCGAGCATCGCCCCGATCTGATCGCGCGCCCGCGCCTCGAGCGGTGCGACGGTGGCCCTGCCGCGCGCGGTAAGGCGAAGGATCCTGCGGCGGGCGTCATCCCGTGCCCGCGCGTGCGTCACGATGCCGCGACGGCCAAAGCCGCGGAGGATCCGCGACAGGTAGCCGGCATCCAGTCCCAGCTCGCGGACGAGCTCGCTTGCACTCGCCGATCGCCGGTGCGCGAGCTCGTACAGGACGCGCACCTCGGTCAGGGAGAACGGACTCCGCAGGTAGCCCTCGTCGAGCACCCCGATGCGGCTCGTATACAGGCGGTTGAACTCGCGCACCGC